>CAJDUA010000002.1_pt1 | contig 63800 bp, 56 predicted proteins | sample 7390011 | NCBI WGS metagenome assembly CAJDUA01 (sample SAMEA7055673, study PRJEB34461) | soil metagenome | biome: terrestrial ecosystem; feature: Peninsula; material: soil | place: Antarctica | collected 2016 | reverse complement strand
ATCAAGTCGCAGGAGGCGATCGCCGACGCGCAGCGGCTCGCGGCAAGCTTCCGCCATACCGAGGTTGCCCCGGCGCACCTCCTCCTTGCCCTGCTCGAACAAGAGAACGGCTTCGCCCCCGCAGCGCTGCGCAAGCTCTCCGCCGATGTGGGCGCGATCACCGACCGTGCCAAGGATGCCGTCGCCCAGCTCCCGCGCGTGAGCGGCGACGCTCCCGAGGTTAGCTTCGCAGCCGCCGCGGTGAAGGCCCTGCAACGCGCCGAAGCGGAGATGAAGTCCCGTGGCGACGAGTACATCTCGGTCGGACACCTATTGCTGGCGCTGGCCGAGAAGGGTTCCCCGGTTGCAGGTCTGCTGCCCGATCGCGAGACGGTTGCCAAGGCCGTCGACGAGACGCAGGGCTCGAGTCGCGTCACTTCGCCAAACGCCGAGGAGATGGCCGAGGCGCTGGAGAAGTTCGGTCGCGACCTCACAGCCGACGCGCGGGCCAGCAAGCTCGATCCCGTGATCGGCCGCGACGAGGAGATCCGCCGTGTGATTCAGGTCCTCTCGCGGCGGACCAAGAACAACCCTGTGCTTATCGGCGAGCCGGGCGTCGGCAAGACGGCGATTGTCGAGGGCCTGGCCCAGCGCATTGTCAACGGCGACGTGCCCGAGTCGCTACGCGACCGCCGTGTCATCGCGCTCGACGTCGGCGCTCTGGTGGCCGGCTCGAAGTACCGCGGCGAGTTCGAGGAACGCCTCAAAGCCGTCCTCAAGGAAGTCCAGGACGCCGAGGGTCAGATCATTCTCTTCATCGACGAGCTGCACACGATCGTCGGCGCCGGGGCCACGGAGGGGGCGATGGACGCCGCCAACCTGCTCAAGCCGATGCTCGCTCGCGGCGAGCTGCGCTGCATCGGAGCGACCACGCTCGACGAGTATCGCAAGCAGATCGAAAAGGACGCGGCACTCGAGCGACGCTTCCAGCCCGTGCTCGTCGGCGAGCCCGACATCAACGACACGATCGCAATCCTTCGGGGACTCAAGGAACGCTACGAGCGCCACCACGGCGTCCGCATCACCGACCCGGCAATCGTCGCCGCGGCAACCCTTTCGGAGCGCTACATCGCCGACCGTTTTCTCCCCGACAAGGCAATCGACCTGATCGACGAATCCGCCTCGCGGCTGAAGATGGAGATCGAGTCGTCACCGGTCGAGATCGACGAGGTCGATCGCCGCTCCCTCCAGCTTCAGATCGAACGCGAGGCGCTCAAGGGCGAGAAGGACGACGCGTCGAAAGTGCGCCTGGACGTGATCGAGGTCGAGCTCGCGGACCTGAGTGAGCGGGCATCGGAGCTGAAGGCCCGGTGGCAGGCAGAAAAGGAGGCGATCGACGCTCGCAAGGAGGCGATCGAGCGCCTCGACGACGCCCGCGGCAAGCTCGAACGCGCGAACCGTGAGAACGATCTCGAGCGTGCCGCCAAGCTCCAGTACTCAGATATCCCGGAGCTCGAAGAGATCGTCGCCGCGCAGGAGCTGCGCAGCCACGAGCTCGACGAAGCAGGCGGCTCGTTGCTTGCCGAGGAGGTCACCGAACAGGACATCGCCGAGGTCGTCGGGCGCTGGACTGGAATTCCGGTGTCGAAACTGATGGAGGGCGAGGTCGAGAAGCTAATCCAGATGGAGGAGCGGCTTCACGATCGCGTCATCGGTCAGGACGAGGCGGTCGAGGCCGTGGCCAACGCGCTTCGGCGTTCGCGCGCTGGGCTCGCAGACCCCCATCGCCCGATCGGCAGCTTTCTCTTCCTCGGCCCGACCGGAGTCGGCAAGACCGAGCTCGCCCGGGCGCTGGCCGAGTTCATGTTCGACTCAGAGCAGGCAATCGTCCGGGTCGACATGTCCGAGTACATGGAGAAGCATTCGGTTTCGCGTCTCGTCGGCGCGCCCCCCGGCTACGTCGGCTACGAGGAAGGCGGCCAGCTGACCGAGGCGGTGCGCCGCCGGCCCTACGCGGTCGTGCTGCTCGACGAGATCGAGAAGGCCCACCCCGACGTCTTCAACGTGTTGCTTCAGATCATGGACGACGGCCGCCTCACCGACGGCCAGGGCCGGACGGTCAACTTCACCAACACGATTCTGATCATGACCTCGAACGTCGGTAGCGATCGCATCACCGGTGCGATGGTCGACGAGGGGATCCGCGAGCAGATCGAGCAGGTCTTGGCGGCAACGTTCAAACCCGAGTTCCTCAATCGCATCGACGACACCGTGATCTTCCACCGGCTCAGCCGCGAGGACATCAGCCGCATCGTCGATCTTCAGGTCGAGCTACTCGCCAGGCGGGTGCGCGAGCGCGGGATCGAGATCGAGCTCTCCGACGAGGCGCGGACTCTGCTCGGCAATCTCGGCTATGACCCGACCTATGGCGCGCGCCCACTCAAGCGCGTGATTCAGCGCCAGCTCGTCGACAAACTAGCGCTGAAACTGCTCGAGGGTGAGTTCAGCGAGGGCGACGTGGTTCGCGTCGACGCCGCCGGGGGCGAGCTCGGCTTCGCCAAAGCGCCGGTTGTCGAGCCTGCACCCGCCGCCGCCTGAGCCCGGCATGACGCGGGCCGGGCGCCGTCGTCGCCCGAGCGCTGACACCGCTCTACGCTGCCTACGATGCGAGTCGGGATCTGCGCCTATTGGTTCAATCGCGGCCAGGGCGTGGTTGCGCGCCAGCTGCGCTCGGCCCTCGAAGACCTCGGTCACGAGACCTTCGTGCTCGCTAGGCCGACCCGCGGCACAAACATCCGCCCCGCCTTCATCGACCGCTCCGGCGTTTGGGACCAGCCCGGGGTGACCGAGGCATCCGCCTACAAGATCCCGACGAATGAGGTCGTCGATTGGGGTGCAGAGAACTCGCTCGAGCTTGCCTTTTTCGACCAGAACTACGGCTTCGACGGGATTCAGGCGCTGCGAGAATCCGGCGCCGTCACGATCGGGCGCTTCGTCTGGGAACACTTCTCTAACGAGCACGTTGAGCCGGCCAAACGAGCGCTCGATGTCGTTTATTCGCTGACGGCGTGCGAGCAGGAGCGTTACTCGGCCATGGGGATCCAGAGCCCGCGCGTGCGCTGGGGCATCCACCCGGAACTGCTCGAGTTCGCGAGCGATCATCGGCCTGAGCGACTGTTCTTCTATCCCGGCGGGTTCTTGAGCAAGCGCAAGCCTGTCGCGGAGGTACTGAAGGCGTTCAGGCGCGTGAATGCCGGCGGCGCGCGGCTGCTCGTCAAAGGCCAGGTCGAGCGCGAGGTCGATCTGCTCGAGCGCGGTGCCGCCCGCGATCCACGTGTCGAAATCCGCCTCGAGGACCTGCCGACCGACGAGCACCTGCGCCTTTTCGCCTCGGCCGACGTCTGCGTCGCGCCCAGCCGCTGGGAGGGCCTCGGCCTGCACCTTTACGAGTCGATGGCGCTGGGGCTTCCCGTGATCACGAACGACAATCCACCGATGAATGAGGTCATCCTCGACGGCGAGAACGGGCTCTTGGTGAAAGCACGCCGCAGCGGCAGGGCGAAGTCGGGGATTCCTGCCTACCTGCCTCGCGTCCGTAGTCTCGGTGCGGCGATGAGCGCGGCCTCTGATCCCGATGTCCTCGCTCATCTTCGCGCCGGCGTCGTCGCAGCTCGAGAGCGCCTTTCCTGGGAGCAGACGAAGTCCGACTACGCCGAGTTGATCGAAAGCGCAACTTGAGCTTCGATCCCCCATACCAGCCAGGCGAGCAACTGCTCGAGCGCGAGCAGCGCGTGCAGGCGCCCCTGGAAAGCACGTTCGAGATCTACTCCGACGCCTCCAACCTCGAAGCGATCACGCCGCCGTGGCTCGGCTTTCGGATCACGTCGAAGTTACCAATCGAGATGTGCGAGGGCGCCCTCATCTCCTACCGCCTTCGTGTGCATGGCATGCCGGTTAGCTGGACGACGAGGATCGAGGTGTGGGAGCCGCCATATCGGTTCGCCGACATGCAGCTCTCGGGCCCTTACGACCTCTGGCACCACACGCACGAGTTCGAACGCGATGGCGACGAGACAGTGATTCGCGACCGAGTCCGATACCGGATCGGCTACGGACCGATGGGAGCATTGGCGCTGCGGCTGTTCGTGCGGCGCGATCTCGAGAAGATCTTCGACTATCGCCGCGACGCGACGGTCGAGCTGATCCGCCCGAGCCTGGCCCTCACAAGCGGATTGCCGCCCCGCTGATCGTCGGGCGCACGATCGGCCCGGCTTTGGGCAGTTCGCCCGGCTCGAGCGCTGCGACGTCGGACCGGCTTGCACGATCGCGCGCGACGTGAAAGAAAGAGGAGTGCGCGGCGTCAGCCGCGACGACACCCACCAAGGAGGAAGACCAGATGCCGACCTACATCATGCTGACCAAGCTCACCTCTGACGGCGTCAAGACGATCAAGGACAACCCCGCCCGCGTCCACGAGGTCAACAAGGAAGTCGAACAAATCGGAGTCAAGGTCGTAAGCCAGTGGGCGACCTTGGGCGAGTACGACTTCATCACCGTCGTCGACGCTCCAGACGAGAAAACGATGGCCAAGCTCTCGATCGAGATGGGATCGCGCGGTAGCGTCATGAACGAGACGCTGACGGCGATCCCGGCCGAGGAGTTCACCAAGTCCCTATGAAAAACTCCGACGAAAGCCCAGCCTGCGGCTACGGTTCCGGCGAGTGGCAACGCGCTACCGGGCGGCAGGTCGTGAGCGCGGTGACCGCGACTTCGTCGCTCGCACTTGCGAGGCTTACTTGAGGGTTCTCGTCGTTGGTTCCGGTGGGCGCGAGCACGCTATCGTGCGAGCGCTGGCGCGGTCGAGCTCGGCACCCGAGTTGCTGTGCGCGCCGGGCAACGCCGGCATCGCCGCGGACGCTCGCTGCCTAGACGTCTCCGGCGTCGAGGCTGTTGTCGGGGCGGCGGCTGAGCACAAATGCGATCTCGTCGTCGTCGGCCCGGAAGCTCCTTTGGTCGACGGCCTCGTCGATGCGCTCGAGGCCGCCGGGATAGCCGCCTTCGGCCCCAGCGCCGAGGCCGCCAGGCTCGAAGGCTCGAAGGTCCATGCAAAGGATCTGATGGCCGAAGCAGGAGTACCGACCGCGAGCCATACCGTGCTTCGCAACCGCGACGAGGCGCTCGGCCAACTCCCCTGCGCCGCCTACCCTGTGGTCCTCAAGGCAGACGGGCTGGCGGCCGGCAAGGGCGTGATCATCTGCGAGACCGAGGCCGAGGGCCGTATGGCGATCGAGGCGTTCTTCGTCGAGCAGCGATTCGGCGCGACCGAGGTTGTGCTCGAGGAGTTTCTCGACGGCGAGGAACTCTCGCTGCTGGCGCTGTGTGACGGCACCAACGTTGTCCCTTTGGCTCCAGCCCAGGACTACAAGCGAATCTTTGACGGCGGCGAGGGCCCGAACACCGGCGGCATGGGTAGCTACTCGCCCGTGCCGGGCTGGGATCCCGAGCGCATCGATGAGATCGTCGACACCGTCCATCGCCCCGTCGTCGACCTGATGGCCAAGCGAGGCACTCCATTTCATGGCGTCCTTTACGCGGGTCTGATGCTGACCTCGGCAGGGCCCAAGGTTCTCGAGTTCAACACCCGCTTCGGTGATCCCGAGACTCAGGCCGTATTGCCCCGGCTGCACAACGACCTGCTGGAGCTGTTCCTTCAAGCGCGCGAGCCAGGTGGGCTCGCAACCGCCCGGGCCGATTTCGCCGACGACTGGGCCGTAACCGTCGTTCTCGCATCAGCCGGCTATCCGGCGAGCTCATCCAAAGGTGACCTGATCACCGGACTCGATGCGATCCCTGAGGGCATCGAGGTGACCCATGCGGGCACAGCGCGAACCGATCTCGGCATCGTCACAGCGGGAGGGCGAGTGCTCAACGTGACCGCGCTTGGAGCTTCACTGGAAGCCGCACGAGAGCGGGCATACGAAGCGGCCGCCATGATCGAGTTCGAGGGCAAGCAGATGCGGACGGACATCGCCGCCGCCGTGAGCACGAGCGCAACAGCGAGATAGGAGCTAGGTGCACTAATTGGAGATCCAGGAACCGAACACCGAGAGCGGCATCGAGGTGACCAGCAGCGAGCCGCCGGAGACGATGCCCGGGGTCGAGGCCGTATTCGAGGAGATCGAGGTCGACGCGCCGCGCGTCGGAATAATCATGGGCTCCAAGAACGACAAGCCGAAGATGCAGCCGGCGGGACAGGCGCTTCAGGATGCCGACGTCATGTACGAGGTCCGCGTGATGAGCGCCCACCGCGATCCCGAGAAGGTGCGCGAGTACTGCCACGCGGCCCGAATGCGCGGCCTCAGGGTGATCATCGCCGGAGCCGGCATGTCGGCAGCGCTGCCGGGTGTCGTCGCAGCGCACACGGACCTGCCGGTGATCGGCGTCCCGATCCTCGGCAAGAGCCTCGGCGGCCTCGACGCGTTGCTCTCCGCGGTGCAGATGCCTCCGGGCGTTCCGGTCGCCTGCGTGGCGATCGACGGGGCCAAGAACGCCGGCTTGCTGGCGATACGAATCCTCCACTCGTGATTTCCCGTTACACGCGGCCGGAGATCGGCGCGGTCTGGTCGGACGAGCGCCGCATGCAGGGCTGGCTTGAGGTCGAGCTGGCGGCGACCGACGCCTGGGCCGACGGGGGCAAGGTGCCGGCGGGGGTTGCCGCGGCCTGTCGCGAGCGTGCGACGTTCACGGTCGACGCGGTGAAGGAGCGCGAGCGCACCACCAACCACGACGTCGCCGCTTTCGTCGACGTCGTTGCCGCCTCGATTGGCGAGGAGGGGCGCTGGATCCACTACGGCCTCACCTCTTCCGACGTGCTCGATACGGCGCTTGGGCTCCAGCTCACCGAGGCCGGCGCGATCATCGTCGCCGGCGCAGCCGGCTACCGCGACGCTCTCGTCGCCAAAGCACGCGAGCATGCGAGCACTCTTTGCGTCGGGCGTACGCATGGCGTTCACGCCGAACCGACCACGTTCGGCTTGCGCCTCGCCGGCTTTGCCTTCGAAGCCCACCGCAGCGTCGAGCGCCTGCGCGCCGCCTTCGCGCAGGCCGCAGTCGGCAAACTCTCGGGCGCGGTTGGGACCTACGCCTCGATCCCACCTTCGGTCGAGACTGCCGTCATGGAGAGACTCGGGCTGCGCGCCGAGGACGTTTCCACCCAGGTCGTTCCCCGAGACCGGCACGCCGAGGTGCTCCAAGCCGTCGCACTTGCCGGCGCCGGGCTCGAACGCTTCGCCCAGGAGATCCGGAACCTGCAGCGCACCGAGGTCCGCGAGGTCGAGGAGCCGTTTGCCGCGGGCGCGCAGAAAGGCTCGTCGGCGATGCCCCACAAGCGCAACCCGATCACCGCCGAGCGCGTCAACGGGCTCGCCCGCCTCCTGCGCGGCTACTCGCAGGCCGGGCTCGAAAACGTCGCTCTGTGGCACGAGCGCGACATCTCGCATTCGGGCGTCGAGCGGGTGATCCTTCCCGACGCCACGATCACGCTCGACTACATGCAGCACCTCTCGGTGTGGCTGGTCGAAGGCATGACCGTTCACGCCGACCGCATGCTGGCCAACCTCGACCTCACCCACGGTGCCCTGTTCAGCCAGCGCGCGCTGACGGCGCTGATTGAGTCGGGCATGACGCGAGATGACGCCTATCGCCTCGTCCAGCAGGCCGCGCAGACCGCGTGGGACACCGGCACCGCGTTTCGCGACCTGCTTGCCGAGCGCGCACCTGACCTCGACCTCGACCTCGTACTCGATCCCGCCTCCTATCTGGTCCATGTGCCCGAGGTCCTGGCGCGCCTCGACGCGCTGGGCGATTGAACGGCCCGATCTTGCGCTTGCGCTGGGACACCGACGAGCTCGGTGACTACAACGGCACTTGCAACTAAACGAGCTCGACCAGTGTTCCCTTCGCAGGCGAAAGCGTGACGTTTCGGCGCACCGGTCGCTCGAGCTCAGAAGAGGCGGCGCGCAGCCGGGTCGAGCGCAGGATCGTCTCGATCGCGACGCGCATCTCGAGCTGCGCGAACGCTGCCCCGATGCAGCGGCGGGTGCCGCCACCGAACGGGACCCACGAGTAGGTCTCCGGAGCGCTGTCATCGAGGAAGCGCTCCGGCCTGAAGGCAAAGGGCTCCTCGAAGACGTCGGGGCGTGTATGGGCGAGATAGATACCGACGAGGATCACTGTTCCGTCGGGAAGCTGGTAGCCGCCGAGCTCGGCGTCTTGGCGCAGCTTTCGCCCCGTGAACGGAACCACAGGGCGAATCCGAAGCGATTCGTTGATCACGGCCTCGAGGTACTCGCGGTCGCCGGACTCGACGTCGGTCTGAACGCGTTCGAGGCGCCCGCGGTCGTGCAGCAGCAGGTCGAAGGTCCAGGCGAGGCCGGTTGCGGTAGTTTCGTGGCCGGCGAGCAGCAGCGTCATCAGCTGGTCGCGAAGTTCGCGGTCGCCCATCTGCGAGCCGTCTTCGAAGCGGGCGCCAAGGAGCATCGAGAGGATGTCGTCGCGCTCGGAAAGATCGTCGCGGCGCCGGTGTTCGTCGATCTCGGCATACAGCAGTTCGTCTGTGCGATCACGAAGGCGAGCAAGCCGGTCGTAGGGAGGCACTCGCCGCAGCCCGGGGATCGCGAATCCCACCGCTGTCGGTGAGGCCGACGCGGCGAGGATCTCGACTAGCCCATCGCGCAGCGTGCGCCGGCGCTCGGCGTCTTCGACGCCGAAGACCGCCCGCAGGATCACCTCGAGCGTGAGCTCCTGCATGCTCGGGTGAAGAGCGAATTCCCGACCCCGAGGCCAGCTCGAAACGGCACGCTCGGTCGCCTCACGGATCACTTTCTCGTAGGCACGCATGCGCTCACCATGAAACGGCGGCAACATCAGCTTGCGCCGACGAAGGTGTTCGTCGTTTTCCTGCAAAAGCAGCGACCCACGCCCGAGCAGCGGCTCGAGGATGATGTTGCGACCGGGCGCAATCGTGTGCACGCGGTCTGCCCCGAACAGCTTCTTGATCGAAGCGGGATCGGAAAGGAAGACGATCTCGCCGGGCCCATGGATCGAGGCGTGGAATGGCTCACCGAGTTCGCGCCGCCATTGCTCGAGGAAGGAGATCGGCCGGGCAACGAAGCGCACCGACTGAACCAGCTTGGGCAGCGGCACTCGCGGCAGCTCGCCGAAGGCGCGCACCGTCGTCGGGAAAGCCTTGGACGCGGCGGGTGGAGTCTCGACCGCGGCCTTTATCGCTTTACCTCGTGCGCGCGAAGCGCTCGACGGCGGCAAGCAGTTCCTCGACTTTGGCGTCTGCTTCGGGCCCGCCCGTTTGCACCGCGTCGCGAACGCAATGGTTGGTGTGATCGGCGAGCAGCTTCAGCGAGACGCCTTCGAGTGCCTTCGTCACCGCTGCAACCTGAGTCAGCACATCGACGCAGTAGGCCTCGTCGTCGACCATCGACTTGATCCCGCGCACCTGTCCTTCGATCCGAGCGAGACGGCGCAGCATCGCGTCCTTGTTGTTGACGTAACCGGCGGTTCGCTCAGTGGGCATGGTCGGAGTATACTACCGGGGGGTATGAGAACCAAAGGCGTGCCGAGGCGCATGCTGACTCGCCGCAGCCGTTGTTAGATTCCCGTCCGATGACCTCTCTGGCCGATCTCAAGCTCGTCGCCACGGGCAAGGTGCGCGAGATGTATGAGATCGAGGGCGACCTCCTCATGGTTGCCTCTGACCGCATCTCTGCCTATGACGTCGTCTTGCCAACGCGGATTCCCGACAAGGGCAAGGTGCTGACGCAGATGTCGGTGTTCTGGTTCGAGACCACAGACCACATCTGTCCCAATCACTTCGTTTCCCGGGACGTGCCCGAGGAGGCGGCCGGCCACGCGCTGCGCGTGCGCAAGCTCGCCATGTACCCGGTCGAGTGCGTCGCTCGCGGCTACATCTCCGGCTCGGGCTGGAAGGAGTACCAGGCGACGGGTTCGGTCTGCGGGATTGAGCTGCCTGAGGGTCTGAGCGAGTCCGACGAACTGCCCGAACCGATCTTCACCCCGGCGACCAAGGCCGAGGTCGGCGAACACGACGAGAACATCGACTTCGAGCGCGCCGTGGAGGTGCTCGGCGACCGAGCCCTGATGGAGCAGCTTCGCCACACCACACTCGAGCTCTACGCCCATGCTCGGGACCATGCTGCAGAGCGCGGGATCATCATCGCCGACACCAAGTTCGAGTTCGGTGCCTCACCCGGGGCCGAGGTCGTGCTCGGCGATGAGGTGCTGACCCCCGACTCGTCGCGGTTCTGGCCCGCCGACGATTACGCTCCCGGACGCGGCCAGGCCTCATTCGACAAGCAGTACGTGCGCGACTGGCTCGACGAGTCCGGCTGGGACCACACCCCACCGGCGCCCGACCTGCCCGACGAGGTCGTAGCCGGCACCCGCGAAAAATACGTCGAGGCCTACGAGCGCATCACCCACCGTTCGCTCTAGGCGGGCACAGGCTGGGACCGCCGGACGGTGTCTCGAGGCCTGGCGGCACGTAGGCTGAAGCGATGAACCTATTCGTCATCGGCCTGCGCCGATCCGGGACGACGATCCTATTCGACGCCCTCGGCCAAGACCCCGATCTGCGCTGCTTCTACGAGCCGCTGCGAGAGGACTCCGAGACGATCGGCGGCGGCAGCGGGGCGACGACGATCGACGTCTTCGCCGATACGCGGGACAAGCGCGACCGCTTTCGCGCCGAGAACTATCCCGAACTTCAAGTCGAGCTCTTCAATTGGGGCGGGCCGCGAGCGCCCGAGATCGAGCTCGACCCCGACCTTCCAGAGCACATCAGCGGCCTGCTTGCGAGCCTGCTTGCCGAGGCGCCCGAGGTCGTGATCAAGGAAACGCGCCTTCATCACAAGCTCGGCGCCGTCGCTGAGCTCGATCCCGACGCCGCCATCGTCCATCTCGTTCGCGACCCGCGCGCAGTCTGTGCCTCGATGCTGCTCGGCCGCCGGCGGCGCACCGACATCTACCCCGACGCCGACACCTTCTTCACGGCCCGCACCGGTCGCAGGCTGTGGGCGAGCCGTCGAATCGCCGAGGACCTACTCGAGCGCTACCGCACGCTTGAGCTCCAGGCCGACATTCCAGACTTCCTGCGGCCGCTGCTGGTCTGGCGCGCGGCCTTCGCCACCACCACCGACGACGGCGAGCGGCTGTTCGGCGAGCGCTACTCGATGGTCCGCCTCGAAGACCTGCGTGCCGACCCCGCCGGTGAACTCGAACGCATCTACGGCCTGCTCGGTCGTCAGGCACCGCAGCCCGTGACGGCATGGGCGCAGGAGAACATTCGCCGTGACGCGACCATCCACCTGGCCAACGATCCGCGCTGGGCGCAGGGCGCCCGCGCCGTCGGCATGGAACGCGAGCTCGAATCGGCGGGCTACGAGGAGCTCCTCGAGCTTTCGCCCGCAGACGGGCCGGCGCTCGATCTCACTCCGCCGCCAGCCAAGTCGCGTCTCTCCGGCTTCATGGGACGCGCCAAGCGACGCCTCGTCTGACGCTAGATTCCTTGGCGATGAAGGCGCGCGTGTTGATCAGGCCGAAGCAAGGCATCCTCGACCCGCAGGGCAAGGCCGTTGAGCGCGCCCTGCCGGCGCTCGGATTCGAAGGCATCTCGCACGTGCGAGTCGGCCGCCTGGTCGAGCTCGAGGCCGACGATGCCGCGGACCTCGACGCGCTCTGTCGGAAGCTGCTGGCCAACACCTTGATCGAGGACTACGAGGTCATTGAAGTATCGGTGTGAGCGAGATTCGGCCGACCCTCCGGTTGCCAACGGGCGAAGCGGAGCTGATTGCCGTTGATTGGTGTGCTGCAGTTCCCCGGCTCATGCGACGAGCGTGACGCTGTCGAGGCCTGCGAGCAGGTTGGCGACGCACGCCTGGTCTGGCACGACGAAACCGACCTTTACGACGTCGATGCTGTCGTCATCCCCGGTGGCTTCTCATACGGCGACTACCTGCGCCCTGGCGCCATTGCCCGCTTCTCGCCGGCGATGGAGGCGGTTCGGCGGTTCGCCGAGGAGGGCGGGCCGGTGCTGGGGATCTGTAACGGCTTTCAGGTGCTGTGCGAGGCCGGCCTGCTGCCAGGAGCGCTGTTGACCAACTCGGGGCTACGCTTCCTCTGCCGTCAGGTCGAGCTCGAGGTCGTCAGCGCCGACACCGCGGCCACCGTCGCCTGCGACACAGGCGCGAGGCTCTCGATCCCTGTCAAGCACATGAGCGGGCGCTGGTTCGCACCGCCGCAGCTGCTTGCGGAGATCGAGGCGGCCGGGCAGGTCGTCTTTCGTTACGCCCCCGGGCAGAACCCAAATGGCTCGATCGGGGATGTCGCCGGCGTCGCCAACGAAGCCGGCAACGTCGTCGGGCTGATGCCGCATCCCGAGCATGCTGTCGACGCCCTCACCGGCTCAGACGACGGCTTGGTCCTGTTCGAATCCCTGAGCCGGTCGGCGGCGCGCGCCGCGGCGTGAGCCCACGCGGGTTCGCTCGGCGCGGGCGCGGTGATCTCGAGCCGGCTCCGTTCGTCGTCGGCGTCGGGCGCTCGGGCACGACGCTGCTGCGGCTGATGCTCGACGCCCATCCCGAGCTCGTGATCCCGGCTGAGACGCAGTTTCTGCCCAGCGTGATCGAGCGTGCGGGCCGCAACGGCGGTCGCGATGCGATCGTCGAGGAGATCATCTCCACCCGCAACTGGGGCGACTTCGGGCTCGATGCCGAAGTCTTTCGTCAGCGCACGGCCGCGATCGAGGGCGGGGATGTCGGCGCGATCCTGCGTGCTTTTTACGCGTCGTGCGCGCAGGCTCGTGACAAGCCACGGTGGGGGGACAAGACACCTGCCTATGTTCGGCACATGCGCGAGATCGGTGGCGTGCTCGAGGAGGCTCGCTTCATTCACCTGATCCGCGACGGTCGCGACGTCGCGGTTTCTCGGCGCCGACGCGGCATGGGCGAGGGCAAGGCGATGGCGGACACGGCGCGGCTTTGGAGCGAGCGGATCAAGCAGGCCCGAAAGCAGGCCAAGCGACTGCGTGGACGCTACATCGAGCTGCGCTACGAAGACCTCGCCGCCGATCCCGAACCGTTGTTGCGGCAGATCTGCGATCTGTGTGGCCTGGAGTTCTCACCGGCGATGCTCAGCTACCACCGCGTTGCCGAGGGGAGAATCGGCGAGTTCGCCCGCGACCTGCCGGCACAGGGCCGGCGCTTGGCGAGATCGGGGACCGAGCGTGCCGCCGCCCATGCGCTGACGGCAAAGCCTCCGACAACCGAGCGCAGCGGCAGATGGCGCAGCGAGATGAGCGCCGCCGATCGCGCCGAGTTCGAGGCCGTGGCCGGCGGACTGCTGCGAGAACTGGGCTACCTCTAATAACTGCCGCCACCTCCTCGGCTTCGCCTCCGGGTGAGGCGCGGCGTGTCCTGCTCGGCGCAGTCCGTGCGTCGCGGCAACTCGGAACGGGTTAGTTGCAACACTGCGGGACCCGATGGCAATGGATTACTCGCTTCGCACGCTTCGCAACCGCCGCCTGCGCGGTCGCTCCGAAGGCGCTGCGCCGGCTCCGTTTGTGGTCGGTGTTGGACGCTCGGGCACGACGCTGCTGCGGATGATGCTCGACGCCCATCCTGAGCTGGCGATCCCGCCTGAGACCCACTTCGCGAATCCGTTCATCCAGGCCTCCGGACGTCTCAGCTTCAATGCCAAGGCTGCGACCGCCACGATCGTCAACGACCAGCGGCGCCGCTGGAAGGACTTCGGCCTCGACGAGGCTGAGCTGCTGGCGACGATGCAGGCCGTCCAGCCCTTCAACACCACCGACGCCCTGCGCGCGTTCTACCTGCTCTATGCCGCCAAGCAGGGCAAGCCGCGTTGGGGCGACAAGACGCCCGACTACGTGCGCAAGATGAAGAAGCTGCAGAAGACCCTTCCCGAAGCCCATTTCATCCACGTCATCCGTGACGGTCGCGACGCCGGCCTCTCGCAGAACGCCCGCATCGCCAAGCGCGGCAAAGACCCGATACCGCCGAAGGAGATGGCGCGGCGCTGGCGCAAGAAGATCCTCAAGTCCCAAGACGACGCGACCGAGGTCGAGCACTACATCGAGGTCCGTTACGAGGACCTGATCGCCGACACCGAGGCCGTCTTGCACCGCGTCTGCGAGCACATCGAGCTCGAGTTCGACCCGGCGATGCTGCGCTACCACGAGCGCGCCGAGGGGCGACTGCAGGAGATGGCCGGCGCGTTGCCGGCGAAGAAGGGCCGTCCCGAGCGCGAAGCAGGCGAGCGCGTCGCCGCTCACGCGATGACCACGAAGCCGCCCGACTCCGATCGCGTCGCGGTGTGGAAACGCGAGATGAGCGCCGAGGAGAACGCGGAGTTCGAGCAAGGTGCGGGCCATCTGCTCTCAGACCTCGGTTACGAGACCGCGACGCCGCGCGAAGACTGGACGCCGCCGGAGGAGTGGGCCCGGTCCAAGGACCGCGCCGACCGTGGTGGCGGCGCAAGCGGTGGCCTCCTGGCGCGGCTGCGTGGCCGCTCCGGCAGCTGACCCCAAGGTAGCCTTCTCGCCTTCCATGGGAATCCTCTCGAGATTGCGGGGCAACGAGCCCAGCGCAGAGCCGATTCCGTTCGTCGTAGGCATGAACCGCTCCGGCACGACGCTGCTGCGGATGATGCTCGACGCCCATCCCGACCTGACGATCCCGCCGGAAACGCACTTCGTGCCGGACCTGATCAAGGCGGCGCGCGAAGACGACGCCACTGCGGAGAGTGCGCTGGCGGCAATGAAGTCAGCGCGCGAGTGGGACGACTTCGGCTTTTCCGACGAGGAGATTCTGGGTCGGCTACGGGCACTGCCCGCGATCAAGGCCGGGCCCGCTGTGCGCGTCTTCTACGACGCCTACTCCGAGCAGCAGGGCAAGCCGCGCTGGGGCGAGAAGACGCCGACGTATGTGCAGAAGATGAAGCTGATCCAGCGCGCCTTGCCCGAGGCGCGCTTCGTCCACGTCATCCGCGATGGGCGCGACGTCGCTCTCTCTGTTCTCGACCGCACCGTGCGCGAGCTCACCGCCGGTGACATCGCCAATCGCTGGCAGAAGAAGATCACGAAGGCGCGCGAGGACTCGCCGAAGCTTCACCATTACATGGAGATCCGCTACGAGGATCTGATCCTCGACACGGAGCCGGTTCTACACGAGGTCTGCGAGTTCATCGAGCTGCCCTGGGACGACGTAATGCTTTCCTACCACGAGCGCTCGGGCGAGCGGCTGAAGGAGATGGCGAGGGCTCTGCCCGCCGACGGCCGGGCAAAAGAGCTCAGCGTCGAGCGGCGGCTGGCGACGCACGCGATGACGACGAAGCCGCCGAGCGCCGAGCGAGTCGCTCGCTGGCGCACGCAGATGACCGCCGAGCAGCGCACGCAGTTCGAGTCGATCGCCGGCGAGCTGCTCGACGAGCTCGGCTATCCGATCGGCCTCGGCGCGGTCGAGAAGGCGACGGCTCTGATCGACGCGGCATGAGGCTGCCTCGGCTCGCGGGTCCTGTCACGGCAGCGACTCCCCATCCGGCGCTCCCGGAGGGTGCTCGGATGGGGGCCCTCTGCCGTGCCACCCGCTCGAGCCGCGTGGACGGCTGACTCAAATGAGGGTCGGGATCGTCACCAAGTGGTTCACCTCGGGTCAGGCTGTGGTCTCGCGCCAGATTCGCTCTGCCCTCGACGAGCTCGGACACGAGACTTTCATCCTCGCCAAGCTGGGCAAGGGGCCGCGCGCTCAGCAGGAGCGCGTCGAGGATCCGATCTGGGACCAGCCGGGGGTGACCCACAGCGCCGAGGCCGATATCCCCGAGGCCGACTATCTGGCGTGGGCTCGCGACAAGGCGCTCGAGGCGGTGCTGTGCGACCAAAACGACCAGTTCGCAGAGATCGCAGCATTACGCGCAAGTGGCGTCAAAACCATCGGCCGCTTCGTCTGGGAGAGCTTTGCCGCCGACGACGCCGGTCCGGCCGGCGAGGCCTACGACGTCATCTATTCGTTGACCCGATCAGAGCAGGAGCGCTACCGCGCGCTTGGCATCGAGAGCCCGCTACTAGTTTGGGGTTGTCACCCCGAGCTATTGACCCTGGCCGAGCAGGCAGCGGCCGCTAGGCAAAGCGACGAGCTCGTGCGCTTCGTGGTCCCTGGTTCGTTCATGGGTAAACGCAAGCCTTTTCCCGAGATCGTCGAGTCGTTCGTGCGTGCCCGCGGCGACAACCTGCGCCTGTTGATCCGCGGTCAGGTCGATCGCAAGGCAAACAAGCTCCAGAAGGCGGCGGGCGGCGATCCGCGTGTGGTCATCGAGCTCGACGACCGCCCGACCGACGAGCACCTGCGCCAGTTTGCCGCTTGCGACGTCTGCCTTTCACCCTCACGCTGGGAGGGTCTCGGCCTGCCGCTCTATGAGGCGCTTGCGTTCGGGATGCCGTCGATCACCAACGACTCGCCGCCGATGAACGAGGTCGTGCTCGACGGCGTCAACGGGATCTGTGTCGATTCGGTCGCTTGGGGAGAGGCCGGCTCTGGCATCCCCGCCTTCGACCCCGACTTCGCGCAGCTCACGGCCGCGATCGAGCGCCTCGGAGACACAGGCGAGCGCGAGCGCTTGAGCGCAGGCGCACGCGATCTGCGCCAAGGCGACCGCAGCTGGAAGCGAACCACGGAAGGGCTCGAGGGACTGCTCGCTCGTGTGGGCTAGCAACGCAGTCGCGGTGGAACAACTCCACCGAGATCCTCCGCTTCGCGTCCGGTCTCGGCGGCCGCCGACGCGTTACGAAACGGCAGTGCGTAAGCGGACCATTCTTGCGGAATCGTTGCTTTGAACGTCGGCGTGGTCACCAAATGGTTCAACCGCGGCCAGCCCGTGGTCGGCCGCCAGACGCGATCGGCGCTCGACTCGCTCGGACATGAGACCCTCGTGCTCGCGAGGCCGAAGAAGGAGCGCGGCCCGCGACCCGGTGCGCTGGACCGCGACGACGTCTGGGATCAGCCGGGAATCACCGAAGGTTCTGCCTACGACATCCCGCTGGACGAGTACAAAGCCTGGGTCGCCGGCAACGGCATCGACGCGATCTTCTGCGATCAGAACTATCAATTCGAAGAGCTCGCCTCGCTGCGTCGTCAGGGGGTCAAGACGATCGGCCGCTTCGTCTGGGAGCACTTCGCTGCGGAGCATGTCGAAGGGGCGCTGGCGGCCTTCGACATCATCTTCTCGTTCACGCGTGCAGAGCAGGAGCGTTACGCTGAGATGGGCATCGATAGTCCGTACGTGCCCTGGGGCTGTCACCCCGAGCTGATTGCCGTCTTGGAGGGGGAGGGCGAGGGGATCGAGTTTGCGTCTTCCGCCTATCGTTCGGGTCCGCAAACTCGACCGCCCTCACCCTCCCCCTCACCCGACCTGGTTCGGTTCGTGTTCCCGGGTGGGTTCCTGGGTCACCGTAAGCCTCTGGAGCCCGTGTTGGAGGCTTTCGGGGCGACGTCGGATCGGCGGTTTCGGTTGGTGGTGAAGGCGCAGGTTGAGCGCAAGCAGGTGCGGCCGGCGCAGGAGGCAGCGCGGAGGGATTCGAGGATCGAGGTTCGGGTTGGGGATCAGCCGACGGCTGAGCATCTGAGAGAGCTTGCGGGGTTCGATGTTTGCGTTGCACCGGCCCGTTGGGAGGGATTGGGATTGCCGTTGTACGAGGCGATTGCTTTTGGTCAGCCAGCGATCACCAACGGCGCTCCGCCCATGGATGAGGCGATTCATGACGGCGTCAATGGGGTGCTGGTGAGTGGGCATGAGGAGGGGACGGCGAAGTCGGGCATTCCCGCAATCGAACCGGACGTGGGCGAGCTGACGGCAGCGATCGAGCGGCTTGGCGACGACTCCTATCGAGCCGAGCTCGCGGCCGGCGCCGTTCGGGTGCGCGACACCGAGCGGCGCTGGGACGAGACGGTGAAGGGCATCGGTGGGTTGTTGGAGCTTGCCGAGAGCGGCTGAACGGCTAGCCTGCCCGGTTTCATGGCCCTCGGCGACACAGTTGACAAATACCGTAAGCGGGCGGCGATCATCCGTGCGGGCAAGCGCCTGCGCGGGCGCTCCGAGACGCCGCCCCCGGCGCCGTTCGTCTGTGGGGTGACCCGCTCGGGCACGACGCTGCTGCGCCTGATGTTAGATTCGCACCCCGAGGTAGCGATCCCGGGCGAGACGCATTGGGTGCCAAAGCTGATCAAGGCTTTCGAGCGCTCGAAGCAAAGCGGCGAGGACGCCGCAGCTTTGGTCATCGACCACAAGCGCTGGGGCGATTTTCACCTCGACGGCGCTGAGCTGCGCGAAAAGATCGTCGCGCTCGACCCGGTCACCGCGGCCGACGCGATCCGAACCTTCTATATGACCTACGCCGAGCGCGAGGGCAAGACGCGCTACGGCGACAAGACTCCTGGCTACGTCAAGGAGATGCGCCGGATCCAGCGCGTGCTGCCCGAAGCACACTTCGTCCACATCATCCGCGACGGCCGCGACGTCTCGCTCTCGCACCTGCGGATGAACTGGGGCCCCGAGAGCTACGCGGAATCGGCGCGCCTTTGGCGCAATCGAATCCGCAAGGCGCGCAAGATGGCGCCGGACGTCAACCACTACATGGAGGTCCGCTTCGAGGAGCTTGTCGGCGACACCGAGGGTGTGCTGCGGCGCGTCTGCGACTTCATCGAGCTCGAGTTCGACCCAGTGATGCTCGACTACCATGAGCGCGCTGAGGGCCGTCTCGCCGAGAAGGCACGCGACCTACCGCGAAAGAACCGTCCCGATCAGCCCGCCGAGACCCGGCTGGAAAGCCACAAGCTGGCCAAGGAGCCGCCGCGTGCGGATCGCATCAACATGTGGCGCGAGCGGATGACGCCGGAGGAGATCGCCGAGTACGAGGCGGTCGCCGGCGACATGCTGGTGGCCCTCGGCTACGAGCTGAGCACAGACGCCGGCCGCGAGCGAGCGCAAGCGAAGGGCGCAACGGCGCCAGCGTAGCTTGGTGGCGCCGGCGAAACGCCGCGCCGCAGGGGCACTCGCGAGCCTCGCACTCGGGGTGGGGCTCGGTGCCTGCGCGGGCGAGGACGAGGGGACGCCAGCCGCCGGCCCCCGCAACATCGTTGTCGTCCTCACCGACGACCAGGACGTCGCCTCGCTCGATGTGATGCCGAACGTAGGCAAGCTGATCGCCGACCAAGGCCTCGAATTCACCAACAGCTACGCGACGACACCCGAATGCTGTCCCTCGCGCGCCACCCTGCTCACCGGTCAGTACGCGCATAACCATGGCGTCGTCTCGGCCGAGCCACCGAACGGGGGATACGGAGCGCTCAACGGCTCCGAGACGCTGCCGGTGTGGCTGACGCGGGCCGGGTATCGGACCGCGTTCGTCGGCAAGTACTTGAATGGCTACGGCTCCGAGGCGCAAGGCAACGACCGATTCGAAGTCCCGCCCGGGTGGAGCGACTGGTACGCGGCCACGGCCGGAACAGAGCATGAGATGTACGACTACGAGCTCAACGAAAACGGCGAGATCATCACGTATGGCGCCGAAGCCGATGACTACCTGACCGACGTACTTTCGCAGAAGGCGACCGGTGTGGTGGCTGATGCCTCCAGCGAAGCCGACCCGTTCCTGCTCATCGTCGCGCCGTTGGCGCCGCACGGCGAAGGCTCGCTGGAGGGAACCGGAGCCGTGCGCGACCCGCGACCCGCGCCACGGCACCTGGGCAAGTTCGACGAGCTGCCGGCCGCATTGGCCGACCCTGAAAGCGGCGATCAACCTCCCGCCGCACTGGCGGCGCGAGTGCAGACGACTCGGCGGCGGATCGCCGCAGGCGAGCTCGAAGCGGTAGCGCGCGGGCGCCTCGAGAGCCTGCTCGCCGTCGATGAGATGGTCGCTGACTTGGTAGCCGAGCTGCGCGCCGCCGAAACGCTCGACGAAACTGTCTTCATCTTCACCTCCGACAACGGCTTCCTGTTGGGTGAGCACGGATTGCTCGGCAAGGAGCTGCCTTACGAGGAATCGGCTCGGGTCCCACTGATCGTCAGCGGTCCCGGGTTTCCCGGCGGCGAGACGAGCGAGCAGCTCGTCGCCAACATCGACCTGGCGCCGACGATCGTCGACCTCGCCTCGGCAGAGCCTGAACTCGAGTTCGACGGCACCTCGCTGCTGCCCTTCGCCGAGGGCGAGATCGATCCCGAGCGCGAGCTCGTGATCGAGTACCTCGTTGGATCGCGGCGCTATGAGGCGATCCGCAGCCGCGACCTCCTCTACGCGCGTTACGCGCAAGGTGGCGAGCAGCTCTTCGACCTGGCCACGGATCCGCGCCAGCTCGACAACCTCGCCGCTGACGCCGACCAGGCGGAAACAGTCACCGAACTCGCGGCTCGCCTCGATGTACTTTCCAGTTGCGCCGGGGAGAGTTGTCGCTGACTCAATCCAGGCGCACCTTCACCGCCTCTTAGACGGTCAAAGCACGTTTCGAGGCCCCTACCCAGGCGGCGGCGTGTAGCGCAGGACCCGCAGGCCGCTGCCGGGCGAGATCGCGATCCGGTGAAAGCGCTTCAAGCTCTGCATCGGAAACAGCAGCGGCTTTCCCGACGCGATCAAGTTGACATACAGCGTCGCCGGCGTTCCCACGGTGTCGACGACCGCGTCGCGGGTGACCCTGATCGCGCCGGCCTTGACCGTGGTGCACGGGGTCGAGAAGCCGCTCACACCCTGGGTACAGTTGAAGCCGTTGGCTTCAGTGAGGTCGCCCCGGTACTGCACCGACGACGTTGCCAGGCCCGCCGGCTCGATCGATGTGGGCGTCTCGGCGACGATCACGCGCGAGGAAATGAAGGTGTTGAAAGGCAGGTCGTCGATCGTCGAGACGAAGCTGCCGTCGGCAGCAAGGATCTCGCCCTTCTTCGGTGCCGGTATTGGAACCGAGTAGATGACGCGGCGCTTGAGGACCTCGCCCTCGTTGAGCGGCAACGCGGTGCTGATCAGGTCCGAGCTCGCAGACTCGGTCGGGGGCGGAGTTTCGGCCTGCGAAACGACGACGTTGAGGCGGCCCTTGTCACCCTTGACCGATCCATCGGGGCGGTCGGCGCCCATGACGACGACGTTGCCCTGCGCGGCGCGCTTGTTCGAGGCACTGAGGATCATGTTCGCGTAGCAGGCGTTGTCGGGGCACGGCAGCGCCGCAGTGTCGGCGATCGGCACCTCGAAGTTGGGGAAGGTCAGCGTGCAGTGGTGGTTACGCTGCGGGCGGCGCTGCTTACAGAGCACCCGCTTGGGGTCGCCCAGCGAAATGCTCGCCGCGGCCGGATCCTGCGAGGAGGAGAGCGCAATGCGAGCGGTGACCGTTGGGTTGAAGTCGTAGTTGGAGCCGACGCAGCGGCTGCTCTTGACCACGCACGTGGTCGAGACCTGGACCTCGCCAGAGATCTCGAGGCGGTCGCCTGAGCGCAGGCGCGGCAGCTGCTCGGGGCCCAGCGACATCACCGTCGTCTCCTGTGCCGCGGGCGTCGGGGTGATCGCCACGGTTTCGATCAGCTCCGAGTCGTTGCCGGTGCTGGAGAGGTCGGGCGGATCAATCGCCGGCGCGAGCACGCCGGCGTCGCCGCTCGCCGGGAGCGCCAGCGCGCAAAACGCAGCGAGCCCAAGCGCGGCGCGGCTCGTGGAGCTTCGACTACCCATGTCTCGATCACAACACGCCCGGTCGGCTAAAGCTTCGCCCGGAGATCGCGATGAGAGACGACGTGCAGACCCGCGATACTCCCTCGCCTTGCTCGATTCAGCTCACAGCCCTCGTTGACGGTCTCCGCGGCAAAACACCGCGAGCTCGGGCTCACCGACGCTGAGTTCGAGCTGATAAGCGACAAGCTCGGGCGCGAGCCCAACGACGTCGAGCTGGCGATGTTCAGCCTGCTGTGGTCTGAGCATTGCGCCTACAAGCACTCGAAGAAGTTGTTGGGCCGACTGCCGACAGAGGGACCGCGGGTGCTCATGGGCCCAGGCGAGAACGCGGGCGCGGTCTCGATCGGCGACGGCTGGGCGGTGGCGTTCAAAGTCGAGTCCCACAACCACCCGAGCGCCGTGGAGCCCTTTCAGGGCGCGGCCACGGGCGTCGGTGGCATCTTGCGCGACGTCTTCGCCTTGGGGGCGAGGCCGATCGCGATCCTCGATTCGCTTCGTTTCGGCGAGCTCGACTCGCAGCGCTCGCGGTACCTGTTCGATCACGTCGTCGCCGGCATCGGGCATTACGGCAACTCGATCGGCGTGCCGACGGTGGGTGGCGAGGTCTACTTCGAATCGCCCTACGAGCACAACTGCTTGGTCAACGCGATGTGCGTCGGCTTTGCGAGGGCCGACTCGATGGTCCGCGCCGCGGCCGCCGGCGTTGGCAACACGCTGGTTTTGATGGGCGCCTCGACCGGGCGCGACGGAATCGGCGGGGCCTCGGTTCTGGCCTCGGCCGAGCTCGAGGAGGGTGACGAGTCCAAGCGTCCGACCGTTCAGATCGGTGATCCATTCGAGGAATCGAAGCTGCTCGAGTGCTGTCTCGAGCTGCTCGATCAAGGACTGCTTGTGTCTTTGCAGGATCTCGGCGCAGCCGGGTTGACCTCGTCGGGAGCGGAGATGGCGTCAGCGGGTGGGCTCGGCATCGACATCGATGTCGCCAGGGTGCCACTACGCGAAGGCGATATGGAGCCGTTCGAGATCATGGTCTCCGAGTCGCAGGAACGGATGCTGGCGGTGGTTGAGCCGGCGAACGTCGAACGTGTGATTGCTCTGTGTGAGAAATGGCAGACGGGGGCCACCGCGATCGGCGCGGTCACCGACTCGGGCCAGGTCCGCATCCTCTGCGGCAACGATGTAGTCGGCGATATGCCGGTCGAAGCGCTCGTCGACGGCTGCCCTCTCTACGACTTGGAGCCGAGCGAGCCCGCGAGTTGGATGTACGGCAACGAGAACACGCTGTCGGCGGAAATCGCAAAGCTGATCCCGCCATCGGACCCGGCCGCCCCCGGAGCCGCAGGCGAGGAGGCGGACGAAACGTCAAGTGTTCGTCGCGGAGGCAAAGCCGAGGAGGCGGACCGAGCATTATTGTTACTCGCAATGCTCGGTTCTCCGAGCATTGCCAGTAAGCGTTGGGCGTTCGAGCAGTACGACTCGATAGTCGGCTCGCGCACAGTGCGCCGTCCGGAAACCGCCGACGCGGCCGTGTTGGCGCTGCCCGAGACGGGCTCGGCGATTGCGATGGCAATCGACGGCAACGGTCGACGTGTCGCCTGCGATCCGTATCTCGGAACGATCGAAGCCGTGCTCGAGTGCGCTCAGAACTTGGCTTGCGTGGGGGCCCAGCCGCTCGGCCTAACCAACTGCCTCAACTTCGGCAATCCCGAGAAGCCGCACGTTGCCTGGCAGCTCGACCGCGCGACTCAGGGCCTCGCCGACGCCTGCACCGAGCTCTGCCTGCCGGTGGTCGGCGGCAACGTCTCGCTCTACAACGAGACCGACCGAGGCCCGATCTACCCGACGCCAGTCGTTGGCCTCGTCGGCGAGCTGCCCGACGCTCTGCGCGCCGGCGGCCTTGCGCTTTACGAAGGCGACGCGATCGCGCTCTGCGGACCATTCTCGCCGTCGCTGGCCGGTTCCGAGCTGGCCAAGCTTCGCGGTGAGCTCGGGCCGGGGCTGCCATCGCTGGCGATCTCCGACGTGAACGCGGCGATCGTCGCCGTGCGCGAGGCCGTCCGCGCCGCAACCGTCAGCGCCGCGCACGACATCAGCGACGGTGGACTCGCCTGCGCTCTGGCCGAGATGGCGATCGCCGGTGGCGTCGGTGTCGATGTTGACCTCGACGAGCTGGTTGAACGCCGCGGCTGCTCTGGTGAGACGGCCCTTTTCGGCGAAGGGCCGGGTGGGTTCCTGCTCGCCGGCGAGCGCGAGCTGCTCGAGACGCTGGCGAGCGATGGCGTCGACCTGCTCGTAATCGGATCGGCTTCCGGAAAACGGATGTCGATCTCCGCGGCCGAGTCGGAGCTCGAGATCGCCCTCGTGGATGCGGAGCGCGCCTGGCGCTCGCTCGCCGAGCGGCTCGAGCACGTCTAGCCGATCTAGCATGGCGAATCGTGGCTTCACAATGCCTGATCCGCCCCCGTTGCTAGCCTTGGCGAGTGGGCGATGTTCCGGACCGTGACGGTCCCCTCGACGAGTGCGGGGTGTTCGGCGTCTACGCACCGGGCCACGACGTATCTCGCCTGACCTACTTCGCGCTCTACGCACTTCAGCACCGCGGCCAAGAGTCGGCCGGCATCGCTACCTGCGAGGGCGGCCACATAACGACCCTCCGCGAAACGGGCCTCGTATCCCAGGTCTTCGACGAGCAGAAGCTGCGCGCGCTCGACGGTGACATGGCAATCGGCCACGTTCGCTACTCGACCACCGGCGGCGGTTCGTGGGAGAACACGCAGCCGGTGTGGCGCGACGACGGGCGCGAGGTCGCGCTCGCCCACAACGGCAACCTGACCAATGCCGTCGAGCTCTACAACGAGCTTCGCGAGCGCGGCATCTCGTTTCGCGGCAGCTCCGACTCGGAGATCATCGCCGCGCTGCTTTCGATCGAGGAGGTCCGGCCGATCGAAAACGCTGTCGCGGCTGTGATGCCTCGGCTCGAGGGCGCTTACTCGACCGTGGTCATGACCAAGCGGGCCGTCGTCGCCTTCCGCGATCCGCACGGGGTGCGCCCGCTCTCGATCGGCAAGCTCGGCGACCGTTACTGCGTCGCCTCCGAGAGCTGTGCCTTCGACATCATTGGCGCCAAGCTGGTGCGCGAGGTGCGGCCTGGCGAGGCGGTGTCGCTGACCGCCGACGGGCTCGAATCGCGCCAGGTCGTGCCGACCGGACGCAAGGCACACTGCGTTTTCGAGCACATCTACTTTTCGCGGCCCGACTCGCGCCTCGAAGGCAGGGTGCTGCAGGAGGTGCGTGGCAAGATGGGCGAGATCCTCGCCCGCGAAGCACCGGTCGAAGCCGACCTCGTGATCGCGGTGCCCGACTCCGGCAACGCCGCCGCCAACGGCTTCGCCCGCGCCTCGGGATTACCCAAGGACGACGGCCTGATCAAGAACCGTTACGTCGCGAGGACCTTCATCCAGCCCGGCCAGGAGCTGCGAAAGCACGGCTTGCGGATGAAGTTCAACCCGTTGCCGGAGATCGTCGCCGCAAGGCGGGTTGTCGTTGTCGACGACTCGATCGTGCGCGGTAACACCACGCGCCAGATCATCGGCATGCTGCGCGACGCCGGCGCCGCTGAGGTCCACTTGCGGATCTCAGCCCCGCCGATTCGCAACCCCTGCCATTACGGCGTCGACATGTCGACGCGCGAGGAGATGATTGCCCACGACCGCACCGTGGACGAGATCGCCGCCGAGCTCGGCGCAGACTCGCTGGCCTACCTATCGCTCGAGGGCGTCTACGAGGCGGTCGGCACCCCTCGCGAGGTCCATTGCGACGCTTGCTTCACGGGCGATTACCCGCTCAGCGACGACGGCGAGATCAGTGGCAAGTTCGCGCTCGAAGAGCTGCCTGTCGTGCAGACCGCGCAATAGCCACCGTGCGCTCTGTGCAATTGAGGTTGCGGGACGAGAAGTCCGCCGCCCTCACCTAGAGACTCTGAGCGAGTGACCGACCTCGATCTCAACCAGGCGCTGGCGCGTCATTTCGGGCATGCCGGGTTCCGCCGCGGCCAGAAAGAGGCTGTGGAGGCCGCCATCGTCGGTCGCGACGTGCTGCTGGTGATGCCGACCGGCGCCGGCAAGTCACTCTGCTATCAGCTGCCGGCCTTCGTCTCTTCGCAGCTCACCGTCGTCGTCTCACCGCTGGTCTCGCTGATGACCGATCAGGTCGAAAGCCTCGGCGGACGTGCCGCGCTGATCAACGCCCAGCGTGACCCCGCGGACAACAGCCGTGCTCTCGCGTCGGCGCTGAGCGGCGAAATGCGGATGCTCTACGTCGCCCCAGAACGCTTTTCCACTCCGGGCTTCGTCGACCGCCTCGCCGCTGCGGACGTGGGGCTTTTCGTCGTCGACGAAGCCCACTGCGTGAGTCAGTGGGGCCACGACTTCCGCCCGGAGTACTTTCGCCTCGGCGAGGTCGCACGGGCGCTGCGCGCCGACTCGCTCTTTGCGGCGACGGCGACGGCGACGCCGCAGGTCGCTAATGACATCGTCCGCCGCCTCGGCCTCAATGAGCCGTTGCGGCTGACCACGGGCTTCGACCGCCCGAACCTTTCATACGACGTCGTCCCGATCGGCTCGGCGCGCGCGAAGCAAGCGGCGACGCTGGCGCTCTTGTCCGAGCCCGACGCGTTGCCGGCGATCGTCTACGCCGGGACCCGCAAGAAAACCGATGAGACCGCTCGCTGGCTGTCCCGAGAGCTCGGCCGGCGGATCCCGGCCTACCACGCCGGGATGGACCGCGAACCGCGCGCCGAGGCTCAGCGCGCCTTCATGGCGGGCGAAACGCCCGTCGTCGTCGCCACAAACGCCTTTGGCATGGGCGTCGACAAGGCCGACGTGCGTACCGTGATCCATGAGGTCGTGCCGTCGTCGCTGGAGGCCTACTACCAAGAGGCAGGACGCGCCGGGCGCGACGGTCTGCCCTCGCGCTGCGTCTTGCTGGCCGAGAACCGCGACAAGGGGTTGCACGTCTTCTTCATCAACCAGGTCGACGACCCAGAGGCAAAGACCCATCGCTGGCGCCAATACCGCCAGGTTTGGGGGTTCGTCGAGGGTGAACCGTGCCGGCGCCGCGCGATCCTCAGGCACTTCGGCGACCGGGCCGAGCCGGAGGCGCCCGTGATGCGGTGCTGTGACGTTTGCGATGGACCCCTGGCAGTTGCTCGGCCTCGCCGTCGGGACTCCGATGCGAGCAGGCAGAGGTCGGGATCCGCCGAGGAACGGGGCACAGTCGAGCGAGCGATCCTCGCCGTGGTTCGCGAGGCGCAGCCAAGTGTGGGCCGAACGCGAACCGTTGAGATCCTGCGCGGCGGGCGCAGCAAGGTGACCGTCAAGTACGGCTACGACGAGCTCCCCGGCTATGGCGACTTCAACGACTGGCGCGCCGACGAGCTGCTGCGCGAGGTCGATGCGCTGATCGATGGTGGCATGTTGCGCTCGACCGGCGGCAAGTTCCCGAAGCTGGCCCTGACCGCGCGCGCCGCCTGAACGGGTGAGCAAGCCTTTTCGCATCGCCGTCCTGGCCTCCGGCTCCGGGACCAACCTGCAGGCAATCCTCGATCAACTTCATGGCCGCGACGGGATCGACGTCGTCGCTGTCGGCTCGGATAAACCGGGGGCAAAGGCGCTCGAGCGAGCCGCTGCACTGAATATTGAAACGGCAGCCTTCCCCAGCGCCGACTACGACGACCGTGAGGCGCGCGATCTCGCGGTCGCCGAGTGGCTCGGTGGGGCGAGCGTCGAGCTGATTGTTCTCGCCGGCTATATGCAGCTGCTCTCGCCGGCCTTCATCGAGCGCTTCGCCGATCGCATCATCAACGTCCACCCGGCACTGCTGCCCGCTTTTCCCGGCCTCGACGCAATCGGGCAGGCACTCGATCACGGCGTCGCGGTCACCGGCGTCACGATCCACTTCGTCGACGAGGGCATCGATTCCGGCCCGATCATCCTTCAGCGCGCGGTGCCGATCGGTGTCGATCGCGACCGCGAAGCACTCGAAGCGGCGATCCACGCAACCGAGCACGCCCTACTACCACGCGCGATCGCGTTGATTGCCGCCGGACGGGTGACCGTGCAACCCGCAACGCGGATTGTCCGCGTCGAGGCGGATACATAAACTCGGCCGCGATGGGCGTCGAGGCCGAAATCACTGAACAGGGAGGCAGCGCGCCCGTAGGCGCCGGCCTCGAGGTGCGCCGAGCGCTCGTCTCGGTTTCTGACAAGACCGGGGTGGTCGACTTCGCTCGGGGCCTGCGCCAGGCTGGGGTCGAAATCCTCTCCACGGGCGGCACCGCAGCGGCGATCCGCGACGCCGGCATCGACGTCACCGATGTCTCGGAGTTCACCGGCTCGCCCGAGATCCTCGACGGCCGGGTGAAGACGCTTCATCCGCGCTTGCACGCCGCGCTGCTTGCCCGCCGTGGCGACCCGGAGCACATGGCGACACTCGCGGCCGAGCAGATCGAGCCGATCGATCTCGTCTGCGTCAATCTCTACCCGTTCTCGGAGACGGTGGCCGCCGCGGGCGTAACCGAGCAGAACGCGATCGAGAACATCGACATCGGTGGGCCGACGATGATTCGCGCCGCCGCCAAGAACCATCGTGACGTCGCCGTAATCGTCAGGCCGGAGAGCTACGACGCCGTGCTCGCCGAGATCGGCGAACTCGGGACGATCTCGGCCGAAACGCGCCATTGGCTCGCCAACGAGGCGTTCGCGCACACCGCCGCTTACGACGCTGCGATCAGCCGCTGGTTCGGCCTGCGCTACGAGGTCTTCCCGAGTCACTTCGTCATGTCCTACGAGAAGCTGCTCGACCTCTCCTACGGCGAGAACCCACATCAGAAGGCCGCACTGTACGTCGAGGCCCCGGCGCGCGAGCATGTGCTCACGGGCGTGAGCAAGCTGCACGGCAAAGCGCTCTCGTTCAACAACGTGCTCGACCTCGATTCGGCCCGCCGCTTGCTCAACGAGTTCTCAGAACCGGCGTGCGTAATCGTCAAGCACAACAACCCCTGTGGCGCGGCGGTGGGTGAGAGCGCGCGCGAGGCTTACGAGAAAGCATTTGTCTGCGATCCGGTCTCGGCGTTCGGCGGCGTCATCGTCTTCAACCGGCCTGTCGACCCCGGCCTCGCTGAGCGCCTGCATCAGCAGTTCGTCGAGGTCCTGCTGGCGCCGGGGTTCGAGGCCGACGCACTCAGTGTTCTGACCCAAAAGGAAGCGATTCGCATCCTCGACTGCGAACCCGGGCCGTATGAGCCCCGCGAGCGCGACATCAAGCGCGTGCGCGGCGGGCTACTCGCCCAGGACGCCGACCGCATCGATGAGACGCGCGAGACGATGACCGTTGCCACGTCGTCCGAACCGACTCAGGAGCAGTGGCTGGATCTGCTGTTCGCCTGGAAGGTCTGCCGTCATGTGCGCTCGAATGCGATCGTCTTCGCTCGTGACGGCGCCACCTTGGGCATCGGCGCGGGCCAGATGAGCCGCGTCGACTCGACCCGGATTGCAGTCGAAAAGGCGGTGGACGCCTTCGGCGCCGGGCGGCCACTCGAAGGTTCGATCGTTGCCTCAGATGCCTTCTTTCCCTTCGCCGACGGTCCCTTGGCAGCGATCGAAGCCGGGGCCACAGCGGTGATCCAGCCAGGAGGCTCCAAGCGCGATCCTGAGGTCGTCGCCGCGTGTGACGAGGCCCGGGTGACCATGGTCTTCACAGGCCGGCGCCACTTCCGCCATTAGCTATGGCGATTCTCGCGGAGCTTCACGTTCTGCGGGTGTTTTGCGCCGAAGACGCCAGCGGCGGCAACGAGCTCGGAGTATTTCTGACTGGTGACGATGTCGCCGTCGACCAGCGCCAGGCAGTGGCCAAAGACCTCGGCTTCGCGGAGACAGTTTTCGTCGATGACTTCGAGCGCACCGAACTGCGGATCTTCACCCCGGCGGTCGAGCTGGCCCTGGCGGGACATCCACTGGTGGGCTCCGCGTGGCTTCTGCGGGAGCGGGGCGCGGAGCCCGGGACGCTGCATCCACCGGCGGGTGAGGTTGGCGTTCGCTTCGACGGCGAGCTCACGTACATCACCGGTCGGCCCGAGTGGGCGCCGCCATTCGACTTCGTCGAGTTCGATTCGCCGGCCGAGGTCGAGGCGCTGACGACGCGGCCCGGCGGCTACGGCGACGTCGGAGCTTGGGCGTGGATCGACGAGACGGCGGGGCTGATCCGCGAGCGCGTCTTCGCTCCGGTGGAGGGCATCGCCGAGGACGAGGCGACAGGCGCCGCCGCAATGCGCCTGGTCGCTCAGCTCGGCCGCGAGATCGAGATCCGCCAAGGTCGTGGCTCTGTCATCCAGGCGCGGCCCATGGATGACGGCTTGGTCGAGATCGGCGGATTGACGGTGCTCGACGAGGTTCGGGACTACGAGCTCGCCGAATGACGCGGCAGGATCCTCCGCGTAGTTTGGAAGGCCCTGAGCGAGGCGGGTGCTGCGATTGCGGCCTCTCGGACTTACTCGTAGCCGACTTCGATCATGTGGGCGCGAAACGGGGCAACGTCGTTCAGCTCGCAAAGCAGGGTTGCGGCCGAGAGCCGGCGGGGTTCACAATCTTCCTCGAGCCCCCGTAGCTCAGCGGTCAGAGCGCCGGACTTTTAATCCGGGCGTCGCAAGGTTCGACTCCTGCCGGGGGTATACGCGGCGATTCTCGGCGGAGCGCCCTGCCTCGAATGCTTAGGCAAGAATGGCCACCGGTGAGAATCTCGGCCGTGACGATCGTCAATTCACCAACGACCGCTCGAACGACGTATGCAGCTCGCGGTTGTCGGACTCGGGATCGCCCACGGTGCGCTCGAGCTTCATCTCCCCCGCGACGCCGTTAAACGTCAAGGTCGCAACCTGGTTGTCGAAGAACGGGCCCTCGAGCGCGCGCCAGCGGACCGGATCGGAGCGGATGCCCGCAAGGCGCGCCAGCGTGCGGCCGATCGCCTCGCCGCCGCGGCCGTTCCAGAAACTGATCACCTTGCGTTCGCGGTCGTCGAGCGCATTTCGAAACGGCGAGCACACCGCTTGCCAGACATGCGATTCGACCTTGGCCGCACGCGGGAAAGCGACGGCCGAGAGGTAGGCGTGGTGAACGTCGCCCGACAGCACCGTGATCGACGCGGGAGCAGGGCCGAACTCACCCGAGCCTGTTCTTCGCAGAAGATCCGCGAGGCGCACGAAGGAGTCACCGAAGCCGCCCCAGTGGTCGAAGTCGAGCGCGCGGCGTAGCTTCTCGCCATAGACCGCAGCCCGCGAGCCCCAAGCACCCGCGCACAATGCCTCACCCCAGCGTTCGAGGTAGTGCAGGCCCGGAGCGAGCAGAAGGGGATCGGAGGTGCCGATCAGCAGATGGTCGAACTCGCCTTCGAGGTTGCGTTCGAGCCAGCCCCACTCTTCGTCGGAGAGCATCGAGCGCTCGCCTTCGGGGAGCACGCGGCCGATGCGCGAGTCGAGCACGATCAGGCGAACGCGGCCGAGATCACGGCAGAAGCTCCAGCGGGCGCCATCGCGAAGCCCGCGCTCGTCATCAGCAACGCTTTCAAGGATCTCGAGGCCGTCGTCGGCCTTGCGGATGGCATCGAGCAGCTTGCTCTCGCGCAAGAGCTCAGGCGAGAGGTTGCCGATGAACTGATAAAGCCAATAGGAGGCGATGCCGGCGCACTCGCGCTCGGCCCACCAGTCCGTCTTTTGGATCTCCTCGACCCAGGCCTGGGAGATGTTCCAGTCGTCGGAGACATCATGGTCGTCGACCACCATCGAGACCGAGACGGTCGAGTAGAGCCAGCGGATGTGCGGATCCGACCACGACTCTCGGTACAGGCGCGTGTATTCCTCGAAGTCGGCGATCTCCTCCCCGGGAGGTTTGCGGACGTCGCGGCGCTTATTGATGAAGGCGAGCGTCTCGGGCGAGACCTCGTCGGCGTAGACCTGGTCGCCGAGCAGCATCAGCGCGTGCGGCCAGTGCTCGACGTCGGAGTCGAGCATTTCCTTCGTTAAGGAATAGAGCGCATCGAACTCGCGGCCGACCGACTCGTCTCCCTTAGGCAGCGTGTAGGGCGCATGGTGAGGCAGCGAGACGCGACACGAGCCGAAACACAGGCGCAACTCCTCACCCTCGGTGATCGTCCGGATCACACTGGGCGGGAACTCCGAGTCGGGCTCGGGCCAGCGTTTGACCCCGTCGAGCGCGACCTCGTAGGGAGTCGTCGAGCCCGGCTCGAGACCGTCGACGACGACGAGCGCGTAGTGGTGGCCGCAGACGCGGAATGTCTTCTCGGTGTTGCCAAGGACCTCGACCTCGCACTCCTCCTCGGTTTCGACCCAGATAACGGCCTCGGTCTCGCCGACGTAGCGCAGCAGGGGTCCGACAAGGAGCTTGGCCATAGCTCGCGCCTACCCGCCGCGGGTGGCAAACGAACGCGGTCGGACGCAAGTCACCGGGATCTACTTCTCCGCCCTGAAGCCAAGGCCAGCGGCTGCGCCCCGGTTGCCCGCCTCATCCACAGCCCATACTCGAAGCTCGTAGAGCCGCGTCCCCGACGGCACCTCGACCGCGAGCGTCTCGCGCTTGCCGGCCCCTGCCTTGGCGCTTACTTCGCTGCGCCGGCGCTTGCCATCGAATCGCTCTTTGATCACGTAGCCGGCGACGGCGCTGCCCGAGTACCAGTCGTCGCCAGGCGCGCGGAAACTGAGCCTTCCGTTCAACAGCTGCAGCCTTAGCGGCTTGCCCGGCGGCCGCGTGTCGATGTCGTAGGTGCCTGTGTTTCGCTCGTCGTGGCGATAGCTCCACCACTCCTGGTTGCCGGCGGCACGGCCGGGCGTCTTCCACACCATCAGGTAACCCTCGCGCGTTGCGGTCACGAGCTCGTTTCGATCGTCGCCGTTGAGGTCGCCGACCGTCGGCCCGAAGACTACCCAGCCTGTGTGGAACTTGGGGAAGCCCGGCGCCTGTTGGCCGGTCGAGGTATAGGCATGCATCGCTGAGGAGTCGCCGCCTTCGATGATTTCGGGCTTGCCATCGCCGCTGACGTCGGCTAGCAGCGGTCCGCCGAGGAAGTCGAGGCCCTGACTCTTGGCCGGCATCCCCGGCAGGGAAGCGCCCGTCGCCGCGTCGAAGGCGCGCATGTAGCTGTTGATCGGCAAGCCGCTGCCGGGAAGCAGCAGCGAGCCGGCGACGGTGACGGCGCCGCTGCCGGGCTCGGCGTAGGCAAGGCTCGAGGCGCCGAAGCGTCCGAAAGCGCCCGAGGTGGTGAAGTTGACCGGGGTGTCGTCGGGCAGGTTGCCGTTGAGCACGCCGATCAGCTTGTCGAGGCTCGGCTGGAAGAACAGGCTCTGCGTGTCGCCGGCCAACGGCGCCAGCGGCGTACGCTCGGATCCGTCGTAGTTGTAGAGGGAGGTCGGCGAAAAGATCCCGGCGGCGCTGGCGATCTCCGAGCGCCCGTCGCCGTCGATGTCGGCGGTACTCGGGTTCTGCGTGCCCTCGGTGATGAACTCCTGGGCCGAGCCGTAGTAGAAGGCGAGCGCCGTCCCAGAGAGCAGGAAGCCAGGGACTCTGGTGCCGTCGTGGTTGTAGGCGACGACGTTGGAGACCCCGCCGTTGGGCACCTGCAGGCCGGCGCCGCGGGCAAACGAGTACTGCGTGCGCTGCAACAGCTCGGGCTCGGGATCGCCGTCGAGCTCGGCCAGTGTCGGCGAAAGGTCGAGCTTTTGGTCGTTGATCGCGATCATCCCGGCGGGTGGCTCGGTGCCCTCGGGCAGGGTCACCTTCACCGGCCAGCCGGGCGCCTTGCTGCCGTTGAAGCGCCAAGCATGGAGGTGACCGTCCCAGCCCGCCTGGATCACCTCGAGCTTGCCGTCGCCGGTGAGGTCCGCGAGCACCGGCGGTGAGGCCGAGCCCATGATCGCCGGCCGCGTGAACGCCAGGTCGGGCCGAGGCTGGGCGGGCTTGGTGACGCCCGTGTTGAGTTTCTTCGGCCAGCCCTTGGCGAGGCGTCCGCGACTGTTCCAGACATAGACCCGCCCGGTCGTGGACGTCGCCACCACCCATTGCTTGCCGTTGTGTTTGAGATCTCCGAGGGCGACGTTGCCGATGATCGGCTCGTGGCCGGGGTCGACGCCGCGATGGGCGCGCTCGACCTTGGTCGGCTTCGTCGTCACGGGGAAACCGCGCAGTTCCTTGCCGCGCGGACTCAGCGCGTGGACGAAGCCGTCGGCGTCGGCGAAGACAATCGCCAGCTTGCCGGTTCCCTGGAGGTCGGCGAGGGCGGGTTGTGATTCACCTGCCGGACCGAAGAAGCGCGGGAAGCCCTTGCGCAGCGACGGATCGTGGTGGACGGCGATCGCACGGCGCTCCTCGGCGTCGCGGCCCTGCTTGTCGATCACCCGAAGGCGAATCGTCACGGTGAACTGCTCGTTGGTCTCGAGCGTCTTCGTCTCGGAGAGCTGGAAGGCCGCGTTCCAGAACGACCTCGGGATCTTCTTCAGGTTGATCGTCCCCAGCCGGCCGTCCCTTGCCTTCTTTCCCTTGCCCTTGTCCGCGACGATGAACTCAGAATCCTCCGGTTCGGGCCCGGGAGCGAATTCGAGCACGTAGCGATAGCCCTTCGAGCGCGGCGCGGCGACATGGCCCTTGACCCTCACCTTGCGCTTTCCCTTCGGGTCGAAGAGCGAGTACCACCGCGGCCCGTCGATCCAGGCCTCTGGCGGAATGTCGCCGGCCGCGATCGCCTGCATCGCCGCGAGCACGTTCGGGCGCCCATAGCCGAACTGGAGGTCCCAGCCGGGCTTGGCGGGCCACCCGTTCGGCGGGTTGGGGTTCGTCGCTATGTCAGAGGACGTCTCGCGCACGACCTGGATCGCCTCGCTCGGTGTCAGCGGCTGCTTGATCAAACCTTGCCTGGCCGCCTGCTTGCCCCATGAGAGCACCAGCGCCATGACGCCGCCAACGGTCGGCGTCGCCTCGGACGTGGTCCCACCCGTGGTCGCTACCGAGAACATGTTCTTCGCCCCCCATGAGGTGAACGCCGAACGAGCGCGATAGCTGGAGGTGAGTGGGTTGACGGTGGCGGCCGAGCCCGGAACGAGGCCGAGCCCGTGGGTGTTGGCGACGAGGCCGTTGCCCGGCAACACGTGCGGCCAGAACATCCCGCCCTGATGGTCGGTCGAGTTGAAGTCGTTCGAAGCCTCGACCATCACCGTACCCTTGTCCCAGACGCGTTCGACGGCCTGGCGCATGAAGCTCGAGTACCCGAGGTCGGCGGTGACCGAGACGAGGACGTCGGCGTTCATATCGGCTGCGTATAGCCAGGCTTGAGCGAGATCGTCGCCGAGGTCGAGCGCTTCCGCGCCTGCCTTGATCGGCATCACGAGGCAGCGCGGGCAAATGCCGGCCTCGCCGATGCCATTGTCTGTCTCAGCCGCAGCCTGCTCCATCTGGCCGTTTGCGTGGTCGTACTTGGAGTCCAGGGTCGCCGGATTGTTCTGATCGTTGTAGAAGTCCCAGCCCGAGATGTCGTCGGTGTAACCGTTGCCGTCATCGTCGTGGCCGTCGGAGAAGCGCACGATGATGTCCTCGGGGTCGACCAGGCCGTTGCCGTTGGCATCAGCCGAGTCGAAGTAGTCGCGGGCGTTGAGGACACCATCGTCGACCTTCGTCGTCGGCTCGGGCAGCTCGCCGGCGTTGATGAAGACTTTGTTTGCGAGCTCTTCGGGGTCGTCGCGCCAGTTGATGCCGCCCTCGATGTAGGCGATCACCGTGCCGGGATCGCCAGTGGTGAACTCGCGCCAGGCCTGGTCCACGAACATGCCCGCCGAGCCCTCAGCATCGGTTGCGTTCGGCGTGCACTGCGGGATGAACGAGAACAGGTAATGCTGCTGGTCGTCGCCCGACTTCGACGTGCAAGTCGCGGGTCCACCCTCCTCCGCCGGGTCATAAGCGGGATCGTTGGGCGGATCCTGCGGGAAGGCTCCGAGGGCCGGGGCAGTGATCGTCAGAGCGCACACGGCAGCGCCGACCCCAAGCCGCATCCACCTGCTCGCCGAGCTCGCTCCTCTCACCTCACCGCAAATCTATACGCGCGGGGGGAGGCCACGCATCAACCGGTACGCGTGTACCAGTCGTAGAACCATGCTTGCACCGCTAAGTGAATTCCGCGAGACCGTCTTCTACGGTCGACGCTTCAGCGTGCAGCCGCTGCGCAATGCGCCCGGCGTGACGAGCGGCGTAACCGGCTTCGACAGCTTGTCGCATTGCCAGCGCCATGCGCTCGGGATCGGCGGCGCGGGAGACCGAGCTCGCGAGTAGGACGCCGTCGCAGCCAAGCTCCATCGCTCGGGTGGCATCCGAAGCGGTGCCGATGCCGGCGTCGAGAAGTACCGGCACGCTGGCGGCCTCGACGATGATTCTCAGGTTGTAGGGGTTGCGGATGCCGGCCCCCGAGCCGATCGGCGAGCCCAGTGGCATTACCGCGGCGCAGCCGGCCTCTTCGAGGCGCCGAGCAAGTACGGGGTCGTCGTTTGTGTAGGGCAGCACGGTAAACCCGTCGGCGACCAGGGTCTCTGCTGCGTCGAGCAGCTCGGGCGCGTCGGGCATCAGCGTGCGGTCGTCGCCGATCACCTCGAGCTTGATCCAGTTGGTATCCAGCGCTTCGCGGGCGAGTCGCGCCGTGGCAACAGCCTCCTTCGCCGAGTAGCAGCCGGCGGTATTTGGGAGGCAGAAGAGTCCGAGGCGGTCGATGACGTGGAGCACCGAGCCCTGCGCGTCGGGATCGACCCGCCGTAGCGCGACGGTGACGATCTCGGTCTGCGAGGCGACCAGCGCCAACTCCATTTGCTCGAGCGAGCGAAAGCCGCCGGTGCCGACGATCAGCCGTGAGCCCCAGGCCCGATCGCCAAGCACGAGAGCGTCGACTTCCGAGCCAGCACCCGTGGCCGGTGTATTTGTCTCACCCACCCTGGATCGCTCCCACCACCTCGACCCGCTGCCCGTCGGCCAGCTCGGTTTCCGCCCAGGCACTGCGTGGAACGACCTCGCCATCGACCGCGACCGCGATTCCCCGCTGCCCGGGCTCGGCGCCCGTGTGGCGAATCGCCTCGGCCACAGTCGCCATTTCACCGAGCTCCACGTGCGCGCCATTGAGCACGATCGTCATGCCGCCACCTCGAGCCCCGCACACTCGGCCGCCAGACTCTCGGCGATTCGCTGCGCAGTCAGCGGGGCCAGCAAGATGCCGTTGCGGAAATGACCCGTGGCAAGAGTCAGCCCTGCGATCGCGCCGGGGCCGATCAGCGGCAGGTTGTCCGGCGTCGTCGGGCGCAAACCCGCGATTGCTTCGACCAGCTCGAGCTCGGCGATCTCGGGCAGCGCGCGATAGGCCTCGCGCAGCAGCTCGTGCACGCCCCCAGCGGTGACTCGAACGTCGAAACCCTGCTCCTCGACGGTGGCACCGACGACGAGGCGCCCGTCCGCGCGAGGAACGATGTAGACGCGTTCGGTGACGACAATCCGCTCGCAGACCGGCGCGCCAGGCGGGCCGGCAAGGGTGAGGATCTGCCCCTTGACCGGGCGCACCTGCGGCCGCGCGTCGGGCGGCAGCCAGTCGGCGCCAGACCACGATCCGGCAGCAAGCACAACCGCTGCGGCGCGGTGCTCGCGACCGTCGGCGGTGCTGACCCCCTGCAGCCGGTCGTCCTCGATCACGGCTTCGTTGACCTCAGCCGTGGCGATCGACCCGCCGGCACGTTCGAATGCAGTCACGAGAGCAGCGATCAAGGTTCGCGGGTCAACCGCCGCCTCGTGCTCGGCGTGAACACCGCCGCCACCCGCGCCGCGTAGCCCGGGCTCGAGCCCGCGACACTCGCGCCCCGTCATCCACCGCGCCTCGAGCCCATGGGCCTGCATCAGCTCGAAGCGCCGGTTGAGCTCGGCCGACTCGTCGCGGTCGAGTGCCACGTGCAAGGCACCCAGCCGCAGGTAGCCGACATCGGCGTCGCTCGCGCGCTGCAGATCGGCGGCGAACTCGGGCCAGAGGTGGTGTGAAGCAAGGGCCAGCTCAAGCAGGCGCTCCTCGCCCCAGGTCGCCTCGCCAACCGGGGCCAGCATTCCGGCGGCGACGTTCGAGGCCCCGGCACCCGGCCGCTCGCGCTCGATCACCTTCACCCGCAACCCCCGCTCGGCACAACGCCAGGCACAGGCAAGCCCGATCACGCCCGCGCCGACGACGATCACATCGAGCGCACTCGCGTCGGAATCCTGCGAACTTGCGGTTTTGGTTGCCACGGGCTATCTCCTATCCCGGGCGGGCGAACCTCGACCTCTCCCTACACCGGCATTACCCGGATCAGGTTCAGACGGTCGGCGGCCCGTGCCGCCCTCTCAGCCCGTTGCCTCGGGCTCCCGTTGCTATTGAAGATACTCCCCGATGATGGTGATGACCAAGGCGCAGACACTCGAGCGGTTCTTCCAAGCCTTCGGCGGCAATGATCTCGACACGGCCTTGTCGCTGACAACACCTGAGGTAACCCTGGATCGCAGCAACTCGAAGGGGCCGATTCGCGGGATCGCCCGCGGACACGACGAGCTTCGGGCCGCCAGCGCAGAGTTGCGTGGACCGATCGAGGGCATGACCTGGGAGCCAAAGCGGATCCGGTTGGTCGGCGCCGACTTTGTCGTGATCGAGACTGAAGTCTCGATCAAGGGCCGCTGCAGCGAGATCAACGTCGTTGCTCGCGGCGGCTGGCTCGCGCGCTTCGAAGGTGCCTTGATAGCGGAAGGGATTCTCCACCAAGACTTCGGCGATGCGTTGCTGGAGGCACGCCGCCGCACCCTCTCCACCTCACGCCTCTACTTCGTCTGTGAAGCGCAGCCCAACGGTCGCGATCCCGAGCCTCTGCTCGAGTCGGCAATCCGTGGCGGCGTCGATGTGATCCAGATGCGCGAAAAGGCGCCGCGCTGCGCCGAGGAGCTGATCGCGTTCGCGGAACCATTCGCGCGAGCGGCACGCGATCATGGTGCGCTGTTCTTTCTCAACGATCGCCCCGACCTCGTCGCGGCATGCGATGCTGACGGCGTTCACGTCGGTCAGGACGACGACCCGGTCGCTGAGGCTCGGGCGGCGGCAGGCCCGGCAACGCTCGTCGGACTTTCAACTCACTCCCCCGCCCAATTCGATGCCGCGCTGACGGCCACCGGCGACAGTCGCGCCGACCAGCTCAGCGCCGGGCCCGTGTGGAAGACGCCGACCAAGCAGGGCCGCCCGGCCGCCGGCCTCGAGTTGATCCGCCACGCCGCGACCAAAGCGACCGGGGACGAACCCTGGTTTGCGATCGGCGGTATCGACGCCGCCAATATCGGTGAGGTCGTCGGCGCGGGCGCTACGCGCGCTGTTGTGGTCCGCGCGATCCGCGACGCCCCCGACCCCGAAGCTGCGGCGCGCGAACTTCGCGCTGCGCTCGATTCAAGCGCCTCCATCTAGCCTCCAGCAGATGGCCAGTCGTGAGCGAAAGCGGGCCGAGCGGCGCAAGCGCAAGGAGCGCGCTGCCACCAAGCCCGAGCCCAGTCCCGATCAGGCGGCGATGTCGGCGCGCTCGGAGGCAAAGAACAAAGCCGTGCGCGAGACGCTCGAGCCCTTGAACGAAGGCGAGCGCCCACTTGTTGTGACCATCGGAGCCGTCGTTTCGGCGCTGATTGCGGTCTCCTCGATCGTCGGCTACATCGCCGGCGTCGAGGTGACGAAGTTCGGCAGCGACGGGATCGAGCAGGGCGAGGGTGAGGCGCCGATCGCGTCGATCATCGCGGTCGTCGCGCTGATGGGCATGATGGCCTATGGGATGTGGAAGGCCCGGTATTGGGCGGTGCTCGGTTTCCAGGCCCTGCTCGTACTGGTACTCGTCGCGGCCTCGCTTGGGCTCGTGCAGGCGACCGACTGGAAGCTCGCGGTCGGCACGACCGCCTTGATCGCCGGCGCCGGCGCGATGTTCTTTTTCATGATCAAGGCGATGGCGCGCATCCAGATGCCTGAGCGCCGGCCGGTCGAATAGCGCCCGCCTTGCCGCTCGCCACCGGCCCTGCGGCGCAAGGTGGCCTCCTACAAGGCCATCAATCCGGGTTAGCCGCCGCGCTTTCTATAAAGTCGGTCGTATGGTCGATTCTTATGACGTGATCGTGATCGGGGGCGGTCCCGGCGGCTATGTCGCGGCGATCCGCGCCGCCCAGCTCGGCAAGAAGGTTGCTGTGGTCGAAAGGGACAAGGCAGGTGGTCGCTGCCTCAACTACGCCTGCATTCCGGCGAAGACGATGCTCTACACCGCTGAGCTGCTCGACCAGGCTCAGAACTCGGCCGAGCTCGGCCTTGCTGTCAAGGGCGCCTCGCTCGACTGGAAGGCGCTCGGCGCTCGGCGCGCCAAGGTTTCCGAAACGCTCTCGGGCGGCGTCGAGATGCTCTGGCAAAAGAACAAGGTGACCAGGATCGAGGGCGAGGGTTCGCTCGACACAGACGGCAACGTCGTCGTCAACAGCGAGACCCACGCCGCTGAGGCAGTCGTCCTCGCTACCGGTTCCGTCGCGATGGCAATTCCGGGCGTTGAGTTCGGCGACCGTATCGTCGACACCTGGGGCGCCTGGTCACTTCCCTCCCAGCCGAAGTCGATCGGGGTCGTCGGCGCCGGCGCTTCCGGGGCAGAGATCGCCTCCGCCTACATCCGCTACGGGACCAAGGTGACGCTGATCGAGATGCTGCCGCAGATCCTGCCGCTCGAAGACAAGGACTGCGCCCGGGTGGTCGAGCGCACTTTCACAAAGCAGGGGATCGAGATCCTCACCGGAACACCGATCTCCGACGTCGAGGCCGGCTCGAAATCGGTCAAGGCAAAGGTCGGCGAGCAATCACTCGAGTTCGACTACCTCGCAATCGCGGGCGGCCGTGCCCCCGACACGGCCGCGCTCAACCTCGAGGGCGCCGGGATCAAGACCGCCGAAGACGGCAAGATCGAAATCGATGAGTTGCAGCGCACCGCAACTCCGAAGGTCTATGCGATCGGCGACCTCGTTCGCGGACCGGCGCTTGCGCACAAGGCGATGGAGGAGGGCGTCGTCGCGGTCGAGACGATCGCCGGCGCGCCGACGCACGCGATCGACCCCGACCTCGTCCCCGGTGCGACGTTCTGCCACCCGCAGGTTGCAAGCGTCGGGCTCACCGAGGCACAAGCCAAGGAGGCGGGCCGCGAGATCAAGGTGGGCAAGTTCAAGCTCGGTGGCGTCGGCTCCTCGGTCATCTACGACGACCGCGACGGCATGGTCAAGATCATCGCCGACGCCGAGTACGGCGAGATTCTTGGCGCCCACATCGTCGGCAATCGCGCCTGCGACATGATCAGCGAGCTCGTCGACACGGTCGCGCTCGAGGGCGGCTACCAGGAGCTGGCGCGGATCATGCACCCGCACCCGACGATGTCGGAGGCCGTGCTCGACGCAGCCCGCGCCGTCGACGGCTGGGCCACACACGCCTAGGCGAATCGAATGGACTACGAAACTCTGCGCGCCGGGATAGCTGCGGCGATCCCGTTCAACAACACAATCGGCCTCGAGGTCACAGACCTGGTCGAGGTGACGCTGAGCAACGGCGACGATGAGACCGTTGTCGCCGCCACTGTGCAGTGGCACGTGCGCGAGCGCTCGTGAGCGGCGCCGAGCGCGCGACCTTCTACTACGACCTCGGCTCGCCGTACGCCTACCTCGCCGCCGAGCGAGTCTCGACCGTGTTCGAGGATGCCGGTGCCGAGCAGCCCGAATGGCAGCCGATTCTGCTCGGCGGACTCTTCGCGCGATTCGATCGCAGCTCGTGGGCGCTTGGCCCTGGCCGCGAGAAGGGCATGCGCGAGGTAGTGCGCCGCGCCACCGCCTATGGATTGCCCCCGATCCGCTGGCCCGAGCCGTGGCCGGGCAACTACCTGACAGCGATGCGCACGGCGACCTTCGCCAAAGAGATCGGCCGCACCGTCTCATTCTCGCTGGCCGCGTTTCGCCAGGGCTTCGCCGCCGGGCGCGATCTCAGCGAGCGTGAAAACGTCTTCATCGCCGCCGCTTCCTCCGAGCTGCACCCGAAGTCGCTTGAAATCGCGATCGGTCGTGACGCGATCAAGCAACGATTGCGCGCGGCAACCGATGAGGCGGGCGACCGCGGCGTCACCGGGGTCCCGGCGGTCGTCGTCGGCGACGCTGTCTTTTGGGGCGATGACCGGCTCGAAGACGCGGCCGAGGCCCAAGGTCGCGGTTGAGCTATGTTGCGGACGGGTGGCTGACAAGGCTCAGAAGACGGCACAGGCCCCGGGCGCGGACGGCGCTAAGGGATCTCAGCGGCCGCTTCCCGAGGCCGACATCTGCCTCGAGCTGCTCGAAACGATGGCCCTCATCCGCCGCTTCGAGGAAGAGGCCGGACGCCAATACCAAAAGGCGAAAGCGGGTGGATTCCTTCACCTCGCGATCGGCGAGGAGGCGACCATCGTCGGCACCACCTCGGCGATGGAGCCGGGCGACTACCTGATCGGCACCTACCGCACGCACGGCCACGCGATTGCTCGCGGCACCGAGCCCAAACACGTCATGGCTGAGCTCTTCGGGCGCGTCGACGGCACCTCGGGCGGGCGCGGTGGCTCGATGCACGTCTATGACGGCGAGCGGCGCTTCCTCGGTGGCTACGGGATCGTCGGCGGCAACCTGCCGTTGGCGGCGGGGGTCGCGCTCGCTTCGGACTACAAGGGAACCGAAGACGTCACAGTCTGCATGTTCGGCGACGGCGCCTCGAACACGGGCAACTTCGGCGAGACGATGAACCTGGCGGCTTTGTGGCGATTGCCGGTGGTCTTCATTCTCGAGAACAACCTCTACGGCATGGGCACTTCGGTCGAACGCCACTCCGCGGTCACCGACTTCTCGAAGAAGGCCGAGGGCCTTGGCGTTCCCGGCGTGCGGGCCGACGGTATGGACGTACTGGCGATGCGCGAAACCGTGGCCGAGCACCTCCGAATCGCTCGCGAGGATCGCCGGCCTACGCTTGTCGAGGCGTTCACCTACCGCTACCGAGGGCATTCCGCGGCCGATCCCGAGGTCTATCGGACCAAGGAGGAGGTGGCCGAGTGGCGCAAGAAGGACCCCATCGAGGCCTTCGCCGAGCGCCTCGAGTCCGAAGGGGTGCTCTCGAGCGCCGCCCGCGAGGAGATGCGAGAGCGGATCGAGGCGCGGGTGGTCGATGCGGTCGCCTTCGCCGACGCCTCGCCGGAGCCGCCGCTCGACACGCTCTATGACCACCTCTACGTGATCGGCGAGGCAGTCCCGGGTTGGTATGCGATCGACGAGCGTGCACCGCAGGTCTTCGCCGGCGAGCGCGAGGGCGAAGAGCTCACGGGCGAGGCCAAGCGGCTGGCCGAAGCCGGCGCCGCGTACGGCGGACGCGCAGCCGAGACCGGGCGCAAGCCCGAGCAGACATTCGAGGACCGCGAGGGCGCCGACGCGCTCGAGGATCGCGACGAGTTCCTCGAGGAAGGAGCCGAGGGCGACACGGAGGGCTCCTGGTAATGGCCGCTCAACGAATGCGCGAGGCCCTGCGTGATGCGATGGCCGAGGAGATGCGCCGCGACGAGTCTGTCTACGTGATGGGCGAGGACGTCGCGGTGTTTCAGGGTGCGTTCAAGGTCACTGAAGGCCTGTTGGAAGAGTTCGGAGAGCGGCGTGTGCGCGACACGCCGATCTCCGAGAACACGATGGTCGGCATGGGGGTGGGCTCAGCGATGGCGGGCCTGCGCCCGGTGGTCGAGCTGATGACAGTCAACTTCGCACTGCTCGCCTTCGACCAGATGATCAATCACGCGGCCGCGATCCCCTATATGTTCAACGGCCAGGCTCGGGTGCCGATGGTGATCCGAATGCCGGGCGGCGGTGGCCATCAACTCGGCCCGACCCACTCCCACAGCTTCGAGGCGATGTTCCTCCAGATCCCGGGCCTACTGGTCGCGTGCCCCTCGACCCCGGCGGACGGTAAGGGAATGCTGAAGGCCGCGATTCGCGACGACAACCCGGTCATCTTCATCGAACACGAGGCTCTCTACGGAGCCCGCGGCGAGGTTCCGGAGAGCGACGACCACGTTGTCGAGTTCGGCAAGGCCGCGGTCCGCCGCAGTGGCACCGATGTGACCATCGTCGGCATCCTGCGCATGGCCCACATCGCCCAGCAGGCGGCGAAGACGCTCGCCAACGACCATGGCGTCGAGGCCGAGGTGATCGATCCGCGCACGCTGCGCCCGCTCGACCTCGACACGATTCTCGAATCGGTGCGAAAGACGAATCGCCTCGTCATCGTCGAGGAGGGGTGGCCGCATGGCGGCGTCGGAGCCAACATCGCCGCGCTCGTCGCCGAGCAGGCATTCGACCACCTCGACGCGCCCGTCCAGCGTGTCACGGGCGCCGATGTGCCGATGCCCTACTCCAAGCGCCTCGAACAGTCGGCTATCCCCCACCCCGAGAACGTCGTTAGTGCGGCCTTGGCCACGACCCAAGGAGCCCTCGGCTGACCATGGCACCTTCGCAGGCGAAGCCGAGGAGGTGGCCATGAGCGTTGACATCGTCATGCCCAGACTCTCCGACTCGATGGAGGAAGGCACGGTGCTGACCTGGATGAAGCAGGTCGGCGATGAGGTCGCCCTCGGCGAGGAGCTGGTCGAGATCGAGACCGACAAGGCGAACATGGTGTTCGAGTCGGATGCGGCGGGGACGCTGATCGAGATCGTGGCCGAAGAGGGCGTGACTTTGCCGATTGGTGAGGTGATTGCTCGGGTTGGTGAGAAGGGGGAAACGCCGAAGGATGCTGCCTCTGCGGAAGCCACCGAGGACGGGGCGGCCCGTGCGGGCAGCTCCGCAGTCCAGACTTCGCAGAGTCCTCGCATCCATGCTGCGGATGCCCGCTCGGACCCCCCCGACCTCGGTGACGACGAAGCGGCGGCGGGGGATCCATCCCCCGTCTCAGACGCCGCTCCCTCGACCCAGACTGACCCGGCGTCGGAGGGCGGACGCGTCAAGGCTTCGCCGCTTGCGCGGAGGATTGCGGAGGAGAAAGGAGTCGACTTGGGCGCCCTTGCGGGATCTGGACCCGGTGGGCGGGTGATCAAGGTTGACGTCGAGAACGCGTCAGCGGCGCCGGTGCCTGAAGAACAGGCCGCCGCCACGCCGACGCCCACGGTAGGTGCGAAGGAGAAGCCGGAGACTGCCAAGGGCGCTGTCGAGGTCGTCGAGCTGACGAAGCTTCAGCAGACGGTGTCGCGACGGATGGCGGAGTCAAAGGCGACTGCGCCGCATTTCTACCTTCAGGCCGAGATCGACATGTCACGCTGTTTCGAGGCCCGCACGCGAGTCAAAGCCGCCGCCAAGGAGGGCGACGTCGTGCCCTCGTTCAACGACATGGTGGTGAAGGCATGCGCGATCGCGCTGCGCCAGTTCCCGCGTGCCAACGGCGCCTATCGCGACGGCAAGTTCGAGCTCTACGAGCGTGTCAACGTCGGCATCGCAGTGGCAGCGCGTGACGCGCTGGTCGTGCCCACCGTCTTCGACGCCGACCGCAAGGGCCTCACGGCGATCGCAACCGAGTCGCGCTCGCTTGCCGCGCGGGTACGCGACGGCAGCGTCACACCACCCGAGCTCTCAGGCGGGACCTTCACCGTTTCCAACCTCGGCATGTATGGCATCTCCAACTTTCACGCCGTGATCAACGCCCCGCAGGCCGCGATCCTCGCCGTCGGGGCGATCGAGGAGAAGCCCGTCGTGTACGACGGCGAGATCGCGGTGGGTCGGATCATGGGCGTCACCCTCGCCTGCGATCACCGCATCCTCTACGGCGCCGACGGCGCCGAGTTCTTGGCCCGCGTCAAGTCTCTATTGAGCGAGCCACTTGGATTGGCGCTATAGCCGTTGTCACTCGATGGCTTGATCGACGTCCCGATCGAGTCGCTGCCGTACGTCGACGAGCATGCGACGACGATCGTTGCCACCCCCAACGCGGTCTGGAACGCGCTGGTCGCCGTCACCTGGGGTTCGACATCGGGCCCGATGTCGACACGCGTCGCCAGCGCTCTCGGCTGCGTGCCGATCGAGCGTTCCGGCAAGGCCGGCGAGATCGGTTCGACGGTGCCTGGCTTCGTCGTCACCAGGGCCGTGTGCCCGGCCGTCCTGGCGCTGATGGGCGAGCACCGCTTCTCCTGTTATGCGCTGATCTTCACTGCAACCGACACGCCCACGGGCCTGGTAGAACTTCGCGCGACGACGCGCGCGAAGTTTCCTTCAGCCGCCGGCAGCGTGTACCGGACCCTCGTGATCGGCTCCCGCGGGCATGTCTTGGCGACGCGATCGATCTTGCGCGCGGTTCGCCGCCGGGCCGAGCGCGCTCCCTAGCCGCGAACAAACCTGATAACCGCCCTCACGGCGTTAATCCTCGGCGGTGGGAGGCAGGTCGAGATTGGAGAAGATCGCGGTGACATGCTGCTCCACGGCTCGCTCGGTGCCGGCTGCGCCGTGAAAAGGATTGAAACGCCGGCGAGCGGGCATATAATGGCTGTAGCGATTCACACGAGCGCTTAGCTTGGGTGGTCGCAGACATAGGTAGCGAGGGCGGAACCCCGAGCTGCTGTCGTCCATAGGCGTCGCGGAGGAGATCCCGAAGCGACGAAAGAGCGGCCAGGCCCCGAGGAGATCCCGAAGGACCGGCCAGACGCGAAGGACGGAAATATGAAGCCAGTCAATGGCGCTGTTGCGAGCGAGCCTGCGCGCGACGAACTGCGCGATCGCCTGCGCAGCGATCACAGCGATCACCTAAACGTGAGCGACCGCGGCGCGCTCCTGCACTACATGGCGATGATGCGCGCCGCCGAGGAGCGCGGGATCACCTTGTACCGCCAGGGCAAGATCCCCGGCAGCTTCTACGACGGCTGCGGCCAGGAGGCGATCTCGGTTGGCTCCTCGTTCGTGCTCGGGCCGCGCGATCGTATGTGCATCCTTCACCGCGATCTCGGCGCCCACTTCGTCCGCGGCGTCACGCCCGAGCGCTACCTCGCCAACTACATGGGACGAAGCGGCGGCCTCACCGGCGGCAAGGACGGCAACATGCACTTCGGCGATCGCGAACTCGGCTGCGTCGGCATGGTGTCGATGCTGCCCGACATGGCGTTGGTAGCCACGGGGATGGCGCTCGCGTTCAAGCTCCGAAGCGAGCAGCGCGTCGCAATGACCTACTTCGGCGAGGGCTCGACGGCCAACGGTCAGTGGCATGAGGCGATGAACTTCGCCGGCGTCCACGAGCTCCCGGTCGTTTTCATCCTCGAGAACAATGGCTTCGCCTACTCAACGCCCAACGAACTCGAGTTCGCCGTCGATCCAGTCGAGCGCGCCGCGACGTACGGCTTTCCGGGCGTGCTCGTCGACGGCAACGATGTCGAGGCGGTCTTCGAGGCCTCGCGTCTCGCCGTCGATCGCGCCCGCGAGGGCGGCGGCCCGACGCTGATCGAGTGCCGAACTATGCGGATGCACGGCCACGGCGCTCACGACGACATGAGCTACGTGCCCGACGCGGTGCGTGAGGAATGGGCCCAGCGCGACCCGATCGAGCTCTACAGCGAGCGCTTGATCACCGCGCACGGCTTCTCGGCCGATGAGGTCGAGTCGATCCGCGCCAAGGCCAAGGCCAACGTCGACGAGGCGGCGCGCAAGGCGCTCGACTCGCCCATGCCCGATCCCCAAACGGCAACTGACGGCGTCTTCGCCGACGAGCTGACGCCGCTCGGCGACGGCAACGCGCCTTGGTCGCACTGGTGTGCCGCTGAGTCTGCGAGGAGCGTTGCATGAGCGAGCTGACCTACCTCGAGGCGATCTCCGACGGCCTGCGCACGGAGATGCGACGCGACGAGACCGTGTTCTGCATGGGCCAGGACATTGGCACGTTCGGCGGGGCCTTCAAGGTCACGGATGGCTTTGTCGAGGAGTTCGGCGCCGAGCGCATGCTCGACGCGCCGTTGGCAGAGAACGCGATCATCGGGACCGCCGTCGGCGCTGCGGTCGAGGGGCTGCGGCCGGTGTGCGAGATGCAGTTCGCGGACTTCATCTCCTGCGGCTTCGACCAGCTCGTCAACGTCGCTGCAAAGCTCCATTACCGCCAGGGACTAGCTGTGCCGATGGTGGTTCGCCTGCCCTCGGGCGGCGGCTTCTCGGGCGGTCCGTTTCACTCCCAGAACCCGGAGGCTTGGTTCTTGCAATCGCCCGGTCTCAAGGTGGTAGCGCCGGCGACGGCCGACGACGCCAAGGGGCTGCTGACCGCCGCAATCCGCGATCCGAACCCCGTCTGTTTTCTCGAGCACAAGGGCCTGTACCGATACGTCAAGGGTGAGGTGCCGCAAGGCGAGTACGAAGTCGAGATTGGAAAGGCGCGGATCGCTCGCGAGGGCGAGGAGATGACCGTGATCGCTTACGGCTCGGCTGTCCACCTGGCCCTCGATGCTGCCGCCGAGCTCGACGAAAGCATCGAGATCGTCGACCTGCGCTCGCTCTGCCCGCTCGATACCGAGGCGGTGCTCGCCAGCGTGCGCAAGACCGGCAAGGTTCTCGTCGCCCATGAGGCAACGCAGTCATGCGGAGTCGGAGCGGAGGTGGTGGCGCTGATCGCTGCCGAGGCGTTCGAGGACCTCGACGCCCCGGTTCGGCGCTTGACCGCGCCCGACGTACCGATCCCGTTCAGCCCACCGCTGGAGCAGGCCGTATTGCCACAGCTCGAGCAGATGAAGGAGGCGTGCCGTGAGCTCCTCGAGTACTAACGTTCCGCCCGCCTCCTCGGCTTCGCCGCCGGGGGCGGCCGGGTCGGCCCAGGGGACGGCCTCGCTGGTGTTCGTCGAGATGCCGAAGATGGGCATTAGCGTTTCTGAAGGCACGATTCTCGAGTGGCGCAAGGGCGTTGGTGATGCAATCGAGGCCGACGAGACGCTGGCTGATGTCACCACCGACAAGGTCGATGTCGAGATTCCCTGTCCGGCTTCGGGCGTGGTCGCACGGTTGTTGGTTGAGCCCGGAGAGAGCGTGGATGTAGGGACCGTAATCGCCGAGATCGCGCCGCCAGGCACAGCCGCCACGGCGGCGGACCCTGACATATCGGATTCGCCACCCGCCGAGGAGCCGGATCGGTCCACGTTCGTGTCGCCCGTCGTTGCTCGCATGGCTGACAAGCACGACATCGATGTCAAGGCGGTCACGGGGACGGGTGTCGGGGGTCGTGTTCGCAAGAAGGACGTACTGGCTTTCCTGGAGTCCAAAAAGACGAACGGCAACGGCGGAGCACTCGGGCCGGCGCTGCATTCCGATTCGCCCTATGTGCCCGATGTCGCCGAAGTGGCGGATGAGCCCGATGTCGCCGAAGTGGCGCCTCCAGTCACCGGTGCCGAGCGCGAGCCGATGTCGCCGATGCGCTCGGCGATTGCTCGGCACATGGTCGAGAGCCGGCATACGGCGGCGCATTGCACGACGATCGTCGAGGTCGACATGGCGCGGGTTGCCGCTCGCCGGGCTGAGCTGAAGCCGGCGATGGCACGGCGCGGTGTTTCACTCACCTACCTCTCGTTCGTCGCCAAGGCCACGGTTGCGGCGCTGGCCGAGTACCCGGTGCTGAACTCGTCCGTTGAGGGGGAGGAGCTCGTCCACCACGATGACATCAACCTCGGCATTGCCGTGGCGCTCGACGACGGACTGATCGTGCCGGTGATCGCCCAGGCGCAACGACTCAGCGTCGAGGGACTGGCGGCCGCTATCGCGGACCTAGCCGGGCGTGCCCGGTCGAAGCAGCTGACGCCCGACGAGGTCCAGGGTGGCACGTTCACGATCACCAACCCGGGCCAGTTCGGCGCGGTGCTCGCGACCCCGATCATCAATCAGCCGCAGGTGGGGATCCTCGATCTCGAGGCGATCGTCAAGCGCCCCGTGGTGATTACGGCCGAGGACGGCAGCGACTCGATCGCGATCCGGCCGATGACCTACCTCTGCATGTCGTGGGACCACCGCGCGCTCGACGGTGCCGACGCGGCTCGCTTTCTCGGTGCAGTCAAGCGCGCCCTCGAGGCAGGCGGCGAGCTGTGACCGGAGCCGATTTCGACCACGAGGAGTTGGTCGTTCGCCACGGCGAACGAAGCGGCGCAACGATGGCCGTCGCCATCCATTCCACGGCACTCGGGCCGGCGCTGGGCGGACTTCGGCTTTGGCACTACGAGTCCGACGCCGATGGCATCGCCGATGTCCTGCGCCTGGCTTCGGGGATGACGATGAAGGCCGCTGCCGCCGGGCTCGACCTCGGCGGCGGCAAGGGCCTGATCTGCTCTCCCGCAACGGCCGCAACATTGAGCTGGACGCTGCGGCGCGAGATGCTGCTGGACTTCGGTGACCTCGTCGAGTCCCTCGGCGGGCGCTACATCACGGCTGAGGATGTCGGTACCAGCGCCGAGGACATGGCCACCGTCGCCGAGCGCACCGCCCATGTCACCGGACTGCCGAAGTCCAACGGTGGCGCCGGCGACCCGAGCCCGTTCACCGCGATCGGCGTCGAGGCGGCTATGCGTGCATGCGTCGAGTCGCGTTTTGGCTCGCGCGAACTGCGCGGGCTGGGTGCGGTCGTGGTCGGCCTCGGACATGTCGGTGCGAGGCTGGCGATGCGCATGCGCGCGGCCGGCGCCCGCCTCGTCGTTTCCGACACTGACCCGCGCAAGCGCGACCTCGCCCAGCGCCTCGGCGCGGGCTGGGTTGAGCCCGGTGAGGCAATCAAAGTCGAATGCGACGTGCTCGCGCCATGCGCGATGGGCGACGCGATCGGCGAAGCCAGCGCCGACCGCGTACGTGCGCAGATCATCTGCGGGGCCGCGAACAATCAGCTAGCAGACGACCGTCTCGCCGCCCGTTTGGACCAGCGAGGCGTTCTCTACGCGCCAGATTTCATCGCAAACGCCGGCGGGTTGATCAACGTCTACCGTGAGGTCCGCGGTTACGACGAGGACCGGGCGCTGGCGATGGCGATGGATATCGAGCAGACAATGCGCCAGGTGCTCGCCGCCTCGGAGGCACGTTCGATGACGCCACTCGCAGCCGCCACCGAGCTCGCCCGTGAGCGTCTCGACTTGGTCGTGCGAAACTGACCAGCGACTGATGAACGAGCTCAGCGTCGTGCGAGGCGGTTTGGTCGGCTACGAGAGCGCGAGCTTGGCTCAAAAGGCGCTCGCCAACGCTCGCCGCGACGGCACCGTCGGCGACCTGCTGCTCTTGCTCGAACACCCGCCCGTTTACACAAAGGGTCGTCGCACGACGGCGGACGAGCTGCCGATGGGCGAGGACTGGTATCGGATGCAGGGCTTCGAGATCGCCGAGACCGACCGCGGCGGGCGCCTCACCTACCACGGCCCCGGGCAGATCGTCGGCTACCCCATCGTCAACCTGAGCGAACTCGGACTCGGCGTGCGCGAGTTCGTCGAGCGCATGGAGACGGCGATGATCGGCGCACTCGCAGAGTTCGAAGTCAGCGCCGGCCTAATCGAGGGGCTGACCGGGGTCTGGGTCGGCAACCAGCCGCCGCCACAGGGAGAGGCGCGCAAGATCGGCTCGATCGGCCTTCACGTGCGTCAATCGATCACGACTCACGGCCTTGCGATCAACGTCAACAACGACTTGCAGCCGTTCGAGTGGGTCACTCCTTGTGGGATCGAGGCTTGTCGGATGACCTCGGTCGCCCGCGAGCAAGGCGCCGAGCAGGACATCGATGCCTTCGCCACGGCTCTGGCTGCACATCTGGCCGCGGTCTACGGACTAAACCCGGGCGAGCTCGCCGCTGACGAGCTCGCCAAACTCGTTCCCGAAGCGTCGACGTTTGCCTCCTCCGTTCTGACGGCGACCTGAACGCGCGAGGCAACAAGTAGCCGCGATGTTGCTGAGCACCGACGACGCCCACCGGATTGCCCGCGAACAGGGCGTCTCTCGGCCGATCTATTTCGTCGCTCGCGGTGGTGTCGTTCCCTTCATGCGGTTGTGGTGGGGGCTGCGGATCTCGGGCGCAGAGCACATTCCCCGCGAAGGCCCCGCGATCATCACCCCGAATCACAAGAGCTTTTACGACAGCTTCTTCCTCGCCGCCGCGACCAAGCGCCACGTCCGTTTCATGGGCAAATCAGAGCTCTTCGAGGGGCGAATGGGCAAGACCTTCGTGCGCCTCGGAGCGTTTCCCGTCCGCCGCGGACAATCGGATGCCGAGGCGCTCGAGACGGCCCGCCAGATCCTCGAGCAGGGCGGGCTGCTGTCGCTGTTTCCCGAGGGCACGAGGATCCGCGATCCGGAGGCGCTGGGCGAACCTAAACGCGGCGCGGTTCGCCTCGCTCTCGAGACCGGCGCGCCGCTGATCCCGGCAGCGATCACCGGCACCGAGAAGCTGTTCTTCCACGGCGTTCCGCGACCGACCACGGTCCGCATCTCCTTTGGCGAGCCGATCCCGGTGCACGAGATTCCCGCCACCCCCGATGCCGCGGCACAGCTTCTCGACGGCGAGCTCTGGCCTCGCATCGAGGGCGAGTTCGGGCGTCTGCGCGCGCATCCCGGCTTGATCGCGGCCGGTCTCGCCACCCTTGGCGTCGGCGCGGCCGTGGCAACGCGCAAGCGTCGCGGCTCCAAGCGCAGTCGATGGCGCAAGTGAGACCCCGCGCGGACAGCAGTCGCGGTGCGGCGCCACAAAATCTCCAGCTCGGACCGCTTGGGTCGCTCGGTAACGTTGAGGTCATGAAGCCAGTCGAAACGCCTCTTGCGGATCGAGTCCACGTCACCCGTTCGCGCGCCAATCCCGGCGGAGCGACCTTCGAAGGCAGGCCGTTTCGCGAGCGCAAGCCGAAGTGGCTCAAAGTACCGGCGCCCGGCAGCCCGGCCTACCGCAAGCTGAAGAAGTCGATTGCCGACGACAACCTGCACACGGTCTGCGAGGAAGCCAACTGCCCCAACATCGGTGAGTGCTGGGAGCGCGGCACGGCGACCTTCATGATTCTCGGTGACGTCTGCACTCGTCGCTGCGGATTTTGCAACGTGCAGACGGGCGTCCCGACCTGGAACGACCCGCTGGAACCGCTGCGCGTCGCGTCGCAGGTAAAGAAGATGAGTCTCAAACACGCCGTGATCACCTCCGTCGACCGTGATGACCTCCCCGACTACGGTGCCGGCGCCTTCGTCGGCGTGGTGCGCTCAATTCGGATGATGGCGCCTGAGTGCAAGATCGAGTTGCTCACCCCCGACTTCCGCGGCCAGGAGATGCCACTTGCGAAGGTCGTTCACGAACGGCCGGATGTCTTCAACCACAACGTCGAGACTGTGCCGAGGCTGTATCCCAAGGCCCGCCGTGGCTCGAATTTCCTGCGCTCCGCGCGAGTGTTGGAGATGGCAAAGGAGATGGGCGGCGAGCATGTGGTCACCAAGTCCGGGCTCATGGTTGGCCTCGGCGAGGACTTCGACGAGATGGCCGAGACGTTCAAGATCCTGCGCGCCCACAAGGTTCAGATCCTCACCATAGGCCAGTATCTGCGCCCGACCGAAAAGCACCTGCCGGTGGTCCGCTACTGGCATCCGGACGAGTTCGACCGGCTGCGCGACGCCGCCTACGAGATCGGCTTCGAGTCGGTGGCCGCCGGCCCGCTGGTGCGCAGCTCGTATCACGCCGACGAATCGGCGCGCGAAGTGGCCGAGCGCCGCGCGGCCTAGCGCCCCGAGCGACTGATCAGGCCGAACAGGGCTCGCGGTCGTCCAGTATTGCCTCGCCCGTGGCGGCGCCGGGTTCCGGGAAGCGCTGCTTGAACGTGAACGCGTGGGGCGTCGGGCCGTGCTCGGCGAGATGCTCGAGGCGCTCGCGCGCATCGGCGATCGTCGGCGCCGACCCGGCCGGCACCCACCACAGCGCGACGAAGACCTCAGCCATGCGCATGAACCACTCGCGCCGGCGGCGCATCACGTCGAGGTGGCGGCCCGAGTAGACGAAGTCCCAAAGCGCGTCGGCCGATTCCCAGACCGACATGTTGATCAGCAAGCGCTTGTCGTCGAAGGCCTGAATCGAGGTTGCGTCGCCGGACTCGTCCTGCAGGCGCCAGACGAAGCCGGGTGCGGACTCGGCGAGAGCGTTGACGGGCTCGAGGCTGACGACGAACTCGGCCAGCGCCGGCGAGTCCACAGGCTCGCGCGGGAGTGCGATGTTTACCTGGGCCAGATGCGATTCGTGGCGCGACGTCACCCGCCACAGCTTATGGACTGGTGTACTAGGAGGCGATGAACAGCAACGACGTCCGCACGGCGGTCCTGGGGATCGGGATCTTCTTCTGCATCGCGCTGCTGGCGATGACGGCGGTAGTCGTCGCCGACCTCGACATTCAGGAGTGGACCCTGTCCGTCCTGCTGCTGGTGGCGTTCATCGTCTTCGGCGTGGCGATCCTCGCAATGATCCTCATGGCGCTGGTCAGCGCCCTGCGAAACCCGCCCGACGAGTAGCGCCGCCGGCATAGCTGACGCCGAGGCCGCCGGTGCAGACTCCCCGCCCGCGGCCGCCAACTCTTTCATTTTTCCATCATCTTCGACGTCGATGGTCGTCCTGTCAGTCCAAGCGCCGGATCCCCCGGCAGACCGAACAGGAGACGAAATGACACTCAAGACCAAGATCGCATCGGCAGTGAGCATGGTGGCCGCAACCGTAGGCATTGCAGCGTACGGCGGCTCCGCCTCCGCGAACGAGCCGAGCGCGAAGCCGCCCGGAGCGAACCTTCCCCAGGGCAGTGAGCACGTCGAGCTCGACCCGGCGGAGTTCACGACGAAGATCAACAACCCCTACTGGCCGATGGCGCCGGGCAACAAGTGGGTCTTCAGCGAGACGGACACGATCGGAGGCCACGAGAAGGTCGTCGTCAAGGTCCTCGACAAGACAAAAATGATCGCCAACGGGATCGAGGCACGCGTGATCCGCGACACGGTCACCGAGAAGGGCGTGCCTGTCGAGATCACCGACGACTGGTTCGCCCAGGATTCGGCCGGCAACATCTGGTACCTCGGCGAGTACGTCACCAATTATAAGAACGGCGAGGTCGTCGACCACGACGGTTCCTTCGAAGCCGGTGTCGACGGTGCCGAGGCCGGAGTCGTGATGCCCGCCCACCCCAAGGCGGGAATGGAGTTCCGCCAGGAGTACTACAAGGGCGTGGCCGAGGACAAGGCCGCGATCGTCACCGTCGGCGATGAGCAGGTGCAGGTGCCCTTCGGGTACTTCAAGAAGGACTTGGTGATGACACGTGACCTGGTGCCGCTCGAGCCCAAGGTCGAGGAGCTGAAGTTCTTCGCCCCCGGCGTCGGACCGTTGCTCAGCGTGCACACTGATGGCACGGGCGGGCGCGGCGAGCTCGTCAGCTTCACCAAGGGCGACTGACCGACCGACACCATCGCGGCGCCCGGGAATCTCCGGGGCGCCGCGGTGGTGCGTCGTCTTTCATCTCGCCCTCATCTGACGTCACGATGCTGACTCCTGTCACGTCCACCAGCACACGACAGGAGCTCGAGATGAACACCAAGGCCAAGGTCGCACAGATAGTCGTTCTGACTGGAGCCTGCGTGGGCATCGCCGCGTGCGGCGGAAGTGACTCGCCGGCGGCTCCGGCAGAGACCGTGACGCAGGCGACCACCGATACGCAGGCCTCCGCAACGGACCTGCCCCAGGGCAGCGAGCATGTCGAGCTCGACCCGGCGGAGTTCACGATTGAGATCGACAACCCGTACTGGCCGATGGCGGTGGGAAACAGGTGGGTGTTCAGCGAGACCGACACCACGGGGACCCGCGAGAAGGTCGTGGTCGAGGTCGTGGACGAAACGAAGATGATCGCCAACGGGGTCGAAGCACGCGTGGTTCGCGACACGGCGACCGAGGACGGGGTTCCGGTGGAGATCACCGACGACTGGTTCGCCCAGGACTCGGATGGCAACATCTGGTACCTCGGCGAGTACGTGACCAACTTCGAGGACGGCAAGCCGGTGGACCACGAAGGGTCGTTCGAGACCGGCGTTGACGGGGCCGAGGCCGGGGTGGTCATGCCGGCCAATCCGCAAGCGGGGATGGAGTACCGCCAGGAGTACTACGCCGGCGAGGCCGAGGACCAGGGCGCAGTGGTCACCGTGGGCGAGGAGCAGGTCCAGGTGCCATTCGGCTTCTACGACACGGACGTGCTCATGACCCGGGACCTCAACCCGAACGAGCCCAAGACGCAGGAGCTCAAGTTCTACGCACCCGACATCGGGCCGCTGCTCAGCATCCACACCGACGGAGACGGGGGCCGGGCGACGCTGGTCAGCTTCGAGCGCGGGAGGTAGCAAGAGCACGGGCCGTCTCGATGACGCATTGACTTAGAGTCCGGCGTCCTTGCCCGACCCTCTTTTCAACCCGCGCACCTACGACGGGGGCGATCTCGATCCCGAGGCGCGCCGGATCATGTTGGCGACGATCGAGTTCTTCGAGTCGCGCGGCAAGGAGGTGCTAAAAGCACACGACCGCGAACAGCTCTGGTACGCCGACTTCCTCGAGTTCGTCAAGCGCGAGCGGATTTTCGCCACCCTGCTGACGCCGGCGCGCGACGGCCCCGGCGACCCCAACAAGCGCTGGGACACGCGGCGGATCTGCGCTTTCAACGAGATCACGGCCTTCTACGGGCTCGTCTACTGGTACACGTGGCAGGTCTCGATCCTGGGCCTCGGTCCGATCTGGCAGAGCGAGAACGAAGTGGCGCGGGCGCGGGCGGCGGACTTGCTCGAGAGCGGCTCGATCTTTGCCTTCGGGCTCTCCGAGAAGGAGCATGGCGCCGACATCTACTCGACCGACATGGTGCTGACCTCCGATGGCGAGGGCGGCTTCAGTGCCAGCGGCGGCAAGTACTACATCGGCAACGGCAACCTGGCTGGAATGGTTTCGGTGTTCGGGCGTCGCGCCGACGTCGAGGGAGCGGAGGGATACGTGTTCTTCGCCGCCGATAGCCAGCACCCCAGCTACCGGCTGGTCAAGAACGTCGTCAACTCGCAGTCTTACGTGAGCCAGTTCGAGCTCGATGAGTACCCAGTCGGCACCGACGACGTGCTTCACACCGGGCCTGACGCCTTCGACGCTGCGCTTAACACTGTCAACATCGGCAAGTTCAATCTCGGCTTTGCCTCGATCGGGATCTGCGAGCATGCCTTCTACGAGTCGATAAACCACGCCGATGCCCGCGTGCTCTACGGGATGCGGGTGACCGACTTCCCCCACGTGCGCCGAGCTTTCGTCGATGCGTACGCGCGGCTGGTGGCGATGAAGCTGTTCGGCGGGCGTGCGATCGACTACATGCGCTCGGCCTCACCCGAGGATCGGCGCTACCTGCTCTTCAACCCGATCACGAAGATGAAGGTGACGACAGAGGGCGAGAAGGTGATCGACCTGATCTGGGACGTGATCGCCGCCAAGGGCTTCGAGAAGGACATGTACTTCGAAATGGCCGCGCGCGACATCAGGGCGCTGCCCAAGCTCGAGGGAACTGTGCACGTGAACATGGCCCTGGTGCTGAAGTTCATGGCCGCCTATCTGTTCGATCCGGGTGAGTTCGATGACGTGGCGGTACGAGATGATCCGGCCGACGACGCGTTCCTCTTTCGACAAGGGCCGGCGCGCGGACTGGGCAAGATCCGCTTTCAAGATTGGCGTCGCGCCTATGAGGGCTTTGCCGGCGTCGCCAACGTCGCGCGATTCTTGGAGCAGGCCGAGGGGCTGAAGGAGCTACTGACGAGCGCGCCGCCCTCGGAGAGTCAGATTAAGGACCCCGACTTCATGCTCGCACTCGGCGAGCTGTTCACGCTGGTGGTATACGGCCAGCTGATCTGCGAGCAGGCTTTGATCGACGGCCTCGACGAGGCAACCGTGGACCAGATATTTGACGTCATCGTTCGCGACTTCTCCGCCTATGCGATAGCGCTGCACGGGCGTACCGCGTCGACCGACTCACAGCAAGCGTGGGCGCTGGAGAACGTGCGCAAGCCAATCGTCGATGGAAAGCGCTTCGAGGCAGTCTGGGAACGAGTTCGTGGACTGGCCCGGACGTATGAGATGCGGCCGTAGCCGCGGCGCTCAACCGACCGCGAGAACTTCCAACCGCTTTTCGCCGCGCGGCGTCGCATAGGCGACCTTGTCGCCGGCGCTGGAACCGAGCAACGCCTTTGCCACGGGACTGTCAACCGAAAGCTTGCCTTCGGGAACGCTCGACTCGAGCGGGTGAACGAGCGTGACCTCCGCCTTGTTGCCGGTTGAAGTGTCGCGGTAGGTAACGCGGGAGCCAACGTCGGCGGCGCCTCCCCCGGACGGTGTTTCTACGACCTCGGCGCCGGCGATGTGGTGCTCGAGCACACGAATTCGCGATTCGTTCAGGCCCTGCTCGTTGCGGGCTGTGTGGTATTCGGCGTTTTCCTTGAGGTCGCCGAACTCGCGGGCGACCTTGATCGAGGCAACGATCTCGGCCCGCTTGACCTCGATCCGCTCCTTGAGCTCGGCTTCAGCCTCGGCGAGGCCCTCGGCGCTGATCTGATACTTGGCGTCGGTCACAGACGGGTGAAGTTAGCGGAGGGGTCGCTCCGCGACACCTGGGGCTAACCGGAGTTGCGCAGCCTCTTCTTCAGCTTGATCGTCTTGGCTTGCGAGTTGGCGTCGCCGCCCGCTCGGCGTATATGTCACTGTCACCGTCACCTTCGCCTTACCTGTGCGCTTCAGCTTCTTCTTCGTCTTGCCCTTTGGCGTGATCTTCAACTTCACCGCGCCGGCGGCTGCGACGGGCCTTTTGCTTTGCGGCCCCGCGGTGCGATCAGCCAGCCTCGCGATCGGCTTGACGCCCTTGCCCTTGAGCGCCAGTTCGCCAGACCTTGGCAGGTTGACCGCCAGCGTCGCGGTGCCCTATCCGATGGAGAAGGACATAGCCAGCGGGCGCCGGTCGCTGTAGCGGTCGGCCGAACGGGAGGAGTGTGAGTGAGTGAGTGGAGCCAGCCGGGCTCGAACCGGCGACCTCCGCCTTGCAAAGGCGGCGCTCTTCCAACTGAGCTATGGCCCCAAGAGACCCATTCTACGAGCGCGCTTTACGGGGACTCAGTCGCCGATCAGGTCCCCCGAAGACCGCGGTCTGCTTCGCCCGCTTGCATTTCGAGTTGCCCTTGACTTGACGGTGATCGTGTCCGGCGGCGCAGGACCCTCAATAGCCCACTTGCCGTCAGCGTCGGTCGTCGTCTCGCCGATCGTGAACGGCGGATCCGAGTTGTGAATCAGCTTCAACCCTCCGACCCTTGCGACAAGCCTTCCTTCCGCCGACCCTTCCCTCGTACTTCGCGGTGCCCGGGGAGTTGCCTTCGCCGACCGATGTGATCGTGACGGTCGTCTCGCCCTTCGGCGCGAGAGAGGTAGAAACCCGTCAAGGTGTGCGAGTATCGCGTGAAGCTTGGGGCGGACCGAGGAGGAGGAACTCAATGTCTGAAACCGAGACGAGCACGGCCGTCGGCGACCGCGAGGGCAGCGACAAGTCGCCAGAAACCACCGAGAAGGCGAAGTCCGGACACAACGGCAAGCACAGCGGCGGCGCCGAGGTGTCGAACCTCGACATCGTTCGCCATTACTTCGACATTGCCGCCGATCACCTCGGCCTCGCCGACGATGTCCGCGTCGTCTTCTGGACGCCGTACCGCGAAGTCACTGTGCAGATCCCGGTCAAGCTCTCCGACGGCAAGACACACGTTTTCTCGGGCTATCGCATTCAGCACAACGGCGCCCGCGGCCCATACAAAGGTGGCATCCGCTTTCACCCCGAGGTCGACGTCGACGAAGTTCGCGCTCTCGCCTCACTGATGACCTGGAAGACCGCGGTCGCAGGCGTGCCGTTCGGCGGCGCCAAGGGTGGCGTCAACTGCCCCGCCGGCGAGCTTGAGCCCAGCGAGCTGCAGAAGATCGCGCGGTCGTTCATGGACAAGATCGAGAAGGTGCTCGGGCCGACCCGCGACATCCCCGCGCCCGATATCGGCACCAACGCGCAAGTGATGGCTTGGTTCATGGACGAGTACGGAAAGCTTCACGGTCACACGCCCGCGATCGTCACGGGCAAGCCGATCGCGCTCGAAGGCTCGCTCGGTCGCGAGGCCGCCACCGGGCGTGGTTGCGTCTACATGTTTCGCGAAGCCGCGCCGCAGCTCGGCCTCAGCCCCGCCGACACCACCTTCGCCGTCCAGGGATTCGGCAACGTCGGTTCGTGGGCGGCGCGGATCCTGCAGCAACTCGGCTCGAGCATGGTCGCGGTTTCCGACGCCCACGGCGCCGTTCGAAACGCCGACGGAATCGATGCCAACAATCTGCAGGCGCACGTCGCCGACGGTAAGCCGATTACCACCTTCGCGGGCGTTGAGGAGATCGACCCAGACGACCTAGTCGCCGTCCCCTGCGACATCTTCATCCCGGCTGCCCTTGGCGGCATGATTCATGAAGGCAACGCCGACCGCATGGAGTGCAAGGTCGTCATCGAGGGGGCAAACAGCCCCACCACTCCCGCTGCCGACAAGATCCTGCGCGACAAGGGCGTCTACATCATTCCCGATCTGATGGCCAACGCCGGTGGCGTCGTCGTCTCCTACTTCGAATGGGTCCAGAACCTTCAGCACTTCAGCTGGGAGGAGCGCGAGGTCAACGACCGCCTTGGGACGATCATGCGCCGCGCCTACCGCGAAGTCGCCGGCCGAGCTAAAGAAGAGAAGCTCGACCTGCGTGAAGCCGCCTACCTCGTCGGTATCGAACGTGTCCACGAAGCCGCGCACACCCGCGGCTACGTTTAGAGGTTAGAAGTCAAAATCTTTCGGTTCGCCCTGCTCGAACCAAAGCTCGTCGTCTTCGGGCTGATCGCGTAGGAACTCGGGCGTCTCCTCGAGCACGTCCTCATCCACCTCGCTGTCGCTTCCGCCGGCGGGGGGCGACTCGAGCTCGCCCTCGACCACCTCGGCCTCACCCGTGTCTTCGAGCGCGCCGTCGACTTCGTGCTCGACGGTGTCCGGGGACTCAATCGGCGGCTCGTCCCGGCTTTCGCCATTTTCCTCGTCGTCGTCGAGGTCGAGATCGAGCTCGTCGGAGTCGGCCTCGGTTGAGATGTCGTGCTCGACCGTGTCGATCCCGGGGATCGGCGGCGTAACCGGCTGCTCGCCTGTATCGACCGGAGGTGGCGCTTGGTCCACCGGCGCCTCGGGCGGATCTTCGAGCTCCGATGACATCGGCTTTGCGGGGAGCTCGGTGATTGGCTCCTCGCCAGTGGCCGGCGGTGTGGCGGCGGGCATGGAAGATTCTGCCATCACGGCGTCAGCAGCCGGCGGCGCCACGGCTTCGCCTTCGGCAGGCTGCGCTTGTTCGCTGCCGGTGTCAGGAAAGTCCGGATCGCCCGGACGCGTTGGCAGCCCGAACGCCTCATCCTCGAGGCGTGCAAGCTCATCCTCACCAGCGCCGAGGCGGCGCTTGAGATCAAGATGCTGGCGGATCGCGTCGTCGAGAATGCCCATTGGCTGCGGTCTAGGGAAGATTATTGAGTGTGCGCACGGTTCGGCCGTACGCAGTGGGGCCAGAGGCCAGAACCTACTTTCGCCGCGCAGGCGCTCGACCCTTGTCGCCAACGTCGGAGGCACGGCGGCCGCCCGAGGGCACGCTCGCCTCACCGTCGACGCTGCTGGCGACCACTCGGTTCTTGCCTGCCGCCTTCGCGTCATAGAGAGCCGCGTCCGCGGAAGCGATCAAACCCTGCACATCGAGCCTGGTTCCCGACGTCGTCGCCACCCCGAGGCTGGCAGTGACCCGGACCACACCGCTGCCCGCGACCAGAGGGGTCGCCTCTGCCTCGATTCGAGCACGGATCCGCTCAGCCACCTCCACCGCTCCCGGCGTAGATGTCTCCGGTAACGCGACACTGAACTCCTCTCCGCCGTAGCGCGCCGCCACGTCGATTCCGCGCGACTCTTCGGCCAGGATCAGGCCAACCGTGCGTAGTACTGCATCACCTTGAAGGTGCCCGTAGGTGTCGTTTACGCGCTTGAAGTCGTCGATGTCAACAATCACGACCGAGAGGGCGTGACCGAACCGCGCCGCGCGTGCTGCCTCCCTGTTCATCACCTGGCGGAAGGCCCGCTTGTTGGCCAGAGCCGTGAGGTCGTCGGTGACCGCCTGCTCGGAAACGAGCTCATGCAGCGCCACATTTTCGACCGACGACGCGGCTTGGCCCACTAGATAGAGGAAAACCTCACGCTCGTTGCTGTTGAAGGGGAGGCCGGGACGAGCGACCGTGAGCGCACCGATGGGCTCGCCCGAGCTCGCCACCGTGCCCAGCGAGCTCGACCCGCCGGCGGCTGCCTCGACGAGGATCGCGAGTAGGGCCTGGCGGTCGAGCCCTGAGGCGAACGCCTGACCGACCCGGCGCACCGAGCGCTCGAGCTCGAGCCGCTGGCGACGCAGCTGATCCATTTGCTCGCCGAGGCGATCGCTCATCTTGTTGAACTCGGTCGCGAGCCCGGCCATCTCGTCGGCGCCGCTCACCGGCACCTTGCGCGAGAAGTCACCCTCGCCGAGGCGCTTGGCAGCGGCGAGCATTTCCTTGACCTGGCCGCGCAGGGTACGAATTACCAAGCCGATCGCCAGCACCGCCACCAAGAAGAAGATGAGGAGGGCGAGACCGAGCTTCGGACGCGACGCGAGAAAGCCCTGGTCGACCTGCGGTGCGAAGATCACGATCCTCGTCTGGTCATCGCCAATCGGGTCAGTGGCAGCGACGCGAAGCGCTTCGTCGCCGCTCTCGAAGTCTGCTGCCTCGCCGCCATCGGGTAGCGCGCCCGCCTCGATCTCGACCGTGTTCGTCACCGTCCCACGGGGCCCGACCAGGGCTGCGAGCTCGCCCGTCGTCGATTCGATTCGCTCCAGCAAATCGGCGGACGTGACCGTCGAAACCGAAACCGAGCCGATCTGACTGCCCGACGGCGAATTGAGATCGAGCACAGCCGACGCTGCCGGTTCGCTACTACCGGCCCGAGCCGTGGCGCCCGCGGAATCGGTGATTACGACCGAGACGAGGCCATCGCGCGTTCGCAGCGTTCGCGCGAGTTCTGTCAACGCGTCTGTGTCACCTTGGTCGAGCGCGGCGGCAGACGAGGGGGCTGCCGCGATCTCCGTTGCGGCCTTCCTCGCGGCGACTTCGGCGGCGCTCTGCTCGACATCGAAGAGGTTGGTCGCAGTGCTGAGGCCGGCGCTGATTCGAGCGTCGGTTTTGCCGTTGGCCGAATCGGAGGCGATTTGCGACACGAGTACAGCCAGCGCGATCATCGGTAGGGCGACGATGAGAACGAAGAACAGCGTCAATCGCAGGCGGTAGCTCAAGGCATCAGCTTAGATCGCCTATGGCGCTCAATCGCTTCAGCCGAGACTGCCTTGGGACAGCCCGGTCATCGGGAGAACCGCCCACGCGACCCGGTGGCAAACACCCCACGACGATGATCGATCGCGGCTATCCTGGCCACTGTCCAGTCAATCGTGGACACCCGCACGCGGGGCTATAGCTCAGATGGGAGAGCGCCTGGTTCGCAATCAGGAGGTCGCCGGTTCGAGCCCGGCTAGCTCCATTGGGGAAGGTCCTGCAACTGCGGGGTTTTCTTTGGGCGTGGGCCTGGGCGCTTGGCGATTCGATTGCGGTCGTCGGTGCCCAAAAGGGGGCCGCGTCTGTGGCCGGCCGGAGCTTCGGCACCAGTGGCTCTCGCGCCGACCCTTTGTGCGCTGAATAGCGGGGGCCCGATTCGTCTCTCGCTACGACGCACGGATAGTT
>CAJDUA010000005.1_pt1 | contig 77579 bp, 79 predicted proteins | sample 7390011 | NCBI WGS metagenome assembly CAJDUA01 (sample SAMEA7055673, study PRJEB34461) | soil metagenome | biome: terrestrial ecosystem; feature: Peninsula; material: soil | place: Antarctica | collected 2016 | reverse complement strand
CGAGACCGGCTCGCGCGGCAGCACGTCGCTGGGACCGTCGATCCAGGCGCGGACCTTGTCGCCTGCGTGCCAGGAGGGAAAGCCAAAGCGCCGGGAATGGATCGTCAACCCTGAGGCCAAGCGCAGCTCCAGGAGCTGATCGTGGCCATAAAAGCGCCGTGCGATCACCTCCGCCTCGGTTGCGTCCTGTGGGCCGCTGACGCCGATCGCGACCGATTCAGGGCGCACCAGCACGTCGACCTCGCCGCTGACGCCGGAATCGGTGGCCACGGTGCCGAGCTCGCAGCTGACGCGGCCATCGCGGGCCTCGCCGGGGACGACCTCGATCTCGCCGAGAAAGCCGGCCACCCAGCGCGATCCCGGGCGTGAGTAGATCTCCTCGGGTGTGCCGACCTGCTCGATCCGCCCCTCGCGCATCACCGCAACGGTCTCCGCGATCGAGAGGGCCTCGGCCTGGTCGTGGGTGACGAACAGAGCCGTGACGCCGGCCTCGTGCAGGATCGCGGCGACCTCGTCGCGCAGGCGCTCGCGCAAGCCGGCATCGAGGTTGGAGAAGGGCTCGTCGAGCAGCACCAGCTCGGGTGTGGGCGCGAGCGCGCGGGCCAGGGCCACACGCTGCTGCTGGCCGCCCGAGAGCTCGTGCACCGAGCGACCGCCCTCGCCGCCAAGCCCGACCAGATCGAGCACGTGGGCGATGCGCTTGGCGTCGGGCCTGCGACCCAGTCCGTAGCCGACGTTGCCGGCGACATCGAGGTGAGGAAACAAGGCGTAGTCCTGAAAAACCATCCCGATCCGCCGCTTCTCTGGGGCGACCATCACGCTTGGGCCGGCCAGTGTGCGCTCGCCGATCGCGATCTCGCCTGAGTCGGGGCGCTCGAGACCAGCAATCAGGCGCAAGGTCGTCGTCTTTCCGCACCCCGACGGCCCGAGCAGGGCACAGATCGAGCCAGGCTCGACCTCGAGATCGACGCCGTTGACGGCCCTGACCGCGCCGTAGCTCTTGCACAGGCCGCGCAACTCCAGCGGGGCGGTGGTGGCGGCGACGCTCATGAGGTCACAGTGCCGCGCTCGGAGAGAAAGAAGATCGGCGGCGCCGCGATCGCCAGTAGAACCAGCGAGGGGATCGCGCTCGCCTCATAGAAGCCGAAGCTCGTCTGATTCCAGATCTCGGTTGCCAGGGTTTCGAAGCCGATCGGGGCGAGGATCAGAGTCGCCGGTAGCTCCTTCGCCGCGTGCAGGAAGACGAGTGCGGTTCCGGCGAGGATGCCGCCGCGCACCAGCGGCATCGTGATTGTCGCGAACACCTGGCTCGGACCCCGCCCGAGACCGCGAGCTGCCTCCTCGACGCGAGGCGGTACCTGCGCCAGCGAGGAGCCGATCGCACCGATTCCGAGTGGCAGATAGTGGACGACCAAGGCGAAAACCAGCAGCGTCAGCGTTTGGTAAATGGGCTCGAACGCCCGTGTCGCGAAGTAGACGAGCGCAAGCGCGACGACGATCCCCGGCAGCGCGTAGCCGGCATGGCTGCAGCGCTCGATCGCGCGGCTGGCAGAGCCCGGGAAGCGGCTGGCCAGCAGCGCGACGGCGACGGCGCAAGCACCGCCGACGAGCGCGGCGAAGGAGGCAGCCAGCAGCGTGTTGGTGGCCAGCGCACCGACGAGCTCGAACGAGGTGCTGCCGCTCGAAATCCCCTTGGTCGACCAGTAGACGAGCACGCCCACCGGGAGGACGAGCGCGATCAGCACAACCGCGGCGCAAAAGGCCAGCGCCGGCGCCCGCCAGCGCCCGAGCGCATAAGGCTTCGGTGGGCGCGCCGGGCCCGGTCCGAGGCGATGCACCGCGTTTGCGTTTCGGACGCGCGAGTTGATCCACAGCAAGACGAGCATGAGGACAACGAGCACAGCGCCGAGGCCCGCCGCCGCGGTGCGATCGAAGGCCGACTTGTAGGCGATATAGATCTCGCTGGTGAAGGAGTCGAAGCGCATGATCGAAACGGCGCCGAAGTCACTCATCACATAGAGCGCGACGAGCAGCCCACCGGCTGCCAGCGCGGGCCACAGCTGCGGGATGACGACTGTGCGAAAGACCTCGAGCGGGGCGCGTCCCATGGCTCGCGCCGCGTCTTCGAGCTGTGGATCGATCCGCCGCAGCGTTGCTCGGACGGGCAGCAGCACGAGCGGGAAGGTGAACAGGCTGAGCACGAGCCAGGCGCCAGTGAAGCCATAGATTGACGGCAGGCGCTCGACTCCCAAGGCGTCTTGGAGCAGGCCGTTGGGGCCGAGTGCGGCGACGAACAAATACGCACCGACGTAACTTGGGATCACGAGTGGCAACGTGCACAGCGCTGCCCACAGCCGACGCGCGGGGAGGTCGGTGCGAACGGTGAGCCAGGCGATCGGAAGTGCGATGGCGATCGCCGTCGCCGTGACCGCCGCGGCGAGCGCGAGGGTGCGCGCGACGACCAGGAGCGTGTCCGGATCGACGGCGACCTCCAGCGCGGGCCCGAGCTCGCCGGCGACGATGAGCAGCAGGTAGCCGGCGGGCAGCATCGCTGCGGCGCCGATGACGATGCCCGCGATCAGCAGGGGTGTCGGCGGGCGACGTGCCGCGGTCGCCATCACAGCGCTCCTGTCTCCTGCATCAGCTCGATCGTCGCCTGAAGCTCGGTGACGTCGGTGAGATCTCCACCCGGCGACGGGATCTCGGAGAGGGGAACCTCGAGCGAAGGGTCGGCCCGAACGCCGGTGGCGACCGGGTACTCCTTGGAAGTCGAGGTGAAGAACTCCTGGCCCTCGTCGGAAATCAACGAGCGAACGAAGTCGAACGCCTCTTGCTTTCGCTCTGAAGACTCGAGCACGCCGACGCCGGTCAGCAGGATCAACGAGCCGAAGTCGTCGGGCTGGAAGTAGACCTCGACCGGATAGTCGTCGCCCTCGGCGGCGACGGCCTGGGCGACGTAGTAGTGGTTGAGCAGGCCGAAGTCGATCTCGCCGCTGGCGATGGCATCGCGGATCGAGACGTTGTCGGGGAAGTCGACAGCGCCGTTGTCAACCATTCCCTCAAGCCATTCGCGCGCGACCTCTTCGCCTTGCTCGAGACGCAGAACCGTGACGTACTGCTGCAGCGTGCTGGTCGCCGGCCCCCAGCCGACGCGCCCCTCGAATGTCGGGTCGGTGAGACCGAGCGGAGAGTCGGGCAGCTCAGACATGGGGATGTCGTCGGCGTATCCCAAGACCCTCACGCGCGCGGTGACTCCGACCCAGCGGCCATCTGGATCGCGAAACTTCTCGGGCACGCGGTCGAGGATGTCGGTCGGCAGTTCGGCGAGCAGGCCCTCGTCGGCGACGGCGCCGATCGCCCCCGGCTCCTGAGCGAAGAAGACGTCGGCGGGGGAGGCGCCGCCCTCCTCGACCAGGGTTGCGGCGAGGTCGGCAGTGTCGGCGAAGCGCACTTGGACGTCGCGGTCGGCCTCAGCCTCATACATGTTGACGGCGCCACCGATCGCTGCCGGGATGCGCCCGGAATACAGCGTGATCCCCTCGGTTTCAGGCTCGTCAGCGCCGCCGTCGGAGCCGTCGGTGGACGCACCACAGCCGCCGACGGCGATACTCGCCGCCGTGATCAGCAGCCCGGCCGTAATTCCCAGTCGAGAGGTCGGCATTAGGTGAGCCTAATACTAGGGACAGGACAATCGCGCCGTCTCAGGGCGGCAGCTGTGATCGCAGTCTTGTCGCTGCTCTCCCTGCTGGTCGCTTTCGTGCCTGTTTATGACCCTTGGGCGTGGCTGGTCTGGGGCCGGGAGGTGGTTGCGCTCGACCTCCACACCGACGCCGGCCCGTCGTGGAAGCCGTTGCCGGTGATGATCACCGCGCTTCTGGTTCCCGCAGGCGGCGCGGCGCCAGAGCTGTGGCTTGCGATCGCTCGAGCCGGATGGTTCGCCGCGGCAGCTCTCGCGGCCCTGCTCGCCGCCCGCCTTGTTTTTCCGCGGCGGACCGCGACCGCCCTCGCCGTGCGTTTCGCTCCGAGGCGGGTGCGTGCGGGGCGAGCCACGGCGGCAGTCATCGCGGCTGCCGGCATCGTGCTGCTTCATGACGAGTTCACATCGTGGACGCGCCAGTTCGCGGGTGGGCTCAGCGAGCCGCTGCTGGTCGCGCTCGTGCTCGGTGCGATCGAGCGCCACCTTGCCCTGCGTCCGGTCCAGGCGTTCGGACTCGGAGTGGCCGCGGCGCTGTTGCGACCGGAGGCGTGGCCGTTGCTTGCCCTGTACGGCGTCTACCTGTGGCGTCGCGACCCGCGCTCTCGTCGGCTCGTTGTGATCGGCGGGGCGATGGTCGCGATTCTTTGGATCGTCCCCGACCTACTCGGCTCCGGCAGCCCGTTGACCGGTGCCGAGCGCGCCCGCAGCGCCACCGGCTCGCCTCCGTTCGAGGCGCTGGAGGCGATCGGGCGATCTCTCAACCTTGTTCTCGTCGGACTTCTGGTCGCTGCCGCGTACGCGGTTTTCAGCGCCCGCCGCGACGGTGAGCGCGCGATCGGGGTGCTTGCCGCGGGCGCCGTGGGCTGGGTCGCGATCGTCAGTGTGCTCGCCGCGATCGGGTTCGCGGGCTTGCCGCGCTTTGCCGCGCCGGCAGGCGCGATCGCTTGCGTGCTCGGCGGGGTGGGGGTGGTGCGGATCATCGCGGCGCTCGACGGCATGCGCGGATCCGATCCTCGGCGCCGGTGGGCATTGGTGGGCGCGGGGGTGCTGTTCGCCACGCTTGGTGCGCAGGCCGCGATTCGTGCCGCACAGATCCCAGGCGAGGTCGACGAATCGCTCAGCTACGGCGAACAGGTCAACGCGCTCTCGGGCGTGGTCTTCGAGCTCGGCGACGAACGCGTGGCTGAATGTGGACCGATCGCGAGTACCGACTTCGCTACCCAGACTGCGCTGGCTTGGTACGTCGACTTGCCGATCCGTGCGATCTCGATAAGAGAGAAGACCGCGCCTGCAGACGGCACGGCGTTCATCTACAAAACAGCGCCGGCCGAGCTCGAACGGGTGATCGCCAGTGCTGGGGAGCAGGTCGCGGGCCGCGCCGGCTGGACCGCCATCCGGGTCTCCTGTCTCGAGCGACGAAACGAGCGGCCTTGAGCTCGGCCTCGGCGATATCCGACTAAGAACCTATCTCGATAGGTGATCGCACACCCGGATGAACGCCAGGACACATCGCGGATACGCCACCGGCCCAGCTCCCACATGGCGCTGCCATGCGGGAGCCGTCCCGGCAGCGTCCCGCTCGGTCCTGGCGTCCTCCGGGCGCACGCCCCCTAACGAGATAGGTTCTAAGCTGCCCGGAATTACTATTAGGTATGCCTAACTCCGGTGAAACAACCAGCTCCTCGGCGCTTACAGTGGTGATCCCGGCCACCGATCACCCGGCAACGCTCGAACGCTGCCTTGACGCACTACGCGCTTGCAGCGATCCGCCCGAGCAGATCGTCGTCGTCACCGAACCGCCGCTGGCGGGTCCGGCGGCAGCACGCAACTCTGGCGTCGAAGCGGCCGAGCACGAGCTGATCGTCTTCGTCGACGCCGACGTCGCCGTGCATCCCGATGCGCTCTCGCGTTTGCGCGACTTGTTCGACGCGCGCCCCGAGCTGGTCGCCGCATTCGGCAGTTACGACGACGCGCCCGACGATCTCGGAACTGTCTCGCGTTTTCGCAACCTGCTGCACCACCACGTCCACAGCTCCAACGCCGGTCCGGCCGAGACATTCTGGGCGGGGCTAGGTGCGATCCGTCGGGCGGCGTTGATCGAGCATGGCGGCTTCGACGAGCAACGATTCGCAAAGCCCTCGGTCGAAGACATCGAGCTCGGAATGCGGCTGCGGGCGGCGCAGGCGCCGATCGTTCTCGATCCCTCCGTGCGAGGCGCCCATCTCAAGCGCTGGACGTTGGTTTCGATGACTCGCACCGATTTCGCCCAGCGCGGCGTTCCCTGGCTTCGCCTCCAGCTCGAGTCCGACAGCACCTCGACGGCGCTCAATCTTTCACTGCGAAACCGCGCAGCAGCTCTTGCCTCGGTCGCGCTGGCCGGCGCTCTGCTCGGCCGTCGGCCGCGCCTGACGCTCGCAGCTCTGGGCGCTGTGCTCGCTCTGAACGCGCCTTTTTACCGTCTGCTGGCACGGCGCGGGGGGCCACCGCTGCTACTCGCAGGCGTTGCCTTACACCTCATTCACAATCTCACCGCTGTTGCTGCCGTTCCAGTGGCGCTCGCTCAGCATCTGGCCCAGTCACGCGCCGGCGGCCGCTCGTGAACGGGCTCGAAGCCAGACTGGAAGCCGAGCTCGAAGATGAAGCGGGGCCGCTGCGCGTCGGCATCATCGGCTGCGGGCGGATCGCCCAGCACGGCTACGTTCCGGCGATTGCGGGCTGCGATGCGGTCGAAGTGGTCGCGCTCGCCGATCCCGTCGGCCGGCGTTGCGAGATGCTTGCTCGGGCCTGTGTTCTCGAGCCATCCACGTACACGGATGCCCGGGCGTTGATCGACGACAAGCTGGTCGAGGCCGTGATCGTCGCCAGCCCGGCCGGCGAGCATCTCGCCGCCGTCAGGCTCGCCGCTGCCACACGTCTTCCCTGTTTGGTCGAAAAGCCCCCGACCCCCGACGCTGCGAGCGCCCGTGAGCTCGCTGCCCTCGAGCCCAGACCGTGGATCGGTTTCAACCGCCGTTTTCAGCAAGGCCTCGAGCTGATCGACCAGATCCCAGTGCGAGGCCGGCTCGAGCTCGAGCTCGAGCTTCGCTACCGCCGAGCCTCGTGGCGAGCCCACACCGTCTGCGACAACGCCCTGCTCGACCTCGGGCCGCACCTGATCGACCTGGCGCTGTTGCTGGCAGGAGACGGCGACGTGATCAGCGCGGTTACCTCGCCCGAGCGCGCAGAGCTCTTGCTCGAGCTCGAGCGCGGCAGCGCCCGCATCCGCTGCGCCACCGACCGCAGCCACCTCGAACGTGCGGTTGTGCGCGCGGGCGGCCTCGAGGTAGCGGCCAGTCGCGGCCCCGGGCTCGCCGGCGCGACCGTGGCGCGCCTTCGCCGCGGCGAGCATCCGCTGGTGGCGTCCCTGCGATCTCAGCTCGAGGCTTTCGCCACGGCTGCGCGCGGCGGCGACCCGGGTCTACTCGCGACCGCCGACGACGGTGTGCGGGTGATGGAGCTGGTGGAAGCCGCCGCGGCGCTGGAAATGACGATGGCGGAGGCCCAGGCAGCGTGATCTGCGTGCTCCAGTTCGATGCGGCGAGCGTCGTCGTGCTCGAGCGCTTGCTCGGTGAAGGCCGACTTCCGGCGCTCGCTGAGCTCACACGTCGCGGCCATCGGATCGAGCTCGCCACGCCGGCCTCCGACTTCGCGGCGGGGGCGTTCCACACGCTCTACAGCGGCGCCGAGCTCGGCGACCACGGACTCTTCTATCCATTCCAATGGTCGCCCCGAGATCAGCGGGCGCGCTACACGACCGCGTTCGCGGCGCCGCCCGCGGTGTGGGAGCGCTTGGGTGAGGCGGGATTGCGAACGCTGGCGATCGACCCCTACGAGAGCCGCCCGCCCAAGCGCGCCGAGGGAACGTTCGTCAGCGGCTGGGGGTTCGAGGACCGGGTCGTGTTGCCGCGCTGGGCGCGTCCCAACGGAGCCGGCCGTAGGTTCGAACGCCGCTTCGGCCGCGGCGCCGGGGCAACCGAGATCTTCGGTGCCCCGAGGGCGCGCGACCTTGTCGCGCTACGCAAGAAGCTGGTCGCCGCGCCCGCACGAACCGCGCGCTTGACCGAGGAGCTCTTGAGCAGTGAGAGCTTCGATCTCGCCTGGCTCACATTCAGTGCCGCCCATCTCGCCGGCCATCAGTTCTGGGATCTCTCGCAGCTCGACCCGAGGACCCTCGACAGCGAGTCGCGGACGATTCTCGGCTCGGCGCTCGATGATGTCTACGTCGCCGTCGACGATGCCTTCGCTCGCATTCTCGCTGCGCTCCCGGCGGGCGCTGACGTGATCGTCACCTCCGCGGTCGGCATGGATGTCAACACCAGTCGCGCCGACTTGCTGCCGCAGATGCTGGCGGCGGTGCTTTCTGGGGGCCCGCTTCAGTCCGGCGAAGCCGGCGCGATCTGGCGCCTGCGCGCGGGGGTTCCTGCAGGTCTTCGTGGCGCGATTGCCGGCGCGATCCCCGATCGGGCCGCACTCGAGCTTGCCGCCTGGCTCGAGCTGCGCGGAATCGACTGGGCGAGCAGTCGCGCCTTTGCCCATCCGGCCGACAATCAGGGCTACATCAGGCTCAACCTCGCGGGTCGCGAGCGCGATGGCATCGTTGACGCCGGCGAGGCAGAGGCGTTGATTGAAGAGATCACCCTCGGCCTTGCGACCTTCTGCGACGACGACGGCGGCACGGCCGTCGACGAGATCGTGCGGGTGGCTCGGAGCTATCCGGGCGAGCGCTCAGGCCTCCTGCCCGACTTGGCGGTGCGCTGGTCACAGCGACCGGCGACGACGCTTGCCGCCGTGCGCTCGCCACGCTTCGGCGAGGTGCGCCGGCGCGGCAGCGGCTCGGGGCGGTCGGGTAACCACACCGCAGGTGACGCTTGGGCGGTGGTGGTCGCGGGGGCCTCTGAGCTACGCGAGACATCGCGGCCTCCGCGGTTGGTGGACGTGGCCGCAAGCGTCTTGGCAGTGACGGGGATGGACCCGGACGGGATGTCAGGCGAGCCGTTGCTGGCGAGGGCGGGTTCGGCTGAGCTGGGCGAACGCGCTGCCCGCAGCGTGGGGTTGCCGACCTTTTCCCTGCCATAGCGAGGATAAGGTCGCTCACCCCCTCGCTCGGACCTGGATCGTCAGGGTCGACCATCGGCTTCGCCCCTCACCCACCGTCCCCACCCAGCGCCGTAAGCCTCTCGACCACCACCCCCGCAGCAGTCGCAGCCTGCGCGGCGAGCACCAGCCCCCCGGCCGCCACCCCCGCTTCGAACCCCCGCCGCACCAACCCCGAATAGAACCCCGGCCGCGCCAGTCGGCGCTCAGCCTCGCCGCGTCGAAACCGCGCCGCGCCGCGCCCGTAGCGGTATTGCTGGCCGAAGAACCCACGCGCGCCACCGAGCACTTGGTGATGGACAACGGTCGCCCGCGGCTGCCACGAAATCGCCACGCCGGCAGCCGCCGCTCGCGCGCACCATTCGCGATCTTCACCCGCAGCGCTCGGGTAGCTCTCGTCGAAGGGAAGGCGCGACAAAGTCTCGCGCGTCGCCGCGAGATTGCACGTGGGGGCGAATCCGAGCCGGCCCGAGGCTCGATCCAGCGATGCCAGCGTCACGTACTCGACAATCGCCTGTGATGCCGCAACGGTGGCCGCCGCGCCGTGCGGCGGGCAAGTGCGGCCGGCGGCCGCCGCCAATCCACCTGCCTCGCTGCTGTCGACAACCGCGTCGGCGAGCTCACGGGCCCAGCTATCGGCCGCGACGCAGTCATCGTCGATGAAGCAGATCACCTCGCCCTCTGCCGCGCGAACGCCGAGGTTGCGGGCCGCCGCGGGCCCGCGGCCAGGGGAGCGCACCACTCGGGCGCTGGGGAGTGTCGAAGCCGCGTCGCGAACGATGCCGCGGTCGCGTGAGCCGTCATCGACGACGATCACGTCGAGTTTCGCTGCCTCCTGTCGCGAGAGCGCCGCGAGACATCGAGCCAGGCTGTCTGGCCGGTCTCGCGTCGGCACGATTATGGAGATGGCAGTGCTCATCACTCTTGATTCTGCCTTCAGCGACCCGAAACTCGGTCGACGGGGGCGTCCGTAGAATCGCTCGTCGAGCGACTGAATAGGTAAGAGATGATCGTTCTACTCACAAACGACGACGGAATCGGCGCTGCCGGGCTGCATGCACTGCGGCGCGCGATCGAGCAACTCGACGACGTCGAAGTACGGGTGATCGCGCCGCACACGAATCGCAGCGGCACCGCACGATCGATCACGACCCATTCGCCGATCTGGGTCGAGGAGGTCGAGCTCGGCGACGGCACCATGGCCTTCGTCACCGAGGGCACCCCGGTTGATTGCGTTCGCTTCGCCGACCTTGGGCTGCTCGGCGAGCGCCCGGCGCTGATCGTTTCCGGAATCAACCATGGCTCCAACCTCGGCGATGACGTCACCTACTCCGGCACGGTTGCCGCCGCGTTCGAAGGCCTGCTGCTCGGTATTCCCGCCGTTGCGGCTTCACAACAGGCCGAGATTGGCGGTATGGGCTATGCCGGTCGCCAGTTCGACTTCACGACCTCGGCCAGCGTCACCCGGGAGGTCGTGCGCAAGGTGATCGCAGAGCCGTTGCCGAGAGGCACCCTGATCAACATCAACTGCCCCGCCGGCGACCTGCACGGAGTCGAGCTGACTCGCCTCGGCAAGCGCCTCTACAACGACGAGCTCAAGCTGGTCGAAGAGGACGAGAAGGGCCGCAGGCGCTACTCGATCTACGGCTACGAGCCCTCCTTCGAAGACGAGGACGGCACCGACCTCGCCGCTGTCGCGCGCGGTCGCGCCGCGATCACCCCGATCCACTTCGACCTCACGGCCCACGGCGAGTTCGAGCGCCTCGCCGACTGGGATCTCGATGCGTTAGCCGTCGGGCTCGACATGGTCACGCCTGGATGAGCGACCCGACCCTGGCCGAACGCGCGGCGGAGCTGCGGCGCGAGATCGCCGAGGCCGACCACCGCTATTACGAGCTCGACGACCCGACGATCGGCGACGACGACTACGACACGCTGATGCGCGAGTTGCGGGCGATCGAGGAGGCCGACTCCAGCCTCGTCGTTCCCGACTCGCCGACCCAGCGCGTCGGCGGGCGGCCAACCGATCGTTTCGAGCAGGTGCGCCACCTCGAGCAGATGCTCTCGCTCGGCAACGCCCGCGGAGCCGATGAGTTCCGTGCCTGGGAGGGACGCCTGCTGAACCGGCTCAAGCGCCTCGACATCGCGCCCAGCGAGTTGCGCTTCGTCTCCGAGCCGAAGATCGACGGGATTGCGATCTCCCTGCTCTATCGCGATGGTGAGTTCGTCCGCGGCGCCACCCGCGGCGACGGCGTCGTCGGCGAGAACGTGACGCCGAACCTGAAGACCATCGGCGCGATTCCGCACACGATCGAAGACGCTCCCTTTTCGATCGAGGTTCGTGGCGAGATCTACTTCCCGCGAAGCGGCTTCGTCGAGCTCAACGAGCAGCGCGCCTCTGAGGGGCTCTCCACCTTCGCAAACCCCCGCAACGCGACCGCGGGAACGATTCGCCAGCTCGACCCGCAGGTGACCGCGTCGCGTCCGCTTTCTCTTTGGGGCTACGGGATCGGCGGGCACGAGGGGATCGAGTTCGAAAGCCACTCGGCCGAGCTCGAGTGGATGCGCGAGCGCGGCTTTCCGGTCAACGGCGATATCGCCCTCCACGAGGAGGCAGATGAGGTCGTCGAGCGCTGCCTGTGGTGGGAGCAGCGCCGCGAGTCGCTCGACTTCGAGATCGACGGAGTGGTCGTCAAGGTCGACCAGCGGCGCCTTTGGCGCGAGCTCGGGGTCACCGGACGCGAGCCACGCTGGGCGATCGCCTGGAAGTTCCCGCCGATCACGGCGACGACGAAGCTGAACAAGATCGTCTGGAACGTCGGGCGCACCGGGCGGCTGTTGCCCTTTGCAATGCTCGAGCCCGTTCACGTCGGCGGCGTCACCGTTTCCACCGCGACCTTGCACAACGAGGAGGACCTGGCGAAAAAGGATGCGCGGGAGGGCGACGAGGTTGTCATCACCCGCGCCGGCGACGTCATCCCGCAGGTGATCGCGCCGCTGATTCAGCGCCGCGAGGGCAAGCGGTTGCGACGGGCGCGCCCGCCGAAGAAATGCCCGGCGTGCGGCACCGCGACCGTCAAGGCCATCGACGCGGTTTGGACGATCTGCCCCAACCGCCGCGGCTGCCCGGGCCAGAACTTCCAGCTCGTCAAGCACTTTCGCGGCGCCATGGACATCGAGGGACTGGGGGAGAAGAACGTGATGCGCTTCCTCGACGAGGGCCTGATCACCGATCCGGCCTCGATCTTCGACGTCACAGCCGAGCGCATCGCAGAGCTCGACGGTTTCGGCGAGACCTCGGCGCGGGCGCTGGTGCGCGAGATCGAGCGTTCGAAGCAGAGCCCGTTCGGGCGCGTGCTGTACGCGCTCGGGCTGCCCGGCATCGGCTGGGTCAACGCGAGCGCGATCGCCGAGCATTTCGGGTCGATGGACCGCCTGCTCGAAGCCGATACCGAGGCAATCACAGAGGTTGAGGGGATCGGGCCGATCCTCGCCGAATCGCTTCGTGAGGAGCTCGCCGACGAAGCGATCATCGAGCTGATCGCCCGCCTGCGCGAACGCGGTCTTCGCTTCGAGCTCTCCGAAGCCGAGCGCAGCGCCGAGGAAGGGCCCCTGAACGGCAAGACCTTCGTCCTCACCGGCACTCTGCCTGAGCTCTCGCGCGAGCAGGCGACGAAGATGATCCAGGCGGCCGGCGGCAAGGTGACCAGCTCGGTCTCGAAGAAGACCGACTATCTGGTCGCCGGCGACTCGCCGGGTTCGAAGCTGGCGAAGGCGGAAGAGGTCGGCACCGAGATTCTCGACGAGAATGGTCTGCGCGAGGTCGTCGGCGCGACGTGAACCTGGTCAGCCGGCGGAGCGCTTTGCCGATTTGTCGCCGAGGCAGAGATTTCCGCCGCGGCGCTCACGCTTGAGATTCGCGTACCAGGTTCCACTGCGCTCATCGGTCGTGCGCTCCCAGAGGCCGTTGATGTCGCTGAAATCACGGGCGACCGAGACCACCACCGAGCCGACAGTCGCGAGACGGACCACCCTCTTCATCGCTCTAGCCTACGGGCAGACACGGCGTGACGAGATCGCGCGTGGGCCGTAGTCCGGTCGTGAACTATAAAGCCAAGACCCGCCTCGTCCTCAGCTCGATCGCCATCGTTGCGACAGTCGCCTTCGCGGCAAACATCGTCGCGATCGGCTCCGCAGCCGAAGGCGGGCCGGCCCCACCGCAGAACCGCGCCAAGCTTGCCTCGAAGGGCTCCTTGCAGCCCTTCGCATCGTGCGATCGCCTCCGCGCCTACCTGCGGCGCCACGCCGCCCGCCTCGGTGCGGGGACGGTGAAGGAGATGCCGATCGCAATCGAGGACAGTGCCGGCGGCGAAGCCTCGGCCGAGGGCGCCGCCACGGCGCCGAGCGCGCCCGGCTCGCCTACGAACGTGCAGGAGGAGGGGGTCGACGAACCTGACATCGTCAAGTCGAGCGGCTCGACGGTATTCGCGATCACGGGCGACCGGTTGCGGGCCGCCGACGTCAGCGGCGATGCCCCGGCCGTGCTTGGTTCGACCGTCCTGCCCGACGGCCCCGGCGAGTACGCCTACGCCGACGACCGCCAATTGCTGCTCTCGGGTGATCGGGCGCTCGTGATCTCGCGCGCCTACGGCGGTGCGGTCTACGGCGACGTCGCCTACGGAGGCGGTGCCGCCAAGACATTGCTGACCGAGATCGACGTCAGCGATCCAACGACGATGACGATCCTGAGCTCGACGACCGTCGACGGTAACTACGTCAGTGCCCGCCAAAGCGCGGACACTGCCCGAATTGTCGTCTCCAGCTATCCCGACGCTCCGGTTGCCGAGCGTGGACGCGGGCGCGCCTTCCTGCCGCGCGCAGTGATTCACGACCGCGTCGCCGGAGAGTCGTCGCGCCGCAAGCTGCTCGGTTGCGCCGACGTGCGCCGGCCGCAGCGCTTCTCCGGCGGCGAGATGCTGAGCGTGCTGACGATCGACCTTGCCACCGGCCTGCCGGCGATCGACACCGACGCCGTGATGGCCGGGGGCGAGATTGTCTACGGCTCGCCCACCAGCCTCTACGTCGCCACGCAGCGCTGGCTCGGCCCCGACGCATCAGCGAGCCGGATCTCCGACGTTCGCACCCAGATCCACCGCTTCGACGTCAGTGACCCCAGCTCGACCTCCTACGTTGCCACCGGCGCCGTCGAGGGCTTCATGCTCAGTCAATGGTCGATGTCCGAGCACGAGGGCGTGCTGCGCGTGGCGAGCACGACCTCACCGCCGTGGGTCCAGGGCGAGGAAAGCGCCGAGAGCGAGAGCTTCGTCACAACGCTCGCCCCAGACGGTGACCGCCTCGTCGCGGTCGGCGAGGTCGGCGGCCTCGGGCGCGGCGAGCAGATCTACGCGGTGCGCTTCATCGGTGACGCCGGCTACGTCGTCACCTTCCGCCAGGTCGACCCGCTGTACACGCTCGACCTCTCCGACGCCGCCGACCCGCGCGTGGTCGGCGAGCTCAAGGTGCCCGGTTACTCGGCCTACCTGCACCCGATCGGCGACGGTCTCCTGCTCGGAATCGGCCAGGACGCGAGCGCGGACGGGATCACGACCGGCGTCCAGGTGTCGCTGTTCGACGTCTCGGACCCGGCGGCGCCGACACGCATCAGCCACGTCGGGCTCGGCAACGGCACCTACACCGAGGTCGAGTACGACCACCACGCCTTCACCTTCGTCGCCGAGACCGGGCTCGCCGTGCTGCCGCTGGAAGATTGGGATTCGACCGCGACCGGCTTCTACGGCGCCGCCGGCGTCCGTGTCGGCTCCGCCGGCGAGCTGACGAGCACCAAGCGCACCGCCCACGGCAGCGGCCACAACGCCTCGATCCGCCGCTCTCTCGTCGTCGACGGCCGCCTCTTCACGGTCTCGGCGAAGGCAATCGCCGAGCACGATCCCTCGACGCTTAGTCAGCTGGCGCTGACCAACTTCACGGCTGAGCTGCGCGACTAGAACAGGCCGCTGAGGGCATCGACCGCCGCTTTGCCGAGAAAGATCTCGAGGGCGACGCCCGCGACTCCAATCACCAGCCCCACGACCACCACCGCGAAATCCTCGAGTAGCACCCCGAGCGAAAGGAGCACGACGGCCAGGGCGGGGAGGGTGTCCAGGCCCGTGAACGGCGGGGCGAGAAAGGCGGCAACGCAGCCGGCGATCACGAGGAGGCCGAAGAGGATGTTGCTGAGGCGGTGATTGAAGAGGAATCGAAGCCGGGGCTTGGAGATCCGCTCGAGGCGCCGAATCATCTTCATCAGCGCGGTGAGAAACCGCTCCTGCTTGTCTCCGGCGAGCTCCCGTTGACGCCAGCGCTCGGGTAGCCAGATCTGGTCGCGTCCCGCAATCAGCTGCAGGGCCAAGAGCACTGCGATGACCTCGAAGACGTGGGTTGCGCCGCCCGTCGGCACCGGCAGTGCCGGCACCCCGAGCAAAAGGACGAAGAGGATGGCGAAGCTCTTCTCCTCGAACAGCTCAATCAGGCTGCCTAGGGTCTTCTCGCCGGCGCTCTGCAGCCAGCGCTCGAGCGCCTCGCTGAGACTGCCGCTATCCGAAGCGCGATCAGGCTCGCCAGAGCCGCGGCTGAAGCTCTGTGGACCCATGAGTGACCGTTTCGTTGAGTTACCCGCCTGAGGCCGACCCTACACGGCGAGGTTCGGCGTCGTGCTCGAGCAAAAGTTCTAATCTCGGATCGTGAGCTATGCGAAGGATCCGCGAGTCGACGCGTACATCGACCCTTTGCCGGCCTGGCAGCAGCAGATATGTCAAAGAGTGCGCGACCTCGTCCACGCCACCGATCCCGCGATCGAGGAGACGATCAAGCGCAAGGTGCAGCCGTACTTCGTGCTCGAGGGGAACATCTGCGCGCTGCTCGCAGCCAAGGATCACGTCAACGTCTTCCTCTACGACGGCGGGATCGTCCCCGACCCCGAGACCATCATCACCGCAGGGCATGACAACGAGACCGCTCGCACGGTCGCCTTTCGCGAGGGCGAGGCGATCAACGAACCCGCCCTGACAGCGATGTTCCGGCAGATCGTCGCCGACAACCGCGCCGGCGGCTGGCGCAAGATCAAGGCCGCGCGTGGAGAGGCCTGAGGAGCGCCCCTACGGCTGATAGCGCGCGATCGCCGCCGCCATCCGGTCCTGGGCGCTGCGAGCGGCGTTGACGTCGACGTCGTTGTTGAGGATCGAGAAGGCGATTGTGTGGCCACCGGCGTCGCAGTAACCCGATAGGGCCGAGACGCCATCCAGCGTTCCGGTCTTCGTCGCGCAATTGCCCTCGGCGGCGGTCCCGCGCATGCGCTCGGCGACCGTACCCTCGCGCCCGGCGACCGGCAGCGAGTCGCGAAAGGCCGCGGCGCCGGTGCCGTCCTCGGTCATGCCGACCAGCAGGTCGCCGATCTCGCCCGGGGAAACGTTGTTGCGACGCGAGAGCCCCGACCCGTCCACCGCCTGCACCTCGCTGCCGAGCGACTTGGAAAAGGCTTCGACCACGGCAGCGCCGCGCCGGCGTGTGCCCGTCTTGCCCGTCGTCGCCCCGACGCGCTTGAGCAACATCTCGGCGAAGAAGTTGTTCGAAGGCACGTTCGTTTCCTCGATCAGCGCCTTCGCCGGGGGCGACGCGACAGACGCGAGCGGATCCTCTGAGAGCTCGGCGTCGGTGAGGTTCGCGCGCCCGACCCTGCCGCCGACGTTGACCCCGCGCTTTCGCAGCGCGTTCTTCAACCCCTTGGCGGCGACCAGCTCCGGGTTGGGGGCATAGGAGCCGTCGTCGAAGCCGTTGTTGAACGAGAGGCCCGAGAGCGGGCTGAGGTCGGGCCCGTCGCGGCGGACGCGGTCGAAGATCGTGTCGTCGGCGAGGATGCGCCCGGTGATGCGCTCGACGCCGGCGCGAGCGATGTTGGCGGCCAGGGTCGCGACCCTCGTTACCGGCTGGTCTGCCGCACGCGCGAAGCGCGCCGTGCCGAAGGCCGGATCGCCGTCGCCGACGAGAACAAGATCGCCGCTCAATACCGACCGCCCAGTGCCGCCGAGTTTGCCGATTGCGTAGGCGCGTGTCTCAAGCCGTCCCTCAGGCCCGAGCTCGTCGAGAAAGGCCGCGGTCGTAAACAGCTTCTGATTCGACGCGGGGACGCGCTCGGTTGAGGCATTGGAGGTAAACAGCGGCTGATTCGAGGCGGCGCCCGTGTCGAGGACCCAGGCGCCACTGTTGCCGCCCGCGCTCGAAAGCGCTCGGGAGAGCTCGTCACGCAGCTCGCCGGCCGACAGCGCCCGGGTCGACGCCGCGGGCGAGCCGGGCCGCGCCACGGGCGTGCGCCCACCCTCGTCCGGCGCCGCCTTGGCGAAGACGCCGGCGGGCATCGCGACCAGCGCCACCGCGACGCAGGCAATGATGGAGCGCATCCGCGACACCGTTCCCAGGCTAGAACAACGCGCTGGGCGACTTGACTACCCATGCGGTGTCCAAGTCACCCAGCACCGGATCCTGACCGCACCGGTGTGGATCACCTTCCTTACCCAGCAGCTTGCGATACTTCCCAGTGGCATGGGAAAGGTCGTCGACATCGAGACCGCTGCGAGCGAGTCTCAGAGCAGTCGCCGCGGGCGCCGCCGCAAGCCTTCGAAGACCGCTTTGGTGCTCGGCGGCGGCGGTTTCACGGGCGGCGTCTATGAGATCGGCGCTCTGCGCGCGATTGATCTGCTGGCCACGAATCGCACCGTCAACCAGTTCGACGTCTACGTCGGCACCAGCGCCGGCGCCTTCGTCTCCAGCCTGGTCGCAAACGGCGTTACTCCCGAGGAGATGATGCGGGTCCTCAATCGCAACCTGCCCTCTCCGCTTCGCGACATCGACCTCGGGACGCTGCTTAAACCCAACTACCGCGGCTTTTTAACTGGCGCTCTGACCTTTCCTTTCAAGCTTGCCAACGTCGTTCGCGAGCTCGCCCAGAACATCGGCGAAGTCTCGGCCGTCGACCTCGCGACCGGCCTCGCCGCGGCGCTGCCAAAGGGCATCTACACCGGCGCCGGGCTCGAGCGCTACGTCGAGGAGGTGCTTGCCGACCCCGATCGCACCAACGACTTTCGCATGCTCGAGCGCGAGCTCTACCTCGTCGCCACCGACCTCGACACGACCGAGCGTGTCGTCCTCGGTGAGGGTGAGTGGGCAGACGTCTCGATTTCCAAGGCTGTCGCTGCCTCGGGCGCGCTGCCGGGCATATATGAGCCGATCGAGATCAACGGCCGCGAGTTCATCGATGGCGGCATTCTTTCGACGACCAACGTCGACGTCGCGATTGAGCGCGGGGCGAAGTTCGTCGTCGTCATCAACCCGCTCGTCCCCTACGTCAACGACTTTCAGAAGAACATCCCGACGATGACCGGCTCGCGCGCCCGGCGCGTCTCCGACATGGGGATCGTCGCGATCGCCAACCAGACCTTCCGTCTGCTCTCCCACGATCGCCTCCACCGTGCGGTCGAGATCTGGGAGGAGCGCTACCCCGGCGTCGACATCATCCTGATCGAGCCCGAGCTCGACGACGAGCTCATGTTCGGCACCTCGATTCTCGATTACAGCGCCCGCTTGCAGATCGCCAAGCACGGCTTCGAGTCGGTGACGCTGAAGCTGGCACGCGACTACGAACGCTACAAGACGATCGCCGAGCGCCACGGGATCGAGATCTCGGCCCGGCGCGTGCGCCACGTGCTCGACCAGGTCGAGCGCGAACGCGAGAAGATGTCGGCTTGGCGCCGCGTGCTCGAACTCACCAACGCGGCATTGCTTCGCGGTGGTCCGCGATCGGTCGCAGATGCCGACGTCGAGTCCGCCGAAGCCGAATAGCGACCGCTCCGAGGCTCAGTCGCAGATCCGGATCGCCTTCTGCAGGCTGAGGGCGCGCCCGTCGAGCGTCTCGGCGATCGCCCTGATCTCGGGCTTGCGGCCGCGGCGCAGCAACTTCGGGCGCAGAATCTTTGTGAATGGCCCGGCGCGATCGCTGCTGTCGAGCTTGGCGCCGACGCGGAACGTGACCTCGGTCAGCGTGGCGGAGTCGGGCCCGCGCACGCGGGCGAGGAAATCCTTCGCCGAGCGGCAGCTGCGCCCGTTCTCGCGTTGGGATCGCGGCAGCTTCAGCTTCAGCGACGGCTTCTGGCGACAGCCCGGCCCGGTGCAGGTGCGCAGCGAGGCAAGGCGCGCGGCCAGTGCCGCCCGAGCCGCGGCGTAGACCGGGTTGCCGGCGACGTTGGTGAGCTGGAAGGGGTCGAGTTCCATGTCGTAGAGCTCAACCTCGCCGGTGCCGTTTTCGACATAGGCGTAACGCGCGTTGCGAACCGCGCTGTAGACGACGCCGGGGATGCCGCCCTCGTCGTCGGCGGAGGTGTACTGCTCGACCAAGAGCTCGCGCCCACGCAGGCGCTCAGGGTGCTTGGCCGACGGCAGCAATGAGCGCCCGTCGACGGCGAGACCGGCGGTGGCGCCGGCTGCGTCGAGCACAGTCGGGGCGATGTCGGCGTTGGCGGAGAGGTCGGTGACCGTCTTGCCCTCGGCCACGCCCGGTCCGCGAATCAGCATCGGCACTCGGATCGCCTCGTCATAGACGCGGTTCTTTCCGGTCATGATTCGGTGTTCGCCGTGAAAGAAGCCGTTATCGGCGGTATAGACGAAGACCGTGTTGTCGAGCTCGCCCGAGGCCTCGAGCGCATTGACGATTCGTTCGATGCCCTCGTCGATCGCCAGCAGCGACTCGAGCCGGCAGCGGTAGTCGCGTGTCGTCTCGGCGGTCTGCGCCTCGGTCAGCGCTGGGCGCGTCGCGAGCCCCTGCGGCTTGTCGGCGACGTCGGCCTCGTTGAAGTTCGGCGGCGTCGGCAGCGGCTCGGAGCCGAAAGCGCCGATGTGGCGCAGCGCCGGCTTCGCGGTCGTCTCGCACCGGCTCTCGGTCTCATTCGGGCCGGCGTTGGGCCCGCCCGAGTGCGGTGCCAAGTAGGCGACCGAGAGGAAGAAGGGCTGGCGCTCGGGTGCACGCCGGCCGATCAGCTCGACCGCTTTGTCGGTGTAGACATCGGTCGAGTAAAGAGCTGGATTCGCCGGCGCGTCGGGGTTGAAGTTGGTCGAGCCGTAGGTGTTGATCTGACCGTCTTCGAGCAGCTGGTAGCCGTAGAACGTGTAGGTGCGCTTCGAGCCATGCCACTCGGACCAGCCATCGGGGACGCCGATGGCGCTTGACTCATAGCCGTTGAGAAACTTGCCGATGTGGGCCGTGTAGTAGCCCGAGCGCTGGAGCCAGACAGGCAGGGTCTCGGCGAGATTGAGACGGTCGAAGCCTCCCTGCGGCGGCGCGTTACCGAGGACCTGGTGGTTGTGGGCGTACTGGCCGGTGAGATAGGTGGCCCGCGAGGGACAGCACAGCGGCCAGTTGGTGAAGTTGTTGGCGAAGGTCGTGCCACGGTCGCCGAGCAGGCTCTGAGTGCGAGGCATCTGCGCCATCGACGCCTGCGTTTGATCGTCGGACATGACGACGACGACGTTGGGCTTGGCGGAGGCGCCGCCGCCTTGGGCCGCAGCAGGCGGAGCGGAATCGCCTGAACCCGCGGCGACCAAACACGCCGCCGCGAGCACCGCGACCCAGGCCGCGACCTCCCTCATCTGTCCCATGTCCTCGGAACCCTGGGTCGCCGGGAAAGTAGCGGTGCGCTTTGGTTGGCAGCGCTCGCATGATTCGCTGAGCCGGCCAACCCGCCGGGTTGGCTAACCCTTCTACTTGTCGTAGAGCGCGTCGACCTCGGCCGCGTACTTGTCGGCGACTACGTTTCGCTTGACCTTCATCGTCGGCGTCAACTCGCCCCGTTCCTGCGAGAGGTCGGCCGGCAGGATCTTGACCTTCTTCACCTGCTCGACGCGGGCGAACTTCTCGTTGATCTTGTTGACGTGGGCCATCACCGATGCCTGCACGCCGGGATCGTCGGCAAGCGCGTCAGCCGACATTCCGTGCTGCTCGCCGTACTTCGCGGCCTCCTCCGGATCAAGCGTGACCAATGCGACCAGAAACGGACGGCGGTCGCCGATCACAACGCACTGCGAGACGAGCGGGTGCTGCTTGATCTGCGCCTCGAGGTTCGCCGGCGTGATGTTCTTGCCGCCCGCGGTGATGATGATGTCCTTTTTGCGGCCGGTGATCTTGAGGTAGCCGTCGGGGTCGATCTCGCCGATGTCACCGGTGTGAAGCCAGCCGTCGATGATCGTCTCCGCCGTCGCCTCGTCGTTCTTGTAATAGCCCTGGAAGATGTTGGCGCCCTTGACGAGGATCTCGCCGTCGGCGGCGATCTTCAGCTCGCAGCCGGGAAACGGCTTGCCAACGGTGCCCCAGCGAAAGTCCTCCGGGGTCGAGATCGTCGACGCGGTCGAGGTCTCGGTCATGCCCCAGCCCTCGAGCACGAGCACGCCGGCGGCGTCGAAGAACTGCAGGATCTCCGGGTTGATCGGCGCTGCGCCGGTGACGGCTAGCTTGAGGTTGCCGCCGAACAGGCCGCGGATATTCGCCAGCACCTGCTTGTCGGCGATCTTGTGCTGGAAGGCGAGGACCGGGTTAGGGCTCTTGCCCGAGCGCTCGACCGCGCGCACCTTCTTGCCGACGCCAATCGCCCAGTCGAACACGGCCTTCCTCATGCCGCCTTCCTTTTCGACCGCGGCGGTCGCCGCCGTGTAGATCTTCTCGAAGATCCGTGGCACAGAGGGGAAATAGGTGGGCTTGACCTCGGCTAGGTTCGGCAGAATCCTCAGCGGATCGCGCTCCCAGTAGGCGAGCGTGGCACCGAGGTCGAAGGTGCCGAGCTGGATCAACAGGGCAAAGGAATGGGCGAGCGGCAAAAACAGGTAGGTGACCTCGTCGTTGCCGAGGACGTTGACCTCGTGCACCATCGCCAGCATCGCTCGGTAGTTTCCGTGGGAAATGACGCAGCCCTTGGGCGGGCCGGTGGTGCCCGAGGTGTAGATGAAGGTGCAGATATCGTCGCTTGAGACGCTTGACCAGCGCTCTTGCCAATCGGCCTCGGTGCCCCCGGCCCCGCGCTCCTCGAGCTCGGCCATCGTGACCGTGCCGGCCGATTGGCCCGTCATCCGGATCACATGTTCGAGCCGCGGGCACTGGCCGGCCACCTGACGAATCTTCTCGGCCTGCTCGTCGTCCTCGACGATCACCGCGACGGCGTCGGAGTTCTCGAGCACGTACTGGCACTCCTCCGGCGAGTTGGTCTGATAGATCGGCACGACCGTGGCCCCGGCCGATAGCGCCGCGAAGTCGAAGTACGTCCACTCGGGGCGCGTGTTCGAGAGGATCGCGACCTTGTCGCCCTTCTGGATGCCGAGGTCGATCAGCCCGAGCGAGAGCTTGCGCACGATCTCGCCGACCTCGGTGTAGGTCTTCGATGACCACTGCCCGGAATCGTCCTTGTAGATGACGGCCTTCTTCGGGCCGTGCTTCTTGATCGCGAGCGGGAATAGGCCCGCAAGCGTCTCAGCGCCGGTCGCCGCATCGGTCGCAGGTCTGTCGACCGTTGCCGTCTCCATCAGTGTGCCTCTCTCCGGATAGTTCGCAAAACCGGGACGTTGTACCGCCCGGCAGCAAAAGCTACCTCAGGAGGAGCGTGTGCGGCTGCCGCTCAGGCGGCGGCTTGCGGAGTCTTGGGCGCTTGGCCGAGCTGACGAAGCGTGGAGAGGAAGAGGGCCTTGTCGATTCGGCCATTGAAGATTGGTACGCCGGTTTCCATGCATTTGGAGATCACCTCTTGGCGCTTCATGTGCATCTCGTCGGCGAGCTCGGACGGCGTCAGGTGATTGGCCACGTGGCTACTCCTCGATTGCTGACAGGAAGGACCCAGATATATCGCGTTGGGCGGATGGGGTCAACCGAAACTTCAGACCGGATTCAAAATCTCGATGAACTCGTGCTCGACGCCGAAGCGCTCGGCGACGAGATCGCCGAGTCGGCGGATGCCGGCGGTCTCGGTTGCGTAGTGGCCAGCAGCGATGAAGTGAATGGCGCCCTCGCGCGCGTCGGCCATCACGTGCTCCGCGGGCTCGCCCGTGAGATAGGCGTCGAGGCCAAGCGCGATCGCGTCGTGGATATTGCTCGCGGCCCCACCCGAGACGATTCCGATCGAGCTCACCAACGCCGGGCCGGCGTCGAAGACGAGCGGCTCGCGGTCGAGCAGGGTGGTGACCGCTGCGAAAAGGTCGTCGGCGGCGATGGGGTCAGCACGAAAGCCAACGGCACCGATCGTGCGTCCTCGAATCACTGCCAACTCGGCGGGCCGCGACTCGAATCCGAGAGCCGAACAAAGCAGCGCGTTGTTGCCGATCTCGGGATGCGCGTCGAGTGGCAGGTGATAGCCGGCAACCGAGAGCCCGCTGCCAAGCGCGACGCGCAGCCGTGCAGCCATCGGCCCGCTCAGAGCGCGGGGGTGAAAGTCCCAGAAGAGCCCGTGGTGGGCAAGGACCATCTGCGCTTCGACATCGCGAGCTCGCTCGAGCAACTCCAGGTGCGCTGAAACCCCGGTGACGACCTTGGTGACCTCATCGGTGCCGGGAACCTGAAGGCCGTTGGGCCCGTAGTCGTCGAAGGAACCGGCATCGAGCAGCTCGTCGCAGAACTCGATGATCTCGTCGCGCCCGGCCATGTCGTCACGACTCTACGATGTCCGCCCATGCACGATGCGACCCCGAAGTCGGCCGGCGAGCGCAGTGACTTCATCGACTCGTTGATGGACACCGAGCTGTATTCGATCGGCGCCTACTTTTGCGACGAGAACCCCGAGCTTGTCGACGACGTGGTCAGGCTCAGCGTCGAGATCGAGCGCATAGGCCTCGAGGCCTATGCGCAGGCGGGAGGCGCGCCGCTGGAGGAAACCTTCGAGACGCTGCTTACGGGGCTCGCGGTCCGTTACTACAAGGCGGTCGCCGGATGAACGCATCTGTGCCTTGAGCCCCTGGGTTCCGCGGGCACTGATCCTGCTGATCGGCGGCGGTGTGATCGCGGCCGTGATCTCAATCTCGGTTGGCCAAGGCGGCCCGCTCGGAACCGATATCGGCGGCGTCAACGACGTGCAGCGGATCTTCGGCGGCATCTCTCAGAACGACGCGTTCCTCGGCTCCGACGAGGCCGAGACCACCGTCACCGTCTTCAACGACGTCCAGTGCAGGCCATGTGTCGACTTCGAGCTCGAAACGATCGACCCGTTGGTCGAACGCTACGCGCGCGACGGCGAAGTGCGCTTCGAGTTTCGCCATTTCTCGCTTGCCCCGAACGACACCACCCTCGCCGCGATCGCGTCAGAGGCAGCAGGTCTGCAGGCGCGCCAGTGGCAGTACCTCGACACCTTCTTGCGTAACCAGGATCTGGTGATCAGCCGTGGGGTCGGCGACGACGTCTTGCGCGAGATCGCCGAGGCAGTGCCCCAGCTCGAGCTCGAGCTGTGGCAGGACGACTACGAGTCAGCGGAAGCGCAGGAGCTGGTCCGCGCCGACGCGCTGCTTGCCGACGAGCTCGAACTGACGGCCGAGCCCGCGGTCGTGATCTCGGGGCCCGCCGGTCAGCGCGAGCTGATCGAAACGCCGAGCCTCGAGCAGATCGAGGCCGCGATCGGTGAGGTCTCTGGTTAGCGGCCTCCCTCGCCGCGTTGCGCGCCGCCAAGAACCGTGATCAGGAAGGCAACGATCCGCTCGGCGCTTGAGCGTTGCGGGTCGAGATCCGGGTTGTAGATAACTACGCTGCAGCCGGCGCAGCCGCGATCGCTCAGGATCGTGCAAGCGGCGAGCTCCAACTCATTCCACCTCAAGCCGCCCTCCTGGCGATAGTCGGCGGCTGGGAAGTCCTCGGTGCATAGAACGTCGAGGTCGAGGTGCAGCCAGAAACGGCGCGAGCCGCGCCCTACCTCGGCGCTCGCCTGCTTTGCCAGTCGTTTCGCACCCACTCTGCGGACATCCTCATCGCTACGCAGCCAGAGCCGATCGGCGAGCGAGGGCACACCGTAGCCTGCGAGCTCTCGCCGATCGCGGGGACCGACGAGCGCGACGCGCTGCGGGGAGATCATCGGCGTGAGTCGGGTGATCTGCACGGGCAGCACCTCCTTGAACAGCCCAAGCGCGATTCCCAACTCGGAATCGGATGCTTCGCCCGTCGGCGAGCTCGGCGGCGGGTAGGCATCCTCGTGTCCGTCGAGCATCACCAGTCCCGGCGGCCCAGCATGCTCCGCCAACGCAGCCAGAGCGCCGAGGATCACCGGGCAGTCACCGCCGACGAGCAGCGGCAAGCTCGGCCGCGAGAGAGCGGCCGCAACCGCCGCTCGCGTCTTCTCTAGGAGCGAGACCACGCCGCTCTCGTTGCGAAGCCGACCGGGCACCCGGTCGGGGGTCTGGTTTACGAGTTCGAGATCGCCGCTGTCGCGCAGCTCGACGGCTCGCGCGAGGCGATCAGTCAGATCGCATTCCCGGAGTGCCCCGATCGCAGAGGCGATGCCGCCGCCTCGCCCGGTCGAGCTGAAGGGGATTCCGATGAGGTCGACGACCATGCCGCCGAGTCTCTCGCAAGCCGAGCTCCGAGGGGCCCCTAAGGGGCAGCGCCCTCTCCTTTGCGTTGGTCAGGCCCGGCCCTCGGCCTCGGTCTTGGGCGCCGGCGGGCGCGGCTTGTCGCCGAGTATCGAGCCGAGGCGGTGGGTGAGCAGCACCAACGCGATCACGACGAGAGCACCGAGCCAGAGGATCGGATCGGTGGGGGAGAGCTCTTCGAGCTGGCTGCCGAGATAGACGAAGACCGCCGTCAGCGGGATGTAGCCGACGGCCGTGGTCCAGGCGTAGGTCGGAAAGTGCACTCGCGCGGCGCCGGCGACGACCGAGAAGAAGCTGAAAGGCACCACCGGGATCAGGCGCATCGCGAGCAGAGTCGGCGCGCCGGCATTGGCGGCGATGCGCTCGATGCGCTCGAAGCGCGCCTGCCCGATGAGGCGGTAGAGCAGCGGCCGGGCGGCGTACATGCCGACGAAGTAGGCGACGATGCCGTTTACGACCCATGCGAACGTCATCAACGCGAGAGCGGCCCAGAAGCCGTAGACGAAGCCAGCCGCCAGGTTGAGGATCTCGGTCGGGTACCAAACGACGACGTGAATCAACGCCAGCAACAAGACCATCAGCACGCCGCCGAGGCCAAGCTCGCGAAGGTCGTAGCGCAGCGCGCCGGTCCTACCCGAGAGCACGTCGGAGACGGCGTCTCGAAGCGGGTCAATCGCAAAGACGAGAATCGCCAGCAGGCCGATCCCGGCGAGGGTGATCGCAACGCCGGTGAGCGGCGGCCTGCGCCCGCTGCGCGTGGGACCTTCGGGGTTGGCTTGGGCCTGGTCGGTCAAGGCCTGATCAAGTATGCGCAATCACCCGTGTGCTCCAATCTTCGGCACCAGCCGAGCGCGCGTTGGGTTGTGTCGCAGGCAAGGCCGGGCGCCGGGCACGTTTTCGCAATACTCCGACGCCTCGGGGCGTGGCGCAGCTTGGTAGCGCGCACCGTTCGGGACGGTGAGGTCCCCGGTTCAAATCCGGGCGCCCCGATAACTGCATGGCCCGCGCCGGCCGCCGGGCTCGACCCTAGTGGTGGTGCGCGTGGCCGCCGAGCAGGCCCAGGGCGTGGGGGATTGCTTCGGCGATGCCGGCGCCGGCCTGCTCGATCGACGGTGGGTTGCCGGGAAAGTTGACGATCAGGGTGCGCCCGCGGGTGCCGACGACGCCCCGCGAGACCATCCACAGCGAGACGTGCGCGCGCGACGCCTCACGCATCGCTTCCGCCATCCCGGGCGCCTCGCGGTCGATCACATCGCGCGTTGCTTCAGGGGTCACATCAGAGCGTGAGAATCCCGTGCCGCCGGTCGTCATCACCAGCTCGCAGCCGCCTTCGTCACACCACCAGCGCAGGCGCCCGGCGATCAGCTCACGCTCGTCGGGAATCACCTCCGTGGCGACGACCGTCACGCCGAGGCGCTGGGCGAATGCGGCCAGCGCCCGGCCTCCCTCGTCGGCTCCGTCGCCGCGCGCACGCGAGGTCGATACCGTGATCACTGCTGCTCGGGGCTGCTCGCTCATTGCTCTCGCTCCCAGGTGCCGCTGCGCCCGCCCGATTTGTGGACGAGCTCGATCGCCTCGATCGCGACGCCGCGCTCGAGTCCCTTGACCATGTCATAGACGGTCAACGCCGCGATTGAGACCGCCGTCATCGCTTCCATCTCGACCCCGGTGCGTGCCGTCAGCCCGCACTCAGCCGTCAGCACCACCAATCCTTCGGCCTCGTCGATTCGCCCTTCCACGTCGACGAAGTCGAGCGCCAGCGGGTGGGCGAGCGGGATTAGCTCCCAAGTCCGTTTCGCCGCGCCGATTCCAGCCAGTCGCGCCGTTCCCAGCACGTCACCCTTGGGCGCATCGCCGCGGGCGACCGCCGCCGCGGTCTCCGGCGTCATCCGCAAACGCGCCTCGGCCCGCGCCCGGCGCTCGGTTTCGGGCTTGGCGCCGACGTCGACCATTCGGGCTGAGCCTGAGTCGTCGATGTGTGTCAGCCCGCCGGGGTCGGGCTGACTGGCAGCTTGCGTACGACTATGGGAGGTCTGCTGCCGCTCGGCGGTTGTGGCAGCGGCATCGCCGGGCAGCGGCGGCAGGGTGCCGTCCACCGCCGTCCGCGCGCCGGCGTCGATTTCGACCTTCCAGATCGGAGCCTCGGCCTTGATCCGGTCGATCGCCTCGCGCGCCCCGGCGAATGCCTCGCCTCGGTGCGCGGCCGAGACGGCGACGACCACGCTCGGCTCGCCAAGGGCGATGGTTCCGGTGCGGTGTTCGGCGGCAGCGGCCTCGAGACGATGCGTCGCAACGCATCGTTCGAGGATCTCCGTGATCTTCTCGGTCGCCATCTCGACGTAGGCCTCGTAGTCGAGGCTGTCGACGTCGCGGGTGGTGCCGCAGAAGACGATCGTCGCGCCGGCGCCGGGTCGAGAGACCGCCGCCGCGAGCTTCGCCACCGAGAGCGCTTCGGGGCCCACCCGCGCGTGGGTCGGCAACGTCGCGCCGCCGCTGACAGGCGGGATCAGGGCGATCTCGTCGCCCACGCTCAGAATCGTCTCATCGCCGACGTATGCACGATTCACGGCCACACGAACCGGCATCTTCTCGAGGATCTCACCGAGGCCAGGTTCGGCTCCGGCGGCGACGAGCGCGTCGGCGACGCTGGCACCCTCGGGCAGCTCGAGCGTCAACGTCTGGCGCCCTGCGCGCTCGCGAAAAATGGCGAAGAGCCGAACCTCAACCTGCATCGAACGGATCGTACGACGAAGCGGCTCGCGGCAATCCCCGACGGCTCCGCGCTGCGAAGCCCGAGATTGACGTACGACGCACTATCTGGGCAGCAATTCGATCTCTACCCGCTCGCCTGCGGCGACGTCGCCGCACTCGGTCGGGATGATCGCCAGGGCGTCCGCCCCGAGCAGCGAAGTAAGCACGTGCGAGCTCTGGGCGCCGGTCGTCAAGACGTGCCACCCGTCCTCCTTCAACTCGAGCGCGCAGCGCACGAGATGGGCGCGGCCCGGCAACTTTGCGTAGCGCTCGTCGAGGATCGCAGTCGTCCGTTGTGGCGCCCCCACATCGGAGCCCAGCATCGCCTTGATCGCCGGGCGGACGAAAAGCAGGAACGTGACCACCGCCGAGACCGGGTTGCCGGGGAGGCCAAAGACGAGGCCTCGGCCCGGGCGCAGCCCCTGGCGCCTTGGCGCCAGCCCAAACCAGGTCGGCTTCCCGGGGCGCAGGGCCACACCCCAGAAGACCTGCTCGGCGCCGAGTGTTTCGAGTGCCGGCTTGACGTGATCGTGCGGGCCGACAGAGACCCCGCCTGAGATCACGGTGAGGTCGGTGGTCAGCGCCCGCGCGAGCGCCGCCTCCGTTGCCTCCGGCGTGTCAGCGACGATCTCGGTGAAGGCAACTTCTCCGCCCGCTGCCGCTACGAGAGCCGAGAGCGAGTGCGCGTTGGAGTTGCGGATCCCCCCCGGGCGCAACGGGCTGCCAGGTTCTTGCAGCTCGTCGCCCGTGGTGAGGACGGCGACTTGCGGCCTGCGTGCGCATACGACTTTCGCCCGGCCGATCGACGCGAGCACGCCGATCTCCACCGGGCCCAGCTCGGCGCCACGGTCGAGCACGAGGTCGCCCGCGACGATGTCATCCCCGGCGTGGCGGAGGTCACGCCCCGGTTCGACCGCGACCTGGATCGAGACCTGGCCTTGGCGGGCGCCATCGGTGTCTTCGACTCGCACCACAGCGTCGGCGCCGTCGGGCTTCATCGCTCCGGTCGAGATCGCGATCGCTTCGCCAGGTCCGATCGCCTCGTCGGCGGGATGGCCGGCTTGCGACTCGCCGATCAGCGTCAGCGCGACCGGCGACTCGCCGCTGGCCGCCGCTGTGTCGGCGGCGCGAACGGCGTAACCGTCCATCGCCGAGTTGTCGAAGCCGGGAACGGTATCGTCGCTTGTCACCGCCTCGGCCAAGACGCGGCCGGCAGCGTCGGCGACGGCTACGGGCTCGCCGCCGAGCGACCCCGTTCTTTCGAGCACCATCCGGCGCGCGTCCTCGATCTCGGTCAACGGCGAAGCCACGGGGGCGCAAGCGTACTTCGGTGAGACAATGGTTACGAACCCAGGTCGACAGCGTGTCGCACACCCGGATGAACGCCAGAACACATCGCGGATACGCCACCGTTCCGACTCCCACATGGCGCCGCCATGCGGGAGCCGTGCCGTCGGCGTCCCGCTCGGCCACGGCGTTCGCCGGGCCCACGTCCCCCAACGGACTAGGTTCCAGGTGAAGCGCGCTGTGACGGTTGGAGCGGTGTTGGCTGGAGGGCTTAGCCGCCGAATGGGGGAGCCGAAGGCGATGGTCGAACTCGGCGGCCGGCCTCTGGTCGCGCGCGTCGTCGCCACCGTCGGCTCCGCCGGCTTGGAGCCAGTCGTGGTCGCCAAACCCGACTCTCCCTTGCCGAAGCTCGACTGTCGCGTGCTCAGCGAGCCCGACGAGCCGCGCCATCCGCTCACCGGACTGGTTGCGATGCTGCGCTCCAGCGCCGGCCGCGGCGTCGTCGCCATCGCCTGCGACATGCCGCTGGTCCCCGCGAAGCTTCTCTCCTGGATTTGCAACCTCGAGGAGGAGGTCGCGGTGTGTGAGGTCGGCGGCGAGCTCGAGCCTTTGCTCGGGCGCTACTCGCCGAGTGCCGCCGACTCGCTCGAAGCGGCGTTGCAGCGAGGCGCACCGATGCGCGAGGCGGTCGCCGAGCTCAACCCATTCGTGATCACCGAGGAGACCCTCGCCCGCTTTGCCGATCCGCGACGGATCGTCTTCAACATCAACGCGCCCGAGGACGTCGAGGTCGCCGAGGATCTGCTCGCCGGCCGCACGACCCACATCGCCTACCGGACGCGTCGCTTCGCTGAGCGCTTCGGACCGAGCGACTCCGGCGCTTTGGCGGGGCAGCCTGAGCCCGTGGCGGGACCTACGCCAGAGCCTCGAGGCTGACGCGAGCGTTGTAGTCAGGCACCTTCGATTCCGGGGAACGCACGCCGTCGGCGATCAGGACGTTGCCCTCGGGCCAGTGCACCTGGACGTTGCCGGGGGCAATTGGCACGATCAGCGCTCGGCCGCGCATCTCACCAGCGGCTGAGCGCACGAGCACCGCGTCGCCGTCGGCGAGGCCGTGGCGCTCGGCGTCGCCGGCGCTCATCAGCACCGCCTCGCGGGCAGCCCCGTTGAGTGAATCGTGGCGCTCCTGCACCATCGAGTTGAACTGCTTTCCGCGCCGCGTAGACAGCGCGAGCAAGCCGTCGGGCGCGATCGGTTGCGGTACCTCTACGGGTGAGAAGCGCGCCTTGCCGTCGGCGGTTGGGAACTTCCAGCCCGCGCCGAGGTGCGGCCCCCCGTACTGAAACTGATCGCCTTGCTTTCTCAGTTTCTCGATTCCGCTGTACAGCGGCACGACGCGGGAGATCTCGTCGCGGATCGCCTTCGTCCCTGTGAACGAGATCCGCTCACCGAGCTGCGGTCGCGCCGATGCGGCGAGCTCGGTCAGCACCCGCCATTCCGGGCGGGCCTCGCCGATCCGCCGGCCCTCGATCTCGGGGCTGAAGATCACGCGGCGCTCAGTCGAGGTCTGGGTGACGCCCCCCGGCACCTCGTAGCGCGTCGTCGCCGGCAATAGCAGCACGTCCTCGCCTGGTTCAACCAGCATCTGGGTCGAGAGCACGATGTCCATGTGCACGCGCAGGGGGATCGAGGCGAGCGTGCGCTCGACGAGCTCGGGATCAGGCATCACCTCGAGGAAGTTGCCTCCGGACGAGAACATGAGGTCGAGCTCGCCACGCCCGGCGGCATCGAGCATCTCCGGGGCGGTGAGGCCGGGGGCGGTGGGCACCTCGAATCCCCAATGGGCTGAGAACGCGGCGGCATTTGCCTCGTCAACTTCCAGCCCGCCCGGAAGTGCGGTTGCGTAACAGCCCATCTCGGCGCCGCCCTGGACGCCGGAATGGCCACGGATCGGCATCAGTCCGCAGCCCTCGCGCCCGACGAAGGCGCGAGCGAGACCGAGGTTGACGATTGCGCGCACGTTGTCCTCGCCGTTGGCGTGCTGGGTGACGCCCATCGACCACACGATCACCGCCTTGTCGGCAGCGGCCAGCATCTGCGCAAATGCCTCGATCTCCACCCGCGTAGTGCCCGAGAGGCGCTCGATGCGATCCCACTCGACCGGCTCGAGCTCGGCTGCCATCGCTTCGAAGCCGGTGGTGTGTGCGTCGACGAAGGCGCGATTGACGCCTCCGTTGGCGATCAGCGCCTTCATCGCCCCGGCGAGAAAGCCCGCATCGCCACCTGTGTTGAGCGGGAAGAAGCGATCGGTGATCTTGGTTCCGAAGATTGCGCTCTCAGGCGTCGACGGCACCCAGTAGCGCTCCATTCCGGGCTCGCGGTAGGGGTTGACCATGATCACCTTGGTTCCCGCTTTCTTCGCCAGGTGCAGGTACTTGGTCGTCACCGGCTGGTTGTTGGCCGGGTTGGCGCCGATGAAGACGATCAGGTCGGTGCCGATCCAGTCGCTGTATGAGCAGGTTGTCGCGCCGACCCCCAGTGCCTCCTTGAGCCCGTACGTGCTGGGCGAATGACAGACGCGGGCGGCGTTGTCGACCGAGTTGGTGCCGAGCGCTCGCGCCGCCTTCTGGGCGGCGTAATAGGTCTCGTTCGTCGTACCTCGGCTGGTGAGATAGAAGCCGAGGCGCTCGGGCGTGCTCGAGCGGACGCGCGCCGCCATCAGCCTCATCGCCTCGTCCCAACCGACGCGGGTGAAGCCGGCCTCGCCGCGGTGGCGCAACATCGGGAAAGGCAGGCGGCCGAGCGCGCGCAACTCGGCGCTCGATCGGCGGGCGAGCGCGTCGGCGTCGACGAGCAGCGCGGGGTCGAGCGCGCCGATCGTGTTCATTCGCAGCAGCCGCAGGCGGATGTTGCACAGGTGGGTGCCGTCGATCGTCCAGTCGTGTAGGCCCGAGGTCCCCAGCGCGCAGCCGTCGCAGACGCCCTGGCTGAGGATGCGCCACGCATACCCGGCCTCGTCGCGGTTCTCGCGCGCGGCACGGAAAACCTCGCGGTAGTTGTTCGGCCGCTGCTCACCGATCCCCAGCGGCTTCAGGCTTGCCCAGTTGGAGGGGGTTGGCCGCCGTTTGGGCTTTCGCAGGGCCATCACTCAGAGGTCTTCAAGCTCGTCGGCGAGAAGGTCCATGTAGAGACCGTCTACCCACTCGTCGCGTACGTGATCGCGCTCGTAGTGGCGCAGGACTCCGATCGGCCGGAAGCCGACGCTCTCGTAGCAGCGGATCGCGGCTGCGTTGGCGGCGGCGGGATCGATCACAAGGCGATGATGGCCGCGCTCGGCGATCAGATGGCGAGCAAGGACGGCAATCGCCTCGCGGCCGAGGCCGCGGCCGTGGTATTCGGGCGAGAGGAAGAGGTCGATGCTGGCGTGGCGGTAGCGCGGCGTGTTCTCCTCCCCGTACTGGATCAGCCCGGCAAGCTTGCCCTCGACGCAGATCGCGAGCTCGACGGTTTCTTCGTCGGCGTAGTCTGGGCCGTCGAGTGCGTCGGGTGGCCACCAGCGGGTGACCGCCGGCTCGAGCAGGATCTCGCGCAGGCGCGGAAGGTCACCGGGATCGAGCGCTCGCAGATGAACGCGTTCGCCGTCGAGCATGTCCTGATCGTAGGCTGCGCTGTGATGGAGGGCTCGGCCGCGGACACAACGGGTGCAGAGGCAGCGCGGATGCTGGCGAGCGTGCAACGCGATGGCGAGACCGACCGCGTCGCGATCGAGGAGCCGCTCGAGATTCGCGTCGACGGCACGGCGCTCGCGGTGACGATGCGCACGCCCGGCCACGATGAGGAACTGGCGCTCGGCTTCCTTCTCGGCGAGGGCCTGATCGACGGGCCGCGTCCTGTCGGTCTGAGCGCCGAGATGGCCGCCAACACGATCGAGGTCTCGGGGCCGCTGTTGCGAACGCCGAGCCCGCGCAACTTCTACGCGACGTCGTCGTGCGGGGTCTGCGGCAAAGGGGCGCTCGAGGAGGTCGCCGTGCATGCGCCGATGCTGCCGGCGGGGCCGACGCTGGCGCGCGAGCTGATCGCCGACCTGCCCGAGCGTGTGGCCCAGCCGGCGTTTGATCGCAGCGGCGGCCTTCACGCCGCGGGACTCTTCGATTCGGCCGGCGAACTATTGTGTGCGCGCGAGGATGTCGGTCGCCACAACGCGTTGGACAAGGTGATCGGCTGGGCGCTTGGCGAGGGCATGGTGCCGCTCGCCGGCAATGCGCTTTGCGTCAGCGGCCGCCTTGCCTTCGAACTCGTGCAGAAAACAGCGATCGCCGGCGCGCCGATCCTCGTCGGCGTTGGCGCCCCGACCTCGCTGGCGATCGAGCTCGCGCGCGATCGCGGGATGACGCTGTGTGGATTCGCGCGCGGCGGTCACGTCAACGTCTACACCGGGGAGCAGCGTCTGAGATGAGCGCCGCAAACGTTTCAGCGCTGATCTGCGGTCAGTTTGAGGTTGCTACCCGACAGCGCCAGCCGTGCCGCCACTCGGGCCACGACGACCAGCGGCTCGCGCGTGAGCTGGCGCCAGGTGACGCGAATGATCGAGAGGTTGAGCGCTTGAAGGTCGCCGTCACGCGCTCGGTCCCCTTCGAAGCTCATGCGCCGCCCGTGAGTCGCGAAGCCATCAATCTCGCCAACGACCCGATGCTGCGGCCAAAGAAAGTCGACGACGAATCTGTCGACCGCGGCGTTGGCCAGCGGTGCCGGGAGACGTGCCTCCTTGATCAGCGTGGCGAACCGCTTTTCTGCCTCGAGTCGGTTGCGTTCTCCCGCGGACTCGGCCGCCCACAGTTGACGTAGACGGCGAACGCCTCGGCGCCCGCTCGAGCGTTCGAGGACGTCTAAGAGCTGCGGCCCGCGCAGCCTGCGGCTGAAGATCGCTTCGTCGAATGCCCGTTCGAATTCGGACTCATTGGCGGAGGCGGCGAGGTCGAGCAGTGTCCGCGCCGGACTGGTCGTTGGAATGTCATCGTGAACGCGGATGTCACGGCGGTCGAGGAGCGCGGCTTCGTGGACGCGGATACCGGGACGTTTGGGAGGGCAGCGGGCCGCGACGCTGACGTCGATCTCACCTGCTTGCGCGAAGTTGGCCGGGTATGGGAGGAGGTTGAGAAGGTAGGCGGCACTGTGGTGGCTGAGGAAGGCGTTGGAACCGCAGGCGAGGACCGCGGCAATTGCTCGGCCCTCGTTGGTCGGCGCAGCGTGGCCAACCGAGTAGACGCCCTGATGGTCCGCAGTCAGGCGGCCGCGGCGCAATTCTCCGTCGATCGCGTCATCGCTAAGGCCGATCTGTCGCAGCTGCTCCCTAGCGACCTTGCCGTGCTGACGACCGGCGACGTCGCCTACTGCTCTGGTTCGGCTGGCGGCGCTGGAACCGCCGGGTTCAATGAGCCGATTCATTCGAGCCGGGAGTTTGCCGTCCATATAGCGGCCAAGCCCGGGTTCGGCCGACCTGCCCCCCCGAGCTTTGGTTTGCCGGCAGCGGCCCGCGCCACCGCGCCGCGTTCAGCCCTGGGCGCCACGGCAGCGGCCTGGCTGCCCGCGTCGGAATTGCGGCTTACTTCTCGTCGTCTTCCTCTTCGTTTGCCTCAGCTTCGACGTCCTCGCCGGCTTCGTCGAGCGCCTCGCCGGCATCGTTTCCGGCTTCGTCAATCTCCTGGCCCGCTTCCTCGGCCACCCCTTCGTTGTCGTCGTCACCGCAGCCGGCTGCGCCGAAGCCTCCGAGAACGAGCATGAAGCAGGTAGCGACCGTCGCGAGCTTCTTCTGCGAATCAATCATGCAGGCGTGGTTACCCGTTCCCATGATCCTCAACCGGGTCGCGGAGCCGACTCCGGCCCCGGCCTGTTCAATCTGCGTAGCGGTGGTGAAGGTCGAGCATGTTTCCGTCTGGGTCCTCGAAGAGCGCTTGATGGCAAACGCCGCTGTCGATCGTCTCGCCCTTGAACTCGACGCCGCGCGACTCAAGCTCCGCCCGAGCCGCGGCGACGTCGTCCACCCGCAGGGCGATCGGGTGCGTGTGCGGCGCGAACTCGAGCCCGAACGCATCGGACTGCATCACGGCGATCGTCAGGGTGCCCGTCTCGAACTCAGCGGCGGGCCTATTCCCCCATTGCTTCGAGCGCCGGAGCCCAAGCACGGTCTCGTAGAACTCGCTCGCCTTGTCGAAGTCACGGGTGGGCACCGTGATGAAGTCGACGCCGTTGATCATGGGTCTTGAACTGCTCATGGTGAAGTCTCCTGCGGTCGGTGGGTCAGTTGACAGCTGTCGTGGCCTGGGTGTCTGCTGTGACCACATCATTGGCGACAGGCTCCTTCGCCGGCCGATTGTCACACATCAAACGAGTTCGACACCGTCGCCGACGGCCACCGCACCCGGCTCGACGACCGAGCAATACACACCCATGATCCCGCCGAGCTCATCGTTGGTTCGCTTGAGCACGTCGAGGTCGACCTCGAGCGTGTCCGGGTCGATCGTCGTGATCACGCAGCGCTCGCAGGGCTCGTCGACGGCGAGCACGACTTCACCGATGCGCACCCGATGGCCGATCCATTCCTGCTCGACGGGGCCGTCAACGCCCTCGAAGTAGATGTTGGGGCGAAACCGGCGCCGGTCGTAGCCGAGTTGGGTGATCGAACCGTCGCTGAGCAACAGGATCTGGGCAACGTCGTATTCGTGGCCGCTGATCGGGCGTGACAGCTTTGCGCCTGAGCCGGCGACATCGCGGATCGCCGCCGCAGCCTCCACTGACTTCCAGCTTTCGCCGTCGATCACGGCCTCGCCGTCGGCGCCAAGGGTCGCCCGCAGGCCGATCATGCGCTGCTTGCGCCGGCCGGTGACGATGCCGCGATCGTCGAGCACCCGAAGCGAGCGGTCGCCCGGAACACCGCCGGCTGCGACCTCGAGCCGGTCGAGCCGCTCGCCGCGAAGCCCCTTGACCGGATAGCGCCAGAGCTCGGCGACCTTCACTTTGCCTCGCTCGACGCCGAATCACCGCCAACGCGATCGGCCGCAGCGCGCAACTCTGCGACAGAGGCGCCGGTGAGACCGCCGATCCAGCAGGCAACGGGCGCTGCTATGCGCTCGGAGGAGTGGGCCGCGACCCCGGCGAGGTCGAGGATCGACTCGATCTCGGCGTCGCTTGGCGTCTCGGTGCCGAGCTCAGCGGCGAAGGCGTCGATCCACTCGCGTGCGGTCATTTCGCGCTCCTCTCATTACCTATGTAATGCTTAGGCAGATGTCGGATGACCTAAGCCTCGGCGAGGCGGCGCGCTCTCTCGGCGTCAGCGTCGACACCCTGCGTCGCTGGGACAACGCGGGAAAGATCGCCACCGTTCGCGACGAGGGTAACCGCCGGCGCGTGCCCGTGGGTGAGGTCGAGCGCCTGCGTGAGCATCCGGAGCGACACCGAACCGGCGACACGTTCTCGGCTCGCAACCGTTTCCCGGGCATCGTTCGCTCGGTCGAGGTCGACGGGGTCATGGCCTTGGTGGAGATCGAGGCCGGTCCCCACCGGGTGATCGCGGCAATCACGCGCGACTCGGTCGAGGAGCTCGGACTCACCGAAGGTGTCGAGGCGACGGCGACGGTGAAGGCGACCTCGGTCATGGTCGACCGAGGCAAGTGAAGGTCAAGGCTGTGCTCGTGGCCTTCGCTGCGCTGCTCGCCGGCTGTGGCGACGACGACGAGCCCAACGGCTCGGAGTCGGGCTCGAGCTCGGCCCAGGTGATCGTCTCCGCCGCCTCGTCGCTCGAGCCGGCGTTCACTGCCTATGCCGAGATGGCGGGGATCGATGCAAAGCAGTCGTTCGCCGGCTCCGACGACCTCGCGGCGCAGATCCGTGCTGGTGTCACGCCCGACGTCTACGCCGCCGCGAACACGTCGCTGCCGGATGAGCTCTTCGCCGACGGCCTCGTCGGCGAACCGGTTGTGTTTGCCGGCAACGAGCTGGTCCTCGCCGTGCCGGCCGACAACGAGGCGCAGATCGCATCGCTCGAGGATCTCACGGGCGACGGAGTCGTTCTTGCAATCGGTGACGAGGGCGTCCCCGTCGGCGACTACACCCGCGAGGTCCTCGCCCGCCTGCCCGGCGACCAGCCCGACGCCATCCTCGCCAACGTGCGCTCGAATGAGCCCGACGTCGCCGGCATCGTCGGCAAGTTGACCCAGGGGGCTGTCGATGCCGGCTTCATCTACGTCACCGACGTCGTTGCCACCAAGGGCGAGCTCGAGGCGATCGAGCTGCCGGCAGGCCTCCAGCCCGACGTCGCCTACACAGTCGCGGTCGTCGATGGCGCCGAGAATCCCGCAGGCGCCCGGGCGTTCATCGACGGGCTGCTCGACGGAGCCGGCGCCGAGGCACTGACCGAAGCCGGGTTCCTGCCGCCACCGCAGGAGTGAACACGCGTCCGCCGACGGGCCGAGGCCGCTCGCCGGCCTTTCGGGTGCTGCTGGTGGTCGCCCTCGCAGTCGCGCTCGCCTTTCTCACCCTGCCGATCGTCGCCATCTTCGCCAATGTCGGGCCGGGCGAGCTGCTGTCTTCGCTCGGTAATCCGGCGGCGCGTGATGCCCTTTGGCTCAGCTTGCGCACCACCCTGATGGCGCTGGTGATCATCGTCATCGTCGGAACTCCGGCCGCCTATCTGCTGGCAACACGCGAGTTTCGGGGCAAGGCGGCCGTGACGACGCTGGTCGAGCTGCCGCTTGTGTTGCCTCCGGCGGTAGCAGGCATCGGCCTGCTGGCGGCCTTCGGGCCCAAGGGCATCTTCGGCGAAGCGCTCGACGGCGCCGGTATCGAGCTCGTCTTGCAAACGGCCGGCGTCGTTGTCGCGCTCACGTTCGTCGCCGCTCCGTTCTACATCCGCCAGGCTCAAGCAGCGTTCGCCGCGACCGATCCGAACCTGCTCGATGCTGCGCGCACCCTCGGCGCGACCGAGGCCCGGGCTTTCCTTCGCGTTGCCATTCCCTGCGCCGGCCCTGGAATCAGCGCCGGTCTGGCGCTCGCATGGGGGCGGGCGCTCGGTGAGTTCGGTGCGACGCTGATGTTCGCGGGCTCGTTTCAGGGGATCACCGAGACGGTTCCGCTCGAGATCTTCTCGAGCTTTTCGCGCGACTTCACCGGTGCGCTCGCCTTGTCGGCAGTGCTAGTCGCCGTCTCCGCGGCCCTGCTCTTGTCGGTCAAGCTGCTCGCCCGAGCGCCGATTCTCGCGGGGCCACAGGCATGAGCGCCGCCGTTCTTGAGGCGCGCGTTGGCGTCGCCTTGCGCGAGTTCGACGTCACACTCGAGCTCGAGGTGGGCGCCGGGCGTTGTTTGGCGCTGGTTGGTCCGTCGGGCGCCGGCAAGAGCACCGTGCTGCGCACGATCGCCGGGCTGCGCCGGCCCGAAAGCGGGCACATCGCGCTCGACACTGAGCTCTGGTTTGAATCCGACAGTGGCGTAGACATCGCGCCGGAGCGCCGCAACTGCGGCTACGTCTTTCAGGAGTACGCGCTGTTTCCGCATCTCAGTGCCTTGCGCAACGTCGCCTTCGGAGTCAACGGCTCCGATCGCGTCGAGAATCGGAGGCGAGCACTCGAGCTGCTCGAGCGCTTCGAGATCGCAGAGCTCGCCGACGCTTTGCCGGCCCGCCTTTCGGGCGGGGAGCGCCAACGCGTTGCTCTCGCTCGGGCGCTGGCGCCGCGGCCACGCGTGCTCCTGCTCGACGAACCACTCTCGGCGCTCGACGCTCGCACGCGCGCCGAGGCGGGACGCCGACTGTCGGCGACTTTGGCCGACCTCGACGTTCCGGTTGTGCTCGTCACCCACGACTTCGCCGAGGCCGCGACGCTGGCCGGCGAGATTGCGGTGATCGATCGCGGTCACCTTGTGCAGCGCGGCCCGGCGAGCGAGCTCAGCGGCCGGCCCGCCTCGGCCTTCGTCGCCGATTTCGCCGGTGCCTCGGTGCTTCGCGGCGTCGCCGGCACGGGGGAAGCCGGCCTCACGGTGGTCGATCTCGAGCACGGCGGCACGATTACCAGCACCGAGCACGGCCGCGGCGCGGTCGCGGTTGCCGTTTATCCCTGGGAGGTGACGCTCGAGCCGCTGACATCTGCGCACGACTCCTCGGCGCTCAACCGACTCGTCGCTGAGGTGGTCTCGGTGACCGAGATCGGCAACCGCGCCCGCGTCGCGCTGACCTTGCCACAGCCACTGGCCGCCGAAGTAACCGCTGAGTCTGCGACCCGGCTCGGCTTGGCGCCAGGCGTCCTTGTCGCCGCCGTCTTCAAGGCGACGGCGACGCGGCTCGTACAGCTTTGACCGGCGGGCGCTAGGGGAAGCTGAAGCCGCCGTCGAAACAAGGCAGCCCGAGGCAGGTGTCTGTGATGTTGCTGAGCGCGTCGGGACGCAGGAAGTCCGAGACCATCTGCTGCTCCTCGGGCTCTGCGCGCGGCAGGCCGTGGGGATCGACTCCCGAGCGGTTGGGGATGTTCTCGACCGGTGGCACGTCGGTTCCAAGCGTCCCCCCGGCACGGGTCGGGCCGCCGTCCCAATAGACGATCGCCGAACCCTTGTAGGGATAGCTGGTAATCCGAGGAATGTTCCAGAGTTGGTCGACCCCCGGCCAGCGACCGTCGTAGACGACGGGGGCATGCGCCTGTGCGCCGATCGTGCGCGCCTCGACGTCTGCCTGCCAGCTCGTCACCTGGTGGTCGCCGAAGGCGACGTTGAGCAGTACCTCGTGTGCCGGCGTGTTGGGCAACGGGTTCGAGGTCATGCGGTGCGCGTAGCCGTTGGCCTCGCTGCGATCCCACAGCATCTGGACCAGCGAGAGGATCAGCGGCTGGGCGAGCTCACTCGGATAGTTCGGGTCGAGGATCGTCGAGTAGATGTCGAAGTCGACCGAGCGGTTGAGCAGCACCGAGTAGTTCATTCCCGGCACGCCCAGTGATCCGCGCGTGGCGTCAGGCGAGACCGCCATGAACGCGCCGCCAAGGATCCCGCCCTGGCTGTTGCCGTTGTAGTAGAGCTTGCTCGGGTCGATCACCGCAGCGCTTGCCGTCGAAACACCGTCGGCGTGAAACGCGGCGTTGCTGAGAAAGCCGCTGGGGTTGTCCATCAAGCGCCCGAGCAGCATCTCGTTGAGCAATCCCTGCTGGGTGCGGTCGGTCAGCTCGGGGAACTTTGAGAAGTCGCCAAGGATGCCGACCGTGTTCGCGATGTCCCCGTTCGAGAAGCCGATCTCGTCGGTGGCGCAGAAGACGAAGTTGTGCGTTTGCGCGAGGGTTCGCTGCGGACTGCTGCCGACCTCGCTCGCGCTGCCCAGCAGGCCGTGCCCGTAGACGGACGGGCGCCCCGGCGATGCAATCGCAGCGTTGGGCACGATGCAGTCGAAGTTGGCGGCGTAGGTGCCCTGCTGGGTCGGCTTGCCGTTAACGTCAAGCGTGAACCTGGCCGGCGCCTCACAGCCGTTGGTGAGATAGCAGGGAACGGTGAACTTTCCTTTGATTCGACGCTTGAGCTCGGCATTCGGGTCCTCGTCGACTGAGGTGATCGTGAACGCCGGCGTGGCCCCCTGGACGATGCCGTCGTCGAGGTCGGTGTCACCGAGCTGGCTGAAGGCGTCGTCGCGAATATGCAGCAGACGCCCGGCGATGTTCTCGTCGCTGGCGACCGTGAAGTCCCAGGCCAGGTAGAGGTCCGACCGGGCGACGCCCGAGTCGCGAAGCGTCTTGAAGATGGCGTTGAAGCGCTTGCGCTGATCCTTGATCGGCTTCTTGCTCGAAGGTAGGTCGTCGCGGTAATAGCGGAAGCCCTCCGGCGCGGCGAGCGTTGCGCCCGATGCATCCTTGAGATCGCGCAGGGCAACGATGTAGCGGTGCCTGGCGTCGAAGTTGACGGCCGGGTGGATCAACAGCGCGGTTTCGCCGACGGTCTTCGAGTTGGAGTCGATCTCGACCCAGATTGGCCAGCGCTCGCCGGTGGTGGCATCGATGACGACGACAGGCTCGCTGTTGGCGCTGTAGGCCGCGTTCCGCCCGAGGCGGTCGAGCGGGGTGGGGTCGGTCTGCGCCAGCGCCGCGGGCGTATCGAGGCCGGGCACCTTCAAGGTAATCGCCTGACCGGGGCTGAAGCCGTCGTTGAGGTTGTACGGCGTGGAGGCGATTGGCGTTCCTGTGACGTTCGTGGGCATCGCCGCGTCGGTCAGGTTGATGCGCTTGCCCGTCGCGGTCGCCGCATCGACGGTGTAGTAGTCGTCGGGAAACGGCATCAGGCAAAGGCCGTCCGGGGAGCCGATGAAGTTGCAATCGTCGGCTCTCGAAAGGTCGATCTTCTTCGGCTTGCAGGTCTTGCTGTTGCGGGTGAGCTTGCCGGTCTTGCTCTTCGTGCCGGCGCTGATCTTGATCGTCAAGGCGCCGCAGGCGGCGACGGCCTTGCGGCCCTTGGCGGTGAGCTTGAGCTTCGCGGTCTTCTTGGCGCGCTTGGAGAACTTCAGCGTCTTCGGCTTGGTCAGCTTCGTGAACTTGGGGTTGTCGAAGCTCTTCGAAGCGCCCTTGAGCTTGACCTTTCCTGCTTCCTGGGCTTTGACCGTGACCTTGATCGCCTGCTTCTCGAGGATCTGCTTCTGGCCCTGCTCGAACGACTTGATTGCGGCCTTTGCCTTCGCGCCCGCCGCATTCGTTTCGGCGGCGGCGGTGGCGCTGAACGCGAACACGGCAATCAACGCGAACACCGCAGCGGCCAGCCTCAAGATTCCTTTCAACGTCTCTCTCCTCATCTTCGACCCGAACGATCCGTGCCCGCCGGCCGTCCATAGCTCTCCCTTCAGGCTATTGCACGGCCGCGACGCTGCCTGGGACCGCAACCCTGCTTAATACGAGAGAAAGGTCTTCCTGGCAGGCTGATCCCATGAGCTCGACCGGGCCACACGTGCTCGTAGTCGACGACGATCCGATCGTCAGGGACGTTTTGCTGCGCTACCTCGCTCGCGACGGCCTCTCTGCCGAAGCCGCGGCAGATGGCCACAGCGCCCTCGCCGCATACGATGCGCGGCGCCCAGATCTCGTCGTCTTGGACCTGATGCTGCCGCGCATCGATGGCTTCGAGGTCTTTCGCCGGATCCGCCAGCGCGACCCGCGCAGCGCCGTGATCATGCTCACCGCTCGTGGTCAGGAGACCGACCGCGTCGTCGGCCTCGAGTCGGGCGCAGACGATTACGTCGCCAAGCCGTTCTCGCCGCGTGAGATCGTCGCGCGGGTGCGAACGATCTTGCGCCGTGTCGGTGAGTCGGCCGACGATGCGATCGCTGCGCGACCCTCGATGACGTTCGGCGAGCTCACGATCGATCCGGGTGCGCGCGAGGCCAGCCTCGCGGGCGTCGTCGCGGCGCTGACTCCGAAGGAATTCGATCTGCTCGATTTCTTTGCCAGCCATCCCCGCATCGCCTTCAGTCGCGCTGAGCTGCTCGACCGCCTCTGGGACGTCGCCTACGACGGCGATGCCTCGACCGTGACCGTCCACGTGCGCCGGCTGCGCGAGAAGATCGAGGCCGACCCTTCGCAGCCGCGGCGACTGGTCACGGTATGGGGCGCGGGTTACAGGTTCGAGCCGTGAGTCGGCTCGCGATCAGCCGCAGGCTGGCGCCGGCGGCGATCGCCGCCGGCTTCGCGAGTGCCGGCGCCCTGCTCGCCCTCGGTGTTGGCGCGCTCGCGCTCGACGGGCCCAGTGCCGGCGATCTCGTCGAGCCCCTGGCGATTGCGGTGGCCGTCACCGTGGTTGCGATGGTTGCCACCGCCCGGTGGCTGGCGACCGCATCTCTGCGCATGCGCTTCGTCTCGATCGCAGCCTTCGCGATCCTGCTTGCGCTGGTCAACGTCGGCGTGCTCTCGTCGCTGATGCTGGTGAGCGAGAACGACGCAGCGATCGTCGCCGTGCTCTTGATCTATGCGGCCTCGGTCGCGATCGGCACCGGTCTCGCCGCCGGCCGGGCGTCGGCAGCCGGGATCGAGCGCGTCTCGGTGGCGGCGCAGAAGATGGCTGCCGGCGATCTCGAGGCGCGGGCCGGAGAGGTCGGCGGGGGGCGCGAGTTGGAGCGGCTGGGCGCGACGTTGGACGAGATGGCACAAAAGCTGAGCGCCGCTCAGCTTCGCGAGCGCTCAATCGAAAACCAGCGGCGCGATCTCATCGTCGCCGTCTCGCATGACCTGCGCACGCCCCTGGCAGACATTCAGGCGATGGCCGAAGCGATCGAGGATCAGGTCGTAACCGACCCAACCGAAGTCCACGACTACGCAGTCAACATGGGTGCGTCGGTCGAATCGCTCGCGCGTCTCGTCGACGACCTCTTCGAGTTCGTCCAGCTCGACTCGGAGGCGATCGAGGCCGAGCGCGAGCGCGCCCGGGTCGACGAGGTCGTCAGCTGGGCGGTAGCGGCGTGCGACGGTCAGGCGGCGATCAAGGGACTGCGCCTGCACACCGATCTCGGCGAGGTTGCGGGGCTGGCGTGCTCGCCGCGGCTTACACGCGTGCTCCAGAATCTCTTGCAGAACGCGATCCGCCACACCCCGCAGGACGGAACCGTCCTCGTCTGTGCCCGACACACCGGCTCGGCGATCGAGCTCGCAGTGCAAGACAGCGGCGAGGGCATCGAGGCCGACGCCGTGGACCGGGTTTTCGAGCCGTTCTGGCGCGGCGACGCGGCCCGTACGAGCACCGGCTCCGGCCTGGGCCTGGCGCTAGCCAAGCGCATCGTCGAGTCGATCGGCGGAACGATCGCCGTCGAGTCGGAGCCGAGCGGTGGCTCGCGCTTTGCGGTTGTCGTCCCGGAGCGCGCCTGAGCGCGAATCGGTCAGCCGGTTGGGCCTTGGGGGTCAGCCGCGTACGAGGTACACCGTGCCGCCTCGTGCTGAGCGGCCACTCAGTCTCGGTTGGGGTTGAACGACTGGAGCTGGCTTTCGGTGCGGCTGGCGATGAAGACCCGGCCGCTGCGCTGGTCGACCGTGATCGTGTTCGGCTGCCGAACTGTGGGGTACGAGCTTTCGACGCGCGGCGGGTGAACGGAGAGGTCGAGCGAAACGGCGCTGTTGAGAGCGGTCTGCGTCACCCAGAGCCGTTGGCGACTGGCATCGAGGGCGATGCCGTATGGCGTGCCCTCGAGCTCGATCGTTTCCACCAGTCTCGGTTCGGGCGTGAGCTGAAAGCGCAGAATCGCGTCGCCCTGGGTGTCGGCGACGTAAGCCTCGTTTGGCCCGGTGGCGACGATGTGGGTCGGGCCGGCGCCGGCGTCGGTAGAGCCAAGCGAGCGGAAGGTGCGCGTGTCGAAGACCTCGAGCACGCGCTCAGTTACGGCGACTACCGCGACCACATCGCCGGCCGCGGCCAACCCACCGGGTTGCTCGGGCGCCGGCACGGTAGCCAGGGTCCGGGCGCCGTCGAGAAAGCTGAGCGTGTCGCCGAACTCGTTGCCAACCACCACCTTGTCGCCGCCGACGCCCGTGGCGTCGTGGGGGAACTCGCCGACGCCGACGGTCTCGAGCTCGCCATCGGGCAGCGAGATCCGCGCCAGCAGCCCCGCGCGTTCCAACGGGACGAGCACCGGGCCGCCAGGGGCCGCCAGTTGCAGGTGGCGTGCCGACTCGGGCAGGTCGATACGAGCGGTGACCCGCCCACTGCCCGCGTCGAGGAGCACGAGCCGGTCGGGATCGCGCAAGGCGACGGCGACGAGTCCCGTAACCGCGTCGGCCACCAGACCCTCGGGCTCGTCGCCGAGCGGACTCACATCGCCGGCCGGTCGCTCTTCAAGCGGCGGCGAGTCAGCGGGCTCAGGCGTCGGCAACGACCCGCTGTCGCCGCCGCAAGAAGCAAGCGCAATCGCGGCGACCGCTAGGACGACTGGCGTGGCGAGAGTGATCATGCAGTTGAGGGATATCCGCGCGAGTAAAGCCGCAATAAGTGGCGACGGGCCCGCGGTGGCTTTCGCCGTGGTGGCTTGGGCGGTGCTGATCATCGTCGGTTACCTATGGGTTCGCCATCTCAACTCGACCGGCTTGGAGCTGTTGGTCAACGCGCCGCCGGTAGCGGGGCGGTTCGATCTCAGCGAACCGGGAGCTCGCATCCTGCTGCCGCTTGCCGTGATCGGACTCGTGATCGCGCTCGGTCCGGTGGCGGCCGAGCGCTTGGGATGGACCCGATTGCTGGCCTGTGTTGCGGTTGTCGGGTTCGCCTGGGCGATCTCGCTCACCGCGCTCGAGCCGGGTTCGCTGACCGGCCCGCCCCTGCGCGACTCCGAGTACCTGCACGACGTGGCGCTGGTCGGTTCGCCGGGCTCGTTTCTCGGCGGCTTCGTCGACAACATCGACGCCTACGCGACCCACGTTCGCGGCCACCCGCCGGGCTTCATCCTCATTCTCTGGGGGATGGCCGAGGTCGGGCTCGGCGGTGCGATCCCGGCTGCGATGTTGTTGATCGCCGGTGGTGCCCTGGCTGCGCCGGCGGCGCTCGCGGCGCTGCGCGAAGTCGCGGGCGAACCACGCGCACGCGCCGCGGCGCCGTTCATGGTGGTGTTGCCGGCGGCGATCTGGATCGCCACATCGGCGGACGCGTTCTACGCCGGGGTGTCCGCTTGGGGCGTCGCCCTCATCGTCCTTGCCACCGGGCGAAGCGGGCGACGCTCGGACCTGCTTGCCCTCGGCGGCGGCCTCCTGCTCGGCGTGTCGCTGCTTCTGTCTTACGGGCTGATCCTGATCGCGACGGTTCCGCTCGCGGTTGCGATCGCGCGCCGCCGCCGGCGTCCGATCGTCCTTGCCGTCGTGGCCGGATTGATCTTCGCCGCAGCCGGGTTCTGGTGGTCGGCCGGTTTGCTGGCGACGCGCGAGACCTACTACGACGGGGTCGCGTCGCTCCGGCCCTACGAAACCTTTCTCGTCGCCGATCTCTCTGCGTTTGCGATCGTGATCGGCCCCGCCGTGGCTGCTGCGTTTGCCTTGTTGCGCGATCACCGCGTCTGGCTGCTGGTCGGCGGCGGCCTCGCTGCGGTCGCGCTCGCCGACATCAGCGGTATGTCGAAGGGCGAGGTCGAGCGAATCTGGCTCCCGTTCGTTCCCTGGGTTGCGCTGGCGACATGCGCGCTGCCGGCGAGCCCGGCGGCGACGCGTATCTGGCTCGCGGTGAGCGCGATCTTCGCGCTGGGATTCGAGGTGGCGGTGCTCACCTCGTGGTAGGGGCCCCAAATTCGACTCACCAGATCGGCAGGGGCTGGGCGCACGTCCCACGCATGAGCTGTCGTAAGGGTTGGGAAACATCGCCTGCCTAAGTTAAAAACGTGTATCGAAGGCTTGGCTCTGAGAGCGCTCAACTGGATCCGGCGACGCTCGCAGTTGTCGCCGGCCGACCGGCCGGCGCCGGCGAGCCGCTGAATCAGCCTCCCGTCTTTGCTTCGGCCTTCGCCTCTGGCGAAGGGCTCGGCTATGCCCGTCTCACCAATCCCACTTGGGAGGCGTTCGAGCGAGCGCTCGGCGAGCTCGAGCACGGCAGCGCGGTCGCTTTCGGATCGGGCATGGCAGCGGCGACGGCCATCCTCGACGGGCTGGCGGTCGGCGCACGAGTCGTGGTTGCCCGCACGTCCTACGTCGAGCTCCGCAACCTGCTGGCCGAGCGTGCCGCCCGCGGGATGCTCGAGATGGTCGAGGTCGACTCGGTTGACACCGACGCAGTCATCGCCGCGCTCGAGACCGCGGACCTGCTCTGGCTCGACGCGCTCGCCAACCCGGCGCTCGACGTCGCCGAGCTCGACCGAATCCTGCCGGCCGCGCGACGCGCCTGCACAAAGAGCGTGGTCGACTCCACGCTCGCCACCCCGGTGCTCCTGTGCCCGCTGCAGCTCGGCGCCGACTTCGTCCTGCACAGCGCGACCAAGTACATCGGCGGCCATTCCGATCTCGTCCTCGGCGCCGCCGTCGCTCGCGACCCGCGCGCCGCCGACGAGCTGCGCCGGCGCCGCACCGCAACTGGCGCCGTACCGGGGACGATGGAAACCTGGCTCGCCCTGCGCGGGATGCGGACGATGGCGTTGCGCCTCGAGCGTGGCGCGCAGACGGCGGCCGTGATCGCTGAGCGCCTTGCGGTTGATGACAGCGTCGACAGGGTTCGCTACCCCGGCCTCGCCGCCGACCCCACGCACGCAACAGCCACCCGCCTGCTTCGCGACTACGGCGCCGTGATCTCTTTCGAGGTCGCCGACGCCGCGCGCGCCGACGCGATCTGCGCCGCGGTCGAGGTCATCACCCACGCCACCAGCCTCGGCGGGGTGGAGACGCTGATTGAACGCCAGAGCCGCTGGCACGCCGAGCCGGCGGTGCCCGAAGGCCTACTTCGGATCAGCGTTGGCTGCGAGCATCCTGAGGATCTGTGGCGCGATCTCGATCGCGCGCTCGGCGCGCATTGATCGCATAGACGATCCCGGAGCCGACAAACAGAACCGCACACATCAGCAGCCAGCGGCCGAGGTAGTCGGGCGGCGTCGTCGCCGTCGAAGCCTCGTAGTTGCCGGGGTCGAGTTCGAGGATCAGCGGGAACCAGACGATGAAGGCAAAAGCGCAAAGCAGGGCCGGGACCCGCACGTAGTTGATCAGCGAGCCCGAGAGCTTGACCGTGGCGCCGGCGCGGCCGGCGATCCGCTCGAGCAGCGAGTAGATCGGAAAGGCGATCAGGTCGTGGGCGATGATCGCGCCGGCGAAGTAGATGATGAAGTTCAGCGGCGAGGACTGCTGGAATATCTGCAGGAAGGCATATCCGGCGATCGCGAAACTGGCGACGACCGCGATCAGATGCAACGGGCCGTCGCCGTAGCGCTCTCGCAGCTCGCCCATCAGGCAACCTCGGTGAAGGTGATCGAGCGGACCCACTTCGTGCAATGCACGCCGGGCGCGGCCGGGACGATGATCCGGGCCGGGAAGCCGTGGTCGAGGGCGAGATCGGCGTCGTTTACCCGCAGCGCCAGCAGCGAGCGCTCGTCGCCGACCTGGCCATCGGCGAGCGTCGCCTCACCGAAGGCGCCGCCGATCTGAAGCGACTTCACGGTCGCTTCGGCGCCGCCGCTGACCCCTGCGAGCGCGGCGAGGTCGCGCAGCGGCACCCCGCTCCACGTCTGCGTCGTCGACCAGCCCTCGACGCAGGCGATCGGTAGCGACTCCGTGCGCTGCTCCATAGCCAGCAGGTCTTGACGCGAGAGCTCGACACTGCGGGCGCCCTCGAGCTTCAGGCGCCAGACGCTGCCGGTCATGGCCTCCTCGATCCCCGAGGCGGTGAAGCTCTTGTTGACCTGAAAGCCCTGGGGGCCGCCACTGTTGTTGCGCGGGGCGAGGAAGGCGATGCGGCGCAGCGGACCGCCGATGACCTGGCCGATCCCGATCAAGAACAGCCCGAGCGAGCCGGCGCCGACCGTGGCGAGCAGGCCGCGGCGCGAGATCGTCGGTGCCTTCGGCGAATATGGTGCTGTCGTTTCCTCGCCGGGTGGCTCCGGTTCGGTGTTAGCGAGATCGTCGCGAAGCGGAGCGATAACCCCGCGCTCGCGAAACGCTTTCAAGGCGACAGGAACCTTGGTCACCAGATGCAGGCCGAGGGCGGCGAGGAAGACGAAGGAGCCGTAGTAGTGAGCGGGGACGAAGGAAAAGTTCCAGGGATAGAAGAGCTGGATGTTGAGGATCCCCGTGAAGAAGACGAAGAGGCTGCCACCCACCAACAGCGCGAGCGAGGCGCGCTCGAGCGCGTGGGCGATCGAGCGCACGGGTGGCCACTCGAACAGCTTCGGCATCGCCGACCAGAGTTTCGCCAGCAGGATCGGGATCGCAGCGACGCCGCTGGCGATGTGCAGGCCCTGGGTGAATGCATAAAGCCACGAGGGCGAGGTCGGCCAGTCGAAGGGGAGCAAGAAGAACTCGAGATCGCCGGGTTCGCCGATGCCGTTGCCGCCGAGATCGGGGTAATAAGCCACGTGGGAGAGAAAGCCCGTCAGCGCGCAGATCACGATCAGCGGCAGCAGGGCGGCGCCGAGAAACGAAGTCAACCAGGGCCCGCGCAGGGGGCTGCGCCAGAACTCGCGGCGAAACGGACCCGGCGGCGGATCGCCGAACTCGGGCGGAAACTTCACCGCCCGGCCCCGATCAGCTCTTTCGGATCGGCGGGCGCCTGCAACTCCGCGAACCTGCAAGCGAAGCGCGATTGCGGGCTCAACGCCGCTACAGCCGCGACGTCTTCGATTGTGTCGACGTCGCGCATCGCCGCCAGCTCCAGCCAGTGCAGGCCGAGGGTGCGAAACCGCGCGCGCTGGGCGTGCCCCGTTTGCGCGGAGCTCATCGGCACGCCACTGAACACCCTGCGGTCGGCTTCGCGAAGCCCGATCGCCCAGTAGCCACCGTCCTCGGCGCCACCGACGACCGCGTCGACGCCGTGGCCTGCGAGCGCCGCCATCGCCTGTATGAGGTCGGCGGGGAGAAGCTGTGGTGTGTCCATGCCGACGACGAGTGCCGGCTCGGCGACGGTTTCGAAGGCGGTGGCGAGCCTGGCGTCGAGGGCGCCCTCTCCCTGGTCGACGACCTCGAAGCCTGGCGGTAGCCAGTCTCCAGGCGTGCCCTCGAGGGCAACGACTCGTCTGCTCGCTGGGGTAGCAGCGACAGCCTCGAGCGTGTCTGCCAGAGCTGCCGCGGCCAACGCGGCCGCCTGAGCGTGGTCGAGCGGTGGGCACAGGCGCGTCTTGCAGCGGCCCGCGACGGGTTCTTTGGCGATCACGACGAGGGCGATCTCGGCCGGTTCGATCGCCTCGACCTCGCCCAAAGGGTGGCTGCGCTGGGCGGCACGGCGCGGTCTCGTGCTTGCAGCCCTGGTGCGACGCTGATTCACGTGAGCACCTGGGCCATGTCCGTGATCGCACGCGCGGTGCCACGCACGGTTCCCGTGACCTTCGAACGCCCGAGGCGCGGGTGATAGGAGACATCTGCTTCGCCGATCCGCCAGCCGGCGTTTGCGGCGCGCAAGATCATCTCGAGCGGCCAGCCGAAGCGCCGGTCGCGGATGCCGAGGCCGATCAGCGCTTCGCGGCCGGCGGCGCGCATCGGTCCGAGATCGCTCAGCTTCGTAGCGCACCGACGGCGAAGCTCGAACGTCAGCGCCCGATTGGCGAGGCGGGCGTGAAGCGGCCACGCCCCTGGCTCTGCAATACGGGCGCCGAGCATGAGCTCGGACTCGTCGGCGGCGACGGGGGCAACCACGCGCTCGAGTTCGCGCGGGTCGAGCGAACCGTCGCAATCCATGAAGGCGACGACGTCGTGGCTCGCCGCAGCGAGTCCGGTTGCACACGCCGCGCCGAAGCCGCGCTGCACCTCGCGCACCACCTCGGCTCCAAGGCCGCAGGCGACGTCGGCCGAGTCGTCCTCGGAGCCGTTGTCGACAACGATCACATGAAAGCCGGCGGGGACGCGCGCAAGTACCTGCGGGATCGCAGCGGCCTCATCGAGAACGGGCAGGATCAGATCGACCACGCTTTGCAGGCTTTCACCGCCGCCTTACGAGGTGGTTACGTGTCGGGCCAAGCCGTTTGTTTCGCAGTTCGTAATCAGGCGACGCCAGGCTTTGTCGATGGAAGCAGCCACCGGGGCCCGACCAATCCTGCGCGCACGAGCGCATGCACTCTCGGGCTCTGGACTTGGCGCCGTCGCTGTCGCCGCATGGGCCCTGCTGATCGTCGTTGCATGGGCCTGGGGGAATGAGCTTCGTGGCGACGGCGCTCGCATCCTGCTCGACGCGCCGCCGTTGTTCGGACAGTTCGATGTTCAGATCGTCTCCGGCGGGCTGTGGTCGCTGCTGCCCGTCGCGACAGCTGCGGCGATTGTGCTCGTCGCACCCCTGCTGGTTCGCCGTTTGAGCTGGCGCTACCTGTTGTCGGCAGCGGTCGCTGCGGCCGCGGCGTGGGCGTTTGCGCTCGCGCTCACCGAAGGCACGGATGGGATCACGGCACCGCTGGAAACGCCGAGCGGCTATCTCACCGCCGTCGGCTCGGTCGGCTCCCCGGGCGAGTTTCTCTCCACTTTCACCGAGCGCATCGATGGTTATGCGACTCACGTCCGCAGCCACCCGCCGGGTATGGCGCTGGTCCTCGAGGGGCTCGACCGGGTCGGGATCGGCGGCTCTGCGCCCGCCGCTCTGTTGATCGTCACCGTCGCAGCAACGACCGCGGCTGCAGCTCTGATTGCGCTTCGCAGCGTCGCCGACGAGCAGTCGGCTCGCCGCGCCGCGCCGTTTCTCATCCTGGTTCCGGGAGCGGTATGGATCGCCACTACGGCCGACGCTTTGTTCATGGCGGTCGGGGCATGGTCGATCTGCCTCTTGGCTCTTGCGATCGCGGCCGAGGGACACCGCAGCGACTTGCTCGCCCTAGGCGGCGGGCTTCTCTTCGGCGTTGCGATCTTCCTCTCCTTCGGGCTCGTGTTGCTGGCGATCGTGCCGGTTGCAGTCGCGGTCGCGGCGCGCAGGGTGCGCCCGCTCGCGATCGCGGTCGCGGCAACGGCTGCGGTCGCGCTCGTCTTCCTTGCCGCCGGCTATTGGTGGCTCGACGGGTTCCACGCCGCGCGCGAGCAGTACTTCTCCGGCGTTGCCAAGACGCGCCCTTACGACTTCTTCTTGGTCTCCAACCTGGCCGCGTTCGCGTTCGCCACCGGTCCGGCGACGGCGATCGCGCTGGCGCGGCTTCGCGACCCGCGCGTGTGGCTGCTCGTTGGCGGCGGCGCTGGCGCGCTGGCGCTCGCTTGGCTCAGCGGCATGTCGAAGGCCGAGGTCGAGCGCATCTGGCTTCCGTTCTTACCGTGGATCATGCTTGCGGCAGCATCGCTGCCAACCCGGGTGAGCTCGCAACGGATGCTGCTGGGCGTCCAGGCGACGTCTGCGATCGCGATTCAGCTCGGGGTGGCGACAATCTGGTGATGGCGCCTCAGCACATCCTCGTCACCGGCGGTGCCGGCTTCATCGGCTCGCACGTGGTCGACGAACTGGTCGCGTCGGGTCACCAGGTGCGGGTGCTGGACTGTTTGCACGAGCTCGCGCACGGTCGCGAGCCCGACTACCTCAACCCCGCTGCCGAGTATCGCTGGGCCGACGTCCGCGATCAGGCTGCCACTGCCGACGCGCTCGACGGCATCGACGCTGTCTCCCACCAGGCCGCGATGGTTGGGCTCGGCGTCGACCTCGCCGATATGCCTGCCTATGTAAGCCACAACTGCCTCGGCACGGCGGTGCTGCTCAAGTCGATGGCCGAGCGCGGTTTTCGCGGCCGCATCGTGCTCGCCGGCTCGATGGTCGTCTACGGCGAGGGGCGCTACTTCTGCCCCGAGCATGGCCTGGTCACGCCGTTGCCGCGAACCGGTGAGCGCCTCGGGCGCGGCGAGTTCGAGCCGCCGTGCCCGCTATGTCAGCGCTCGCTCGCGGCGGAGGAGGTACCGGAATCGGCGCCGCCAGATCCGCGCAATGTCTACGCGGCGTCCAAGTTGCACCAAGAGCACCTGTGCCAGATCTACGCGCGGGAGACCGGCGCCGGCGCGATCGCGCTGCGCTACCACAACGTCTACGGCCCGCGGATGCCGCGCGACACCCCCTACGCCGGCGTCGCCAGCATCTTTCGCAGCGCGCTCGAGGCCGGGCGCGGGCCGCGCGTGTTCGAAGACGGTCGCCAGATGCGCGATTTCGTTGCGGTCGCCGACGTCGCCACGGCGAACAGGCTTGCCCTCGAGGCCTCGCCTGCGATCGACGGTGCGTTCAACATCGCCTCGGGAACGCCGCGCTCGGTCGGCGACCTCGCCGCCGAACTGGCGCGGGCAACGGGCGGTCAGGCGCCTGAGGTCACGGGTGAGTTTCGCCTCGGCGACGTTCGCCACGTCTTTGCCTCGACGAAACGTGCTCGCCAGTTGCTCGGTTTCGCTGCCGCGGCCAACTTCAGCGAGGCAGTAGCTGAGTTCGCATTCGCGGCGCTTCGCGACCCGGCGACGAGCACCTGAGTCGACGGGCGCCCGAAGCTCGATCGGCGGCTCAGCCGCCGATCGCGCTCATCGACCGCGCCGGCGCTCGGAATCCCGGCTCGTTGATGCGGTGCTTGAGCTCCTTGCGCCACACCGCATCACGAATGATCTGCTCGATCTCGTCATCGGTGGCGCTGTCGCGCATCGGACCGCGTAGGTCCGTCTCGTGCATCGAGAAGAGGCAGGTGCGCAGTTCGCCGTCGGCAGTCAGGCGGATGCGGTTGCAGTCGGCGCAGAAAGGCTCGGAGACAGGATTGATGAAGCCGATCTCGCCCTGGCCGTCGGCGAAGCGGTAGACGCGCGCGGTCGCGTGCGCCTCGCGCTCGAGCGGCTCGAGTGGAAAGCGCTCATGAACAAGGGCCCGGATCTCCTCGCCGGTGAGCACCATCTCGGGCTCCCAGCCGCGGTCGCCGTCGAGTGGCATGAACTCGATGAAACGAACCTGGTAGTCGGTCGATCGCGCCAGTTCGGCGAAGCGGTAGACCTCGAGCTCGGTGAAGTCGCGCATCGCGACGGCGTTGATCTTGATCGGCCGCACCCGCTCGTAAGCCGCGATCGCCTCGATCCCGCGAAGCACCTGAGGCAGCGCGTCGCGGCGAGTGATCTCGTGAAAGCGGTCGCGCGCCAGCGAGTCGACCGAGACGTTGATGCGATCGATCCCCGCGTCGACGAGGGCGGCGGCATCGCGCTCGAGCAGGTAGCCGTTCGTGGTCACCGAGAGGTCGCGGATGCCCTCGATTGGGCGCAGCATCGAGACCAGACGGGGGAACTCGCGGCGCGCAAGAGGCTCGCCGCCGGTGAGACGAACGTCGGTGATGCCGAGCCCGGCGAGCACGCGCACGAGGCGCTCGATCTCCTCGAAGCTGAGCACCTCGGAGCGGTCGAGCCAGGGCATGCCCTCGGCGGGCATGCAGTACTTACAGCGGAAATTGCAGCGGTCGGTGACCGAGACCCGCAGGTCGGTGATCTGCCGGCCGTGGGCGTCTCGCAACGGCCCCTCGCTTGGAAGGGCGCTCGTCGTAGTCTTGGGGGTCATCGCTGCTGATTGTCGCAGGGTGGCGTTGCGGCGCCGTTGCGCGAGAGCCGGCGCAGCCGGCTGATCGCCCCGGCGAGGGCGGGATCGGCGTCGCTCAGCATGCGCACGAGGTCGCGCGACGCCTCGATGTCCTCGCGGCCCGAGGGGGTCTGTGCCCACTGCGCGAGCAGGCCTGGATCGCCGGACTGACGAGCCGCGCCGCGCAGGCGCAACTCGAGCCGCTCCCGGGCCTCGACGATCAACGGCACGCGGGAGCCGGGCAGCAGGGGTCCGCGGTAGCGCGCCAGTGCCGCGCCGGCCTCGCCGCGCGCGAGCAGGCTCTCCTGCTCGATGAAATCGGCAGCCACAGGTCCCTCGATCCGGGGGCGCCCACGGGGCAGGCGCTCGCCCAGCACGCGGCGCAGGCGCGAGAGCTCGGCTCGGACGGTCACCGCGACGCCGTAGTCGCCGTAGAGCTCGCAGGCGAGGCGCTCGGTCTCGAAGCCGTCGCCGGCCAGCGCCAGCAGCACCACGATCTCGCTGTGGCGGCGGCTGAGCTCGAAGCAGCGCGAGCCGCTTCGGACCTCGGCCCGGTTGCGGCCGAGTGCTTCGATCTCGAGCGGTGCCCAGACAAGCGGCGACGTGATCGTCGGCTTCGCGCTCTCGGCATGGATCCGCAGCTCGGACTCGACCATGCGCGCGGCCGCGGTGATCAGCGCCAGCGAGTGCGGGTGCGCGGTGCTCGCCTCGCCCGAGAGGTCGATCACGCCAAGCAGCTCGCCGGTCTCGGGATCGTGGATCGGGGCGGCGCTGCAGGTCCAGCCGTGGACCGGCTCGGCCAGATGCTCCGCGGAGAAGATCTGGATCGGGTGCTCGACCGCGAGCGCGGTCCCCATCGCATTGGTTCCCGCGGCGGGCTCGCTCCACAGGGCGCCGGGCTCGAGGTGGACCTCGTGGGCGGCGTCGAGCACGGCGGGCTCGCCGTCGATCCACAGCAGCGAGCCGTCGGCGTCGCAGGCGAGCACGACCTGGTCGTCGTCAGAGCGCACGTCGGCGAGCAGCTCGTGCAGCAGCGGCTCGGCAATCGAGAGCGGATGCTCCTGCCAGCGCGCGGCGGCCTCCTCGGCTGAGCGCAGGACCGGGGCCGCTCCATGCAGGAGGTCGAAGCCGGCGCTGGCGCAACGCTGCCAGGAACGGCGCACCGGGTCGCGCACGCCGGCCGGCGGCTCGGCGCCCGCGGCGACCAGCTCGCGAATCCGCGACAGCTCCAACGCCCTGTTTTCCAGATCGGTCGAAGCGTCGACAGCGACCCACGAGCCCATGTCCATGACCTCTCCTTCCTCGCCCCAAGCCTAATGGTTCGTCCGCGTCCGTCGAATCGGCTTGGACTCAGCAAACCAGCCGCTGGGCCCCGGCCGTTCGGCTTGCAACCCAAATGCAACGAGCCGGGCGCTAGTCTGGATCTGGGCTCCACCAGAGAAAAGCCCCTGCCGGTGAGCTGACCCGAGGAGGAACATATGGGTGAGGCGATTCGCATGCGTGCCCTGGTCAACGCCGAACGACGCGACGACACGATTGAACCGCGGCTGTTGCTGGTCCATTACCTGCGCGACGTCGTCGGGATCACCGGTACGCACGTCGGTTGCGACACATCGAACTGCGGCGCCTGCACCGTGCTCGTCGACGGCGAGTCGGTCAAGAGCTGCACCGTTCTCGCCGCCCAGGCCGACGGCGCCGCGGTGACGACGATCGAGGGCATGGCCACAGACGGCGAGCTGCACCCGCTGCAGCAGGCGTTCACCGAGGACCATGGTCTCCAGTGTGGCTACTGCACCCCGGGGATGATCATGGCCGCCGCGGAGCTGCTCGAGCGCAACCCCGATCCGTCCGAGGAGGAGGTTCGCAAGGGACTCGAGGGCAACCTCTGCCGCTGCACCGGCTACCACAACATCGTCAAGGCGGTGATGTCCGCGGCCGCCAAGGGCGGCGCCGGGACACCGTCGAGCACCGAGGAGGCACGCGTCTGATGGAGGCTGCGACTGATACCCAGGGCCCCGGCAACGGCTACGTCGGCCAGTCGGTCAAGCGTAAGGAGGACCCGCGCTTCATCACCGGCACCGGCCGCTTTGTCGACGACTTGACCGTGCCCGGCATGCTCCACATGGCGGTCGTGCGCTCGACCGAGGCCCACGCCGCGATCACCTCGATCGACAAGTCCGAGGCCCTCGAGCACCCGGGCGTCGTCGCCGTCTACACCGCCGAGGACCTCGAGTTCGGCGCCGGCATCGCGACGGTCTGGGACCCACCTGGGGTCGAGGTCCACGTGCCCGAGCACATGCCGCTGAAGAGCGGCGAGGTCAAATGCGTCGGCGACCCGGTCGCGGTCGTCATCGGCTCCAGCAAGTACGGCGTCGTCGACGCCGCCGAGAAGGTGATCGTCGAGTACGAGCCGAAGCAGGCCGTCGTCGATGCAGAGGCGGCTTTGGAGGAGGGCTCGCCGCTGGTCTGGGAGCGGTTCGGCACGAACAAGACGCACGAGTGGGCCGTCTCCGGCGGCGACATCGACGCCGCCCTGGGCGAGGCCGACGTCGTGCTCGAGCATCGGATCGTCAACCACCGTACCGCCGGCGCCGCGATCGAGCCGCGCGGGGCGATCGCCGAGTCGAACGGCGACACGATCACGCTCACGACCTCGACCCAGATCCCGCATATCACCCGCTTCATCCTCTCGGGCGTCGTCGGCATCGGCGAGGACAAGCTTCGCGTGATCGCCCCCGACGTCGGCGGTGGCTTCGGCACGAAGCTCAACACCTACGGCGAGGAGGCTCTGGTGTGCGTCGTCGCGCGCAAGCTCGGGCGCCCGGTGAAGTGGATCGAGACGCGCTCGGAGAACATGGCATACACCCATCACGGCCGCGACCAGATCGACTACATCACTCTCGGCGCGAAGTCCGACGGCACGGTCACGGGGGTGAAGGCACGGATCGTCTGTGACCTCGGCGCCTACTTCCAGCTCCTGACCCCGTTCATCCCCGAGCTCGGCTTCCCGGTCGCGGGCGGCTGTTACAAGTGGGCGGCGATCGACCTGCACTTCACCGGCGTGTTCACGAACAAGTTCGCCACCGACGCGATCCGCGGCGCCGGCCGGCCGGAGATGACCCACTGGGTCGAGGTGATGATGGACCGCCTCGCTGTCGAGCTCGAGCTGACCCCGGTCGAGATCCGGCGCAAGAACTTCATCCCAAAGGAGGAGTTCCCCTACGAGACCCCGCTCGGGATCGTCTACGACTCGGGCAACTACGACGGCACGCTCGACAAGCTTCTTGCCAACCTCGACCTCGACGCCTTCCGCGCCGAGCAGGCGCAGCTGCGCGACAAGGGCGTGCACCGCGGGGTCGGCTTCTCGACCTACACCGAGGTCTGCGGCCTGGCGCCCTCGCGCGCGGTCGGCCCCCAGGGCGTCGGCCTGCAGGCGGCGTTCTGGGAGTCGGCGACCGTGCGCGTCCATCCCTCGGGCTCGGCGACCGTCTACTCGGGCGCCTCGCCTCACGGCCAGGGCCTCGACACCAGCTACGCCCAGATCGTGGCCGATCGCCTCGGAATCACCCCCGACGACGTCGAGGTGCTGCACGGGGACACCAACACGGGCGCCTTCGGCTGGGGCACCTACGGCTCGCGCTCGCTCTCGGTCGGAGGCGAGGCGATCGCCCGCGCTGCCGAGCGCGTGCAGGAGAAGGCGAAGAAGGTGTGTGCGGCGATGCTCGAGGCGGCGCCCGAGGACATCGAGCTCGCCGACGGCGCCTTCCGCATCAAGGGATCGCCCGAGAAGGCGAAGACGATGGCCGAGATCTCCGGCGCCGCTCACATCCCGCCGCAGGAGCTCTCGGCGGAGATCGAGCCCGGCTTGGAGGAGTCGGCGTTCTACGACCCGGAGAACTTCGTCTTTCCCTTCGGCGCCCACGCCTGCGTCGTCGACGTCGACACGGACACCGGCAAGGTGGAGGTCGTGCGCTGGGTGGCGGTCGACGACTGCGGCCCGGCGATCAACCCGATGCTGATCGACGGCCAAGTCCACGGTGGCGTCGCCCACGGCATCGGTCAGGCCCTGTACGAGCAGGTCGTCTACGACTCGGAGGGTCAGTTGGTCACGGGGTCGTTCGTCGACTACGCGCTGCCGACCGCGGCCGAGCTGCCCTCGTTCGAGACCGATCGCACCGAGACCCCGTCACCGGTCAACTCGCTCGGCGTCAAGGGCGTCGGCGAGGCCGGCACGATCGCCGCCTCGCCTGCAGTCCTCAACGCGGTCGTCGACGCGCTGCGCCCGCTCGGCATCGACTACATCGACATGCCGCTGACGCCGCTGCGCGTCTGGCAGGCGATCGAACAGGCGCGCGGCGCTGGCACCGGCCCGGCGGACACCGAACAGGGCAAGGAGCTTGGCGAGCATGGCGAGGGAGCCTCGGGCTCAGGCCCAGCCTCGCCCGACGAAGGGAGCGCGCAGTGATCCCCGCGGAGTTCGACTACCACCGCGCCGAGTCGGTAGACGACGCGCTCAGCGCCCTCGCGAGCGGGGGCGAGGACGCCAAGCTGCTCGCAGGCGGGCATTCGCTGGTGCCGCTGATGAAGTTGCGCCTGGCGGCGCCGACGATGCTCGTCGACATCTCCCGCCTGGCCGAGCTGCGCGGGATCGAGACCGGCGACGGCACCTGGAGCTTCGGCGCCGGGACGCGCCACGCCGAGCTCCAGGACCGCGACGAGCTCGGCGTCGTCGCCCGGGCCGCCTCGCTGATCGCCGACCAGCAGGTGCGAAACCGGGGCACGATCGGGGGCTCGATCGCCCACGCCGACCCTGCCTCCGACCTGCCGACGGTACTGCTGGCAAGCGACGGCGAGGTCACTGCCCGCGGGCCCTCCGGCGAGCGCACGATCGCGGCGACCGACCTGTTCCAGGACTACCTGACCACTTCGCTCGCTCCAGATGAGGTGCTGACCCTGGTGACGATGCCTTCCCTCGACGGCTGGAGCTGGGGCTATGAGAAGTTCGCCCGCCGCGCCGAGGACTGGGCGATGGTTGGAGTCTGCGCCCTGGTCAAGGCTTCTGGGGGCGAGTGCGAGGACGTTCGCATCGGCCTCACCCACATGGGCTCGACGCCCTTGCGCGCCAGTGCCACCGAGGACGCTCTGCGTGCAGGCCCCCTCGATGCTGATCGCATCGCCGCTGCCGCCGAGCTCGCGGCCGAAGGGACCGATCCACCCGGCGACCTCAACGCGACCCCCGACTACAAGCGTCACCTGGCCCGTACGCTGACCAGGCGCGCACTCGAGCAGGCAGCGGCCGGTTAGCCCCGGGCTGCGGCGATCGGACGGCTGAGTACGATTCGGACCCTGCGATGAGCGAAGGGCCAAGCTTCGTCTTCGACGAACCAGCGGAGGTCGGAAACGCCCTCGCCGCCCAGGGCTACCTCGCCGACGAGGCGCTCTCGGTTGCGGTCTTCTTGGCCACCGCTCTCGAGCAGCCGCTGCTGCTCGAAGGCGAGGCCGGCGTCGGCAAGACCGAGACCGCAAAGGCGCTCGCGGCGGCGACCGGAGCGCGACTGATCCGGCTGCAATGCCACGAGGGGATCGACCTCGCAAGTGCCGTCTATGACTGGGACTACCCGCGGCAGCTGCTCGCGATCAGAGCTGCCGAGACGACCGGCAGCGCGGCGGGCGAGCTGTTTCGGCGCGAGTTCCTGATCCGCCGGCCTCTGCTCGAAGCGCTCGAGCACGACGGCCCGGTGGTGCTGCTGATCGACGAGCTCGACCGCGCCGACGAGGAGTTCGAGGCGTTCCTGCTCGAGCTGCTCTCCGAGTTCCAGGTGACGATCCCCGAGTTGGGCACCGTGGCGGCGCGCTCGCGCCCGGTCGTGATCCTGACCTCGAACCGCACCCGCGAGCTCCACGACGCGCTCAAGCGCCGCTGCCTATACCACTGGATCGACTATCCCGATCGCGCCCGCGAGGCCGAGATCGTGCGCACCCGGCTGCCCGGGATCGATGAGCAGATCGCGCTGCGCGTCTGCACGGCGGTCTCCCGACTGCGCCAGGAGGAGCTCTACAAGCTGCCCGGGGTCGGCGAGACGATCGCCTGGGCGCGGGCGCTGCTGGCGCTGGGCGAGGAGGCCGGCCTCGAGCAGACCCTCGGCGTGGCGCTGAAGGTGCGCGAGGACATCGAGCGGGTCGCCGAGCGGGGGGTGCTCCAGGGTGTCTGAGTCGGCCCTCGGCAGCACGCGACCGACTGCGCCGGTCGCGGCGGGAGATTCGGTTTCGCGGTGGCTGGCCGGGTTGGCGGCGCAGATGCGAGCCGGCGGCAGCAGGGTCGGGGTTGGCGAGCTGCTGGCAGCGCATCGGGCGTTGGCGGCGGTCGATCCGGCCGATCCGCGGCAGGCGTTCCTGGCGCTGCGGGCGGCGATCTGCGCCGGCCACGAGGACCTCGAGCGGTTCTCGGCGGCGTTTCGGAGCTGCGTCAGCCCTGAGGCGCCGGGCGGCGAACCGTGGATCGACCCGGTGGCGACTCTGGTGTTGCCGCGGATGGTCGTGCCCGAAAACGGGAGCGTGCATATCGAGCCTGCCGAGCTCGAAGATCTGCGGCCGGCGGCGTGGAGCGAGATCGAGCTGCTTCGCGACAAGGACTTCGCCGACTACAGCGATCGCGAGCGCACGCTCGCCCGCGCCGTGCTCGTCCGCCTTGCGCGGCGCGGACCGACCCGCCGGGCCCGCCGCACCCGCTCCAGCCACCGGCGAGGGTCGCGGCTGGAGCTGCGCGGGATGCTTCGGGCCTCTTTGCGCCACGGTGGCGAGCCGTTCGAGCGGCGCTGGCACCGGCCTCGGCGGCGCCCGCGGCCGCTGGTCTTGGTCTGCGACGTCTCGGGCTCGATGGATCCCTACGCGCGCATGCTGCTCGCCTATGCCCACGCCTGCGTGCAGACACGGGGCCGCTGTGAGGCATTCGCGTTCAGCACCCAGCTGACCAGGATCACCCGCGAGCTGGTCGGCCGCGATCCCGACGCAGCGCTTGATCGCGCCGCCGCTGCGGCCGGCGACTGGTCGGGCGGCACCCGGATCGGCGAGGCGCTCGCCGCGCTCAACCGCGAGCACGGCCGGCGGGTCGGGCGCGGCGCCGTGGTCGTGATCCTCTCCGACGGCTGGGACTGCGGCGACCCCGGCGAGCTCGAGCGTGAGGTCGCACGGCTGGCCCGCTGCGCTCACCGGCTCGTCTGGCTCAACCCGCTGAAGGCCGCGCTCGGCTACGAGCCGCTGGTGCGGGGGATGGCAGCGGCGCTGCCGAGCGTCGACCTGTTCATCGCCGGTAACACGATCGGCTCGCTCGAGCGGCTTGCGATCCTGATGGAGCAGGGCTTCGAGGTCCCGCTTTGACCTCGACCGGAGGCGATCGCGGCCGGCACTCGGTGATGCGCGCTCGGGTGCGCTCGTGATCGCCGGGGTGGTCCTTGCGGCGGGTGAGGGCAGCCGCTTCGGCGGGCCGAAGCAGCTCGCCGAGCTGCGCGGAACGGCGCTTGTCGACCACGCGGTCGAGACGATGCTCTGCGTCCCGGCGATCGAACGCGTCGTCGTCGTCCTCGGTGCCGAGGCGGAGCTGGTCCGCGAAGGCGCCCGGCTCGAAGGGGCCGACGTGGTCGTCGCAGCGGATTGGCGCGAGGGCATGGCCGCGTCGCTGCGTGCCGGTGTCGCCGCCTGCGCCGAGGCCGAGGCCGTCCTGATCACGCTTGCCGACCAGCCGCTGATCACCCCGCAGGTGATCGCCGCGGTGCTCGACCTCGCCGGCGCTCGCTTGCCGGCGGCCCGAGCCACCTACGGTGGTGCCCCCGGCCATCCGGTGCTGATCAAGCGCGAGCTGTTTGCCGCCGTCGCCGAGCTGCACGGCGAGCGTGGCGCGCGAGACCTGCTCGAGCGCGCCGGCGCCCGGACGCTCGAGTGCGGCCACCTCGCGAGCGCGCACGACGTCGATACGCGCGATGATCTCGAGGCGATCGGGGGCACCCTGGCCAGTGGTCGGTCTGGCAAAGCCGCGGTGCGCAGATGAAGCTCGAGCACTCGTTCGAGGTCGAAGCGCCCCTCGACAGGGTGTGGGAGACGATGATCGAGATCGAGCGCGTTGCCCCCTGCCTGCCCGGAGCCGAGATCACCGGCTCCAGCGAAGGCGTCTACGAGGGCAATTTCACCGTCAAGCTTGGGCCGACGACCGCGGCCTACGCCGGCAAGCTCGAGCTGACAGAGGTCGACGCGGCGGCGCACACCGTGACGATGAGCGCCAACGGGCGCGACAAGCGCGGCCAGGGCTCGGCGAAGGCCAAGATCGACAGCTCGATGGAGCACGCCGGCGGCGTCACCAAGGTCGTCGTCCTGACCGACTTCACGCTCACCGGCCGGCTGGCGCGCTTCGGTCGCGGCGGCATGATCGAGGACGTCTCCAACAAGCTCGTCGGCGACTTCGTCGAGTGCTTGCGCAGCTCGCTCGAAACTCCGGCGCAGCCTGAGCGGGCGGACGGCGTGGGCGAGGCGGGGCCCAGCGCGCCGCCCTCGCCACCACCGAGGCCGAAGCCCGTCAAGGGAGGGAGACTGTTCCTCTCCGTGCTGTGGACGCGGATCAAGCGCCTGCTCGGCAGGGCCTGATGCAGCGCGGCGCCACAAACCAAGCCGGCTGAGAACGCAGGCGGATCCGGCTAGGCCGCCGCCTCGCTCGCCTGCGCCGTATCGCCCGCCTCCGAGGCACCCTCGGGATGGATCGGGCCGCTCGTCTCCCGCAGGGGCTCGCCGGCGCGGCCGGTGCGTACGGCGATCACCTCGGCGAGGATCGAGACGACCGTCTCGGCCGGGGTACGGGCGCCAACATCGAGGCCGCAGGGTGCGCGCATGCGGGCGATCGACTGCTCGTCGAGACCGGTAGCGCGCAAGCGCTCGAGTCGCCGCTTTTGGGTCTGGCGACTGCCGAGCGCCCCGATGTATCCGGCGCCCGTGGCAAGCGCCGCGATCAGCGCTGGCTCGTCGAACTTTGCGTCGTGGGTGAAGACGAGTACGACGTCGCGCCGGCCCAGCTCCTGACCTTCCAAGTAGCGGTCGGGCCAATCGACCACGACCTCGGCGGCCCGTGAGAACCGCGGGCTGTCGATGAAGGGCCTACGGGCGTCGCAGATGGTCACCCGGTAGCCGATCTCGCTGGCGACCTTCGCCATCTCCGCGGAGAAATCGATCGCACCGAAGATCACCATTCGCGGCTGGGTCGAGAACGCCTGAATATAGACGGCCAGATCCGAGCCCATCACCTCGCCCCCGGCCCCGTAGCGGCGGATTCGCGATAGCCCCTCGTCGAGCTGGCCCAGCGCATCACGCTCGACGGAGCGGTCGAGCAGGTCGGTGACTCCGAGGCCGCCGACCACGCCGTCGCGCAGGATCGACATCTTGGCACCGGCGCGATCGCCGTCGAGCAGCGTCGCCAGGGCGACCGGCTCGTCAGCCGCGCGCGCGCCGGCCACCGCCTCGAGCGCCGCCAAGGCGTCAGCGCCATGCTCGTGGACGAACACGCGGACGGTGCCGCCGCACATCAGACCGACCCCCTCCGCCTCCTCGTCGGAGACGCCGTAGGTCACAACCCGGGCGTCCTCTCCGCCCAGGATCCGCTGAGCCTCCTCCACCAGCGCTGCCTCGACGCATCCGCCGGTCACCGATCCCTCGATGTTGGCGCGGTCGTCGACGAGCATCTGCGCGCCCGGGTCGAGTGGCGCCGAGCCGATGCGCTCGACGAGCGTGGCGGCGACAACGCGTCGTCCGTCGCGCAGCCACCCGGCGGCGATGCTGTCGGAAATCGGCAAGGTGCTGATGATTGCTCTCCGATCGCCAAGGGTAGATGATTGTTTCAATTGGAAAACCAGGTTCTTAAGACGAGGAGGAGTTCCATGGCCGGCAGCGACGAGGAGCAGGACGACCCGCAGAAGCCCAGTGAGCAGCGGGGCGGTACCACGCCGGATGAGACGGAGGCCCGGGAGAAGGGTGAGTGGGCGGGCAAGGCCGACGAAGGCGTCGTTCCCGCCGAGCTCGGAGGATCGGACGCACCGCGCGAGATGCTGGACTCAGATCCGGAGCTGGGGAGCTCGGTCCTCGGGGAGACGACAGGCTCGGACGAGCCGGCAACCGAGAGCGGAATCGACCTGAGCGGAGGCGACAGCGCCGACGCCGTCACCGACGGTGGCCCCGACCTGCCCGATGAGGAAGAGCCCGACGTAAAGGACATCGGCGCGCCGCCCGGCAAGGCCGACGCCGACTCCAAAGAGGGTTGATCCGAATCGACTTGCGGCTATGCGATCGCACGGATCTTCTCGGTTCGGCGACAGCCGCCGGCCTCCGCTGAGTTACTATGTACCCGCACAACTTCGCGGGAGAGAGGGAAAGCTGATGGCCATCGCACCGGGTCTGTTTGAGGGTGGTGTGTGCTGACAGTCGCGTCCACCGGATGGGTGGTCGGGATCGTGCTCGGCGTCGTCGTGATCGCGGTCGCCGCGGTGATCGTGATCGTGATCGTGGCCCTGGCGATGAGGATCGCCCAGCAGGCCAAGACCGCCGAAGGTGCGGTCGAGGTGGTTCGCAAGCAGACGGCCGAGCTCGGCGGCATTCCCCGGATCAACGACTCGGGAGTCAGGATCCTGCACGCGGCACGATCCCTGCGCAAGGTGGCGGTCGGAAAATGATCGTCCTCGCTGTTTCAAGCGATACCTACTGGACGATCGCCCTGATCATCGGGCTCGGCGCGGCACTGGTCGTCGCGGTTCTGCTCATTACGCTCCTGCTCAACGTCAGCAGGATCCAGCGCTCGGTCGAGGGCCTGTTGGCGATCGCGGGCAGCGTCGGCGCGAACACCGCGAACATCCCGCAGCTGGAGGCGACCGCGCCGGTGCTCGCACAGATCGTTGACGAAGCCGTGGTTCAGGACGGCTATATGAACGCCCTCACAGACGGCTTCGGCGAAGCAGAACTTACATGAGCGACGACACCTTCATCCTGCTCAGCGTCATCCTCGCCTTGGTTGTCATTGGGGTGCTCGCCGTTGCACTGATCATGGTCCGCCAGGGCCTCGTCGCGATCTCGGAGGGCCTTGCGGCACTTCGATCCGCGCTCGAGGGCGTCGAGTCCGCGCACCTGCGCCCGCTCGGGCCCGCCGTCCAGGCGATCAACGCTCAGTTCGAGATCATCCTCAGCGCGCTGCCGGGGATCGCCCGCAAGGCCGCGATCGTCGCCGAGAGGAGGCCGCGATGACGCTCTGGTGGATCGGAAACATCGTCCTGCTCATCGTCATCTTCCCGGTCGTCGTCTTCCTTCTGCGCGGCGTGCTGGAAGCTGCCAGGAGCATCGTTCCCGCCGTGCGGGGGATCGCGGCCGTCGCGGCCACGGGGTCGAAGGACCTCGACGCCACCGCACTGCTGCTGACGACCCAGGAGCAGGCGACGCAGACGATCGCCGGCGTCGCCAACTACGGCGGCTCGCTCGACGTCATCCTCGACGACGCCGACGAGAAGTAAGAGCAGCCATGTTGCCCCTAGCAATCGTCGCGCCCGCGGTGGTCATGATCCTCGCGGTCCTGCTGATCGTGCTCGCCCTCGTCTACTACCTCGTCTCGACGATCCTGGAGCTTCGAAAGATCGCCGCCGGCCTCGACGAGGTGATCGTCGGCGTCGGCGAGATCGTCGAGAAGAGCGCGCCGGTCAACGACGTCGTGACGACGATCAACCAGCAACTCGACGCCGGTGTCGAGGCCCTCGAGGGACTGCTGGTGAAGAAGGCGGGCATGGCCGACGCGATGGGCCTGATCGACGGCCTCTACCCCGGGGCCAAAGCCGCCGGACTGCGCAACTTCCCCGAGAGCGCCGATGTCGACTCGCCCCGGATCGGCGAGACGTACACCAGAGGGACGCTGACGCTCGCGCGGCTCGGCCGCGAGGCGCCGATCGCGGCCGCCAGCCCCCAAGGTGGAGTGCTGCGCAACGTCGAGGGGGGCAGCTTGGCAGCCCGAGAACTCTACCCGGAGGTCCGTCAAACGCGACCGGAGAACCTGCCGCGCTCGCCTGTCATCGGCGCCGACGCCCCGGTCCAATACGAACAGCGCGACGACATCGGGGCTCCGCGTAAGCGGCTCCCGCCGCGGCGTCCCTGATCCAGATCTAAGAGGAGAGGAGTTACCGCTTGCAGACCCCCGCGCCATTCGAGTACGAGCGTGCGACCAGTGTGGAGGGCGCGATCGAGGCGCTCCAGCGGCTCGGCTCCGAGGCGCGAATCATCGCCGGCGGGCACAGCCTGCTGCCGATGATGAAGCTGCGGCTGGCCAGCCCCGAGCATCTGATCGATATCAACGGCCTCACCGAGCTCGCCTACATCCGCGACGCAGACGGCGAGATCAGGATCGGCGCGATGACCCGGCACGTCGAGCTGCTCAAGTCCGAGGCGCTCGCCCAGCGCTTTCCGCTCTTCCGCGACGCCGAGGCCGTGATCGCCGACCCGGTCGTCCGCAACCGCGGCACGATCGGCGGCTCGCTGTGCCAGGCGGACGCGGCCGAGGACCTCTCTGCCGTCTGCTCGGCGGCCAAGGCGAAGGTGGTCATCCGCGGCGCCGAGGGCGAGCGGGTAGTCGGGATGGAGGACTTCCACGTCGGGCCGTACATGACAGCGGTGGGCGAGGGCGAGATCCTGACCGAGATTCGCTTGCCGGTGCGCCCGGGCGCGGGCAGCGCCCACGAGAAGGTGGAGCGTCGCGCCGGCGATTGGGCAATCGCCGCTGCATCGGCGGCTCTGTGGATCGACGGCGGCACGATCCGCGAGGTCGGCATCGCGCTCAGCGCGGTCGGGATGACGACCGAGGAGCTGCTGCGCGGCAAGTCGCCGTCGGACGAGCTCTTCGCGCAGGCCGGTGAGATCGCTTCGGGGGACTGCTCTCCGAGCGCCGACGGCCGCGGACCGGTCGACTACAAGCGCCATCTCGCCGGCGTGCTCACCCAACGCGCGCTGCGCCGCTCGGCGGCCCGCGCCCTGCAACAGGAGGCCTGATCATGAACGTCTCGGTAACCGTCAACGGCGAGCGGGTCTCCGAAGAGATCGAGCCGCGCCAGTTGCTCGTGCACTTCATCCGCGAGACCCTCGGCCTGAAAGGAACACATTGGGGCTGCGACACCTCCAACTGTGGTGCCTGCGTGGTCCAGATGGACGGCGAGCCGGTCAAGTCGTGCACCGTCCTGACGGCGATGTGCGAGGGCCACGAGATCCGCACGGTGGAGTCGCTCGAGGTCGACGGCGAGCTCGACCCGCTCCAGCAGGGCTTCCACGAGCGCCACGCCCTGCACTGTGGGTTCTGCACACCGGGGATGTTGATGACGGCGCGCGCCCTCTTGGACGAGAACCCTGATCCGACCGAAGGCGAGATCCGGACCGCGATCTCCGGCGCCATCTGCCGCTGCACCGGGTACAAGAACATCGTCAGCGCCGTGCAATGGGCAGCTGAACACGAAGCCACGGCGAAACAGGAGGCCTGAGCATGGCAGTTGTCGAGAACCTTCCGAGCCCCTCATCCGAGCGTCCGATCGGCTTTGGCCGGCTCAAGCGCAAGGAAGATGCGCGCTTCATTCGCGGCCAGGGCACCTACCTCGACGACATCGAGCTGCCGGGGATGGTTCACGGCGCGGTCCTGCGCAGCCCCTACGCACATGCGCGCATCGTCTCGATCGACACGTCGGCCGCGCTGGCCCATCCCAACGTCGCCGCCGTCGTCACTGCCAAGGACCTCGAGACGCTCGGCCTGGCGTGGATGCCGACGATCTCCTACGACACGCAGGCCGTGCTCGCCGGCGACAAGGTCCGCTTCCAGGGTCAGGAGGTCGCGTTCGTGATCGCGACCGACGAGTACTCGGCCAACGATGCGCTGACGCTGATCGATGTCGAATACGAGCCCTTGCCGGCGGTCGTCAACGCTCGCAAGGCGCTCGACGCCGACGCGCCGCTGATCCGCGACGACAAGTCCGGCCAGTCCGACAACCTCGCGAGCCCGACCTGGGAGGCCGGCGACGAGGCGGCGACCGACCGCGCCTTCGCCGAGGCCGATACCGTCGCCACCCGCGACATCATCTACCCGCGCTGTCATCCGGCCCCGCTCGAGACGTGCGGCATCATCGCCGACTTCAACCCCGAGAGCGGCCAGCTCGACATCTACAACGGCAACCAGGCACCGCACGCGCACCGCACGGTCTACGCGCACGTCGCCGGGCTCGCCGAGCACATGATCCGGATCCGTTGCCAGGACATCGGCGGCGGCTTCGGCAACAAGGTGCCCGTCTACCCGGGCTACGTCTGCGCGATCGCCGGTTCGATCGTCGCCGGCGTGCCCGTCAAGTGGGTCGAGAACCGATCCGAGAACCTGCTGTCCACCGGCTTCGCCCGCGACTACATCATGCGCGGCGAGATCTGCTCCAAGGACGGCAAGATCACCGGCCTGCGGGTCGACGCCATCGCCGACCACGGCGCCTTCGACAGCACCGCTCAGCCGACCAAGTTCCCGGCTGGGTTCTTCCACATCGTCTGCGGTTCCTACGACCTCGAGGCCTCCCACGTCAAGATCAAGGCGGTCTACACCAACAAGGCACCCGGGGGCGTCGCTTACCGGTGCTCGTTCCGCATCACCGAGGCCGTCTACCTGGTGGAGCGGATGGTGGACGCGCTCGCACTGGAGATGAAGGTCGACCCGATCGACCTGCGGATGAGCAGCTTCATCGCGCCCGAGCAGTTCCCATACGAGACGACCACCGGCTGGACCTATGACTCCGGCGACTACGCCAAGACGATGGACGTCGCCAAGCAGATGGCCGGCTACGACGACCTGCGCCGCGAGCAGGCTGAGAAGCGCGCCCGTGGCGAGTTGATGGGCATCGGTGTGTCCTTCTTCACGGAGGGCGTCGGCGCCGGGCCGCGCAAGCACATGGACATCCTCGGGCTGGCGATGAACGACGGCGCCGACCTGCGCGTGCACCCTTCCGGCAAGGCGGTGGTCAGCATCAGCGCGCAGACCCAGGGCCAGGGACACGAGACCACGTTCGCCCAGATCGTCGCCGAGGAGCTCGGCATCCCGCCCGAGGACGTCGAGGTCCGCCACGGCGACACCGACAAGTCGCCCTACGGCCTCGGCACCTACGGCAGCCGCTCGACGCCGGTCTCGGGCGGGGCGGTCGCGGTCGTCTCGCGCAAGGTGCGTGACAAGGCGCGCCTGATCGCGGCGACGATGCTCGAGACGAGGCCCGAGGACCTGGCGTGGGAGAAGGGCCGCTGGTACGTCAAGGGTGACCCCGAGGTGGGCGCGATGATCGAGGACATCGCGGCACGGGCGTACAGCGGAGAGCCGATGCCGGCCGAGATGGAGGGCGGCCTCGACGCGCAGGTGATCTACGACCCGCCGAACCTCACCTACCCCTATGGCGCCTACATCGCGGTCGTCGACATCGACCCCGACACCGCCCATGTCACGGTCCGGCGCTTCATCGCGGTCGACGACTGCGGCGTGCGGATCAACCCGATGGTCGTCGACGGCCAGATCCACGGCGGGCTCGCCGAGGGCGTCGGCATCGCCCTGATGGAGCTGATCTCCTTCGACGAGGAGGGCAACTGCCTCAACTCGTCGTTCATGGATTACCTGATCCCGACCGCGCTCGAGTGCCCCGACTTCGAGCTGGGCGAGACGGTCACGCCCTGCCCCCATCACCCGATCGGCGCCAAGGGCGTCGGCGAGTCGCCGACGGTCGGTTCACCGCCGGCGATTGTGAATGCGGTGATCGACGCGCTGCACGAGACGCATGGGGTCGATCACATCGACATGCCCTGCTCCCCGGCGCGTGTCTGGGCGGCGATGCAGGGGCGCCCCGAACCACCGCAATGATGAGCGCGGGCCTGTCGCGCCGAGCGCAGGAGCTCGCGGCTGGGCGGATCCCATTCGTGACCGCGACGGTGGTGCGGGCGCAGAGCCCGACGAGCGTCGAGGCCGGAAGCGTCGCGCTCGTGCTCGGTGACGGCACGATCGAGGGGTTCGTCGGCGGCACTTGCACGGAGCAGAGCGTTCGCGCCTACGCCCTGATCGCGCTCAAGAGCGGCGAGCCGGTGCTGTTGCGGATCCTGCCCGATGGGCCCGAGGGCGAGGCCGCCTCCACGGGCGCGAAGATCGCGAGCGAGGACGGAGCGGCGACGGTCCAGAACCCGTGCCTGTCGGGGGGAGCGATCGAGGTCTTCCTCGAGCCCGCCCCGCCGGCCCCGCGCGTCGCGGTCGTGGGCGACACGCCGATCGCGAGCGCGGTTCGGCGGATCGGCGAGGAGCTCGGGCTCGAGATGGTCGCCGTGACCGGCGACGAGCCGGCGGGCACCGGCGATCTCGCCCTCGTCGTCGCCGCACACGGACGCGACGAGCTGCACTCGCTGCGCCACGCCCTCGAGTTGGGCCTGCCCTACGTCGGCCTCGTCGCCAGCGCCAAGCGCGGCGCCGGCGTGATCGCGCAACTGCGCACCGACGGGGTGGCCGAGGAGCTGCTGGAGCGGATCGACGTACCCGCCGGGATCGCGATCGGCGCGCGCACCGCGGCCGAGATCGCGCTCTCGATTCTCGCCAAGGTCGTCGAGGTGCGACGCGACGCAGGCGACCAGGCGCCGAAGCCCGCCGCCGCTGCGCGCGCGTCGAGCGCGCCCACGTCCACCCCCGCCTCATCAACGCTTGCCGTCGACCCGGTCTGCGGGATGACCGTCGCGGCGCTGGCGAGCACACCCTCGGTGCGCCACGACGGCGAAACGGTCTACTTCTGCTGCGAGGGCTGCAAGACCAAGTTCGAAGCCGAGCATGCAGCACTCGCCAACTGACCCGCCTGATCTCTTCGTCACCGGTCTCGTGCTCGGCGCCGGCGGCTCCAAGCGCCTCGGGCGTCCCAAGCAGCTCCTCGAATACGGCGAGGGCACGCTGCTGGGCCACGTTGTCGGTGTCGCTCGCGAATGCAGCTACGACCAGACCGTCGTGGCGCTCGGAGGCTCCGCCGGCGATGTTCGCGCGACGGTGGACCTCGACGGCAGCGACGTGGTCGTCAACGACGCCTACGGCGCGGGCTGCTCGTCGTCGATCTCCGCCGCGCTCGGCATCGTCGACCGACGATGCGACGTCCTCGTGCTGATGCTCGGCGACCAGCCGGGCGTGAGCGCGGATACCGTCGCGACGCTCCTGGGGGGGCGCGGCGACGCGCCCCTGGCCGTATGCAGCTATGACGACGGGCACGGCCATCCGATCGCCTTCGCGCGTAGCGTCTTCGGGGCACTCGCCGATCTCCATGGCGACAAGGGCGTGTGGCGACTGCTCGAGCAGCGAGCCGACGAGGTCACGGCGGTGCCGGTCGCCGGCGTGATCCCACGCGATGTCGACACCCCCGAGGACTACGAGGCCGTCCTCGCCGCCCTGAGCGCAGCATGACTCCGCCTCGCACTGAGGTCACGGGCGAGGCAGCCGGCGAGATCCTTCGGCTCGTGCCCGATGTCGAGACCCTGGCCCGAAGCCTCGCCGGCGTCGACTACCTCGTCGATGAGGGACTGGCGACGTCGATGTTCCTCAGCCTGCGGCTGCCCCAGCCCCTGCTGTTGGAGGGCGAGGCGGGAGTTGGCAAGACGGAGGCGGCGAAGTCACTGGCCGCCGTGCTCGATACGCCGCTGATCCGGCTGCAGTGCTACGAGGGGATCGACGCGGCGGAGGCGCTTTACGAGTGGAACTACCCCCGGCAGCTGCTCAGCATCCGGCTTGCCGACTCCAAGGACGCGACCCTGGGCGAGGAGGAGCTGTTCGGTTCGGACTATCTGATCAGGCGGCCGTTGCTGCGGGCGCTCGAGCACCCCGGCCCGCGCCCGGCGGTGCTGCTGATCGACGAGATCGACCGCGCCGACGACGACTTCGAGGCGTTCCTGCTCGAGCTCTTGGCGGAGGCGAGCGTGACGATCCCCGAGCTCGGCACGATCACCGCCACGCACCCGCCGATCATCGTCCTGACCTCCAACCGCACCCGCGATCTTCACGACGCCGTCAAACGCCGCTGCCTGTACCGCTGGATCGACTACCCGACCCCGGAGCGCGAGGTGGAGATCGTGCGCCGTCGCGTCCCCGGCTCCTCGCAGACGCTTGCGGTTGAGGTCGCCGACGCGGTTTCGCGCATGCGCGACTCAGACGTGCAGAAGCCACCGGGGATCGCCGAGGCGATCGACTGGCTCGCGGCCCTGGGCCTGCTCGGGGTCGAGCACCTCGACGCCGGCGCCGTAGACCTTACCCTCGGATCGGTGCTGAAGTACGACGAGGACCAGGAGGTGATCCGCGCGGCCGGCCTCGACCAGCTCGTGCGAAGCGGTGGCTGACGCCGGGGTCTCGGAGCGGTCATTCGGGGTGCAGACGATCCACCTCGACCTGCCGCCGCTCGCCGGGTCGCTGGGCCAGCGCCTGCGCGATGTCGGCGTCCCGGTTACCCCCGAGCGCTCGGCCGACTTCGCCCGGGCGCTGGCGCTGACGCGGCCGAACACCCGCCGGCGGCTGTACTGGACCGCGCGCTCGGTGTTCGTCTCCGACCAGTCGCATGCCGGGGCCTTCGACGCGGTCTTCCGCTCGATCTTCGGCGGCGGGCCCGCCGCAGCCGAGGGCTTGCAGCCCGATGATGCGGAAACCGTCGCCGCGCCGCCCGACGATCGGCCGAAGTCCGAGCACGCGACCTCGCCCGGGGAGTCGACTGAGCACGATACGCGGGGGCAGCCGGCGTCCTCACCGCCGCGCGCGGGCGACGACGACGAGGAGGGCACCGAGGTCGACGTCCCCGTGGCGATGGCCAGCGACGAGGAGGTGCTGGCCGGCAAGAGCTTCGACGCGCTCGACCCGCACGAGCTCGCGCAGCTCTATCAGCTCATGTCGCGCCTGCAGCTGGCCCCGCCGCTGCGGCGCACGCGGCGCTACGAGAAGGGGCGCCGGGGCGAGCAGATCGACATGCGGCGGACCCTGCGAGCCAGCCTGCGCACCGGCGGCGATCCGATCCGCCTGGCGCGGCGGCGGCGGCGAATCGTCCGCCGCCGGCTCGTGATGCTGTGCGACATCTCCGGTTCGATGGAGCCCTACGCGCGCGCCTACCTGCAGTTCCTGACCTGTGCCGCCGGCAGCGGCCCGAAGGCCGAGGCGTTCGTCTTCGCCACGCGGCTGACCCGCCTGACCCGCGCACTGGCCTCCCGCCATCCGGAGCGCGCGATCCAGCGCGCCGCGGCCGCGGCGCCGGACTGGTCGAGCGGAACTCGGATCGGCGACGCGCTGAAGCAGTTCAACGACCGCCACGGGCGTCGCGGTGTGGCCCGCGGCGCCGTGGTCGTGATCCTCTCCGACGGCTGGGAGCGAGGCGACCCGATGCTCGTCGGGCGCGAGATGGAACGCCTCGCGCGCCTCGCTCACCGGATCGTCTGGGTCAATCCGCGCGTCAGGGCCAGCGAGTTCTCCGTGCGGGCCGGCGGCATGGTCGCCGCCCTGGAGCACTGTGTGCCGGCCGAGACCTTTAAAGCGCCGGCTGCCGACGAGGCCGAGGAGGAGTCGTGGGCGAGCGCGACGCCGGTGCCGGGCAGCTCGGTCGCGATGCCCAGCGGACACCGCCCCAGCAAGGGGAACACGACCCCGGGATGGGTGACCGATGACGACGAGTGAGAAGACCTGCATCTATCCGGGGTGCGAGCGGCCGGCGGTGCCTGCGCACCCGCTGGGCGGTCCACAGCCCGCCTTTTGCGACCTGGAAGACCACAACGCGCTCAGCGCCCACAGCGAGCGCGAGCGCCTCAAATCCCGAGCAACAGCGAACCGCGACGAAGAGGAGGACGAGTAATGGCCGAAGAGGCTTACCGGGCAGTGTTCCTGCGTGTGCACCCGACCGGCAAGATGGTGCTCAGCCTGACGATCGAATCCGACGGCAAGGAGCACGAGTACGCGCAGCTCGTAGCCGCCGAGCTCGGCGTTCCGGCGCTCGACGTCAAGGTCGTCCCTGCCGACACCGACCGTTTCGGCGTCGGTCACGGCTTCAACACGAGCCCGTCAGACGGGACGCCGACGGCGATTGCCAGCGCCAGCGGCAGGATCCGCGACAAGGGGAGACTTCTCGCGAGCGCGGCGCTGGATGCCGCGCCGGAGACCCTCACCTGGTCGAACGGCGGCTGGGCAGCCGGCGATGGCAGCGACCCGACTCAGGTCAAGACGGTCGAGGAGCTCGCCCTCTACGCGCACGGCACCGGCGCCCTGCCGCCGGGTGTGGAGGGGGGACTTGACGCCCAAGCCGTCTACCGCGACTGAAATGACGGGCCCAGATCGCCGCCATGCTGCGCCTCGGTCGCTTGTGTGCCGGCGCACACGGCGCTCCCTGCGTCCTTGCCTGGCGCCGCCTGGACCTCGTCATTTCAGTCGCGCGTTCGGATGAAAGGGTGTTAGAGGTGGCCTTCGAGCACGACTTCGACCTCGTCCTTGACCTTGAGCGCCCCGAACAGGGCGGAATAGGGCTTTATGCCCCAGGCGGTCTGCTTGACGATCGCCTTGGCGCTGAGCGCCCCGTCGTCGGCAATCGCGAGGTCGAACGTGATCGGCTGGGTCTTGCCGGCGAGCGTCAACTCGCCCTCGATGCTGATCCGGCTGCCCTCGGCCTCGCCCTGCACGCTGGTCGAACGGAACCTGACGTCCTCACGCCTGAGGACCTCGTCGTCGATGGTCTGGTGGATGTTCGCCTTGTCGTCGTCGCCAAGGGCCTGGATGCCACCGGTGCCCTTGATCACGCGAAGCGAAGTGGCGTCGGCGACGAGCTCGAGGCTCGTCGCCGCGGGATCCTCGCCGACCTCGAGGGTCGCCTCCCAAGAGGTGACGTGGAGCACGAGGTCGTGTCCGGCCTTGGCCGCGGCTCCGGCCCGTCGCGTGTGCACCGAGAGGGTGGCGTGGTCAGGTCCGAGCGGATGCCTGCCGGACTGAATCGACATTCGCCGAGCATATAGCGATGCGCACAACAAGAAGCGACTCGCACAACAAAAAGGAAAAGGAGCAGCCGCATGGCTACTGAACTGGATCATTCCTTCTCGACGACGAAGTCGATCGACGACAGCTTCGTTGCGGTCACCGACCTCGAGCGCGTGGTGCCGTGCGTCGATGGCGGCCGCGTGATCGAGGCGACCGGACCGGACTCGGTCAAGGCAGAGATCCTCTTGAAGATGGGGGCGATGTCGATGAAGTTCACCGGCACCGTCGAGATCGCCGAGAAGGACGCCGCTGCCCACCGCGCCGTCCTGCGCGTCAAGTCCAAGGAGGCCGGGGGCCAGGGTCATGCCAACGCGGATGTCACCTTCCAGCTCGAGGAGGGAGGCGGGACTATCCACACCAATGCGCAGATCACGGGCAAGGCCGCGTCGATGGGGGAGGGCGTCGTCAGCGGTGTGCTCGACGCGCTGATCACGGACTTCACCGGGAAGCTCGGCAAGGTCTGATTCGGTTCGAGGACGCTAGATCTATGAGGGGAGGCGACTGAAAATGGCGATCGTCGCGATGAGACAGATCCGCGAGGGTGAGGTGCCGTTCGACGGTGGGACAGCGATCCAGGAGGACCAGGACCGCCCAGCGTTCCGTGGAAATGGCCCCGACGACTACGTCTGCGTGCAGTGCGGCAACCTCCTCGCTCAGGGGATGAACCCGGAGCAGATGACGAAGAAGGTCCGCGTTCGCTGCGGGCGCTGCTCAACGGTCAACGTAACCGTCACGGACGACCCGCAGGACGCCGCCGCCGGCGGCGCTGATCGTCTCGGGGGACAGTCGAGCGGCAGTTAACGTCCCGCTATGGGACGCTGGCTGGCGCTCGTCAACGAAGCATTCCAGACAGGCCGGTCTCAGCGGGCGAGGGTCAGCAGTTGGGGCCGGTGGCGCTGGTAGGCGGCTGCCCCGTCGCCGTCGACGGCCGCGATCCGCACGAGCGGCGGGTGGCCCATCGCCGAAACGGCGAGGTCGCGGAGCGAGTCGTTGTAGGCCCGTTCGCGCTGCACACCACCGAAGCCGAAGCCCTTGGCCGCCAGGCCGCGCGAGAGCCCATCGCTGCTCGAGCACCAGGCGCGGCACAGATCCATGTACTCGCCGGGGTCGAAGCCGACGACCGCATCCGCGGGGTAGAGCTCGAGCGCGGTCAGGCGGAAGGACGTGAGGTGCTCGGGCCCGTCGACCTCGATCACGGTCCCCGTACGCGTGTGCACCAGATCGAGGGGCAGCAGCAGGGTCGCCCGCGACGCGTACAGAACCGAGACATCGCCCTTGAGCCGGGCATAGATCGCCTCGAGCAATGCAAGCGTGGCAGTCACCGGCGCGACGAGGGTCGGGTCGCGCCGCGCCTTGGCCACGCGCTCGAGCCCCACGTGGCCCTGCTCGGACAGCCAGTCGAACGACTGACTCCCCAGCTCGATGCCGTCCTGCGCCGCCGCCTGGGCGAACGCCGCGTGAGCGCTATCAACCATGCTCAGAGCCCAACCTACCGAGATCGGCCCTTGCTCTCGACGGCCTGGCCTGTCGTCTGCGATGTCTTCGACGCGCCGGCGCTCGACGCAGCTCTTGCCGCCGGGGTGGTCGCCTTCGCGACCACTCTTCGCGGCGCCTCCAACGCCAAGGCCAAGGCCGAGCTGACGGCCCCGACATGCGAGCTGGCGCCAGGGGTTCGAGCAGGCACTTGGATAGTGTCTGTTCGAGACCACGGACTCGACGAGACCGACGTGAAGCGAGTTCTCGGCGGATTCCCAGGAGGAAACGATGGCTTACGAGGTCCCGGACCTTCCCTACGGCTACGACGCACTAGAGCCCCACATCGACGAGGCGACGATGCGCGTCCATCACGACAAGCACCACCAG
>CAJDUA010000007.1_pt1 | contig 85744 bp, 88 predicted proteins | sample 7390011 | NCBI WGS metagenome assembly CAJDUA01 (sample SAMEA7055673, study PRJEB34461) | soil metagenome | biome: terrestrial ecosystem; feature: Peninsula; material: soil | place: Antarctica | collected 2016 | reverse complement strand
GTGGGAGACGCTGATGCGCCGCGCCGACTCTTGCGAGGGAACGACGCGGATCGCGCTCGTCGGAAAGTACGTGAAGCTCGCCGATGCCTACAAGTCCGTTATTGAGGCGCTCACCCACGGTGGCTACCAGCACGGCACCAAGATTGAGGTCCAACTCGTCGACTCGGAAAACTTCGACCCGGCCGAGATCACTCAGTGGGCCGATGGCATCTTGATCCCGGGCGGGTTCGGTGAGCGCGGGATCGAGGGCAAGATCGAGGCGGCGCGGATCGCGCGCGAGAACGGCATCCCCTACCTCGGCATCTGCCTCGGGATGCAGATCGCCGTTGCTGAGTTCGCACGCAACGTCGCCGGCATGGCCGGTGCCAACTCGACCGAGTTCGATCCCGAAACGCCGTTTCCGGTGGTCGACTTGCTTCCTGAGCAAAAAGAGGTTTCAGACATAGGCGGCACGATGCGCCTCGGCGCCGATCCAGTGAAGCTTCACGAGAACACGCGAGCGCGCGAAATCTTCGACGGCGAGGCAGTTATCTACAAGCGCCACCGTCACCGCTTCGAGGTCAACAACCAGCTTCGCCGCCGCCTTGAAGACGAGGGCCTCGTCTGCGGCGGCACCTCGCCCGATGAACGTCTAGTCGAGATCATCGAACTGCCCGACCACCCGTTCTTCGTTGCCTCGCAGTTTCACCCCGAGTTCAATTCGCGCCCGAACCGTCCAGAGCCGCTGTTTCGCGAGTTCGTCGGTGCGGCAGCGCGGCGCCGAGCGAAGCGCGTCGAGGACCCGGCGAGTGAGGAGATGGAGACCGACGTAGAGGATGTCGCGGACTCCAGCGACGTTCACGTTCGCCGACAGGCCTAAAGCTATCTCGACCGAATTGTTCGCCGACGCCGTGCTGTGCGAACTGCGAGCGCCGCACGCTCACACGGGATCGCGAATCGCTCAACTAGCCTGTCGGCCGTGAGCGAGGTCGACGAGCAGCTGGTGCACGAGGTCTTCGCGCGCTGGAACAGCGGCGAGCGCGAGGTCGACCCGGAGCTGATTGACGAGGAGGTCGAGATCCGCTCGGCCCTCGACCAGCCAGCGAGATGGCTGGTCAGATTCCGCGAGGGCCGCTTGCACTTGCTCGCCAACTTCATCGGTCACGACTCCGCCGGCAAAGCGGCAGAGGCGGAATGAGCGTCGGCGCCGGCCGCGCGCTCGAACGTTTCGTGCGCTTGTGCGAGATCGCCAGCCCAACGGGATCCGAGCGCGAGATCGCCGACGCGGTCAAGGCCGAGCTCGAAGGGCTGGGAATCGAGGTCGTCGAGGACGATGCGGCCGTTGCAGCAGGCGCAGGCGCCGGCAACCTGATCGCCCACGTGCCGGGGACGGGGGGGGAATGGGTGATGTTCTGCGCCCATCTTGACACGGTGCCTCATGATGAGCCGATCGAGGTCGACCTCATCGACGGTGTTTATCGCAGTCGTGGCGCGACGATCCTGGGTGCCGATAACAAGGCCGCGGTCACGGTTCTCGTCGAGCTCGCAGCCCGCTGCGCCGCGTTGCCGCCCCGCTGCGGTGTCGAGCTCGTGTTCACGGTCGCCGAGGAGGATGGCTTGTGCGGTGCCCGCGAGCTCGATCTCGGCGGTTTGCGTGCACCGTTGGGCATCGTCCTCGATCACGCGACGCCGATCGGTGAGGTGATCACGGCGGCGCCCACGCACCAACGCTTGGTCGCCGAGTTCGAAGGTCTCGAGGCACATGCCGGGATTCGTCCTGAGGCCGGCCATTCGGCAATCGAGGCGGCTGCGGCTGCGGTCGCGGCGATGCGCCTGGGGCGCCTCGACGAGGAGACGACCGCCAACGCCGGCGTGATCTCGGGTGGCAGCGCCTCAAACGTCGTCGCTGGGCACTGCCGGCTCGAGTGCGAGGCGCGGTCGCTCGACGACGCCAAGGCCGCAGCCGCGATGGCAGGGCTCGTCGACGCATGCACCTGGGCGGCAACTCAGCACGGCTGCGATGTCGACATCGACGTCACCGAGGAATTTCGCGCGTACCGCCTGGCGTCGAGCTCTGCGGCAGTACGACTCGCGTCGGCCGCGCTCGAGCGCTGCGGAAAGCAGCCCCGTGAAGCCGCAACTGGCGGCGGCAGCGATGCCAACGCGTTGATCGCGCGGGGGTATGAGTGCGTTCTGCTCGCCAACGGAACCGAGGCAAATCACACTCCCGAGGAGAGCGTCGCCGCTTCGCGCATTGTCGAGATGCTGAGCGTCTGCGAGGCGATCGTCGAGCTTGCGGGCGAGACGTGATGCGGAGAGAGATCAACAGACGTGTCGACTCTTGCGCCTACAGCGACGATAAGTCGACACACGGAGTCCGCCGTTGCTGACGCTGCGCCGCGGCAACGTGGTCTCGCTCAATCCACTGGTGGTCGAGGTCGGCGGCGAGCCCCGAGCAGCGTGGTCTGACGCCGGGCTGGTCGGCGAGATCGAGGTTGGCGACGAGGTCGTCGTCAACACGAAAGCGCGCGATCTCGGGCTCGGCTCCGGGGGTTTCGACGTCGTCCACGTCAATCTCAGCCGCGGGCTCTTCGGAACCGAAGCCGAGGGCGTGCACGTGATGAAGTTCAACTACACGTCGCTTCAGCACGCAGTCGAGCCAGTCGAGATCGAACACGGCGAGCCCGAGCTTGGCCCGAAGCCGCCAGCGTTGGTGATCTCACTGCACGGACACCTGGCACCGGTGGCGTGGGCAGCAGAGCGGGCGGCTCCCGGGCTCACGCTCGGCTTTGTACAGGGCGCTGGCGCGGCTCTGCCCGGCGGCCTCTCACGCGATCTGGCTGAGCTGCGCGAGCGGGAGCTGATCTGCGGTCACATCACAGCCGGGCCAGCCTACGGCGGCGAGCATGAGGCGATCACCATGATCGGCGGGCTCGACGCGGCCGCGCGGCGGCTCGGCTGGGACGCGGTGGTCGCCGGCCCCGGGCCCGGCATTCTTGGTTCGGCAACCCGCTTTGGCCATGGCGGCATGGCGGCGCTTGACGCTGCCCACGCTGCGCTTGCCCTCGGGCTACCAACTCTCGTCTGCCCGCGCCTTTCGAGCTCCGACGAGCGTGCACGCCACCGCGGCCTCAGCCATCACTCAGCCTCCGTGCTCGAGCTGCTTTTGGCGCCGGTGCGCGTGCCGGTCCCCGAAGCGGAGATCGAGGGCTGGCCACTCCTCGCCGACGGTGCTCCCGAGGGGGGCTCGCCACAGGCGGCGCTCGAGGAACTAATCGAAATCTGCACGGGGCGCCACGACCTCGCGGTGCAGCCGATCGACCTCGCGGGCTACTCGGGCAGCGGCTTACCGACGACGACGATGGGCCGCTCGATCGAGCAGGATCCGCTGTTCTTCGCAGCGCCGCTGGCGGCAGGCCGAGCGCTGGCCGAAGCGGTGGCTTGAGTGAGGACTGAAATGCAAGTGAGGGCTGAAAGGCAAGGAGAGAGTTCGATGGAGCGCATTTCTTCGACCGTTGTTTACGAGGGGCCGATCGCGGGCGTCAGGATGGACGAGTTTCGCTACGAAGATGGCGAGACGGCGCAGCGCCAGGTTGTGTCCCATCCGGGAGCTGTCGCGATCATCGCCCACGACGACAAGCACGTTTGGCTCGTGCGCCAGCCGCGCGAGCCGGTGGGCGACCCTGCTCTTCTGGAGCTTCCCGCGGGCAAGCTTGACGTCGAGGGGGAAACCCGGCTCGAGTGCGCGCAGCGTGAGCTGGTCGAGGAGATCGGCAAGGCAGCCGAAGAATGGTCCGAGCTGAAGCGGTTCTGGGTCTCGCCCGGTTTGACCGAGGAGGAGATGACGATCTTCCTCGCGACCGGGCTGCGCGACGTCGCGTATGAGGCTGATCCAGGTGAGCGGATCGAGATCGTCGAGTGGCCCCTTGCGGACATCGACGGAGCGATCGAGGCTTGCGCGGACTCGAAATCGCTGGTGGCGTTGATGATCCTGCGCGAGCTGATGCGGGGCGGTTGACGCGCGGTTTCGACCTTTGGTTGCGCCGCGTCCGGCGCGGTTGCGGGCTTGCAGTGGCAGGGGCGCAGGGAGGGCGGGAGAAGAAGCCGCCATGGCGATTGCAGTCCAGCGGCCCGAGCAGCGGCGAACGGACGCCCGGTTCGAGGCGCTCGTGCTCGACTTCCTCGCCTACCTCGAGTTTGAACGCGGACTTGCGCGCAACACGCTTGACGCCTATCGCACCGACTTGCTGCAGTTCGGCGTCTTCATTGCCGCCCGTGATCGCGACGCGATCGACGTCGCGCGCGGCGACGTCGCCGACTTCCTCGCCGACCTCGCGACCGGCGTTGCGCCTGACGCCGACGGTGTCGGCGGCAGGGCGCCATCGTCGCCGGCGACGGTCAGTCGCAAGACCGCCTGTCTGCGCTCATTCTTTCGCCATCTGCGCCGCGAGGAGCTGATCGCAGACGACCCGACGGCAACGCTTTCGCAGCCGGCGCGTTCGCGAAAGCTGCCACACGTACTCAGCCACGCAGAGGTCGGCAAGCTGCTCGAATCAGCGCGCGGCAGCGATCCCATCGAGCTTCGCGACCGCGCCCTACTGGAGATCATGTATGGGTGCGGCCTACGGGCCTCGGAGGCGATCGGGCTCGAGATCGGCGACGTCGACATGCGCCGCGGCTTCGTCCGCCCCCACGGCAAAGGCTCGAAAGAGCGAATCGTGCCGCTCGGCCGCGAGGCGATTCGTGCGATCGAGCGCTATCTGCGCTCGGGTCGGGGCGAGCTGGTCGGTGAAAAGCTCGAGCGCAAGCTCTTCGTCAACTTCCGCGGAGGTGCGCTGACGCGCCAAGGTCTCTACAAGATCATCAAGCGCCACGCGGTGGCCGCGGGACTCGAGGGCAAGATGAGCCCGCACACGCTGCGCCACACCTTCGCGACTCACCTCCTCTCCGGCGGCTGCGACCTGCGCTCGGTGCAAGAGATGCTCGGCCACGCCGACGTCGCCACCACCCAGCTCTACACCCATCTCTCGCGTGAGCGCATCAAAGAGGTCTATTTCAAGGCGCACCCACGGGCGACCATTTAGCGGGCGGCCCGTCCGTCAAGCCGATTCATTGGTTGGTCAGTCCGCGGGTCAGCCCGCAGCGACCGCTGGTACCAGGTGACATCCCAGGCGCGGCCAAACTTGACGCCGACGCCTTCGAACGTGCCTACGAGCGTGAAGCCCAGCGACTCGTGCAAGGCCGCGCTCGCCGCATTGGGAGCCGTCATGCCGCCCACGGCGAGTCGCGCAGGGCTAGCGTCGAGCAGCTCAATCAGGTGCGTGTAAATGGCACGGCCGAAGCCTTGGCCGCGGGCTGCCTCAGCGACGTAGATCGAGGTCTCGCAGGTCGTGTCGTAGGCGGCGCGCTGGCGAAACTGACCGCTCTTCGCGTATCCGAGCACGTCCCCGGCCTCATCCACACCCACGATCAGGTAGTGGCCGGCGTCGTGATCGAGAGCCTCCAGCGCACGCTCCCAGTAACCGATCGGTGGTGGCTCGAGATCGAACGTCGCCGGTGACGAAACGACGACGGCACCGTAGATCGCCGCGATTTGCTCGAGGTGGGAGCGGTCGACATCGACGATCTGCATCCGCGCTTGATAGCAGCGATGATGGATCGGTGCCCGAGCTCCCCGAGGTGGAAACGGTTCGCCGCCAGCTCGAGGCGGAGATTCGAGGACGGCGAATCGAGAGCGCGGAAATCCTCGACGAGCGCTGGACGCGGCCGGAGCTGCCGGCAGCTATGGAGGAGGGGCTGGTGGGGCGCCTGGTAGAGACGGTGGAGCGCCGCGGCAAGTACCTGATCGTTCGCCTCGACGACGGCTCGGCGCTGATCATGCATCTGCGAATGACAGGAAACCTCCTGCTTCGCCCCGAGGGCTCGAGCGAAACCGCAGACCTGACGGCAGTGGGAAGGTTCGGAGCGCCGCGCCGATACGAGTCGCACCCGGAAGCACGTCATCTGCGGGCGCGCTTCGTGCTCGACGACGGCTCCGAGCTGTGGTTTACCGACGCTCGGAGGTTCGGCCACGGTCATCTGCTGGCGGCGGACGAGGTCGAGCCGTATTTCGGCGCGCGACTTGGTCCAGAGCCTCTGAGCGACGAGCTCACTGCGGAAGCGATTGCCGAGCGAGCCGTCGATCGCCGGGCGCCGCTGAAGTCGTTCTTGCTCAATCAGGCGGTGATCGCCGGCATCGGCAACATCTATGCCGACGAGGCGTTGTTTCGAGCCGAGCTGCATCCGCTTTCACAGGCGGGCTCGATGAAGCTCGAACATTGCGAGGCGCTGCGCGAAGGGATCGTCGCGGCACTGGAGGCCGGTCTCGAAAACGGTGGTGCCTCGATCGACGATTACCGAAACGTGATGGGCGAGCGCGGCTCGATGCAGGACGAGTTCCTCGTGCACACGCGCGAAGGGCAGGAGTGCCTTCGCTGCGGCGGCGAGATCCAACGGGTGGTAGTCGGCGGGCGCTCGACCTACTTCTGCCCCGGCTGTCAGATGAAGCTGCGTGCTCGACCGCGGCACCGGCCGAAGGGGCGGCAACGATGACCAAGCCGGTCGCTGCGGCGAAAGGATTTCTCGTCGGGCATTGGACCGACGCGGCCGGCGCGACCGGCTGCACGGCGGTGATCGCACCTCCGGGCTCGCGGGCGGGCGTCGATGTTCGTGGCGGCGGGCCCGGCACACGGGAGACGGAGGTGATCGGGCCGCTTGCGGGGACCGGAGAGGTGACCGCGGTGATGCTCACCGGCGGTAGCGCATACGGCCTGGCGGCGGCCGATGGCGCAATGCGCTGGTGTGAGCAGCAGGGCCGAGGTTATGTGACGCCCGCCGGGATCGTCCCGATCGTGCCGGCGGCCGTGATCTACGACTTGGCCGCCGGTGATCCGGAAGCGCGGCCGGCCGCCGACGACGGCTACTCGGCGTGCGAAGCGGCGCGGGGCGGAGTTCCCCAAACCGGCCGTGTCGGCGCAGGGACGGGAGCCGGCGTCGGCAAGATCCTCGGGCGCGGGCGCGGGGCCGATGGTGGTGTCGGCTATGCGTCGGGGCAGACGGGGACCGGGATCACGGTCGCGGCGATCGCGGTAGTCAATGCCTTCGGCGACGTGGTCGGCACTGGTGGGGAGGTGCTGGCCGGCCCTGTGGGAGAGGCGGGGGAGACACTTCGCACGGCGAAGCTGATCGCGGCGATGCAGGAGCCGCCGGATTGGCCGCAGCTCGAGGAGCGCAACACGACGCTGGTTTGCGTGATGACCGACGCCGCGCTCGACAAGTCCGCCTGCACTCGCGTCGCGCGGATGGCAAGCGCAGGCGTCGCGCGCGCGGTCGACCCGGTGTTCTCCGACGTCGACGGCGACGTCGCCTTCTGCGTCGCCTCTGGCCTGCCGGTGCGAAGCGACCGCTTCGCCTCGCTTGCGGTCGGGACGCTGGCGGCGACGCTGACGGCAGCGGCGATTCGCGACGCAGTCAGCTGAGCGGTTCGACCTGGATTCGTCCGGCCCGGCGATCAATCTGAAGGCGTGCAGGGCAAGTTCAAGACGGAGGCGGTCGTGCTGCGCAGCATTCGCTACGGCGAGGCCGATCGGGTGCTGCATCTCTACACCGCCAACCGGGGGCGGATCGGGGCGATCGCGAAAGGCGTTCGCCGGCCGCGCTCGCGCTTTGGTGGGCGCTTGGAGCCGTTCTTTCGCCTCGATTTGGTGCTGCACAAGGGGCGCGGTGACCTCTGCACCGTGACCGCGGCGCACACCGTCGCCGCCCATCCCACGCTGCGCGCCGATGGCCCGGCCCTGAACGCGGCGGCGCGTGCCTGCGACGCAGTTTTGCGGTTGTTCGATTCCGAAGAGGCCAACCCAGGCGCCTACAACTTGCTCTGCCGGTACCTCGGAATCCTCGACGGTTCGGAGTCGCTGACGGGCGGCGGCAGTGCCGACGGCGAAGCACGTTTATCGACGGCGCTCGCCTACCGCCTCAAGCTGGCGTTGGCAGCGGGTTTTTCGCCCGAGCTCACCTCGTGTGCGCGCTGTGGCGAGAGCGACGGGCTGGCTGGATTTTCGGGCTCGGCGGGAGGGGTGGTGTGTGGTGCTTGTGAGGGGGGCGGGTTCCCGCTTTCGGCTGAGGCGCACGAGTTCATGGTCGAGGCATTGGGCCAGCCGCTTGCACAAGCGCCGATGGCGAGCGAGCGAGCGCTGCGCCAAGCCGAGCGCGCGGTAACGGAGACGCTCGAGCATCACGCTCACGTGCATCTGCGCGCCGCGGCCTGACCCGCATCGCAACGCGCGCGTTCCCCGGCGCGGACGATCAGCGAACATCTGTCGGTGAGCGACGACGAAGAGACGACGCCCGAGCGACGGCGGATGCGCAAGCAGACCGACCTCCTCGAGGCGCTCGGTGGGCCCCAGGGGATCGCCGATTCGAGTCTGCCCGCGCTCGCCTTCGTGCTCACCTACACGCTCAACGGCAACGAGCTCGGAATGGCGGTGTGGGTGGCGATCGCGGCCGGGGCGGTGATGGCCGGCTACCGACTCTTTCGGCGCGAGACGCTTCAATACGCGCTTGCGGGCTTTGCCGGGGTGGCGATCGCGGCATTCATCGCCGATCGAACCGGTCGCGCCGAGGATTTCTTTTTGCCCGGGCTTTTGCTCAACGCGGCCTACGCCGCGGCGTACCTGATCTCGATTGCGATCAAGATCCCTCTGCTGGGCGTGTTTTTGGGCCCGATGACGGGCGAGGGGATGAGCTGGCGCCGTGATCCCGAGCGTGTACGGCTGTACACGCGCGCGAGCTGGATCTGGGTTGGCGTATTCACGGTGCGCCTGGCGGTGCAGCTACCGCTCTATCTGGCGGGTGCCGTGCTTGCCCTCGGGATCGCAAAGACGGCAATGGGCCTGCCGATCTTCGCCGTGGCGATCTGGTTTTCCTACCTCGTGCTCAAAGAACCCGAGCTGCCGCATTCCGACGATGCGGCCCCGCGTATGCTCAGCTCAGATTGACCATCCGAGGAGATCTGAGGCACCCGAGCCTGCGCCAGCGCGTCGAAAGCTGGGAGGCCGAGTATCTGTGGGAACCGGCGACGCGCTCCTACCCTGCGATGCGCGCCGAGACCGAGCCGGACAGCGAGGTGCGGACGCCGTTTCAGCGTGACCGCGACCGCATCGTGCACGCGAAGGCGTTTCGCCGGCTCAAGCACAAGACGCAGGTGTTCATCGCGCCTGAGGGCGATCACTATCGCACGCGGCTCACGCACACGATCGAGACGTGTTGCATCGCGCGCACGGTCGCGCGGGCGCTGGGGTTGAACGAGGATCTGACCGAAGCGATCGGCCTCGGCCACGACCTCGGCCATCCGCCGTTCGGCCACATCGGCGAGGAGGCTTTGAACCAGGCGCTGTTGGAGCGCGACGCGCACGGGTTCAAGCACAACCGCCATTCGCTGCGCGTCGTCGATGTGCTCGAGCGCGACGGCCATGGCCTGAACCTGACCGAGCAGGTACGCGACGGGATCCTCAACCACACCGGTGCCGAGCATCCGGCGACGCTGGAGGGTCGGATCGTGCGGCTGGTCGACCGTGTCGCCTACATCAACCACGACATCGACGATGCGGTGCGGGCGGGAATCCTGAACGAGAGCGATCTACCGCTGGCTGAGATCGAGCTACTGGGGCCCACCGGCGCGGCGCGGATCGACACGCTGGTCAACGACATCGTCGAGCGCTCGCGCGAGGCCGGCGACATCGCCCAGTCGGACGAGGTCGGCTCGGCGATGTTGCGACTGCGCAAATTCATGTTCCACAACGTGTACCTCGGGCCGGAGGCGCGGGGTGAGCATGAGCGGGTTATGCGGACGCTGAGTGGGTTGTTCGAGTACTACCTCGACCATCCCGAGGCTGCCGGTGTGAGCGAGGGGGCGGAGGGGGAGAACGAGCTGCAGCAGGTGACTGACTACATCGCTGGGATGACCGACCGATTTGCGATCGCTACCTTCAGGCGCCTAGCCTTGCCCGAGGAGAGCAGGCTGTGAGAACCCGTGGCTAGCATCAGTGCCGCCAGCGTTGAGCGCGTCAAGGAGGCGGCGGACGTGGTCGAGATCATCTCGGCCTACACCGACCTGAAGCGCTCGGGTGTGCGCTTCACGGGGTTGTGCCCGTTTCACGACGAGCGCTCGCCATCGTTTTCGGTCAACGCCCAAGACAAGCTCTACCACTGCTTTGGCTGCGGGGTGGGCGGCGACGTGATCAAGTTCGTCGAGGAGAAGGAGGGGCTTGCGTTTCCCGACGCGGTGGAGGCGCTGGCAGAGCGCTACGGCGTGGAGCTCGAGCGCGAGGAGGAGGATCCCCGGGCCGAGGCGCAGCGGCGCGAACGGGCGCGGCTGGCGGAGCTGCTCGAGCGTGCGGCGGGCTTTTACTCAACGTTTCTCAATGACGCGCCGCAGGCGGCGAAGGCGCGCGATTACCTGAGCGGGCGCGGCTTGGATGAGCAGGCCATTCGCGATTTCGGCGTCGGCTGTGCGCCGGGGACCTGGGACACGATCTTGCTCCGTGGTCAACAGGCCGGCTACTCGATCGAGGAGATCGAGGCCGCAGGGCTGGTGCTGAAGAGCCAGAAGGGGAGGGGGCATTACGATCGCTTTCGCTCACGCATCGTCTTTCCGATTCGCGACGCACGTGGGCGCATGCAGGGTTTCGGGGCGCGGGCGCTGCAGCCCGACCAAAAGCCGAAGTACGTCAACTCACCCGAGGGGGCGCTGTACAGCAAACGCCGCACGCTTTACGGGATCGAGCGGGCGCGGCCGACGATCGTCAAGTCAGGGCGGGCGCTGGTGGTCGAGGGCTATACGGACGTGATCGCCTGCCATCAGGCGCAGATCAGCGAGGCGGTGGCGATCATGGGCACCGCGATCACCCCAGAGCAGGTGAAATTGCTGGGCGCCTATGCGGAGGAGGCGGTGCTGGCGCTGGATGCTGACCGGGCGGGGCGCGAAGCGATGCTGCGAGCCGAAATGGTGGGGGGCAAGAGGTTGCGACTGCGCGTGGCACGGATGCCCGAGGGCAAGGATCCCGCCGATCTGCTGGCCGGTGGCGATGGCGCGAGCGCGATGGCTTTTCGTCGGGCGATCGATGAGGCTGTGGATTTGCCGGTGTTCCACGCGCGCACGCTGCTCGAAGACGCGGACCTGTCGTCGCCTTCGGGCCGCGACCGGGCGTTGGACGAAGTGGTGGAGGTAATCGCGGCGATGTCCGACTCGATCACGCGCGAGGAGCTGATGCGCGAGGTCGGAGACCGCCTCGATGCCGACCCGGGGTTAGTGGCACGCAGGATCGCGGCGGCGGGGCAGGGCGCGGCGGCGCGACGTCAGCGCGGCGGCCACCTCGCGGCCGTTGCGGGCGACCGCGATCGCGGCTCGCGCTCGCCCGGTGCGGTCGGCGACGACTATGCGGCCGACCCGGGTCCCGAGACGGCTCAGGTGGCAGTGGCGCCGCATGTTCTCAGCGCCCGGGAGCGGCGTGAGCTCGGGCTGCTGCATATGTGCGTCAAGTTGCCGGCCGAGGGCAGCGAGGTGCTCGAGCGGCTAACCGACGAGCACTTCTCGACGGCGACTGCGGCCAAGGCGCGTGCCTGGCTTCGCGACCATCTCGAAAATCCACTGACCGGGCTGCCGCGCGAGGACGAGGACCTCGTCGCTTATGTGACCGAGGTCGTGATGCGGGCAGAGCGCGAGCCGGCGAGCTCGGACTCGATGGAGCTGAGCTTTCTCGAACTCGAGCTCGCGCGGGTCAACGACCAGCTCTCGGTCGCGGCGTCTGACGGAGGCGACCTCCCGGTGGAGCTGCAGCGCGAGCGCGCAAAGCTGACTGAGCGGATCGCCCGGGCGACTTCGTAGGAACCGCAAACCGTGCGGGTGTCTCGTCGGCTAGCCTGAAAAAGCGCCCGAAACACGCGCATGTAATCCCCCGTGATGTAACGGCAGCATACTTGACTGTTAATCAAGGCGTGGTGGTTCGAATCCACCCGGGGGAGTTTCGAACGTCCCGAATTGGTGTCGTGATCAGTCGATCGCGGCGACCCCCGCTTCAACCTCAGCGTGGCAGTTGGCGCAAAGCAGAACGCACTTCTTGGCCTCTTCCCGCAGGGCATCTATTGACCTTGTAATGCCGCGGAGCGAAAGCGCGAAAGTTTTCTGGGATGGATCACGATGATGGAACTGCAGAGCCGCCTGATGCTCCGCGTAGCCACAAAGTTGACAACAGCCGCCTGTCCACCGGCGCCTTGCGGATACCCGGTCGATTCGACATTGCCGGCATCGTGCGCGACCGCTGTTCTCGATCACAAAAGTGGTCCAGCCGTGCTTCGCACACTCGCCAAACAGCGTCCGTCTGCCTTCTTCGACAGCCCGATCGATTACGCCGCGACGGTTGACCCGTGGGTTCGGCAGTTCATAGCGATCAATCCAATAACGAACCGTTCCAATGCTCACGCCGAACTGTTCGGCAATCACCGCCAACGTATTCCCCTCTTCGACAAGCGTCGCAAGCTCATCGCGGTCGCGTCCGCCCTTTCGGTGAGTGCTTCTCGTGGCCGTTCGCTACGAGGCCATGTTTTCTTAGCCAGTAGGCCACCGTGGACGGGTGGCGTCCCACCAAGGCACCGATCTGCTCGAGTGACATCCCCTCGACTAGCCAGGCCTTGAGTTGAGCTCGATCCATTGCCAAATGATCCCATTCGGCTCGGACGGAAAGCGAACAGACGTTCGTAGCTAAGCACGAGCGAGGGTATCCACCAAGTTGGCACCTCGCGCAGCCCCGTCGTTCTCCGCCGACCATCTCGCAATCTTCCCAGCTCGCCCCGCGAACGCTGAATCGCTCAGCAGCCTCCGGACCGCGACCCGCAGCGCACCAGCGCCGACAAGCCGCCAGGGCAGCATCAGCCCGGCGCCCGACCATGCCACACGAGCGCCGTTTTCGGCCATATCGCCGACCGCCGGGCAACAAAGCACTGGCAGGCCCGCCCGCAGCGCTCGCGCCACGGTCCCATGTCCGCCGTGGCAGATCACCAGGTCGGCGGCGGCCATCGCCTGCGAGTAGCTGAGCCAATCCACGACCCGGGCGTTCGCAGGTGCCGCCGGCAGCGGCACCTCGAGGTGATGCCGATTCGTCGTCGCCAGCACCCGCACAGGCTCGTCGGCAAGCGCATCGAGCGCCGCGCGCACCAATGTGCACTGAGGATCTTGGGCCGTCGACGGCGCCACCAACACCAGAGGGCCGTCGCCCTCGGGCAGCTCGACATCCTCGAAGGGCAGCTCAAACCACATCGGCCCGGTCACGTGCACGCCCGCAGGCCAAATGCGCGGATATTCGAGCTGCGGAAATGTCGCCACCAGCGCCAGCTCCTCGCTGATCCCGCCGTGAAGACGTTCACTAGGCGCCAGCCCGACGACCGCGCGCGACTCGTTCATCTCCGCCCGACCCTGCTTCAAGCCCCCGATCAGCACCGGCAGCGCCGCCCGCCAGATCGCCCGTCCAACCGCCGTTCGCGGCAACATCGCTCCGAAAGCAAAGAACGGCAACCCTGCCTCGTGCACGGGCCACACATGCGGTACCAGCGTCGCCCGCTTCAACCCCACCTTCTCCGCCGCCAGCGCCGGTGCCAGCGTGAGGATGTCGCTGACGACGACATCGAAGCGCTCCTCCTCCATCAACGGCACGAGCGCCAGCGCCGCGTCTGCCGCCGACGCCCCGTCCACGGCGCTTTCGGGCCGTGGTGGAAATGCCGTGTACTCCTCGGCCGCGGTGAACCCCAACCCCTCGGCCTCGACCGGCCCGCGCCATTCGTCCCACGTCTCAACAAGAACCTCATGACCACGCCGATGCAGCTCGCGCGCCAGTGAGATCGCAGGGAAAGCATGGCCGGCGTCGCCGAACGCTGCCACCAGCACCCTGCAAGATCCGTTTCCCTCACCACCGCGCGGCTTGACCCTGGGCTCCATCTCGCGCACCATTCTCACGATGCGAACCCGTCCACGTGACCCGGCGCGCCGGCTGCGCGTTTCGGTCGAGCGCCTACCGCGCCACACCAAGGAGGCGATGCTGCGCGGCATCGGCTCCAACCGCATCATCGTCGGCGCGTACGTCGATCCCCGCTCGGGCGGAATCTGTCCGATGCTCGCCGCGCATCGCAACGGCGGCCGTACCGACCTCGCCAGCTTCGCGCGCGCTTGGGACGAATACACCGACGCACGTCGCCCTCGGCGCGCGACGCGCCGCGAAGTCGCCAAACTCCGCGCCCTGATAGAGGACAGCCTCGAACTCGACGGCTCGATCGCGCGCACCTCGATTGCCGAGCTCGCCGCTCAAATTCGTGCCGAACGTGAGCAACTCGCCGACTGTTCGAGCCCAGAGCCGCCCGCGATCACCGCGGCCCCCGTCAACGTGCCTGATCCCGAGCCGTCGAAGATCCGCGTACGTCGTCGCGGCCGCGACCTCCTCAGCGCCACCGAGCATGAACTCACCCGCTCCTAGCTCCCCGTCGCCATGTAAGCCCGTCCGGTCGACCGCCTTTGGCGGCCCTCACAGCAGACCAACCGCTGCGAATCCGCCGAGTCCTACAGCCCTTCGCCCGGCCGCGTGAACACTATCTCCGGAATCAGGCACGCCGGTGAGGTGCTGAGCAGATAGCGCACCGCGCCCGCGATGTCCTCCGGGCGAATCATCTCCTCGGCCGCCACCTGCTCTTTGACGAACTCAGTCATCGGCGTGTCGACGAACCCCGGGCACAGCGCCGTGACTTGGATGCCCTGCCCGTCGTGTTCCTTTTGCGTCGCCTGGCTGAACCCGATCACGCCCGCCTTCGTCGCCGAGTAGACCGAAAGCCAGCCCTGGCCGGCCTTGCCGGCGATCGACGCCGTATTGGCGATCAACGCCTTGCCGTGTTCCGCACCAGCCTCCTTGAGCATCGGCAGCGCCTCGCGCGTTCCCAAGATCAATCCGCGCAGGTTTGCGCCGACCTGGATGTCGAGCTTTTTTGCCGAAATCGAGTCCATCGCCTCGCCGATGCCGACACCGCCGTTGTTGGCGAGCACGTCAAGGCGCCCGTACTTCTCTCGGTGCGCCGCCATCATCGCCACGATCTCGTCCTCCTCACCGAGCTGCGCCGGCACCGCCTGAACCTCGATCCCTTCGGCGCGCAGGCCTCCGGCCGCGGCTTCGAGCTTGTCCGGGCGACGCGCCGAGATCGTCACGGCGTATCCGTCCTCGCCGAGTGCGCGCGCGATCGCCAACCCGATTCCGCTCGAACCTCCCGTCACCAGCGCTGCGCGATTCGCCACTTCATCCTCCTCGATCGAAATCCGACGCCGCTCACCCTATCGGCCAAACCCGCCGGCACGACAGCGTGCTTAAGCGGGCAATTACCCGCGCTCTCTAGGATGCGCCCGGTGCGCCGACCCATAATTTGCACCGCAATTGCGCCCGCCGTGGCAACGGTTCTCGCCCTCGCCGCTTTCGGCTGCGGCGAGAAGGACGAGGCCCCCACCGCCGCGCCCGCGCCCGAGGCTGCGGCCTTCCCCGACCCCGGCGACGGCACCCTCGAGGACCTCGTCACCCAATCGGCCTCGGGAGACGGCCTCGTCGTTTCACCGGCCGGCCAGGTTTTCACCGAGGGACGCAATCGCTTCGGGCTCGGCGTCTTCACCGTCGAGCGCGAGCAGGTCACCGACGCGGACGTGGCCATCTACGCCGCACAAGGCGCCGACGGGCGCGTCCAGGGCCCGTTTCCGGCTCGCGTCGAAAGCCTCGAGACCGAGCCTGCCTTCACCGCTGAGAACACCGCCGGCGACCCCGATGCGGCAAAGACCGTCTACGTCACCGAGCTCGTGCTCGACGAGCCAGGGGAGTGGCGCCTGGTCGCCCTGGTGCGCGAGGCCGACGAGTTCGCCGCCGTGATCATGCCCAGCGTCGTCGTCCGCGCCAACGACTCCGTACCAGCGCCGGGTGACCCCGCGCCCAGTGTGCATACGCCGACGTCAGACCAGGTCTCAAACATCCAGGAGATCGATACTCGCGTACCGCCGTCGTCCATGCACGAGGACGATCTCGCCGACGTGCTCGGCAAGAAGCCCGCCGTCCTGCTGTTCGCAACGCCGGCGCTATGCCAAAGCCGCGTCTGCGGCCCCGTCGTCGACATCGCAGAGCAGGTCAAACGCGACTACGAGGACGACGCCGCCTTCATCCACATGGAGATCTACAACGAGAACCTCCCCAACAAGGGGTTGCGCCCACAGGTCGAGGCCTACAACCTTCCGACCGAGCCGTGGCTTTTCGTTATCGACTGCGAGGGCAACGTCGACAGCCGCATCGAAGGCGCGTTTAGCGTAGGTGAGCTCATCGATTCGGTCGAGCGCGTCAAGAACACCTGCTGACACATCGGCCGCAAATTCTCAGGCTCCCCGACGGGTCCGACAATCGCATCGAGCCAATAAGCCTTTAGCCTCACCGGCGACCGAGCAGCGAAAATGTGTGCCGTGGGCCGGTAGCTCAGCTGGTTAGAGCAGGGGACTCATAATCCTCAAGGCGGAGGTTCGAATCCTCCCCGGCCCATCCGATGGACACTCAGACAACACGGTGTTGCGGCGCCCGGGCGAGATCCGAGCTCACCGGGCTTACCTAACATGGAATACTCCTCATTGCCGAACAGGCAAGAGTGGCGCAAGAGATGCCGCTACGGGTGGGTTGCGTGAGGCTTAGCAGGGCCCGGTGCGGGTAAAACCGAGGGGAGTGGCGATTAAGCTTCTCAGCGCGTGCCTGGCTGCGGTTTTTATATGCCTTGGAGCAACGGCCGTGGCAGCTGTTCAGCCTATTCCGCCGCCGGACGCGTACTCGGAGTTCCCCCGGTTCGAGAACTTCTGCAAATTCCCGATTGATGGCGTAGCGCTACAAGGAGACGACGCCGACGACACGATGGGCGGCACCGAGGATTCCGACCTGCTGCGCGGTGGCGGGGGGAGGGACTCAGTAACCGGCGAGGGCAGCGACGACTGTCTGTTCGGTCAATCACAGGACGACAAGATCCGCGGCAACGATGGCGACGACCGGATCAACGGCAACTCCGGCAACGACGTGATAGCTGGCGGAGGAGGCAACGACGTGATCCACACCCAAGGTGGAAGAGACCGTGTGAAGGCCGGCCCTGGTATCGACGGTGTCGTGGCCTTTGACGGCGGCTTCGACAAAGTCAAGTGCGGTCCGGGGCTCGACGTCGCGATAGTTGATCCGAAGGACAAGGTCGCGAAGGATTGCGAAGAGCTCTTCGTCGCCGTGCGCTAGTCGGGCCCTGTGGGTGCAAGTATCGCCTGTGGCACCAGCGGAGCTTACGTCGGAGCTGCTCGTGATCCGCAAGGCGGTGTTCTGAGGCCATCGAACGCCGCCTTTCCCAGGAAGATCTCCAGGGCAACCCCGGCAACCCCAACGACCACCGCCACGACCACCACCGCGAAGTCCTCCATCAGGACACCGAGCGACAACAGCACCACGCCGAGCGCAGGAAGGGTGTCCAGGCCGGTGAACGGCGGTGCGAGAAACGCAGCGGTGCAGCCCATGATCACGAGCAGACCGAAAACAATGTTGCTCAGCCGATTTTCCGTTTCGATGATGCTGGCTCGAGACGTCGGGAAGCGATTATTTCCGGCTGCCCGGGATGTCTTAACTTGAAACCCCCAAGACGAAGCCTGGGCTTCGAAGGAGGCGGACAATGTTCGAAAACACGAAAGCATTCAGCGGTTTCTCAGTCGACGATGTACCGGCGGCGCGGGCGTTTTACGGCGAGACGCTTGGCGTCAAAGTCTCTCCCGAAGACGAAACAGGAATGTTGATGCTGCACATCGCCGGCGACCACGATGTCCTCGTGTATCCAAAGGAAGGCCATGCGCCCGCAGAGTTCACGATTCTCAACTTCCCAGTTGAAGACGTCGAGGCGACCGTCGACCAGCTCACCGAGCGCGGCGTCAGCTTCGAGCGCTATGAGGGCACAGAAACCGAGACCGACGACAAGGGGGTTTTTCGCGGCGGCGGTCCATTGATCGCCTGGTTCAAGGATCCGGCCGGAAACGTCCTTTCCGTGATCGCCGACGACGCCGGCGAGTAATCGAAGGATCGGGCCGGGCTCAGAGCTCACGCTCGTACCAAAGCATCGGCGCACCATCCTCGAGGTTGGAAAACCCGGAGCTGTCGTAAAGCCCCCGTGCCGCCGTGTCGTCCTCGCTGGTAGCGAGCTCGATGCGGCCGGCGCCGAGCTCGCGAGCGAGGTCCAGTGCGGCCTCGAGGATGGCGCGGCCGAGGCCCTCACCGCGGCAATCGGGCGCGACGTAGAGCTCCTCGAGATACGCATCTGGCGCGTTGACCCAGAGCGAGGGGCGAAAGCGCAGGACCGCGATTGCATCGACCCTCTGGCCTCCCAACAGCACCGTCGCCTCGCCCGTGTCAAGCAGTTGCCGCATGCGGACTGTGAGGTCGGCGACCCCAGGCGTGAGGGTGTCGAACTCGCTATTGAAATCGTGCAGGAGACGCGCGACTTCGGCCGCGTCTTCGACGCCCGCACGGCGAATCGCGTGTTTGGACACCGCTAGCGCACCTCGTAGTCCGCGCCAGGTTTCGCGGCAACCGCGGCTGCCTCGTCGATGACTGGCTCGATCACGTCTCGATTCTCTCAGGCCCGCCGCGCTCGGCTCAGCGCACGCTGAGGGCGCGAAAGCCGCCGCGCAAGACGTTGCGGTCGACGCGCCCCTCGACTCCGGCGACCGTGCCCGAGCTCGTGAACTGCCAGATCGACCAACCCTGCCCGCCCCAATTGTCGGCGGGCACGAGCGGGACGTCGACGTCGAAGTTCGCCACCCAGAGCGGATGTCCGGCATCGGCAAACTCGGTCGGGTCCCCGAGCGCCGCCCAGCTCGAAACGTTCGTGTAGACGATCGGCCGAGCTCTGAGCTTTCGTTCGACGAAGTTCAGCCAGGTGCGCACCCAAAGCCGCAACTCGGCGGCGCTGAGACCACCGAACGGAGTTTCGACGTCGAGGGCGGGGAGGAGGTCGCCCCTGTGCAACTTGTCAACTTCCTTGACGAATATTCGGGCTTCGGCTCGTGCGTCGGCCCTCGCACCGGCGCGCCCCTCTCCGGTCGCAAACGCTCGGTGGTAGGCACCGACGCGGATCCCGTTCGCGGTCGCCTCCGCGTAGTTGACGGCGTAAAGCCCGTCCGGGCCACACCGCTGTGGCTTCACCTCGCAGTCGTCGCCGGCGCCGCGGCTTGCCTGGACGAAGGCGAACCTGATCTCGGAGTCGGCGACCTGGCTCCAGTCGATCTGCTCGTTGAAGCGTGAGACGTCGATTCCGGGTTTTAGCTCGGCGGCTGCCGGCGACGCGGTGAAGCCCACGAGGAGCACGCATGCGCAGGCGATTGCTCCGAAAACTCCCTTGGCTCGCACCGGCGCAGGCTAACGCGACGGGCTCACATTGATCGCGTGCCGCTGGCGCTCAGCCTTCTGCCCGGGGCGTTTTGAAACTCAGAGCTGGCGCCGCCGCCCTGCCGGCCTGCGGCCGCGTGCCTCGAGCTTGCCGCGTTCGGTCTCGGCGGCTGGCATCTTGCGCAGGCCCCGAAGCTCGGCGAACAAGTCGTCCTCAACGCACCGATGGTGCCAGTGGTGGTGCTCCGTTCCACCGATGCGATGCACGAACTGAACGACGCCGTGCTCAGCGCCGATCTCGATCTCGCCATGACAGGCAGGGCAACGGTAGAGCTTCTGCGAGATCGAGCGGATCAGCCACGCCTCGGCGCCCTCCCCGGTGGTGCCGACGAGGCTCGTGCGTTTATCCGGAAGTCCCTCGAAGCCGCTCACCGCGCACGGATTGTTGCGCGCAGGACCGCACCCTTGGGCGGCGTAGATTGTTGAGGGCAAATGGTGGGAAGGCTCCGCAGATCCGTGCACGTCGCCGGCGCCCTTGCCGGCGCCGTTGGCGGCGCGGATCGTCTCGTTTTACGGCGCACCGCAGATGGGGGCGACGGTGCTCGGGCGGAATCCACCCGAGGCGGCTTCACGAAAGCTTGCGACTCAAGCGGCCCCCTACACGAAGCTCGGTGACCGTCCCGTCGTTGCGGCCTTCGACCTGGTCTCGGTATTCGCGACCGCGGGTGGGGGGCCCGACGGCCTTTACCGCACCCGCCAAGACGACCACGTGATCTCGATCTACCTCGAGCAGGCGCGGGCGATTGGTGCGCGGCTGATGCTCGACATCCAGCCTGGGCGCTCGACGTTCGTCAAGGAACTGCGCGAGCTCGAGGAATGGGTGGTGCAACCGGACGTCGATATCACCATCGATGCGGAGTGGAACGTGGGCCGGCGCGGCATCCCCGGCCAGACCGAAGGCAAGGTCACCGCGCGTGACGTAAACCGCGTGTCGAAGGAGATGCATAGGGTTATTTTCGACAACGACCTACCGGAGAAAGTGCTCGCCGTGCACCAGTTCCGCAAGGGCAGCATTCGAGGCCGCACGAAGATCCGCACTCGGCGCCGGGTGCAGCCCTTTCTCAACTTTGACGGCATCGGCTCGCCCGCTCCGAAGGCGGCCGGTTACGCCTCGCTCAGCGTGCCGACACTTCCCAGCGGCTTCTCGCTCTTCTATCTGCGCGACACGCCTCTGATGCGGCCCTCGGAGATCCTCGGCTTAGAGCCTGAGCCCGATTTCCTGCTCTACCAGTAGCCTCGCGCCATGGCAGCCGTCAGTGGGGTTCTCAGCGGCGCCCGAGAAACCGGCGGCCTCGCGACTTCGAGCGCTCGTGCGCGAGCTTGGCGAAGCCGGCGGCCATCGCGAGATTCGCGGCGCCGGCAAACCAGAGGCCGGCGCGGGCGCCGGGCCGGCTGAACGAGGCCGAGCGCGACCAGACGACATCGGTCGCGAGCTCGGTGCCGCGCAACCAGGCCAGAGCCCACCAGTCCTCAGGCTGATCGCGGCGCTCGGCGACCGCGTGAGCCGCGGCGAACGTGAGCCAGATCGGGCCGCAGCGGCGAAACAGGTGGCGCGCATCGGGGGCAGGGTCGTCGTGTCCGAGTAGACGCAGCGTCAGATCCGGCGCCAACAGGGCGCCACTTCCGAGGGCGATATCGAAACCGATCATGTTGCGATTGGTCAACCGGATGAGCCCGTCGAGATCCATCTTCGGCAGCCAACCACATTGCCGACCTTCCTTGCATTGGCATCGCTAAAAAGGAAAAGCTCGAGGCGAAGCGAAAACAGCCGCCGTGAGCAAGACCGCAACGAAGACCCGTCCCGCCGCCGCCACCACTACCCGTTCGAACGGCAACGGCCGCGCGTCGAAGACTAGACCGAACGGTAAGGCCCTCTCCACCTACATCACCGAACGCTTCGACGAGTTCTCGCGTTCGCAGAAGGACGTCGCCCGCTACATCGTCGACCACCTCGACGAGGCCGCGTTCCAGACCGCTGAGGAACTCGCCCGCCGCGCCGATACTTCTTCCTCGACGGTCGTGCGCTTCTCTCAGGCGCTCGGATTCGAGGGATATCCCGAGCTCCAGCAGGCTGCGATCGAGGAATACCGCAGCCGCGGCCCGGCTGAAACCGGCACAAGCACGGCGCCATTGTTCGACTTCGACCACTCGGAGTTCGAGGCATCGCTTGCCGCCGACCACGCCAACGTCGAGGAAACGGTTCGAAACCTCACCCGCGAGCAGGTCGAGGCCTGCGTGACGGCTCTCGGCTCAGCGCACCGCGTAATGATCGTCGGTATGGATCAGCTCGCCTTCTTTGCCAGCTACCTGCGCCATTTGCTGGCGCTGCTCGATATCCGCGCCGAGGTGATCGCAAGCCCGCGCCAGGACTCGATCACGCGTCTGTCGCGCGTGGACGAGGATTCACTCGTGATCGCCTTCTCGGCCGGCCGCGCACACCCGATCGTCGTCCGCGCGATGAAGCTCGCAAAGCACCGCGGCGCCTCGACGCTGGCGATCACCGACGCGACCCTTTCGGACATCGGCCAACACTCGGACCTGACGCTTTATTACTCCTCGAACGGCCCCTCGTTCACACGCTCGAACACGTCGCTGCTGGCAATTGTCCAGGCGCTTGCCCACGGCGTCTACGCACGCGACAAGGGTGCCTTCAAGGACCGCATTCGCGCCTTCAAACTGAAGTAGCAGCCACCCTAGAATGTCCGAGGAGCCGCGGCTCTCCCGTATATTCAGTCGTATGCCTGAAACGGGAACATTCCGCGTCAAGCGCGGCCTCGCCGAGATGCTCAAGGGTGGCGTGATCATGGACGTCGTCACCCCCGCGGAGGCCCACCTGGCCGAGGAGGCTGGCGCGGTTGCGGTGATGGCGCTCGAGCGAGTGCCTGCCGACATACGCCGCGACGGCGGCGTCGCGCGGATGAGCGATCCGACGATGATCAAAGGGATCCAGGAGGCGGTAACGATCCCGGTCATGGCCAAGGCGCGCATCGGCCACTTCGCCGAGGCACAGATCCTGCAGGCGCTCGAGGTCGACTACATCGACGAGTCCGAGGTCCTGACGCCGGCCGACGAGGCCCACCACATCGAAAAACAGGCCTTCGACGTCCCCTTTGTCTGCGGCGCGACCAATCTCGGTGAGGCGCTGCGGCGCATCGGCGAGGGAGCGGCGATGATCCGCTCGAAAGGCGAGGCTGGGACGGGCAACGTCGTCGAGGCTGTGCGCCACCTGCGCGAAATCACTGGCCAGATCAAGCGGCTCGGCACCCTGCGCTCGGAAGAGCTCGCGGCTGAAGCGAAGAACTTGCAAGCCCCGATCGACGTCGTCGAGGAGGTCGCTCGCTCCGGCTGGCTGCCCGTGCCGCTCTTTTGTGCCGGGGGCATTGCCACACCCGCAGATGCCGCGCTGACGATGCAGCTCGGGGCCGAGGGCAACTTCGTCGGCTCGGGGATCTTCAAGTCCGCCGATCCCGAGCGCCGGGCGCGCGCGATTGTTGAGGCGACGACCCATTTCGCCGATGCGGAGCGCGTTGCTGCCGCGTCGGCCGGGCTCGGCGAGCCGATGCGCGGTGACGACATCGCTCAGCTCGCCCCGGGCGATCTGCTCCAGCATCGCGGAGCATAGGTGCACGCAACCGCACCTGTGGCTTTTACGGGCCCGGTGCCGCTTCGGATTGGCGTGCTCGCCAGTCAGGGTGATTTCGCGGCCCACGCCAGCATGCTGGGCGAGCTCGGCGCCACTGTCGTCGAAGTGCGCACCCCGTCGGGCCTTTGCGAGCTCGACGCACTCGTGATCCCCGGTGGGGAGTCGACGACGATCACAAAGGCGATCGAGCGCGATGGCCTCGAGCCCGCAATTACCGCTCACGCGCGTGCGGGACGGCCCGTGCTAGGGACCTGTGCCGGGATGATCGTCTGCGACCGCACCCACCTGGGACTGATCGACGCAGTCGCCCGGCGCAACGCGTTTGGGCGTCAGCTCGCCAGCTTCGAGGCCGACTTGGAGATCGACGGAATCGGGCCGGAACCGCTGCGTGCTGTCTTCATTCGAGCTCCTTGGATCGAGACTCACGGAGATCAGGTAGAGGTGCTCGCACGAGTGGACGAGCATCCGGTGGTGATCCGCGAAGGGCGCGTTTTGGCCTGCGCGTTTCATCCCGAGCTCACTGACGACTTTAGGATGCACTCGCTGCTGATGGCGATGGCCACAGCGGCTCGAACTGGACGAGAAGGCGCCGGTATCGGCGCGGAGAAGGAGCGAGAATGATCGACCCCAGGGTCGCGAACCTGGCGAAGATTTTGGTTGGCTATTCGACCAAGGTCAGCGAGGGGGATACGTGCATTATCGAAGGGCCGACAGCGGCTGAGCCACTGGTCACCGCCGTCTACGAAGAGGTCTTGCGAGCGGGCGGCAACCCGGTGGTGTCGATGTCGTTTGAAGGCCAGACCCCGATCTACTACGGCGAGTCCAGCGATGCTCAGCTCGAATGGATCTCACCGCTTTCGGAGTGGGCAGCCGAGGAGGCCGACTGCCGGATCGCGATCGGCGCCGACACCAACACTCGCCAGCTCTCTCAAATCGCACCGGAACGACAGATGAAGCGACAGGCGGCAACGAGCAAGCTGATGCAAAGGACGATGGCCCGCGCCGCCGAGGGAAGTCATCGCTGGGTCTACACGATCTTTCCTACCAACGCCTATGCCTCGGACGCCGAGATGAGCCTGCGCGGATTCGAGGATTTCTACTTTCACGCCTGTCTCGCCGACGACGCAGATCCGCTGGGCGCATGGAAGCGGGCCTCGCAGGAGTGCCACCGGCTGGCCGAGTGGATAGACGGGCGCGAGGAAGTTCACATCACCGCTCCTGGCACCGACATAACGCTTGGCATCGCGGGGCGCAAGTTCATCCCCTGCGATGGAGAGCACAACATGCCCGACGGCGAGTTCTTCACCGGGCCGATCGAGGATTCGGTCGAAGGGGAGGTGTCGTTTCATCTTCCCGCCGTGATTGGCGGGCGAGAGGTCGCCGGCGTTCACCTACGCTTCGAAGCGGGAAAGGTCGTCGACGCCACCGCGGAGCGCGGCGAGGAGTTCCTGTTCAACCTGCTCGACACCGACGACGGTGCTCGGCGCCTAGGAGAACTCGGAATCGGCACGAACTACGGCATCGACCGCGGCACCCGTGACGTGCTGCTCGACGAGAAGATCGGGGGCACCGTGCACCTGGCGGTCGGCGCCAGCTACCCCGAGTCTGGCGGCACCAACGACAGCGCTGTGCACACCGACATGGTTTGCGATTTGCGCCGGGGCGGGCGCCTCGAGGTCGACGGGGAACTGCTTCAGGAAGACGGAATGTTCGTTGTCTGAACGTTTCCATGGGAAGAGTTGACGAAAACAAGCAGGCGGCGCCCGGCGTCGACATCAAGGCAGCGCTAACGAGTTGACGATCCGCAACTTCGCAGCCGGTGCATTGTTCGTATCGGTACGCGTCGCGTCCTCATCAGCGCCAGGGCGCGGGGGACACATCACCGAGCGGCGCCAGCGAAGGGATGCCGAAAGCAACGCGGCCGGACGGGAGTCCGGTCGCGTTGTCCGCTCCCAGACCGCGCCTTCGTCGCTAGCCTTGACCCGGTATGTCGGGCCACTCGAAATGGGCGTCGATCAAGCATCGCAAGGCGGCGACGGACGCCAAACGCGGGCAGTTGTTCACGAAGCTCGCGCGGGCAATCACCGTGGCTGCGCGTGAAGGCGGGGGAGACCCCGATTCAAACTTCACCCTGGCGGCGGCAGTCGACAAGGCAAAGAGCTACTCGATGCCCAAGGACAACATCCAGCGGGCGATTGTCCGAGGCACCGGGACCGGCGGCGGCGACGAACAGATCGAGCGTGTCGTCTACGAGGGCTACGGCGCCGGCGGCGCCGCGATCTTGGTTGAGACGCTGACCGACAACCGCAACCGCACGGGTTCGGAGGTGCGCAACTTCTTCGACAAGCACAAGGGCAGCCTCGGCGAGCCCGGCTCGGTCGCCTGGCAGTTCGAAAAGAAAGGCGTCGTCATCGTCGACGCTGATCGCTATGGCGAGGAGGATCTTCTCGCCGCGATCGACGCCGGTGCCGATGACGTGGCCGCCGATGGCGACGTGCTCAAGGTGATGACCGAGCCCACGAGTCTCAGTGCTGTTCGCGGCGCTCTCGAGGAATCAGGGGTCGCGATCGAGTCGGCGGAGCTGACGATGGAGCCGAACTCGATAGTCGAGGTCGAGGGCGAGGCCGACGCCCGCGCTCTGCTCAAGCTGATGGAGGCGCTCGACGACCACGACGACGTCGAGGCCGTCCATTCGAACTTCGAAATCCCCAAAAGTCTGATCGAGCAAGCCGCAGCCTGAGGGCCGGGGGAGGCATCCGGCCTTCGGGCCAGAATCAGTACGCGTGATCCTTGTCATGGGTATCGACCCGGGCGTCGCGAACACGGGCTTTGGTGTGGTCCGGGTCTCCGGCGCGAGCTTGACCGCCGTCGACGGCGGCGTGATCGACGTCCCCGCCGGTCCGCCACTCGAGATGAGGCTCGCCCGCATCCATTCAGAGCTCGCGAAGTTGATCGCCTGGCACGAGCCGGTCGCGGTCGCAATCGAGGACCTCTTCTTCGGCAAGAACGTGCGCTCGGCGGTCGCCGTTGGCCAGGCGCGAGGCATTGCGATGTTGGCCGCAGCGCAGCATGAGATCCCCTGCTTCGACTACACACCGCAGGCGATCAAAATGGCCGTCTGCGGCCACGGCTCAGCCGCCAAGCGCCAGGTACAACAAATGGTCGGCACGCTGCTCGGTCTTCCGCGCCCGCCTGAATCCGACCACGCCGCTGATGCGCTCGCAGTGGCGATTTGTCACGCAGGCTATGTGCGCTCGAACGAGGCCGCCGAAGCCGCGCTGCTTTCGCAGGTCAGCGTCGGATGATCGCTTCGGTTCGCGGCGAGGTCCTCGTGCGGCGCCCCGATCACGTCGTGATCGACACCGGCGGTGTCGGCTACCGGCTCACCGTCTCCGCAGAAACTCTCAAGGCCGTCCCCGCGAGCGGCAAGGCGATCGTTTTGCACTCGCATCTCGTCGTCCGCGACGATGCCATGGCCCTTTACGGCTTTGCCAGTGAGGAGGAGCGCGATCTCTTTTTACATCTTACCTCGATTTCGGGCGTCGGCCCCAAGGTCGCGGTCGCGATTCTCAGCAGCGGCTCGCCGCGCGAGTTGCTTCGTGCGATCGCCGGCGGCGATGCCAAGCGCTTTCAATCAGTGCCTGGCATCGGCAAGCGGACTTCCGAGCGCGTCATCGTCGAGCTTCGCGAAAAGATCGCCGGCGAACTCTCCGAGGGCGTTCCCGCCCTCGGGCGCGAGCCCGACGATGATCCGCGATCGCAGGCGCGCGACGGGCTGATGAACCTCGGCTACACGCTGGCAGAAGCCGAGAACCTGTTGGAGCAAGCGGTTGGCGAAACACCCGAGGAGTTGATCGGCGCCGCGCTTCGACGCGCCGGCACCAAGGAAGCCGCGTGAGCGCGGAGCGAGACCACGAGACCAATGAGGCGACGCCTGACGCGAACCCAGAGTCTGTGACCATCCGTCGCGATCCCAGCCTAAGCGGCGAGGGTGGGCTCGCCGATCCGATCGCCGAGATCCGTGTCGCCGGCGCAGACGAGGAGTTCGAGCGCTCGCTGCGCCCGCGCAAGCTGGCCGATTTCGTCAACCAGCGTCAGGTGACCTCACAGCTCGAGGTCTTCATCGCGGCTGCGATCGGTCGCGAGGAGCCGCTAGACCACGTGCTTCTTGCCGGCCCGCCAGGCCTCGGTAAAACCTCGCTCGCGCACATCATCGCCGCCGAACTGGGAGCGCCATTCGTGCAAACCGCGGGCCCGGCTCTGGAGCGTAAGGCCGACATCGCCGCCTTCCTCACCGGCCTCGAGCCCGGCTCCGTCTTCTTCATCGACGAGATCCACCGGCTCAACCGCGCAATCGAGGAAACGCTCTATCCGGCGATGGAGGATCGCCAGCTTCCGATCGTCCTCGGTCAGGGCGCCGGCGCCCGCACCGTGACGCTTGACTTGCCGCCATTCACCCTCGTCGGCGCGACGACGCGCGCCGGCTTGCTGACGACGCCGCTGCGCGACCGCTTCGGCGTCTCGCAGCGTCTCGAGCATTACGAGTCCGACGACCTGGCTCTGATCGTTCATCGTTCGGCGAAAATCCTCGAGGTCGAGATCGAGCCCGGTGGCGAGCACCTGATCGCACAACGCGCTCGGGGCACGCCACGGGTTGCCAATCGCCTACTGAAACGCGTTCGCGACTTCGCCCAGGTGCGTGGCGCGGGCGTAATCACCGAGGCCGTCGCCGACGAGGCGCTGGGCATGCTCGAAGTCGACGCGGCAGGCCTCGACCGTCACGACCGCACGATCTTGGAGACGATCGCGGTCAAGTTCTCCGGCGGCCCGGTCGGCCTTTCGACGCTGGCGGCCTCGGTCGACGAAGAACAGGAGACGATCGAGGACGTCTACGAGCCGTATCTGCTCCAACAGGGCCTGATCAAGCGCACCCCCCGGGGGCGAGTGGCGACGCCGCGGGCGTTCGAGCACCTCGGCCTCGCCGTGCCAGAGCAAGCGGCGTCGCTGTTTTAGTCCGACGGATTACCCGGCGTTTCACAAGCCCTCGCTAGGCTTGAGCACGTGCCGTTCTTCATCTGCCCGAACTGCGGGAATAGGGAGCTGGCCGGCGACCGCAGCGCCGGGCTCACACCGCGGCCAAAAGCGTGCACGAAGTGTGGGGCGCCGTTTCTGTTCGAGCTGCTCGACGACTACTACCCGGCCCCCGACGCCGCCTTCTTCATCTGCGACCAACAGGCGCGCCTGCTCGATGTCGGGCGCAATGGCTTCGAGCTCACCGGGCTCAAAGACGAGCAGGTCATCGGTCGTCCCGTGCGCGAAGTGCTCGGGCTCGAATGGATCGAGCCCGGCGACGGCGGCGAGATCACCGAGTCCGCCGGCGACGGCAACACCGACCCGATCGAGACCACACTCGAGTGGGGCGTGCGTTCGCTTGGAAAGCGAGTCGCAGTGCATGCGGAAGGCGACCTCCCGGCCGAGGCGGTCGCCGACCTCTTTCCCGCCTACGACGACGACGGCGGCCTGCTGCTCGTGCTCACGCCGCAGTAGCTTGCGGGCCGGACTCCTAGTCACTCAGCGATGAAGCGCCGCCGCAACCTGATCATTCTCGTGCTCGTGCTCGCCATGCTCGGCGGCTCGGCGTACGTGATCACGCAGAAGGAGACGGTTCTAGGTCTCGATCTTCGCGGCGGCACCGAGCTCGTATACCAGGCGCGCCCGACCCCGCAGGTGCCCGAGGTGCAAGCCGAAGATGTCGATCGCGCGATCGAGATCATTCGGGAGCGCGTCGACACCCTTGGTGTATCCGAGCCGGAGATCACACGTGTCGGTCTCGACCAGATCGAGGTCGGGCTGCCCGACGTCTCAGACTCCGACCGCGCGATCGACCGGATCGGGACGACGGCGCAACTATTCTTTTACGACTGGGAGGGCGGCCCGGGCGAGGAATCCAACGTGATTCCGCCCAACCCAGACCTCGACAACGCCGAGGATCGCGGCTACAACCGCTTGATCGACGCCGTCCGCGCGGCCTCCGAGCGTGATCCCGAGTGTTTCGAAGACGACGACGGAAACGCGCTGTGCACCACCAGCGGCCCGACCTACTACCTGTTCGACTCCGACACCCTGCTTCCGGTAGGTGATCCGTCCGAGGAGCGGGCCGACCTCTTCATCCCCAGCAGCGGGGAGCAGCCGCCGAACACTGAGGTCCTCGAGGTGCCGCAGGGAACAGTGGTGGTTGAGGAACCAGCGGCGGATGATCCGCTGACCGAGGACGTCGACGAGGGGGCGACCGGGACCTCGCAGTTCTTCGTCCTGCGCGACCGACCCGAGCTCTCCGGCGACGAGATCAAGAACCCCGAACAGGGGTCGGACCCGACCACCAGTCAGCCCAACGTCACGTTCGAGTTCACCGACACCGGTAAGGCTGCATTCCAGGAGGTGACGCGCCGGATCTCACTGCGCGGCCAGGAGGAGTACTTCGCCGCTTCCGGCCAGCCGTCGTCGGCCGCCACAGATCAGATCGCCTCGCAGTTCTCCGGCACTTTTGCGATCGTCCTCGATGGCCAGCTGCAGTCGCGCCCGCAAATCAACTTCAAGGAGAACCCGGACGGCATCGACGGCCGCACCGGAGCTCAAATCTCGGGCAACTTCACGCTGACCGAGGCTCAAGATCTTGCAGAGGTACTGCGGATTGGCGCCCTGCCGATCAAGCTCGCGCTGATCAGTCAGTCGACTGTTTCGGCGACGCTCGGCGAGCAGGCGCTGGATCAGGGCCTGAAAGCCGGCCTCGCGGGCCTCGCCGTCGTCCTGCTCTTCCTGCTCTTCTACTACCGCTTCCTCGGCCTGATCGCCGGCCTCGGCCTGCTGGTCTACGCAGTCTTCTTCCTCGCCCTGATCAAGTTGATCCCGATCACGATGACCCTGCCCGGGATCGCAGGCCTGATCCTCACAATCGGCGTCGCGGCCGACTCGAACATCGTCATCTTCGAACGGATCAAGGAAGAGGTGCGCGCGGGGAGGTCGATGCTCTCGGCAATCTCCGAGGGCTACAAGAAGGGCATCGCGACGATCATCGACGCCAACGTGATCACGTTGATCACTGCGTTCATCCTCTTTGTCCTCGCGAGCGCCGGCGTCAAGGGATTTGCCTTCACGCTCGGCATCGGCACGATCGTCTCGCTCTTCACCGCGGTCTTGTTCACACAGGCGATCCTCGGGCTTCTGGGACGCTCGAAGATCTTGCGCTCGCCAAGCTTCCTCGGCGCGGGCGGCGACGGCAGACCCTGGAACTTCGACTTCACCGGGATGAGCAAGTACTTCTTCTCGGCCTCGGGGATGATCCTGGCGATCGGTGCGATCGCGTTCGCCGACAAACAGCTCAACCTCGGCATCGACTTCGAGTCGGGCACGCGGATCCAGGTCGCGCTGCAGGAGGAGACATCGGTCGACGACCTCCGTGCTGCCCTGCTCGACGGCGGCATCGAAAGCGCCGATACGGCAAAGATTCAGATCACGGAAAACCCCGAGTTCGGGGAGTTCGTCTATCAAGTTCAGGCACAGATCTCGCCGAATCAGGCGCTTACGGTGGAGCCACTACTTGACGAGCAGTTCGGGGTCGCCGAGAGCGCCGCGGGCGATCCTGCCTTCGACTCAACCTCGATCGGGCCGACGTTCGGCGAACAGATCGCACGCAGCGCGCTGATCGCGATCGTTTTCAGCCTCCTGGTCATCTCCGCCTACGTGGCGATCCGTTTCGAGGCCAAGTACGCGGTGCCGGTACTGATCGCACTCGTCCACGACATCCTCATTACCGGTGGCATCTACGCCCTGACCGGAAGGGAGGTCTCGAGCGCCACTGTGGCCGCATTTCTGACCATTCTCGGGTACTCGATGTACGACGGCATCATCGTTTTCGACCGCATCCGCGAAAACGTGCCGCGAATGCCGCGTGCTGCCTTCTCGCAGATCGTCAACCGATCGATGGCCGAGATCCTGACGCGGTCGCTGATCACCGGTCTCTCGACGGCATTCCTGGTAACCGTGCTGCTGTTCTTTGGTGGCGATACCCTTCAGGACTTCGCTTTCGCGATGCTGATCGGGCTGATCTCGGGCACGTATTCGTCGATCTTCATCGCGGCGCCGGTGCTGACCGCCTGGAAGGAGCGCGAGCCCGCCTATCGCTCGCGCCGCGCGCGGATCATCGAGGCGATGGGATACGTGCCGACGTTCCCCGAGCAGAACATGGTCGCCAAGATCGATCAGGTGGAGCGCCACCTGCCCAGTTCTGCGGCAGGCGATGTGGCGGCCGAACCGGCCCGCCCGCAACAGCCGCCGTCCCTGGAAGAGTCGCCAATTGCGATTGCCGACCCGGCGGTCGAGCGCTCGGCAGATGTCGAGCCGACGGCCGAGGAGGCTGACGCCGCGGTACCCGGTCGTCCCGGCGCCGGCGCCGAGCGAACCCGCCAGCCCGGCCGAAAGAAGCAATCGCGCCGCCAGCGCAAGCAGAGGAGGGGTCGCTGAGATGGCTGCGCTCGTCTGGTTCACCACCGGGATCGCCCTTTGGCACTTCACCGTGTTCATCCCCGACCGCTTCTGGGGCGGGATCGTAGGCGCCTTGCTCGGGGCGACGACCGGCGCAATGATCACCGGCGCAATCGCCCAGATCGGTTTGAGCGACAGCATCGGCACGACCAACATCGCCACGGTGCTATACGCCATCCCGGGCACCGCACTCGGCCTCGGCATCGTCTATTTCTTCGGCGTACGCCAAGAAGAGGCGGCGGCCGAGCCTGTTGACGTGTAAGGCGGCTGTGGGCTTGTCGAGGACTGAACCGGTGGCTTAGTGCCCGGTTGATCCAGGGCGATGGTTCGGGTGCCGGCCGGGCGAGGCTGGTCAGGGAGTTTGGATTCAGCGGGAGTCCGTGAACACGGCCTGTGGAGATCTGTTCACGACAGTCGAGAATAGATCTCCAAGGGATGCGCTCAGGTCCGTCGAAATTGACCCTGCCTCGCGCCGCGAGTCCGCGTCGCTTGTTCGAGCCCCCGCACTTTGCGGCGCTTGAGTGGGCAGGATTCCGTCCTGCATCGTCCTTAGCTTGGGCGGGTGGGCCAACGTGCACAAGGATTCACTCTCGCTCCGTACGACTTTGGCGAGGCACGGGCCCTGATGGCGGGGCTGAACCTCGCAGAGCCGGTGGCGGTGACGCTGGTGCGCCGCGGCTTTCATTCCGTCGCCGCTGCGCGCGAGTTCCTTGACGCCGCCGACGACCATGACCCATTTCTGTTCGAAGGCATGGACGCCGTAGTGGCGCAGATCCGAGAGGCGATCAAGACCGGCAAGCGAGTGACGGTCCACGGTGATTACGACGTCGACGGCGTCTGCTCGACGGCGATCGCGATTTGCGCGCTGCGCGAACTCGGTGCGGACTGCGACTGGCTGATCCCGGGTCGCCAGGAGGACGGCTATGGCCTCACCGCGGCGACGCTGGAGCGCCTTGTCGCTCGCGGCACGAAGCTGCTGATAACGGTCGACTGCGGGATCACGTCTGTTGCCGAGGTCGCCGCAGCGCGCGAGCTGGGCATTGACGTCATCGTCACCGACCACCACCAGCCCGGTGCCGAGCTCCCGGTCTGCCCGATCTTGCACCCGGCTCTAAGCGGTTACCCATTTGGCGAGCTGTGCGCAACGGCCGTCGCCTACAAGCTGGCTTCGGCGTTACTGGGTGCCGAGCGGGCTGCACGCGAGCTCGACCTCGTCGCGCTTGCCACCGTCACCGATCTCGTGCCGCTTCAGGGCGAGAACCGGGCCCTCGTTCGGCGTGGTCTCGAGGAGGCGCGGCGCGCTCGCAGGCCCGGACTACGGGCGCTGATGGCGACGTCGAAGATCGCGCCTGAGCGCCTCGACGAGGGCGACTTCGCGTTTCGCCTCGGGCCGCGGATCAACGCCGCGGGACGCCTGTATCGCGCCGATGCCGGCGTCGAGCTCATGCTCACCGAGGACCCGGCGCGTGCGGCCGAGATCGCAACCGAGCTCGACCGCGCCAACTACGAGCGGCGCGAGGTCGAGCGCGAGGTCTTGGCCGAGGCCGAAACGGCGCGGCGTGAGCTGCCCGCTGAGCTCGCCGATGCAGCTGGGCTCGTGCTCGCCGGCGAGGGCTGGCATCCGGGCGTGGTCGGCATCGTCGCCTCGCGCATGGTCGAGCGTCACCGCCGCCCCGTGGTGCTGATCGCTCTCGACGCCGAGGGCTCGGGCCGCGGATCGGGCCGCAGCGTGCCGGGTTTCGATCTCCTCGCTGGGCTCACTGCGTGCGAGGAGCACCTCAGCCGCTACGGCGGTCACCGCGCCGCGGCCGGGCTTGAGATCGATGCGGAGCGAGTTGATGACTTTCGCTACGCCTTCGCCGCCCACGCGGCGTCCACGCTCGCCGACGTGGAGCCGGCGGCGGTCGAGGTCGTTGATGCCGTAGTCGGTGGCGAGAGTCTTGGCCACGATGTGGCCGAGCAGCTGACGCGGCTGGCCCCCTTTGGCAAGGGCAACCCGGGAGTACGGCTTCTCGTCGCCGGGGCGAACGTCGGCGACGTCCGGGCAATGGGCGAGGAGGGGCGCCACGCACGCTTCAGCCTGGCTAGCGGCAGCCGGCGCGCCACCGGTGTCGCCTTTCAGGTCAACGGTGAGCTCGAAGCGGCGGCGCGCTCCGGGCCGCTCGACGTCTCGGTCGAGCTCGAGCTCAACGAGTGGAACGGCGCGATTGAACCCCGCGTCGTTCTGGGCAGCCTCTACCTGCGCGACGGCGATCCGCAACCGCAGCCCGGCGGCGGCTCGCCCGGCGACGCCCAGGCTGGCGAGGGCGCGATCGGCGACGACGAGTTTTGGCGGCGCCACGACGCCGAGCTCGAGGCCGACCTCAGCCCATGGCCATCACCCCCCCCGCAGCAAGGTGTGACCCGAGAGCTGATTGATCGCAGCGGTGCCTCCGGGGTCTCCACCATCGCCGCGCTCGGCTCCAGTGGCGAAACCGTGCTTGCCATCTGTTCCGACGCGGTCCGGCGCCGCGAGCTGGTCGAACGAGCGGCGCGCCCAGGGCGCTTCGGCGGCGGCGAGTTCGCAGTCGTCTCGGCTCGCCTCGCCGATGATTGGAATTCGCGCGCCGAGCAGCGTGTTGCAAATGCTGGTGCCGGAGTCGTCCTGGCCGACTGGGACGCGCTCGCACGCGATCTCGAAATGGTGGGCCGCTTCGCTCACATCGTCGTCATCGACCCAGCGCCGTTTGCGCGGCTTGACGCGCTCGTGCAAACGGGTCCCGGCTACCTGCACCTCGTCAGCGGCCGGCCCGAAACCGAGTTCGCACTGCGCGTCCACGCCGACATGTGGCCGTCGCGAGCATCCCTAGCCGGCCTCTATCGCGCTTTAGGCAGCCCGGAGGTCGTGCACGAGGCGACTGCGGCGCGGCGACTGCTGAGCGGCAGCGAGCGCGCCCATCCGCATTCGCCCGAGGTCGCCGCGCGCATGACCCGTGTGTTGAACGAGCTCGCTCTCGTCTGTCGCACAGGATCTGGCGCGATCCAGACTCTCAGGGCCGTATCCTCGGAAGGGACGGATCTCGGGCGATCCGCGGCATACACCGCCTATCGCGACCGCTACGAGGACGGCAAGCGATGGCTGAGCGAGCAAAGACAGAACTAGAGCGAGAGCACGTCGAGGGCGCCGCGGCGCCTGCGGATCGCCGCGGCCACACACGCGTCGGCGGTTCGGGTGACGCTTACGGGCCGGCGGCCCCCGTAAATGAGGCCACCAAGGGCCTGACCCTCGAGGATCGTGCCCTCCTGGGCGATCTCTTCGCCGTGATCGGGGAGCACAGCGCCAGTGCCGAGGACAACGGCATCGATCGTTCGCAAGTCGAGCGCGCCTTCGCTTTTGCCTGCGAGCGCCACACCGACCAGCGCCGAAAGTCCGGCGAGGACTTCATCACCCATCCGGTCGAGGTGGCAAAGATTTGTGCAGGGCTGCGGCTCGACACCGAGACGCTATGCGCGGCTTTGCTGCACGACACCGTCGAAGACACCAGCGCCAGCCTCGAGGAAGTCTCCGAGCTCTTCGGCGAGCCGGTCGGCCAACTCGTCGACGGGGTAACGAAGCTCACCGGGATCACCTTCCAAAGCCGCGACGAACACCAGGCCGAGAACTACCGCAAGATGATGGTCGCGATGGCCTCGGACGTGCGGGTCATCCTGATCAAACTCGCCGATCGCCTGCACAACATGCGCACGCTCGGCTCCCTGCCGAAGCAAAAGCAAGTCGAAAAGGCGCGCGAGACGCTGGAGATCTATGCGCCCCTGGCCCACCGCCTCGGCATCCACGCGATCAAGTGGGAGCTCGAGGACCTCTCGTTCCAGCGACTGCATCCGCGCAAGTACGAGGAGATCAAAAAGCTCGTCGCCCAGCAGCGAGACGAGCGCGAGCGCTACATCTCCGACGCGGGCGGCTTTTTAACCGAACAGCTTGCGGAGGTCGGGATCGAGGCTCAGATCTCCGGCCGCGCCAAACACTTCTATTCGATCTACGCGAAAATGAGCAAGAAGGGCCGCGAGTTCAACGAGATCTACGACCTCACGGCAATGCGCGTGATCGTCGACTCGGTCAAGGACTGTTACGGCGCGATCGGCATCGTCCATTCGATCTGGAAGCCGTTGCCCGGCCGCTTCAAAGACTTCATCGCGACGCCGAAGCTGAACCTCTACCAGGCGCTGCACACAACGGTGATCGGTCCCGAGGGCCGGCCATTGGAGATTCAGATTCGCACCCCGAACATGCACGAGACGGCGGAGTACGGGATCGCCGCGCACGTGATCTACAAGGAGAACGGCTCGAACTCGGGCGATTCGGGGCGCGACAAGATGACCTGGCTGCGCCAGCTACTCGAAGCCGACGGCGAGGGTGACCCCGCCGAGTTCCTCGAGGCGCTCAAGGTCGATCTGTTCGAAGACGAGGTATTCGTCTTCACGCCCAGGGGCGAGGTCAAGAACCTCTCAGCCGGTTCGACGCCGCTGGATTTCGCCTACGCCGTCCACACCGACATCGGCCACCGCTGCGTCGGTGCGAAGGCCAACGGCAAGATCGTGCCCCTTCACTACTCACTGCGAAGTGGCGACATCGTCGAGATCCTCACCTCTAATCAGGAGCGCGGTCCTTCGCGCGACTGGCTCGCCCTGGTACGCACGAGCCGCGCCCGCAACAAGATCCGCGCCTCGCTCAAGCGCGAGCGCCGCGAAGATGCCGAGCGTCGCGGTCGCGAGGAGCTTCAGACGGCGCTGAAGAAGAACGGCCTGCCTCCCCAGCGCATCGCCGGTTCGCCATTGCTCGCCGACGTCACCCGCGAGATGGGCTTTCGCAAAGCCGACGACTTCTACGTCGCGGTCGGCCAGGCAAAGATTTCGGCCAAGACAGTGGTCAATAAGGTCATGCAGCGCCTCAAGCAGGGCGAAGCGGTCGCGGGCGATGAGACCGAGGCCCGGCTTGCGAGCGTGCTCGAGGGCCGCGACGAGCGCCAGCGTCGTACCCAGGACGCGTCCAACTACGGGATCAAGGTTGAGGGCGTCGACGACGTCGTCGTGCGGCTGGCGAAATGCTGTCGCCCGGTTCCGGGCGACGAGATCGTCGGCTATGTCTCGCTCGGTCGCGGAATCACTATTCATCGTGATGACTGCAAGAACGTCGCCGCGCTGCGCCGGTCACCCGAGCGCTTCACCGACGTGTCCTGGGCAGGCGACAACGCCGCCTCCTACCGCGTCGAGCTTCAGGTGGACGCCTGGGATCGAACGCGCCTCCTTGAAGATCTCTCGAGGACCTTCTCGGAGGCCGGCATCAACATCCTCGAGGCCAACTGCTCGACCAAGCACCCGATGGTGCGAAACCGTTTCGTGATCGAGGTTGGCGACTCGCAGCAGCTGAAGGCGTGCATCGCACGCGTGCGAAGCCTCGAGGCCGTCTTCGATGCCTATCGCGTTACACCGACAGATTGAGCCGTCCGGCGGTAAGCGTCGTCGTCCCGTTTCACGGTGACGAGGAGTACGCGGCGCGCACCCTTTCGGCGTTGCAGCGACTCGAGCTCGGCCCCGGCGATGAGCTGATCGTCGCCGACAACACGGGCGAGGGCGTCGCCGGGCCCACGCTCAGCGGCGTCGCCACAGTAATCCCTGCCGCGGCCGAGCGATCCTCCTACCACGCGCGAAACCGAGGCGCCGAGGCGACCTCGAGCGAGACCGACTGGATGCTGTTCATCGACGCGGACTGCGTGCCCAGTCGCGACCTGCTCGACCGCTTCTTCGATGAGCCGATCGACGAACGCTGCGGGGCGCTCGGCGGCGGCATTGTCGGCATCCCCGATCAGGACACGCTGCTTGCCCGCTACGCGCGCGATCGCAACTTCCTCGACCAGGTGGAGGGTGTCCATGGCAACTCCGGCGCCGCCGCGGCGACGGGCAACTTACTCGTCCGGCGCGCTGCGTTTGACCGGCTCGGGGGCTTTGCCGAGGGCATCCGCTCAGGCGGCGACGTCGATTTCTGCTGGCGCATGCGCCGTTCCGGCTGGTCGCTCGGCTACCGGCCCGACGCCCAAGTCGAACATCGCCACCGCGAGGGGCTCGCTTCGTTCTTGGGCATGATCGCGCGCTACGGCGCCGGCTCGCGCTGGCTCAACGGCCGCCATCCCGGTGCCGCGCCGAGGTGGCCCCTGCTTCACGGTCTCATGGGCGCGGCTTGGGACGCGTCCGGCCACCTGGTCCACGGGCGCATCGAGCCGGCGACATTTCGCGCCATCGACGGCCTCGGCCTCGTCGCTCACAACGTCGGCTATCGCCAGAGCAACTCCGCCGGCTGAGGCAGCGATTGGGCTCAACGCGGCCGGCGCACCGAGCTGCGGTGGCTATCCTGCCCGGCCTCATGTCCTCTGAATACATCTTCACGATGTACAAGGTTTCGCGCACCCATCCGCCCGACAAGAAGGTGCTGGAGGACGTTTCGCTGAGCTTCTTTCCCGGAGCCAAGATCGGAGTGCTCGGCTACAACGGCGCCGGCAAGTCGACCCTGCTGCGGATCATGGCGGGCGTAGACACCGATTACCGCGGCGAGGCGACGCTGCATCCGAGCGCCTCGGTCGGGATGCTCGAGCAGGAACCCAAGCTCGATGAAAGCAAGGACGTCAAGGGCAACGTCGAAGACGGTGTGCGCGAGCTGCGTGACCTCGTCGATCGTTACAACGAGGTCGCCGCCAATTACTCCGACGAGACGGCCGACGAGTTCGCCCGGCTGCAGGACAAGATCGACGCCGCCGACGCTTGGAACCTCGAGACGATGCTCGAGACGGCGATGGACGCTCTGCGCCTGCCGCCCGCCGATGCCGATGTGAGCACGCTTTCGGGCGGCGAGCGGCGCCGCGTCGCACTGTGCCGCCTCCTGCTGCAGGCTCCTGATCTGCTGCTGCTCGACGAGCCGACCAACCACCTCGACGCCGAATCTGTTGCCTGGCTCGAGCGCCACCTCGAGGAATACAAGGGCACCATCGTCGCCGTCACCCACGATCGCTACTTCCTCGACAACGTAGCCGGCTGGATCCTCGAGCTCGATCGCGGCCGCGGCATCCCCTTTCAGGGCAACTACTCATCGTGGCTCGAGCAAAAGCAGGAGCGGCTCACCCATGAAAAGCGACAGGACTCCGCCCGGGCTCGAACTCTGGCGGCCGAGCTCGAATGGGTGCGGGAGAACCCGAAGGGCCGGCGAAAGAAGTCAAAGGCCCGCCTCGCCCGCTACGAGGCACTGCTCGCCGAGGATCGAAACGTCAAGCTGGACAACGTCCAGATCCACATCCCCGCTGGGCCGCGCCTCGGCGGCCAGGTGATTGAGGCGGGCGGGCTGCGCAAGGGATTTGGCGACAAGCTTCTGATCGAGGACCTCTCGTTCTCCCTGCCGCCGGCTGGGATCATCGGCGTGATCGGACCCAACGGCGCCGGCAAGACGACCCTGTTTCGGATGATCGTCGGCGACGAGAAGCCCGACGAGGGCAGCCTCACGCTCGGCGAGACGGTCGAGCTCGCATACGTCGATCAGTCGCGCGAGTCGCTGGACGGCGAGAAGACGGTCTGGGAGGAGATCTCCGAGGGCTACGACTCGATCAAGGTCGGCGATCGCGAGATCAACTCCCGCGCCTATGTCGGCGGCTTCAACTTCAAGGGATCAGATCAGCAGCGCACCGTCGGCACGCTCTCCGGCGGTGAACGCAACCGCGTCCACCTGGCGAAGCTGCTGCGATCGGGCGGCAACCTGCTGCTACTTGACGAGCCGACCAATGACCTCGACGTCGACACGCTGCGCGCGCTCGAAGAGGCGCTGCTCGCCTTCGCCGGATGTGCCGTGGTGATCTCGCACGATCGCTGGTTTCTCGACCGCGTCGCCACCCACGTGCTCGCCTTTGAGGGCGACTCGCAGGTGCGCTGGTTCGAGGGCAACGTCGAGGCCTACGAGGAGAACCGCCGCGAGCGCCTCGGCGCCGAGGCCGATCGTCCGCACCGGATCACGTACAAGAAGCTGGCGCGGGCCTAGCCGCGGGCGACCGGCCCGGAGGCCGACCGCCCGTGACGGATTACGTATGGGAAGCTCGTTCGCCGCTGAGCAGACGAGCGCGACGGTTAGTCGTCGTTGCCTGCCTCGGCCTCGTCGCCCGTCTCAGCTTCCTGGCCGACGACGCTGAAGTCGCGATTAAGCTGGACGTCGACTTCGCTGCCGTCGTCGAGCGTAACTTCGACCTCGTAATAGCTCTCCTCGTCACCTACCTCGGTCCCGCTGACGCTGCCCTCGCCGGTCGCGTCGAGCGCGGCTGCGCTGGCCTTGTCGACCGCGTCGCCGCTGATCGCGACATCGGGGCCCTCGGCCTGGTCCTCGCCACCGGCGGCGACTGCGACGCCGACTCCACCCGCGGCAACCGCTAGAGCGGTCACGCCCGCGATCAACTTGTTTTTCGTGCTCATTGTTGTCTCCTTGGTCGGATTCCTGTTCGACCATTGAAGTCGGGGCCGATGAAAAGGTCGTGAAAGCCTACGCCTCAGCTGAGGCGCTCGAGTTCGGCACGGATCTGCGCGGCCGTTTGCGCTGCGTGCTCGTCATGTGAGTACTTGCTGCGCGGCCAAAAGAACCCGCGCAGGCCGTCCTTCTTCACTCTCGGGACAACGTGACAATGCAGATGCGGCACCGACTGGCTGACGATGTTGTTCATCGCCACGAACGCGCCCTGAGCACCCATCGCGGCCGGCACGGCTCGGCTGAGCCGCTGAGCGTTGGCGAAATAGGGCTCGATCAGCTCTGGCGGCAGGTCGGCCAGCGTTTCGTGGTGGTCGCGCGGGATCAGCAGCGTGTGGCCGTGAAAGACGGGGCGGATGTCGAGAAACGCAAGCGAGACTTCATCCGAGAAGACGACTTCAGCCGCCTCCTCACCCGCGGAGATTCGGCAAAAAAGGCAATCAGGCAATTACCGTCAGCGCGCCCGGGTCGATCGCGAGCTCCAGTTCGGCATGGTGGCCGATGTAGTCACCGTCGACCTGCACCGGGAAGCTGCGCGGCTTGCCCTCTTCATCGAGCGAGGAGGAGACGACGCGTCCCTGGGTGACGTCAGCGTAGTGGTCGATCTGACGATGACGGGTGGCACGCAGGCCTTCGGCCAGTACGCGGGTGATAATCGGACCCATATCACGCTGCGTCGCGCGCTTGAGCACCGCGACCGAGAGGGTGCCGCTGTCGGGTTCGATGCTTTCGCAGACGCGGACCGGGCGCTTGCCGAAGTAGGTGAAGGGATCAGAGTTCTGGGCCAGCACCGTCACTCCCTCGGCACCCTCGCGCCCTTCGAGCTCGAAGCGCATCTTTACCGGGTTTCGCAGGTAGTCCCTGTAGAACGAGCCGACCGCGACCCAGGTGTAAAAGTACGGTCCGCCGCGCGCTTTCAGCTTCGGGCGCTGGTCGACCTTCATTGCCGCCGACGCATCGAGGCCCGAGCCGCAGGAAAAGACGAAGTGACGGCCGTTGGCGAGGCCGAGGTCGATCTGCCGTGGCTTGAAGCGGTCGGCGAGGCCAAGCAGATGCTCGGTTGCGTCGACAACGTCGTTGGGAATGCCGAGCGTGCGGCAAACCACGTTGGTCGAGCCGCCGGGAAGGATTCCGACCGGAACGCCTGTGCCTGCGAGGCCGTTGGCGACCTCGTTCAGGGTGCCGTCACCGCCGAAGGCGACGACCAAGTCATAGCCGCCGTCGCGGGCCTCACGGCCGATCTCGGTCGCGTGGTTCTGGGCCCGTGTGGCAACGGCTTCGACCTCGTAACGGCCTTGAAGGGCATAGACGACGAGGTTCTTTAGGCGGTCTGAGACCGTCGTTGCGTAGGGGTTGACGATGATCAGCATCCGCTTCTTGCGCGGACGGGTTCTCGCGGCTCCGTTGGTGGAGCCGTCCGGGCGCGTCGGGCTCGTGGCGTCGGTCGCGATCGCGCTCACGTGGGGATCGTAACCATGCCCTGCTCGCCTGTGGCCTCGAAGCGGACGACATCGTCGTCGACCAGCTCGCGCACGAGCCCGCCGTCGATCAACAGGTCGACGTGGCCGACCACTTCTGACAACGTCAGGTACGCCTGTGTGACGGCGACGTTACCCCACATCTGCTGGGCGAGCTCGTAGGCGGTCTGCGGGCGTTCGTCGATCAGCTTGCGCAGCTTCTCGGCGCGCCGACGGTGCATGGCGAAGCGCTGGTCGATCAGGGCCACGTGGTCGGTGATCGGCTCGCCGTGGCCCGGAAGCAGGATCTGCGCCGACAGCTCACGCGTGCGGCGCAACGACTCCAGGTAATCAACCAGCGACCTCGGCCGCTCGGTCGAACCATCGAGGGGTCGCGCCAGCAGCGGATTGGAGGAGATGTCGGCGATCAGATGATCGGCGCAGATCAGGATTCGACGTTCTGAGTCCCAGAAGACCGTGTCGGATGGGCTGTGGCCGGGGCGGTGCTGAACTTCGAAGCTGCGGTCGCGCAGGGCGAGTCGCTCGCCGTCTGAGAGCGGACGGGTGACCTTCGCCGACGAGCCCCAGCCGCGAAAGCTGCGCGAGACGCTCCGCAGGGCGATGACGAGATCGTCGGGGATGCCGTGGCGGTGCATGAGCTCGCTGGCGAACTCGTCGTCACGCTCGGTGTCGTCCTCGAAGCGCTCGACGAAGTCGGCGACGAGGTCGATTGCCGCGACCTCGGCGCCCGAGCGAGCGGCGACGATTTCGACCAGGCCGAGGTGGTCAATGTGCTGGTGGGTGATGACGATGAGCTCGATCTCCTCGATCGCATGCCCCGCGTCTTCGAGTTGGCGCTGAAGCTCGTCGAGCGACTTGCCGGAGTTCGGTCCTGTGTCGAACAAGGTCAGCGGTTGATCCTCGACGAGGTAGCAATTGACGCGGCCGACCGCGAATGGGGTGGGGATGCGCAGCCGGTGGATCCCGGCGCGCTCGGCCTTCTCGAGCGCTTCCTCGGGCGTCATAAACCCCCGCCCGATGACTCGCTTCGCGTCCGCCCTGGCCGGTTCTGCTGCCGAGCTCATGCTCGGATGAAGCTCAGCACCTCGTCGCGCTTTGTCTCCATGTCCTCCCTCGAGATCAGCGACTCGAGGTTGAGGCGAAGCAACGGCTCGGTGTTGGACGGGCGCACGTTGAAATGCCAGTCGTGGTAGTCGATCGACACGCCGTCGAGCCAGGTGATCTCGGCCTCGGGATGCTGCTCGGCGAGCTCATTCATCTTTGCCTTCGGGTCGGCAACCTCGGAGTTGATCTCGCCGGAGATGAAGTAGCGCTCGCGCAGTGAGCCGACGAGCTCCGACATCGGCGCGCCGCTCTCTGAAAGCATCTCGAGCACCAACAGTGCCGGAATCGAACCGGTGTCAGCGCTCCAGAAATCACGAAAGTAGTAGTGGCCCGAGACCTCGCCGCCGAAGACGCCACCGCGTTCGCGCATCGCGATTTTGAAAAAAGCGTGGCCGACGCGATTGAGGTGAGCTGTGCCACCGGCGGCGTTGACGGTGTCGGGTACTGCGCGGCTGGCGCGGACGTCGTAGAGGATGTCGCCGCCCGGGTTCTTGGCGAGGATCTGCTTTGCAAGCAGCGCCGTGAGGAAATCGCCGTCGACGAACTCGCCGGTGTCGTCGATGAAAAAGCAGCGGTCGGCGTCGCCGTCCCAGGCGATGCCGAGGTCGGCGCTTTCGTCGAGCACCCGGTCGATCACGAACTGCCGGTTCTCGGGCAGAAGCGGGTTCGGCTCGTGGTCGGGAAAGTCGCCGTCCGGTACCCAGTAGGTCTCGACCAAGTCGAGGCCGAGGCGGTCGAGCAGCGGACCGACCATCGGCCCGGCCATACCGTTGCCGCCGTCGACGACGACCTTGAGCGGCTTCACCTTTTCGGGGTCGATGAAGGACAGGGCGTGGCGCCGGAATTCGTCGTAGACGTCGACGGCCTCGGTCGAGCCGCCGCCGGGGGCGTCCGGCATGCCGCCGACGACGAGATCACGAATCTCGCCGATGCCGGCATCGCCCGAAAGCGCGAGAGCGCCTTCGCGCACGAGCTTGACGCCCGTATAGGCCTTCGGGTTGTGCGAGGCGGTAACCATCGCGCCGCCGTCGAGCTCGCGCGAGCCGACGAGGAAATAGAGCATCTCGGTGCCGACCATGCCGGCATCGACCACGGTCGCGCCCTCGGCGACGATGCCGTCGCTCAGGCGCCTGGCCATCTCCGGCGCTTCCAGGCGCATGTCGCGCCCGAGCCCGACCCGCAGCTCGCCCGCGGGCTTGTCGCGAAGATCGCCAAGCACGCGGGCAAACGCGCGCCCGAGCAGGTAGTTCGTCTCGCCGTTCATCTCCGAGCCATGGAGCCCGCGTACGTCGTAGGCCTTGAAAATCTCGGGATTCACGTGCGGCGCCCCCACAGGCGAAGCCGAGGAGGTGGCCCCTTGCTCAGTCAAAGGTTCCTCTCAGCATTTCGTAGCTCTGCTCCACCGTCTGCGGCATCACGCGTGTGTCGCCGAGTACCGGCATGAAATTGGTGTCGCCGCCCCAGCGCGGCACGACGTGCATGTGGATGTGGTGCTCGACGCCGGCGCCGGCAACGCGGCCCTGGTTGAAGCCGAGGTTGAAGCCATGCGGGGCGTACGTCTTCTCGAGCACCCTGATCCCCTGCTGGGCCAGCGCCATCATCTCGGCGATCGTTTGGGCGTCGATCTCGGCGATCGAGCCGATGTGCGCGTAAGGAGCGACCATCAGGTGACCGTTCGTGTACGGAAAGAGGTTGAGCATGACGAAGCAGCGCTCCCCGCGATGGACGATCAACGTGGCCTCGTCGTCTCCTTCCCGCGGTTTCGTGCAGAAGATGCATTCCTCCTCGGCATTCTTGGCCGCGTCCTTCACGTAAGCGAGGCGCCAAGGCGCCCAGATCCGGTAGTTGGCCACACGGCGGCATCCTACGGGGACCGATCGATGACTTGACCCCGCCGGCGCGTGGGCTAATCATCACTCGGCGAGCGCAAGTGTCGACGGGAAGGACAGCACCCGCGGTTGCGAGCACGTGCGTATGCGTGGCGGCGGAGCCGCAAGGCGCTACAGCCAGCCGCGACGCCGGAAGTAGGCGACCATGGCGACTAGCATGACCACCATCGCGCCGACGACGATGAAGAAATCGCCCTGGTCACCCTCGCCGGGGACGCCGACGTTCATGCCCCAGATACTCGCAATCAAAGTCAGCGGCAAGACGATGACGCTGATCGAGGTGAGCACCCGGAGGATGTCGTTTACGCGGTGCGAGATGTAGGACTCGTTCGTCTCGTCGAGCGCTTCGACGACCTCTTTGTAGTTCTCGAGCATGTCCCAGATGCGCTCGTGGGCATCGACGATGTCGTCGAAATAGACGTCGAGCTCGCGACCCTCAGGCGCGAGGAAGGGCTGCTCGAGCTTCTCGAGGTCGCGCAGCACCGTTCGCTGCGGGCGCACGACCTTGCGGAAGTTGATGATCTCCTGTTTGGCGTTGGAGATGTCGCGGACGATGTCCTCCGAGCGGCTTTCGACGAAGATCTCCTCCTCGAGCGCATCGAGCTTGTTGCCGATCTTTCGCAGCATCGGAAAGCAGTAGTCGAAGGCGTCGTCGACGATCCGATACAGCAGGTAGCCCGAGCCGCGTGAGAAGTGCTGCTCGCGCAGTTCCTCCTTCTGTCGACAGCGTTCGAACAGGTATTCGACGGGCTGTAGCGGCGTGTTCGGAATCGTCACCAGGTAGTCGGGTCCGACGAAGATGTCGAGCTCGCCGGCATTGAGGCGTCCGACCTGGCGATCGAAGACGGGGAGGTGCAAGACGATGAACAGGTATTCGCCGTACTCGTCGATCTTGGGTCGCTGATTTCGCGAGAGAACGTCCTCGAGATCGAGCGCGTGGAAGTCGAAGTTCTCCTCCAGCCAGGCGCATTCGAGCGGCGTCGGACGCTCGATGTTGACCCAGCGCAGGCCGGAGCCCTGGACGATCTCGACCTGTGGCTGGCGCTCGTTGGGCTCAGCCGGCGCGGAGAGCTCGACACCGCGTTGGCGGCGCAGCCTGGGCTTTGGAAGGCTCGGCATCGGTGCTCGTCTCGCTCTGGGTCTCGGTCATCGGCTCGATTCACAGAGTAGCGACGCTAGGCGGTGCGCCACGCATCATCGGTTGCGACCGTCGCAGGCCGTTGCTATCGTGTCCGGCACATACCCACTGCATCCAGAGGGGTGGAGGGACTGGCCCGATGAAACCCCGGCAACCACCGAAGGTCGAAAGACCTGAGGAGGTGCCAATTCCAGCACAGGCGAACAGCCTGTGGGAGATGTGAGTCGGAAGTCCGGTTCGGACCTCTGCTCGCAACAAGCAGAGGTTTTCGTTATTCGAACCGGAAGGAGTTTTGTCCCATGGCACCCACGTCACTCAGTTGCAAGGAGTGTGGTTCCACCTACCCGCTCGAGGCGCTCTACGTGTGCGATCAGTGCTTCGGTCCGCTGGAGGTCAGTTACGACCGCTCGAACTTCGACGCGGACGAGGCCAAGCGCAAGATCCAGGCCGGGCCGGCCGGCATCTGGCGATATGCGGATTTCCTACCGCTGGCCGAACGTCCGCGCGATCCGCTGCAGCCAGGGTTCACGCCCTTGGTCCGCGCCGATCGCCTCGCTCAACGCCTCGGCCTCGGTGAGGTCTGGGTCAAGAACGACGCTGGGAATCCGACGCATTCGTTCAAGGACCGCGTAGTCGCTGTCGCGCTGGCTAAGGCTCGTGAACTCGGCTTTGAAACGGTTGCCTGCGCCTCGACCGGCAACCTCGCCAACGCGGTCGCCGCGCACGCTGCCGCGGCGGGCCTCGACTCCTACGTCTTCGTGCCCGCGGACCTCGAGACCGAGAAACTGCTCGCGACGGGTGTCTACGGGACTCGTCTCGTCGGCATCAACGGCAACTACGACGACGTCAATCGCCTCTGCACCGAACTGGCCGAGACGCACCCCTGGGCATTTGTCAACGTCAACCTGCGTCCCTACTACGCCGAGGGCTCGAAGACGATCGCCTACGAATTGGTCGAACAGCTCGGTTGGACGCTTCCCGATCGCATCGTCTGCCCGATCGCGTCGGGCTCCCTGTTCACCAAGATCGGCCGTGGCTTCGTTGAATGGCTCGAGCTCGGACTCGTAACAGGCGAGCTTCCGACGTTCAACGGTGCCCAGGCCGGCGGCTGTGACCCCGTCGCCGAGGCGTTCAGCGCCGGCAGCGATGTTTGTCGCCCACAGCGCCCGGAAACGATCGCCAAGAGCCTTGCGATCGGAAATCCGGCCGATGGCATCTACGCCCTTGACCTCGCCCGCAAGACCGGTGGCGCGATCGAGTCCGTCAACGACGCGGAGATTCGTGCCGGCATCCGGCTGCTCGCCGAAACGACGGGGATCTTCACCGAGACGGCGGGTGGCGTCACTACCGCGGTCCTCGCCAAGCTGGCTACGGCAGGGGCGATCGGTGCCGATGAGCGTGTTGTCGCGATCATCACCGGCGACGGCCTGAAAACACTCGACGCAGTTCGCGACGGCTTTGAGATGGCCGAGATCGAACCGACGCTCGAGTCGTTCGAAGCGAGCATCGGTGACGCGGCTTCGATCGCCGCTGCGCGTTAGATTCCCGGCCATGGCGGTAACGGTCAAGATCCCTGCACAGCTGCGTGCCGTCACCGATGGCGCGGAGGAGATCGAGGTTGAGGGCGCGACGGTCGGCGAAGCGCTCGATGCCGTCTTCGACTCGCACACCGACCTTCGCGCCAGGATCACCGAGGACGGAACGCTTCGGCGCTTCGTCAACGTCTATGTCTCGGGCGAGGACATCCGCTTTCAGGACGGTCTCGATACGCAGCTCACCGACGGCGACGAAGTGACCATTCTTCCCGCCGTTGCCGGTGGCTGAAGCCGCCGAGGTTCCCGTTGCGATCCTTTGCGGCGGGCGCGGGACGCGGCTGCAGGAGCGCACGCACGCGATTCCTAAAGCTTTGGTCGAGATCGGCGGGAAGCCGATCCTCTGGCACGTCATCCGCATCTACGCAGCTCAGGGGCATCGCCGCTTTCTGTTGCTGACCGGCTATCTCGGCGATCAGGTCCAGGCCTTCGTCGCCGCTGAGCCCTGGCCCGAGCCGGTCGGGATCGAGTGCCTCGATACCGGCCTCGACACGAATACCGGCGGGCGCGTCGCCCGCGCCGCGGACAAGCTCTCCGCTGGTCGCTTTTGCCTCACCTACGCCGACGGTGTCGCCGATATCGACCTCGGTGCTCAGACTGCGTTTCACGATGCAGTTGGCGCCGACGCGACGATGACCGTCGTTCGCCCCTATAGCCAATGGGGCATCGCGCTGATCGGCGGCGACGATCGGATCACGGGCTTCTCCGAAAAACCGCGTCTCGACTACTGGATCAACGGCGGCTTCTTCGTCTGTGAGCCGCCTTTTCTCGACGCGCTCGAAGACGACAGCGTGCTCGAGCGCGAGCCGCTGGAGCGGATCGCCGCCAGCGGCAAACTCGGCGCCTATCGCCATCAGGGCTTTTGGGATTGCATGGACACCTACAAGGACGCAGTCACGCTCAACGACCTCTGGGAGTCCTCGCGGGCGCCCTGGCGCGTTTGGGATCACGAGCGGACGGACGGCTGATGGGCGTCTCCCTCGTTACCGGAGCGCGCGGGTTCGTCGGAGGCTGGCTCGCCAAGGCGTTGCTCGAGCGTGGCGAGACGGTGGTTTCGCTCGACCGCAAGCGCACAAGCGAGCGTCCCTCGGCGATCGGCATGATCGGGATCGAAGACGATCTCATTCAGGTCGAGGGCGACCTCGTCAATGGCAAGCTGATGACACGCCTGCTCGCAGACCACGGCGTCGACACGGTCTTCCATCTCGCCGCCGAGGTGATCGTCGCCACCGTTCAGGCGTCGCCTGTGCAGGGCTTCGAGTCAAACATTCGCGGCACTTGGACTTTGCTCGAGGCGTGCAGGGCCCACGGCGTCCAACGATTGGTCGTCGCCTCGTCGGATAAGGCCTACGGCGCCCACGAGGAGCTTCCCTACCGGGAGGACTTTGCGCTTCAGCCCACCGCTCCCTATGAGGTGTCGAAGGCCGCGACCGACCTGATCGCGCGCAGCTATTGGCCCTCGTATGGGCTGCCGGTGGCCGTCACTCGCTTCGCGAACATATACGGCGGTGGCGATCTCAACTTCTCGCGCCTGATTCCCGAGGCTGTCAGCGCCGCGATTGATGGCCGGCGTCCCGTGCTGCGCTCTGACGGCTCACCTGAGCGCGACTACCTCTTCGTCGAAGACGCCGCCGACGCCTATCTCGCGCTTGCCGACAACCTGCATCGCGACGAGGTCCGCGGCGAGGCCTTCAATGCCGGCGGCGGACGCTCCTATCCCGTGCTCGAGGTGATCGAGACAATCGCCCGGCTCGCGGATTCGGGGATTGAACCCGACGTACGCGGCACGGGTAACCCCAAGGGCGAGATCGACCGCCAATACGTCGATCCGACGAAGATCCGAGAGGTTTGCGGCTGGGAGCCGGCTGTTGGCCTCGAGGAGGGTTTGGCGCAAACGCTCGAGTGGTATCGGGCGCATCCGGAATCGCTCGCTCCGGCGCCGTGAAGCGCACCGTGCATTGCCCATAACCCCTGGAACTCTCGCAGGAGCGCTGTCGCCGGTCCCGTATCGGTGCTGGGACAATCAACAGCCATCGCGCCAGGAGGCCGAGGCGAATGGAGAGCCGGCGAAATGCGCGTTACGGACAGCAGGGAGCGACCGGGCAGATGGCAGACAACGGCGTTGGCGACGACCGCAGCCTCGCTCGTCTGCCTCGGGGCGACGGCACCGGCACAGGGCGCCGTGCCCCACGTCGTCCAGCCGGGGGAGACTTTGTGGGGGATCGCGACGGCCAATGGGCTAACCGCACCCACCGTGGCCGCATGGAACGGCCTTCCGGCCGAGTACTTCGTGATCGCCGGCGAGACGATTCAGGTCCCTTCGCTAGAGGAAACGGGTGGCGCTGCAGTCGCGGCTGAGCCCGCTGCGGTTGCGCCCGCGTACGGCCTGGCGACGATCTCAGGCCCGATGGGCTCGGTGCAGCTCGACCAGGCGGCGGCAACCGCGTTCGAGTCGATGCGAGCTGCCTCGTTGGCGCAGTTCGGAATCGATCTCTTTCCCGACGGGTCGCTCTCGGGGTACCGGACTTACGAGCAGCAGGCATACCTCTACGACCTCTTTCTCTCCGGCCAGGGCGCGCCCGCAAACCCACCCGGGACGTCGGCGCACGAGATTGGGACCGCCCTAGACCTTTCCGACCCGGCTATGCGCAGCGTGGTCGATCAGATCGGCCCGAGTTACGGCTGGTACGGGATCAGCTCGGAGTGGTGGCACATCGAGTACTCCGGCTAGCCGCCGGTCCGTCGCGTGCGTCCGTCGCTCAGGGGCGCATCGCGCCCACGGTCGCCATCGCGCTCTCGACACAGCTGCGCACTACCTCGTCGGGGGCAACCGAGAAGAGCTCGGGGATGCCCGGGGATAGCTGGCGCACGCCAACGCGGATACGGGCCAGATGCATCGCGCCCAGGGTCTGCGTCCACAGCAGGTTGGCGGTGTAGTCGGGGTTGTCGAGCTCAAAGGCCCCCGTGTCGACACCTCGTCGAAGCACGCCCGCGAGTTCGCCGATGCAAGCAGCCATCCCCTGACCGAGGCGCAGCCAAACCGATTCCGAGACGCTTTCATGCAACTCGTGCGCGGGCTGGCGCATCAGCGCCAACGAGCAGTCGAGAAACGCCGGGTAACGCTGGCAAAAGCCCGCGTAGGCCTCGGCGACACGCTCGAGCTGGTCTGCTGGCTCGGCCTGGGATCGCACGGCAGTCTTCAACAGCTTGTCGAGCTCGGCGAGGTAATCGGTCACGGTGAGCACGAAGAGCTCTTCCTGGGAGGAGAACTGACGGTAGATCAGGCCACGCGCGATGCCGACCGACTTCGCGATCTCCTCGATCGGCGCATCGCGAAAGCCGCGCTCGTCGAACAGCCGACGCGTGGCGGCAACCAGCTCTCGTTCTCGGACCTGGCGAAGCGGTGCCCTGGCCTCTCCCATGACCCGACAGGCTAACGCATGAGAACGCTGGGTTGACACACGTTCTCAAGAAATCGAGAATCGGGTATGGTGCGTCTCATGATGGTTTGCCCGAGAAGGGGTCGAGTGCGTGGCTGAGCGCGGCGCCAAGCCCAACGTCCATCCGCTGCGCGCACGGGCGCTGAAGGCGATCAGCGCCTTCACCTCACCACTTCTGCCCGACGACTACCTGGAGATGATCAATCCGCTGTGGTCGACGCGCGAGCTGCGCGGGCGCGTCGAGGAGCTCGTGCCCGAGGCCGGCGACGCGACAACCGTCCTCATCCGCCCGGGACACGCCTGGCCGGGGCACCAACCCGGCCAGTATCTGCGCGTCGGCTTCGACGTCGACGGTATCCGCCACTGGCGCGCGTACTCGATCACCTCCGACCCGGGCCGCCCCGACGGGTTCCTCTCGATCACGCCGAAGCTGGTCGAGGAGGGAAAGGTCTCGCCCTATGTCAACCGCGGGCTCAAGCCGGGCGCGATCATCTCGCTCTCAGACGTCGAAGGTCAGTTCGTGCTGCCCGAACCGCGTCCCGAGCGCATCCTCTTCATCTCGGCTGGCAGCGGAATCACGCCGATCATCGCGATGCTGCGCTGCCTCGAACGCGAGGACAAGCTCGCAGATGTGGTCCACCTGCACTCGGCCCCGACCACCGACGATGTCATCTTCGGTGAGCGCCTGCGGATCCTCGACCGACAGCAGCCGGGGCTCACCTTGCACGTCCAGCACACCCAGCAAGGGGACGGTCGCATCCGGCCCGCCGACCTCGACGAGCTCTGTCCGGACTGGCGCGAGCGCGAGACTTTTCTTTGCGGCCCCGCCGAGCTGATCGAGGAGTTCGAACAGCGCTGGGAGGACGAGGATCTGACCGACAAGCTTCACCTGGAGCGCTTCCAGCCGGTGATCGGCGGCGAAGGGGCCGGGGGAGGGGGCGGCACGATCAAGTTCCTCAAGTCCGAGATCGAGGCGGAGTCCGACGGCTCGCAGCCGATCCTCGTCGCAGGCGAAGAGGCGGGCGCCGAGCTGGCGTTCGGCTGTCGGATGGGGATCTGTCACACCTGCGTCGGAAAGCTTTGCTCAGGCCGGCTTCGCGACATGCGAAGCGGCGAGGTCCACGGCGAGGAGGGCACGACGGTGCGAATCTGCGTCAACGCCCCCGAGGGCCCTGTGGAGATCGACCTATGAACTTCGAAAATGCGAACACGGGAGAAGCAAATGACGACCGAGACTGAAGACCGAGCGGCCGCTGAGGCCATCGGTGAGATCGAGAACCCGCTGAACAGGCTGACCGAGGAGCAGATCGACGCGCTTGGGCGCGAGTTCGACGCGATCCACGACGAGGTCTTCGACTCGCTCGGCGCGCGCGACGCGAAATACATCAAGTCGATGATCGAGATGCACCGCCGCATGGCGTTGACAGGTCGCGCGGCGCTCGTCCCCTCGAAGTTCAAGGTCGCCTGGGTCGGGGGCACGACGATGCTCTCGCTGGCGAAGATCCTCGAGAACATGGAGATCGGCCACAACGTCATGCACGGCCAGTGGGATTGGATGAACAACCCCGAGATCCACTCCTCCACCTGGGACTGGGACACCGCCTCGACCAAGGAGGCGTGGAAGCACTCGCACAACTACGTCCACCACACTTACACCAACATCCGCGGCAAGGACAAGGACCTCGGCTACGAGATCATGCGAATCGACCCGCACCAGCCGTGGCACCCCGTCTATCTGTTTCAACCCTTCTACAACGTTCTCTTGATGGCGCTGTTCGAGTGGGGCGTTGCGTTTCACGACCTCGACTTCGAGGCGATCAGAAAGGGCGAGAAGTCGAAGGAGCAGGTGCGCGAAGAGCTCAAGGGGATCGGCGGCAAGGCCCGCGATCAGATCGTCAAGGACTACCTCGCCTTTCCGGTGCTCTCGGGCCTGATCATGGGCGGGATCGCCGCCGCGGCCAAGGGCGTGCGCCAGCGCCGCGGCGGAACCTCGGTCGCAGTCGCATTCGCCGACGAATTCAGGACGTCGTTTCGCTCGACCTTCTGGGCCGATGTCACAGCGAACATCGTGCGCAACTTCTGGTCGAACGCAATCATCTTCTGCGGCCACTTCCCGGACCAGACATACAGCTTCTCCGAGGAGGAGACGAAGGACGAGTCGAAGGGCGCGTGGTATGTGCGCCAGCTCATCGGAGCCGCCAACATCGAAGGCAGCCCACTATTTCATGTCGCCTCGGGAAACCTCTCCTATCAGGTCGAGCACCACCTCTATCCGGACATGCCCTCGACCCGGTACAACGAGATCGCGCCGAAGGTGCGCGACGTCTGCAAGTGCTACGGCCTGCCTTACAACACGGGCCCATTCGCGCAGCAATGGGGCATGGTGCAGCGCACGATCCTGCGCCTCGCCTTTCCCGGCGGCAAGGTCAGGCCCAAGCCCGGCCCGTATCAGGGCGCTGATACCGAGCCCGGTCCCGCGGCGACCAACGGCGGCGCGCCGGCGCGTGCCGACGGCGGTGGGCGATCGAAGCCGGCGGCGACGGAGAACGTCGCGGCCGATATGCCCGAAGAAAACGGCGGCGAGTAACTCACGCGCCCGGCAGGATTCGAACCTGCGGCCTTCCGCTCCGGAGGCGGACGCTCTATCCACTGAGCTACGGGCGCTCGGCGGGTGAGTCTAGACGCGATCCGCGAGCCGTCCGCGTCGCCGCCGCGACTACCGTAGGCCGGTATGGAGCTAGATCTCGTCTTCCTCGGCACCGGCGGTTCGGTGCCAACCGCGCGCCGCTCGACCGCATGTGTGCTTGCGCGCGCCGGCGGCGATCGGCTGCTGTTCGACTGTGGCGAGGGTTCGCAGCGCCAGATGCAGCGATCGACCGGGCTCGTGCAGGCCGACGAGATCTTCATCACCCATCTGCACGCCGACCACTACCTCGGCATTCCCGGGCTGCTCAAGACGTATGACCTCAACGATCGCGAGAAGCCGCTTCGTATCTACGGCCCCCCGGGGCTGATCGAGCTGTTCAAGGCGCTCGGTCGGATCTTCGGCCGCCTGCGATACGAAGTCGAACTCGGCGAGCTCGAGCCGGGAGAGGCTGTTCGCCATGACGGTTACGAGGTGCGCTCGTTCGAGGTCGCCCACCGCATGCGCGCCTACGGCTATGCCCTGGTCGAAGACACGCGACCCGGCCACCTCGATGCCGCGGCGGCGGCACGGTTAGGTGTCACCCACGGTCCGGACCTCGGGCGACTCCAGCGTGGGGAGGAGGTGCAGGGCGCGAGTGGCACCGTGCGCCCCGCCGAGGTCATGGGCGACGAACGCGCTGGGCGCAAGCTCGTGGTCACCGGCGACACTTCTCCCTGCGAGATGACTCGGCTGGCAGCCCATCAGGCGCAGGTCCTAGTCCATGACGCGAGCTTCGCCGACGACGAGGTCTCCCGCGCTGCCGAAACAGGCCATTCGACTGCGCGCCAAGCAGCCGAACTGGCACGTACGGCGGAGGTCGAGATGCTGGCCTTGGTCCACGTCTCCTCGCGCTACGACGTTCGCGCCGTGCTGGAACAGGCCCGCGAGGAGCTCGAGACCGCGATCGCCCCGCGCGACTTCGATCTGATCGAGGTGCCGTTTCCCGAGCGTGGGCAGCCGCGCCTGATCGAGGCGGGCGCGCGGCCGCCTCGACCACCGCGCCCAGAAGCCGCCGCTTCGACGTGATCGACGAGCATCTGGCAAAGCATCTGCACGTCGAGTCGCTTCGTCATCGCGATCTGCATCCCGACCACGACCCGCACGTTCTCTTTCAGGCGTCCACCGTCGGCGCCCTGCTCGAGGGCGCTTTCGACGGCGACGTCACCTTCGAGGAGCTCGCCGAGCACGGTGACCTCGGTCTCGGCACAGTGAACGGTCTCGATGGCGAGATGATCGCGATCGACGGTGAGTTCTTCCGCGCCGACACCGAGGGCAACATCGAGCAGATCCCGGCGACCGAGCGCACGCCGTTCGCAGCCCTCGCCTGGTTCGAGGCGTCGGTGCAACGCGTGATCGAGGGTCCGCTCGCCTACGAGGAGTTCCTCGCCGAGCTCGACCTCGTCGCGGCCGACGAAAGCTCGGCCTGCGCGCTTCGGATCGACGGCGAGTTCGAGTTCGTCCACGCGCGCTCTGTGCCTCGCCAGCTTCCGCCGTATCGGCCGCTCGCCGAGGTGATCGCCGACCAGACCGTTTTCCATTTCGACGAGATCGCGGGAACGCTCGTCGGCTTCCGTTTCCCCAGCTACGTGTCGGGCCTGGAGGTCGAGGGCTACCACCTGCATTTCGTCTCGGACGACCGCAGCTGCGGCGGTCACGTGCTCTCGTGTTCGCCGCGTCGGGTCGTCGCCGGCTTCGACCTTGCCGGCGAGTTGCATGTCGAGCTGCCACCAGACGTTGACCTCGCGTCGGCCGCTCTCGACGAGCAGACGCGCGCTGCGCTCGGCAGGCTCGAGCACGACACCTGATCGCCTACGGCCTGCCGTTTCGTAACACGTCGCCGCCCGCCGAGACCGGACTCGAGAAGGAGGATCTCGGTGGAGTTGTCCTACCCCAGCGGCGCAACCTGGTCGGCGATCGAGTAGGCGAGCTCGCGCGCCTTGTCTTCCTGGAGGAAGTGCTTTGCCTTGAGCAGCTCGGGGTCGGATACACCGACAACTTGCTTTGCGATCTCGAGCTGATCGAGCCCGAGGGCCGGATCGAGCTCGCCCCAGATGATCCTCGCCGGATAGCTGCGTTCGGCGAGCCCGTCCCACAGCAGCTTTCGCTTCTCCTCGGTGAGCTCGAAGCCGCGCATGATCCGCAGGAAGGCACGCCCCCGATCGCCGCGCACAAGCAGCTCGCGGTGGGCATAGATCTCGGCGGTCGAGACGGCGCGCCGATCGGCGACCCCCTGGGCTCGAAACAGCGCCGCGAACAATGGTGGGGGCGTCAGCCTGAGCCAGAGCTCGCCGAGGCCGCGGATCGAGAACGGATGCATCGTCCAGGGCCGGCGAAAGGTCGCGGGGTCGAGCGGCGCGTTGAGCACCGTCAGCGAGAGCACACGATCGGGATTTCGCACCGCCCATTCGCAGCCGATCGGACCACCGATGTCGTGAACGACGAGATGGCAGCGGTCGAGCTCGAGCGCATCGATCGCATCGCCCGTCCACCGCGCCAGCCCCGACCAGCTGTAGTCGAAGCCATCGGGGCGCTCGGCCAGTCCGAGGCCGGGGAAGTCGAAGGCAATCGCGCGCGCGCCCTGGTCGGCGAGCGGCGGGATCACCTTGCGGTACAGGAACGAGCTCGTCGGTACGCCGTGCAGGAGGACCACGTTCGGCCCGTCGCCCTGCTCGCGGACGAAGCTGCGAACGCCGCCGGCGGCGAAGCGGCGCCCCGCGGCGCTGTGGATGTCGATCAGCTCGGCGACCTTGGCCTTCACGCTGCGGATCATTACCGAACTCGCGATCCGGCACCTCGAAATGCCGTACACGCACCGCCCAACTTCGGCGCAAAGTCCGCAACAGCTCGCCATTGGGCGCCTGCGCCCTTGCTAAGGTGATCTCGTCGGTTCCTTTAACCAGGTCCAGCGAGGCCAGGAAGGAGCGCATATGCCAGCCGCACCCAACAGGGTCGTACTCGATCACGACGATTTGCGCCGCACGCTCATGCGGATCGCCCACGAGATCGTCGAGAAGAACCCTGAATCGAAGTTGCTTGCCCTCGTCGGCATCCATACCCGCGGCGCGGTTCTCGCTCGCCGATTGCACGCGCTGGTAGGCGAGCTCACCGGCTACGAGGTGCCGCTCGGCGACCTCGACATCTCCTTCTATCGCGACGATCTGCCTGGCCGCGACCCCAGCGCCCAGCCCGTCGTTCACGCCTCCCATCTCGATTTCGACCTCGACGGGCGCACCGTCGTCCTGGTCGACGACGTCCTCTTCACCGGGCGCACGGTCCGGGCGGCAATCGGTGCCTTGTTCGACTATGGCCGGCCCGAGCGCGTCCAGCTCGCCGTCCTCGCCGATCGCGGCCACCGCGAGCTGCCGATCCGCCCCGATTACGTCGGCAAGAACCTGCCGACCTCCCGCGAGGAGCGCGTCTTCGTCCATCTCGAAGAAAGCGACGGCAACGACGAGGTAACGATCGAAGCGGCCGATGCGGATGCGCCCGGTCCCGCCACACCCGCAGGCGCCGGCGCGGGTGAGCGCATATGAAGCATCTGCTCGCAATCGAGGATCTCGAGCGCGCCGACGTCGAGCGGATCATGTCGCGCGCCGCGAGCTTCGCCGAGATCGGCCGCCGCGACATCAAGAAGGTGCCGACGCTACGCGGGCGCACGGTCGTCAGCCTCTTCTACGAATCGAGCACGCGCACCAGCTCCTCGTTCGAACTCGCTGCGAAGCGGCTTTCAGCCGACGTCGTCTCGATCAAGGCCTCGGGCTCGGCGGTGGAAAAGGGCGAGTCGCTCAAGGACACAATCGCCACGCTCTCGGCCTACGGGCCGGAGGCGATCATCATCCGCTCGCCACATGCGGGGGCGGCCAAGCTCGTCACCGACTGGACACCGGCCTCTGTTATCAACGCGGGTGACGGCAAGCACGAGCATCCGAGTCAGGCACTGCTCGATGCCTACACGCTGATCGACCGTTTCGGAAGCCTCGACGGCAAGAAGATCTGGATCGTCGGCGACGTACTCCACAGCCGCGTAGCGCGCTCGGGCATCCTCTGCTTTCAGATGATGGGCGCGGATGTGACCGTCTGCGGTCCGCCGACTCTGATCCCGCGCGCGATCGAAGAAGAGTTCGGCTGCGCCGTCAGTTACGACCTCGACGATCTTGGCGAGGCAGACGTTGTCTATGCGCTGCGGATGCAGCGCGAGCGCATGAACGAATCGTTCGTGCCCTCACTGCGCGAGTACGCGGTCAACTACCAAATCGACTCGCGCCGGCTTGGACCGCGCCAGCTTCTGATGCACCCGGGCCCGGTCAATCGCGGCGTCGAGCTCTCGCCCGAGGTCATCGATGGCCCGGCCTCGCTGATCACCGCCCAGGTCGAAAGCGGTCTGGTCGTGCGCATGGCCGTCCTCTATGAGTTGCTCGCCGGGGGCACAGAGCACCGCGCCGCCGCGAACGCCGACGCTGACCTGCCCGCCCCGACTCCGATCGGCGAACCCGCCTGATGGCTGAACGAGCGATCTCGTCCCTCGACTGGCGAGGGACTGGGTCCGCGCCCGCGGGCTCGCTGATCATCCGCGATGCCGTGGTGCTGGATCCGCGCACAGGTGTCGATGGCCGCCACGACATCGTCATCCGCGATGGCGAGATTGCCGAGATCGCCGCGCCCGGCTTCGGCGTGGCCGACGACGCGGAGGTGATCGAAGCCGATGGGCGTGCCGTGTTCCCGGCTTTTTTCGATCCGCACGTGCACCTGCGCACGCCGGGGCGCGAGGACAAGGAGGACATCGAAACGGGCTCGCGTGCAGCAGCGGCCGGCGGTTTTTGCGGCGTCCTGGCCATGGCCAACACCGACCCGCCCGTCGACATGGCATCTCACGTCGGGGCGCTGCGCGAGCAGGCGCGCGAACAAGCCGCTGTGCCGACCGGATTCCTGGCGACCGTGACCCGCGAGATGAATGGTCGCGAGCTATCCGAGATGGCCGATCTCGCCGCCGCAGGCGCCGTCGGCTTCTCCGACGATGGCCTGCCGATCCAAAGCGCGCGCGTGATGCGCCGGGCGCTTCAGTACCAGCGCCTGGTCGATTTGCCGATCGCGCTGCACGAGGAGGACGCCGAGCTCTCGTTGGGCGGCTCGATGCACGAGGGCTCAGTTTCGGCGGGGCTCGGTATCGCCGGTGTGCCGTCCATCTCCGAGTCGACGATGATCGCTCGCGACTGCGCCATCGCCGCCTACGAGGAGGCCCGTATCCACGTGCAACACCTCTCGGCGCTCGAATCGGTCGCGGTCGTCGAGCAGGCGAAAGCAAGCGGGGTGCAGGTGAGCTGCGAGGCGACCCCGCATCACCTCACGCTCACAGACGTTGAGGTGCGCAGCCTCGATTCGCGCTTCAAGGTAAACCCACCGCTTCGTACCGATGCCGATCGCAAGGCCCTGATCGAGGGGATCCGCTCGGGCACGATCGACTGCATCGCGACCGATCATGCACCACACACCTCGAGTGAGAAGGAGGTGCCATTCGAGCAGGCGGCGATGGGCGTGATTGGCCTCGAAACAGCCTTTCCCGTTCTTTACACCGAACTCGTCCTGCCCGGCGTGCTCGAGCTGGCGACGGTTGTCGAACGCCTCGGCGGGGGTGCCGCGCCGCTCGGCTTCGCGACGCCGCGGATAGCTTCGGGCGAGCAGGCCAACCTCGTGCTTTGCGACCTCGAGGCCGAATGGGACGCAGGCGCCGAGGGCTGGGAGAGTCGCTCGGACAACTCGTGCTTCGCAGGGCGCAAGCTGCACGGGCGCATCCTCATGACCGTCGCCGCTGGGCGGGTGGCCTATAGGCAGCGCAGCTTTGCCATGGGGGTGGCATCGTGAGCGCCTCGAAGCTCGACCCGACACGCGCCGTGTTGATCGTCGTCGACGTCCAGGAAGCGTTTCGCGAGGCGCTGGCGAGCTTCGAGCACGTCGCCGAAGCTTCGGCGACAATGGTCCAGGGTGTCACGGCGATCGGCGTGCCGGTCGTCGTCACCGAGCAGTATCCGAAGGGGCTCGGCGCAACCGTGGCCGAGATCCAGCGACATCTGCCGGCCGGCACGGAGCCGATCGAGAAGACCAGATTCTCTGGCGCCGAGGCAGATGGCTTCGACCTCGCTGGGCGTGAACAGGCGATCGTCTGTGGGATCGAGGCCCACGTCTGCGTCAATCAGACCGTGCTCGACCTGCTCGAGGAGGACACGGAGGTCCACGTCGTTGCTGACGCCGTCGGCTCGCGCACAGAGGCCAACCGCGAGCTCGGCCTGGCGAGGATGGAGCACGCCGGCGCGCTCATCACCAGCGTCGAGATGGCCCTGTTCGAGTTGCTCGGCGGCTCCGAGGCCGACGCCTTCAAGCGAGTGCAGGCGCTGATCAAATGAGCGAGCGTCACGAGGGATACGTCCTGCTCGAAGATGGGACTCGTTTCGACGGCGAGCTCTGCGGCAGCGGCGACAAGGTCTGCGGCGAGGTCGTCTTCAACACCTCGATCACCGGTTACCAGGAGGCCGTCACCGACCCCAGCTACGCCGGCCAAATAATCACCTTCACCTATCCGCTGGTCGGCAACTACGGAGTCTGCGCTGAAGCGATGGAGTCGGATCGAGTCCAGGCGCGGGCGGTGATCATGCGCGAGGCCAAGAACTCTGAGGACCATGCCGACGCGGAGGGCGGCTGGCTCGACTGGCTAGACGCCTGCGGCGTTCCGGCAATCAGCGGTGTCGACACGCGCACGCTGGTTCGCCACATTCGCGACCGTGGCGCGATGCGCGGCGGCGTCTTCAGCGCCGTGATCTCCGACGCTGAGGCTCGCGAGCGGGTTGCCGCCGAACCGACGATGGCGGGCGCCGACCTTGCCCGCACTGTCGGTCCCGAGGAGGCGATCGAACTCGACGGTAGCGGGCCGCACGTGGTGGCGATCGACACCGGGATCAAGCACTCGATTATTCGTCAGTTCCGCGAGCGAAGTTGCCGGTTGACTCTTCTGCCGTGTTCAGCATCCAGTGAAACAGTGCTCGCGGCGAAGCCAGATTTGGTCTTTCTCGCAAACGGGCCTGGGGATCCAGCTGCCCTTGACTACATCAGCGAAACGGTGCGAGGCGTGCTCGGCAAGAGGCCGGTCGTCGGCATCTGCCTCGGCCACCAGTTGCTCTGTCGCGCCGTCGGCCTCGAGACTTTCAAGCTGCCGTTCGGACACCGTGGCGCCAACCACCCGGTCAAGGACCTCGAGACCGGCAAGATCGACATCACGTCGCAAAATCACGGCTTTGCCGTACGGCCGCCCGACGGTGGCGAGCGCATCGAGGGCGACGAGCCGGTCGGATGGGAGACAGATTTCGGTGCTGCCGAGCTCACGCACCTCAACCTCTACGACCGAACGGTCGAGGGCCTCGCGTTGCGCGACGTCCCCGGTTGCACGGTCCAGTATCACCCCGAGGCGGGCCCGGGCCCACACGACGCGCGCTACCTGTTCGACCGGTTCCTCGAGCTCGCCGAGGCCAGCTGATGCCCCGGCGCGACGACCTCCACAAGATCATGCTGATCGGTTCGGGCCCGATCGTGATCGGACAGGCGGCGGAGTTCGACTACTCGGGTGTGCAGGCGTGCAAGGTGCTGCTCGAGGACGGTTACGAGGTGGTTCTCGTCAACTCGAACCCGGCGACGATCATGACCGATCCGGAGTTCGCGCATCGCACTTACGTCGAGCCGCTGGAGCCCGAGTACGTGGCTCGGATAATCGAGCGTGAGCGCCCTGATGCGCTGCTGCCGACGCTCGGTGGCCAGACCGCGCTCAATCTGGCCAAGGCCCTTCATGACGACGGCACGCTTGCGAAGTACGACGTCGAGCTGATCGGTGCCGACTACGAGGCGATCCACCGGGCCGAGGATCGCGAAGCCTTCCGCGAGACCATGGCCGGCGCCGGGCTGCGGGTGCCGTGGTCGGTGATCGTCAGCTCGGTTGGCGAGGTCGAGAAGGGGCTGGCAGCGGGCGAGATCGCACTGCCCGCGATCGTGCGCCCGGCGTTCACCATGGGCGGCCAAGGCGGGGGAGTAGGTCACACCGCGACCGAGCTGCTCGGTGTCGTCTCGGAGGGGCTTGCAGCAAGCCCGATCAATCAGGTCCTCGTCGAGGAGTCCGTGCTCGGTTGGGGTGAGTTCGAGCTCGAGGTGATGCGCGACCGAAACGACAACGTGGTCATCATCTGCTCGATCGAGAACGTCGATCCGATGGGCGTTCACACCGGCGACAGCGTCACTGTCGCGCCGGCGCAGACGCTCACCGACGCGCTCTACCAAGAGCTGCGAGACCAGGCGATCGCGGTGATCCGCGCCGTCGGCGTCGAAACCGGCGGCTCCAACGTCCAATTTGGAGTCGATCCCGAAAGCGGCGAGATCGTCGTCATCGAGATGAACCCGCGCGTCTCGCGCTCCTCCGCGCTGGCATCGAAGGCGACGGGGTTTCCGATTGCAAAGATCGCCGCCAAGCTAGCCGTCGGCTACGCGCTGGAAGAGGTCGACAACGACATCACCCAAATTACGCCGGCCTCCTTCGAGCCGACGATCGACTACGTGGTGACCAAGGTCCCGCGCTTTGCCTTTGAGAAGTTCCCCGGCTCAGAGGGAGAGCTGACCACTCACATGAAGTCGGTGGGCGAGGCGATGGCGATCGGGCGCACCTTCCGCGAGTCGTTTGCCAAGGCGATGCGCTCGCGCGAGCTCGATTCCGCGCCCCACGTGCCCGAAGACGTCGAAACGATCCTCAGCCGCCTGGCGACGCCAAGCTCCGATCGCTTCGATCTCGTGCTGGCGGCGTTCAAGCGGGGAGCGACCGTCGAGCAGGTTGGGGAGAAGACCAGCGTCAACATTTGGTTTTTACGCGAACTGGAGGTGCTCGCGCTCGAGGGCGACGGCACCGAGGGCCTCGATCGCACGTACCGCTCGGTCGATACCTGCGCGGCAGAGTTCGAGGCACGAACGCCTTACTACTACTCAGGCCACGAGCGCAAGGCGCCGCTCGTGGGCGAGGTTCGCCGCGGCGATCGCGAGTCGGTCGTGATCCTCGGCTCTGGCCCCAACCGCATCGGCCAGGGCATCGAGTTCGACTACTGCTGCGTGCACGCGGCGATGACCGTGCGCGAGTCCGGCCGCGACGCGGTGATGATCAACTGCAACCCAGAGACGGTTTCGACTGACTACGACACGTCTGACCGCCTCTATTTCGAGCCGCTGACGACTGCAGACGTTCTCGCCGTGATCGAAGTAGAACAGCCCGAGGGCGTGATCGTCCAGTTCGGTGGTCAGACGCCGCTGCGCCTCGCCAAGGCCCTTGAGGAAGCGGGCGTGAGGCTCCTCGGTACGCCGGTCGACGCGATCGACCTCGCCGAGGACCGCGGTCGCTTCGGCGCGCTGCTGCGCCGGCTCGAGATCGCCCACCCGCCATACGGCACCGCGACCTCGGCCGAGGAGGCCGCGGTGATTGCCGAGGACGTCGGCTTTCCCCTGCTCGTGCGCCCCTCCTACGTGCTCGGCGGGCGGGCGATGGAGATCTGCTACTCGGTTGACGACCTCACCCGGTATCTCGAGCGCCATGTCAAGGCCGACCAGGCCCACCCGCTGTTGCTCGACCGCTTTCTCGAGGACGCGATCGAGGTCGACGTCGACGCGCTTTGCGACGGGGTCACTTGCGAGCTCGCGGGGATCATGCAGCACGTCGAGGAGGCCGGCGTCCACTCTGGCGACTCGGCCTGCGTGATCCCACCGATGAGCCTCGGCGAGGAGATGCTGGCCGAGATCACCGCGACGACACGCCGGCTCGCGCTCGAGCTCGGCGTCGTCGGCTTGATCAACATCCAGTATGCCGTCGCCGGCGGCAAGCTCCATGTGATCGAGGCCAACCCGCGGGCCTCACGGACCGTTCCGTTCGTCTCGAAGGCGATCGGGGCACCGGTAGCCAAGCTCGCCTGCCGGCTGATGCTCGGCGAGGAGCTGGCTTCGATCGAGTTGCCTTCGATGCACAACGGCCACGTTTCGGTCAAGGAGGCGGTGCTGCCGTTTGCGCGCTTCACCGGCGCCGACAGCGTGCTCGGCCCGGAGATGAAGTCGACCGGCGAGGTGATGGGCATCGCGGGCGACTTCCCAACCGCCTATGCAAAGGCACAGGCTGCGGCCGGCGTCTCACTGCCTAGCGAGGGCACCCTGTTCATTACGGTGACGGACACCGACAAGGCCGCCGCCAGCGAGCTTGCGGCTCGGTTTCATGACCTCGGCTTCAAGATCATCGCCACCCGCGGCACAGCCCAGGCTGTCTCTCGGATGGGCATTCCGGTCGAGGCGATCAACAAGATCGGCGACGGCTCACCGCACGTCGTCGATTACATTCGAAACGGCGAGGTTGACATCGTCATCAACACGCCGACCGGCAGCGGCGCGCGCTCGGACGGATACGAGATCCGCAGCGCCGCCGTGCGCCAGGGAATCGCCTGCATTACGACGATGACGGGAGCGTCGGCCGCGGCGCGGGCGATTTACGCCGCCCGGCAAGGACCGGCGGAGCCCGTTTCGCTCCAGGAGCTCCACGGAATGTCAGCAACACCAGCCTCGGCCGGTGTTGCACCGGGGCTCGGGCAGCTAGAGGCGGAGCGTTGAGCGACCGCGTGCTGGCGCCGTTTGGTCGACGCAGCTGCACGGTCGTTTCCAACGAGTCCACCGGGGGCTATCGGATCGTTTCCGCGCTCGATGTCGAGGGCCCAAAGCCGCGCGCGGGGCAGTTCTACATGCTCGCAACCGATGCCTGGGGCGGGCCAGGCGGCCGGCCGTATTTGCCTCGGGCCTTCTCGGTCGCCGACGCCGATCCCGGCGCCGAGGGCGTCCGGCTCGACTTCCTGCTCGAAGAGGTGGGACCCGGCACCGATCGCCTCGGCGCTCTTCGGGACGGCGATTCATTGCACCTCACCGGGCCGCTCGGTCGCCCGTTCTCGGCGCTCGACGAGCTCGCCCCGAGTGCCGCGGGAGCAGTGTTGGTTGGCGGCGGCATTGGGATCGCACCGCTCGCCCTGCTGCGGCGCGAGCTCTCGGATCGAGGCGTCCCTCAGCGCGTGCTGTTGGGCTTTCGAAACCGGGAGCATTCGGGCGGGCTCGAGCTCTTTCGCTGCTCAGAGGTTCGCACTGCCTCCGAGGACGGCCACTTGGGCCATCGCGGCTACATCACCGATTTGCTTGCCGTGTTGCTCGAAGGCGACGACGCGGGCAGTGCGGCGGTCTTTGCCTGCGGGCCGCCGGCGATGCTGGAGGCGGTGCGGGCGCTGTGCGGTGAGCGCGAGGTGGCTGCCGAGTTGGCGATGGAGACGCCGATGGCATGCGGCTTTGGCTCCTGCTTCGGCTGCGCGGTGCCGGTCACAAACGGCGGCTACATCCGGCTCTGCGTCGACGGGCCTGTGGTCAACGCAGCCGATATCGATACGGCGCTGATCGCCGGAAGCGGGCATTGAGCACGCCGCCCGACCTCGGTGTCGAGCTTTGCGGCATCCGCCTCGCCCACCCGATCATCAACGGCTCGGGCACGTTCGACGCGATCGCCGCGCGGCGGGCTTTTGGCAGCTCAGTCGACGAGGACTTTCCCTTCAGCATGTTCGTCTCGAAGACGATCACACCCGAGCCTCGGGCCGGCAACCTGCCGCCGCGCCTGTATGAGACGCCGTCGGGAATGGTCAATTCGATCGGCCTGCCGAACAAGGGTCTCGAGGCGTTTCTCATCCACGACCTGCCCGAGCTCGCCCGGCTCTGCGTGCCGTTGTGTGTCTCGGTGATGGCCCCGAGCCGCGACGGTTTCGCAACGCTCGTCGAGCGAGTCGACCGGCGCGATGAGGTGGCGGCGATCGAGCTCAACGTCTCCTGCCCCAACGTCAAATCCGGGCTCATCGTCGGCGAGCAGCCGGAGGAGATCGTCGCCCTGCTGCGGGAGCTGCGCCCGCTGAGTCTCAAGCCGCTGATCGTCAAGCTAACTCCCAATGTCGCTGACCCCGCTGCGACCGCCGTCGCTGCTCAGGAGGGCGGCGCGGATGCGCTTTCGCTGATCAACACACTGCGGGCCGGTGGCCACGACCCGGTGACGTTGCGGCCATGGCTGGGAGCCGGGAGCGGTGGGCTGTCCGGCGCGGCGGTCCGGGCGCTCGCGCTCGACCAGGTGCGGCGCGTCTGCGCGGCGGTGTCGATCCCTGTGATCGGCATGGGCGGAATCGAAAGCGGCGCCGATGCGCTCTCGTTTCTTGTCGAGGGAGCGGTGGCGGTTGGCGTCGGCACCGCGAGCTTTCGCGACCCACGCGCGGGTGAGCGAATCCGCCGGGAGCTTGTTGCGAAGCTCTCAAAGCGCGGTGAGTCGACCCTGCCGCGGACACCCGCGGCTTCGACCTCGACCTGAGGTCGAAGCGAATATGCCCAAAATCGTGGGTTAGCCCCTTGCGCGTGGCTGCACCCGGGATATACTCGCCGCCGCCGATGGCGACCGCTTCCGTCGACACTTCAGTTGCTGTTCCGGAGAGAACTCGTGAACAGCGCATGAAGGCTCTTAACCGAGCCAATGAGATCCGCTCCGCGCGGGCTCAGCTCAAGCGTGACCTAAAAGCGGGCAAGGCAAGGATCGAAAAACTCCTGCTCGATCCGCCTGAATACGTGCTCTCAGCCAAAGTATTCGACATGATCCTCGCCGTGCCGAAGTACGGCCGCGTCAAGGCCAACAAGATCCTCGGCCAGTGCCGGATCTCGCCGTCGAAGACGATCGGCGGCCTCTCCGAGCGCCAGCGCGCCGAGCTCGTTCAGTTCCTGCGCCGCTAAGCCGAACCGCCGACTGCGCGCTTAGGCTCCCCGCCCGTGGCCAAGGTCTTCGTCATCACCGGCCCCTCCGGGGTCGGCAAGGGCACGCTGATCCGCATCCTGCGTGAGCGCTTGCCCGAACTCGAGCTTTCGACCTCGGCGACGACTCGCGCTCCTCGCGAAGGCGAAAGCGACGGAGTCGATTACCACTTCCTCAGCCGCGAGGAATTCGCCCGGCGTGCCGCCGAAAGCGACTTCCTCGAGCATGCGGTCTACAGCGGCAACCGCTACGGGACGCTTCGCCCTGAGGTCGAGCGGCGCCTCGAGGCTGGACATTCAGTCGCGCTCGAGATCGAGGTCCAGGGGGCACGGCAGGTGCGCGCGGCGATGCCTGAGGCTGTCTTGGTCTTTATCGCGCCCCCGGACCCAGCGTCCCTGCGCCAACGTCTCGAGGGCCGGGGAACCGACGATCCCGAGGCGATCTCCGAGCGCCTGCGCACCGCCGAGATCGAGCTCGACGCGCAGGAGGAGTTTCAGCACGTCGTCTGCAATGACGAGATCGATCGCGCAGCAGACGAGCTGGAGGCGATCGTGCGCGACGAACTAGCCCGTTGAACTTCTTGTCGTGTACTCCCTACAATCAGCGCCGATGATCAAGCCCAGAATCGACGAACTGCTCGACCGCACCGACACCCACTACGCGGCGGTGCTGGTTGCGGCAAAGCGCGCCCGCCAACTCAACAGCTACTACCGCGCGCTTGGCGAGGGCAGCTACGAGGAGTACACGCCGCCGATGGTCGACACCAACACGACCAACTACCTCACGATTGCGCTCGAGGAACTGGCGGCCGGCAAGATCGGCTACCACTACCGGGATCGGTCGTAAGACCGTCCGGATCGGTCGCGGGGCACTGACATGGCCCGCATCCTCCTCGGCGTAAGCGGCGGCATAGCCGCCTACAAGGCGCTCGAGTTCGCCCGCCTGGCAACCACGGCAGGGCATGGAGTCCGCGTTGTGATGACGCCCACTGCCACGCGCTTCGTCGGGGCCGTGTCATTCGAGAGCATCGTCGGCGCGCCGGTGCTGATCGCCGAGTTCGACCGCGACCCGATGCGCGGCGCCTTCCCCGGCGACCCTGCCCCTTCGCACGACCCGATCAGCCATCTCGAGCTCGTCGCCAACGCCGACGCGATGCTGGTTGCCCCAGCTTCGGCGAACACGATCGCAAAGCTCGCAAGCGGCATCTGCGACTCGATGCTGACCACGTCATTTCTCGCCTGCAACGTTCCGCGCCTCGTTGCGCCGGCGATGAACGATCGTATGTATGGCGACGCGGCAACCGCCGACAACGTCGCGACTTTGCGCCGCCGGGGCGTCACCGTGATCGAGCCGGACGAGGGCGCGCTGGCTTCGCGCGGTGAGCACGGTGTAGGCCGGCTCGCAGCTCCCAAGCGCTTGCTGGCCGAGGTCGAGGCCACGCTTCCCGTGCCGCACGGGGACTGGGACGGGCTGCACGTGCTGGTCACCGCCGGTGGCACACGGGAGCCGATCGATTCGGTGCGCTTCATCGGCAATCGCTCCAGTGGGCGTATGGGCTTGGCTTTGACTGCTGCTGCGAAGCGACGGGGGGCGCAGGTGACGCTGGTCTGCGCCAACGTTTCCTTGCCGGTACCAGCGGGTGTTGAGGTGTTCGAGGTGGAGACGACGGCCGAGCTGGCCGGCGCCGTCGAGCGTGAGTTCTCTGATGCCCACGTGCTCTTGATGGCGGCCGCGCCGGCGGACTTCCGCGCCGCCGCGCCAGTCGACGGCAAGCTCTCGCGCGAGGCCGAGGCCGAGGCCGGCCTAGATCTGCGTCTGGAGCCAACCGAGGACATCCTCGCCGCCGTGGCTTCCCGTCGTGGCGCTGAGCAGGTCGTAGTCGGGTTTGCAGCAGAGGCCGGCGCCGACGCGATCGATCGCGCCCGAGCAAAGCTCGAGCGCAAGGCAGTTGACGCGATCGTCTTCAACGACATCTCGCGTTCGGAGATCGGGTTCGATTCGACCGACAATGAGGTGACCATCGTCGAGCGGGAGGGCGACTACCACGTGCCGCTTGGGTCAAAGGATGAGATCGCCGAGGCGATCTTGGATCGGGTCGAGCATCTGCGCGCCGCAGACCGCACACTGCATCCGACGGACAAGGCCTAAGCCGCTCGAGGATCGACCACGGTGAGGTCAGCCAGGGGGCTCAGGGCCGAGCTGGATCGGCAGTGGCCGGCGGCGCGGGTAGGCTCGCCTTTCGCTCGACTCGCTCGGGACTGACTACGACGACGTCCCAGGCGAGCCCGAGTCGCTCCAACAACCAGATCAGCCTCGCCGATGGATCGAACTGATGTCGGCCGATGCCGTGGCGGGCTGATGTTGGGAACGCGTGGTGATTGTTGTGCCAGGCCTCGCCGAAGGTCGGAATCGCGAGCCAGGCGAGGTTGCGACTTTCGTCGCCGGTCTCGAACGGGTGGCGGCCGAAGAAGTGGCAGAGGCTGTTGATCGAGAACCGATCCTCGTCGGCGCGGACGGGATCGCCGAACATCCATCCGTCAGCGTGTAGGTGATCGCCAAAACCAGCATGTCGGCGGGGTGCAGGACGCCGCCCCATCCCATGACGACGGCCAGGATCAACATGATCATCGGTACCGCCACCACGATCACGGTCGCGATCCGGTCGACAAGCGCGAATCGCACCTCACGCATATCTGAGGATCGGAAGGCGGTTGCGTTTGTCATGCGCAACTGCAACGCAAACCGCTTCGATCTAGATCACCCGAGAAGCCCGACATGATCTGCGAGGTCTTCGTCGTGAGCCGACCTGGCTGGAGGCGGAGTTGCTCACGCCGGCATGGGCGCCAGCGCCGACTGGCGGTCTCGGCGCTTGAATGAGCGCTACATTTCGACGGAGGGTGATCACTCTCGCGTTCTTCGGCGAGTTGACACACCGAAATCGCGGCACAGCTTGCGCTTCCAGAGGGCACGGTCAAGGGGCGAATGCGCCTTGGCTTGAAGAAACTGCGCATGCAGATGGATGGCGACGGCGAGGTCGAACTCAAGCAAGCGAGCTGACGAGTGATCTGGCGAGCTGGCCTTCGCGTAAAGAGCACGCGGACTCGGGATTGTTCGCACTCAACCCGGCCTACTTGACAACCAGCGATGCCCCCGGTGCGCTGGCAGGCCGGCCGGTCGCTCCCACCGCCGTCCATCCCCTCCAACGGGCGGCGGTTGGGAGCAGCTTGCGTCCAGTGCAACGTCGACAGCCTCAACGCCCAGGGTCAACTTGACCGCTTTCTAAAATGAAGGCATGGATCTCAAGGGCGATACCTACACCCTCTATCGCTGCGGAATCGAGCTGCTCGAGGACGGCAGCTTCGACGCTGCGACCGAGCCGCTAGCCGAGGTGGCGCGTCGCGATCCCGAGAAGACTTCGGTTCGAGAGGCGCTCGGGCGGGCCTACTTTCGCAACCGCCAGTTCGCCGAGGCGGCGGCCGAGTTCGAGGCCGTCGTCGACGCGCGTCCCGTCGACGATTACGCCCATTTCTGCCTTGGCCGAGCACTCACCCTCACCGGCGAGCGCGAGCGCGCGCGCCACCACCTGGCGCTCGCCTCGAACCTGCGCCCAGAGCGGCGTGACTACCGCCTCTATCGCGACCGTTTGCGCCGCGCTTCGTGATCATCGGCAGCATCGACCCAGTCGTCGGGTGCATTGTCTGCGATCTCGGATGAAAGCGCTGATCCAGCGTGTCAGTCGAGCCAGCGTCAAAGTCGACGGCGACGAGGTTGCTTCGATTGGCGCAGGGCTGCTCGTGCTGCTGGGTATCGGGGAGGGCGACACGCCCGAGCAAACAGATCGGCTCGCCGACAAAGTGCGAGCGCTGCGTGTCTTCGACGACGCCGACGGGCGGATGAACGATCCGCTCGGACAACGCGACGTCCTCTGCATCAGTCAGTTCACGTTGTACGGCGACGTCCGCAAGAGCAACCGTCCAAGCTATGTCGAAGCCGCGCGACCCGAGGCGGCAAAGCCTTTATATGTGCGCTTCTGCGATCGCCTCGAAGCGAGTAGGGGCGTGTTTGGCGCGCGAATGCAGGTCGAACTGGTCAACGACGGCCCGGTTACATTGCTGATCGAGATCGAGAACCCGTCCCGGTAAGCGCGGAACTCCGCCACCTGATCGGTTCGGTGTATCGCCTGCGGCGAGCCTGTCGCGCGACCACCCGCGGCTATACTGCGGCCACCTCTCTACGTACCCGAACCCTGTGAGTGGTGGGCCCGGGCCCACCTTTTTTTTCGCGGTTTCGGCGGCGGTGAGAGGGGAGAGAACTGTCTAAGCGGGTATGGAATGAGCGACCTCGCAGAGCTACAAAGAACGATCGAAGAGCGGATCGACGAGTTCGATCCGCAGGTCGAGCTGATCGCACTCGAGCAGCCGGCAGCCGAGCGGCTGCGGCTATACATCGACCACCCCCAAGGTGTCGATCTTGGGCTCTGCGAACGAGTGACCAAAGAGCTTCGCGAGCTGCTCGAGTCGTACGGCCTCGAGGTTTCTTCGCCCGGCGCGGACCGGCCGCTGACCAAGCCCGAGCACTTCCAGCGATTTCTCGGGCGCCGCGTCAAAGTGCGCACGGCCAAGGAGATCGCCGGCCAGCGAAACTTCACAGGAACGTTGACCGACGCCGACTCAGAAACAGTCTCGCTCGACGCCGACGGCCAACCCGTCCGGATTCCGTTTAAGCGCATCCATCGTTCGAACTTGATCCCTGAGTTTGGAGGTAATAGCGCTTGAGTCGCGAGATCGTCGAGGCCCTGCGCGGCCTCGAGCAGGAGAAGGGGATCGATGCCGAGACGCTGATGGAAGCGCTCGAGGATGCCCTGCTGTCCGCTTACAAGAAGAGCCCCGGTTCGGCCAAGTACGCGCGTGTCGACCTTGATCGCGAAACTGCCGATTTCCGCGTCTTCGAGTTGATTCTGCCGCCCGAGCTCGAGGAGAAGCTGCTCGCCGAGGTCGCAGAGGACCAGGAGCCGACGGTCGATCCGGAGACGGGCGAGCTGCGCGAGCCCGAGGACCCCGAGCTCGACCCCGATGTGCTGGCGCCCTATGAGGACCAGATCAAGTCCAACGACGTCACTCCCGACGACTTCGGCCGGATCGCCGCGCAGACTGCCAAGCAGGTGATTCTGCAGCGGATCCGCGAGGCCGAGCGCCAGATGATGTACGACGAGTACCAGGACCGGGTCGGCGAGCTGATCACCGGGATCATCCAGCAGTCCGACAACCGCTACACGTTGGTGCAGCTGCGCGAGCGTGTCGAGGCGCTGCTGCCTCGCTCCGAGCAAGTCTGGAACGAGCGCTACGACCACGGTATGCGGGTCAAGGCTGTGATCACGGACGTTTCGGCCGAGGGAAAGGGCCCGAGCATCGTCGTGTCGCGCCGCAGCCCGGAGTTGATCAAGGAGCTGTTCGAGCTCGAGGTGCCCGAGATCGCCGACGGCCTGGTCGAGATCGTCGGTGTCGCCCGCGAGCCCGGCTATCGCTCGAAGATCGCCGTCATCTCGCACACCGACGGCGTCGATCCGGTCGGCGCCTGCGTTGGGCCGCGAGGCTCGCGCGTGCGCATGGTCGTGTCCGAGCTGCGCGGCGAAAAGATCGACATCATCCCTTACAACGAGGAGCCCGCCCGATTCGTCGCCAAGGCGCTCTCGCCGGCACGAGTACGTGAGGTGCTCGTCGACGACGAGACTAAGGAGGCGACCGTGATCGTCCCCGACGACCAGCTCTCGCTGGCGATCGGGCGCGAGGGTCAGAACGCGCGTCTCGCCGCCAAATTGACCGGCTGGAAGGTCGACATCAAGTCGCAGACGGAGTTTTCCGAGGACGACGAGATCGAGTTCGATGAGGGCGAGGAACAGGCCGACGGCCGCTGCGCCGCGGTGCTCTCAGCCGGGCGCCGCTGTCCGAATGCAGCGCTTGCCAGCTCGCGCTATTGCGGGCTGCTACAGCATCAGGCGCTGACTCGCTTCTCGACCAATCAGGTGACGGTTCTCGCACCGCTCAGCGACGACGAGGTCGGCGTTCTTGCCGATCCCGACGCAGGCGAGGCCGATGTAGCCGCGCTCGTGCAGCGCGCCGAGGCCCAGCACACGGAAGTCGATGAGAGCGCGGCCGAGGCGGAGCCGGCGGATGAAGCGCCCGCCGATGAGGCCATCGCAGAGCCGGTCGAAGTCGTGGATGTGCCTGCCGCCCAAGAAGCAGCGGTCGAAGAGCCAAGAGCGCCCGAGGTCGAAGAACCGGCGCCTGCGCAGGATCCAGACATGGTGGAGGCACCGGCGGCGCCCGAGCAAGACGCGCCGCCCGTGGATGAACCTGCAGAGCGGCCTCTCGCCGCCGGCGACGATCCCGGCAACGACGAAGCCGACGAGCCCGCAGACCAGGCGGGAGCACCGGCGGAGGCGCAGTCCTAGTTGGCACGTAAACGAGTTCACGAGATCGCCAAGGCGCAGGGGCTCTCCAGCAAGGAGCTCCTCGCGGTGCTACACGCTGCCGGGATCGAGGCCAAGGCCGCAGCTTCGAGCGTGGAGGAGTCCGACGCGATCAAGGCGATTCAGGCCGGCAACGGAGCCACGGCCCCAATCGCTGGGAAGCCTGCCGCTGCCACGCCTACCGAAGCTGCGGCGATCGCCGCACCGGCCAAGTCCAGCGCCCAAACGTCAGCGCCCGGAGCCAAGCTTGCGGCAGACGGCGACGCCGCCGACAAGCCTGTGCGGCCCGTCGAGGCCTCTGGTGGCGCCGCCGGAGCCAAGAAGCGCCGTCGCGTCGTCATCGACTCGCAGGCTTCACGCCGCGACCAGCCTCAGGCTCCACCTCGCCGGCCTCCGCGACGCCGCGGCGGGCGCCGGCGCAGGCCCCTGCTTGAAGAGCCGCGCCTCGGGCCGCACGTCGAGGAAGAACAGCCACCGCTCAAGGTGCCCTCAGGCGCCACGGTGCGAGACGTCGCCGAGATCTTCGGCGTCGGCAGCGCCGACGTGATCAAGCAGCTGATGACGCTTGGTGAGATGGCGACGCTGACCCAGACCCTGCCCGACGAGACCGTCGAGGTCCTCGCCGAGGCGCTCGACCGAAAGGTCGAGGTCGTAAGCGCGGCCGAGGAGGCCCCCGAGGAGCACGTCTACGACGACGAGCCTGGCGATCTCGCCTTTCGCCCGCCCGTGGTCACGATCATGGGCCATGTCGACCATGGCAAGACCTCGCTACTCGACGCGATCCGCGAAACCGAGGTCGTCGCGGGTGAAGCCGGCGGGATCACACAGCACATCGGCGCTTATCAGGTGCATCGAGACGATAAGACGATCAGCTTCATCGACACCCCCGGCCACGCTGCGTTCACCGCGATGCGCGCCCGTGGCGCCGACGTCACCGACATCGTTGTTATCGTCGTCGCCGCTGACGACGGCGTCATGCCCCAGACCGTGGAGGCGATCGACCACGCCAAGGCAGCCGACGTGCCGATGCTGGTTGCGATCAACAAGATCGACGTCGAGGGCGCCAACCCCGAAAAGGTCAAGGGCGAGCTCGCCACCCAGGGCCTCAATCCCGAGGACTGGGGCGGCGACACGATCATGGTCAACGTTTCGGCCAAGACCAAGGAGAATCTCGACGACCTGCTCGAGAGCATCCTGCTTATCGCCGAGGTCGAAGAACTCAGCGCCAACCCCGATGCCCCGGCCTCAGGCACCGTGATCGAGTCGCACCTCGACCCGGGTCGCGGCCCCGTCGCCACGGTCCTCGTGCAGCGCGGCACCCTGCGCGTCGGCGACTCGCTGGTCGCCGGGCCGACGTGGGGCAAGGTGCGGGCGATGACCGATCACACCGGAACCCGGCTCAAGGACGGCCAGCCGGGCGACCCGGTCGAGGTCCTCGGCATGGAGGGCGTCTGCGAGGCCGGTGAGCACGTCGAGGTCGTCGACAACGACCGTCGGGCTCGCCAGATGGCCGGCGAACGCTCACACAGGCTTAAGACCGAGCAGCTCGCCCGCCGCCAGTCGCGCCGCCTCACGCTCGACGAGGTCTTTGCCAAGGCGCAGGAGGGATCGATAAACGAGCTCAACATCCTGCTCAAGGCCGACGTCTCCGGTTCGCTCGAAGCACTTCAGGACGAGATCGCGAAGCTGCCGCAGGACCAGATCGCAGTCAACGTGATCCGCTCTGCCGCCGGCGGCATAAACGAATCGGACGTCATGCTCGCCGCCGCCTCCGACGCAATCATCATCGGCTTCAACGTGCGCCCGCTCGCCGACGCCCGCCGCGCCGCCGACGCCGAAGGCGTCGAGATCCGCACCTACTCGGTGATCTACAAGGTGACCGAGGAGCTGCGTGCGGCGATGGAGGGCATGCTCGCCCCCGAAGAGGTCGAAGAGGCGCTTGGCAATGCGACCGTGCTCGAACTCTTCAAGGCTTCGAAGATCGGCACGATTGCCGGCTGCTCGGTTACGGACGGCAAGCTCGTTCGCGGCGCCGCGGTTCGCCTCGTGCGCGACGGCACCGTCGCCTGGACGGGGCGCATCGGCAGCCTGCGCCGGTTCAAAGACCAGGTCAACGAGGTCGAAGCCGGCCTCGAATGTGGTGCCGTACTCGACGGATTCCAAGACGTCAAAGTGGACGACGTGCTCGAGGCGTACGAGACAAAGCAGGTCGAGCAGACGCTCGAGTAGCAGCCACGTACCTATCGATCACCGAGATCCACCTCGACCTGCGAGGCTCGCAGAGCCTCAAGGACAAGCGTCGCCTCGTGCTTTCGCTCAAGGCACTGATTCGCCAGCGCTTCGTTGCCGCCGTGGCTGAGACGGCCGATCAAGATGACCGCCGCATGGCAACATTGGTCGTCGTCTTGATTGGCGGTAGCGAGGTCCGCGAGCGCGCCGCCGAGCTCGAGCATTTCGTCGAAGCGCGTTGTCCAAACGGCTGTTCGTTCGCCCGCGACCTCGTTAGCCTGAAGGACATAAGAGGCTAGACCTAGCGAACGACTTCATCTGTGTGGCTAGGCGGCATCTCCCACCCAGGGGTCTGTATGTTGGCCTGCGGATGCCCGGAGGCGAACGAATGCGCCAGATCGACGAGGTCATGCGCAAGGTGATCAGCTCCGCGATCGTCAGCGAGCTCGAGGACCCGAGGATCGGATTTGTGACAGTGACTGGAGTCGACACCAGCCCGGACCTGCGCTCGGCGCGCGTCTACGTCAGCGTGCTCGGCGACGAGAAGGAACGCGCCGACACGCTCGCCGGGCTCGCTTCCTCGCACGGCAAGCTCCAAGCGGCGATCTCCCGCGAGGTCCGGATCAAGCACACCCCGACCCTCAAATTTCACTACGACGAGAGCCCCGAGCGCGGCGTGCGCCTGGCGCAGCTGCTCGAAGGCGAGGAGCCCGCATGAGCGAACATGCGACCGTCAGCGCGAGTGAGGTCGAGCGGATTCTGGACGAGGTGCGCGCAGGCGACCGCTTCTTGCTGACCACGCACGAGGGTCCTGACGGTGACGCACTCGGCTCGCTGCTGGCGATGCACGAGATCCTAGGTCAGCTCGGTAAGGACTCGGTCATGTTCCTGGCGGCGAAGGAGTTTCCACTTCCGGTCGAGTACCGCTTCGTCGCGCTCACCGACGTCTTTCACGAGCCGCCGGCCGACGTCGTCGACCGCGTCTTGGTCTTCCTCGACTGCGGCAACATCGACCGCATGCCCGTCGAGTTCCTCCAGCGCGATGGTGCTCACATCCTCAACATCGACCATCACCACGACAACACATGCTTCGGCAGCGTCAACCTGGTTGACACCGAGGCCTCTTGTACGGCAGAGATTGTCTTCGATCTCGCCAAGCGTCTCGGCGCCGAGATCACGCCGGAGATCGCGGCCGCGCTCTACGTCGGCCTGATCACCGACACCGGCATGTTCATGTACGAAAACACGCGACCGGCATCACACCGCATGGCCGCCGAGTTGATCGATGCCGGGGTGGACGTCAACGACATCTACCGCCGACTATACGAGCGCGTGCCGATTGAGAAGCTGGCGCTCACGGCACGAGCGCTGGCAAAGATCGAGCGTTTCGACGATGACCGGGTGACGATCACCTACGTCAGCGTCGAGGACTACGCGGCCTCGGGCGGGGGCGAGGACCTGACGGAGGGCATCATCGATTTGCTGCGCTCGCTCGAAGGCACGGCGGTCGCGGCGATGATCCGCGACAAGACCGACAGTGGGCGCACCGCGCGCAAGGTGAGCCTGCGCTCGACCGATGGCACGGTCGACGTCTCGGCCATCGCCCGAGTTCATGGCGGCGGCGGCCACCGTCGTGCGGCTGGATTTGGCAGCGACCTCGCCTACGATGAGCTGGTCGAGTTCATCCGTGCAGAAGTCGCCGCTCAGCTCGATTAACAGCTCTGAGCTGACGGTCGCCGGCGGCGTGCTGCTCGTCGACAAGCCTGCAGGCATCACCTCGCACGACGTCGTTGCCCGGTCCCGTCGCGCCTTCGGCGCCAAGGCCGGCCACGCAGGCACACTCGACCCGTTTGCGACGGGGCTGCTGATCGTCTTGCTCGGGCGCCCGGCTACGCGTGAGCAGCGCCTCTTCATGGAGCAGCGCAAAACCTATCGAGTCACCGCGCGCTTGGGAGCCGTCTCGACAACCGGCGACCGCGATGGCGAGATCACCGAAACTGGCGTCGTTGAAGCCGGCGAGTTCGAGCTGCCCACCGGCGAGCTGCGCCAACGCCCACCCGCGTACTCGGCGATCAAGGTCGGCGGCGAGCGGGCCTACAAGCGCGCCCGGCGCGGGGAGGTGTTCGAGATGCCCGAGCGCATTGTCACCGTCCATCGCTTTGAGCAAATCGCCCGCGAGGGCGACGAAGCGGAGTTCGAGATCGAATGCTCGTCGGGCACCTACGTGCGCAGCCTGATCGCCGATCTCGGCGACGCCTTCTGCACCGAGCTGCGGCGGACCCGCATCGGGCCGTTCTTCGTCGAGGAGTGCGACGAGCAAACTCCGATCGCCCTAGCGACCATGCTCGACCGCCTGGACCGCTCGTAGCTGGCAGAGTTGGGCCTGTGAGCATCCAGGTCACCTCGCTGCCCGACGCCACGCAGCGCCCGCGCTCGATCGCGATCGGCACCTTCGACGGCGTACACGTCGGGCACCGGAAGGTGATCAAGGGCGCCGACACCGCGCTGACATTCGAGCCCCATCCGCTTTCTGTGATCCATCCCGAGGCGGCGCCGAAGCTGATCATGCCCTTTGAGATCAAGCGCGACGTGATCGAGGGTCTCGACGTTAGCGAGGTAGTCGTAATTCCCTTCGATCAGGAGTTCTCGACGATCTGGGCGGAGCGTTTTTGCTCGCAGATCCTGATCGAGACGCTCGGTGCGACCCGCGTTGCCGTTGGCGAGAACTTTCGCTTCGGCGCCAAGGCAAAGGGTGATCCCGAGATGCTGCGGTCGTATTCTGAGTTCGAGACCTCGGTCGTGCCGCTGATCGAGGTCGAGGGGGAGACTGTCTCGTCGACGCGGATTCGCGCCCTCGTGGCCGCCGGCGACGTCGCCGGAGCAATGAAATGCTTGGGAGCGCCGTTTCTGCTCGAGGGGGAAGTCGTCTCGGGCGACCGCCGCGGGCGCACGCTCGGCTTTCCCACGGCGAACATCGTGCCCAGCGACGACTACGTGTGTCCGGGCCACGGCGTCTACGCAGCCTTTGCCGACGGTAAGCCGGCTGCGGTCAACGTCGGCGTGCGTCCAACCTTCGAGACCGGGCGCGGCGTGTTGGTCGAGACCTATGTGATCGACGACGACGTCGACCTCTACGGGCACACTCTGCGAGTTGCCTTCATCGCCCGCCTTCGCGGCGAGAAGCGCTTCGCAGGTGTGGAGGAACTGGTGGCTCAGATGAAGCGCGACGTCGAAAATGCGCAAGACCTCTGTGCTAGCTTCACGCCTCCGCAATGAGCACGGAACCACGACGGAAGAGCAGTAGCTGAAGGCAAAGCGCGATCACCGGATCATGAGCCTCACCAAAGAGAGAAAACAAGAACTCGTCGGCAAGTACGGCCGCAAAGAGGGCGACACCGGCTCTGCCGAGGTCCAGGTCGCGATGCTGACCGAGCGCATCAACGAACTCACCGAGCACCTGCGCACGCACAAGAAGGACCACCACTCGCGCCGCGGGTTGCTGATGCTGGTCGGCAAGCGCCGCCGGCTCCTGCGTTATCTCGAAAGCTCCGACGTCGAGCGCTACCGCGCCCTCGTCGTCGAGCTCGGCCTCCGCCGCTAGTCGAAATGATCGAGCCCGGCGCCACGGCACCGGAGTTCACCCTCCCCGACCAGGACGGAAACGATATTTCGCTCGCCTCGTTTCGAGGCACCAAGGTGATTCTCGTCTTCTATTCGCAGGATTTCAGCCCGCTCTGCTCGGACCAGCTTTCGATTTACCAAGAGGTCCTACCCGAGATCGCCGCCCAGGGCGCGACGCTGGTTGGGATCAGCGTCGACAGCTCGTTCGCTCACAAGGCGTTTCAAGAGAAGGTCGGGGTGGAGATCACGCTGCTGGCCGACTTCCATCCCAAGGGCGATGTCGCGCGCGCCTACGGCGCCTATATCGAAGACCGCGGCCATCCCAACCGCTCGCTGGTGCTGATCGACGAGCAAGGCACCGTGCGTTGGGTCTACGAGTCGCCGTCGTCGCTCGAGATCCCTGGGGCCAACCTGATCTTCGACGCGCTGGACGCAGTCTCTGGCTGACCTGCGCAGCGCCGTGGTGCCGCCGATCGGCCCCGGCGACCACGTGCGCGGCGAAGGGCCGGAGGCCATTGTCTACCTAGATCTCGTCTGCCCGGCGTGCGCCGCAGAGTGGCTGCGCATCCGCGAGCTCCAGATGCGCCTCTGCGTCCGTCACTTTCCGATCGCCTCGAAGCGCCCGCGTGCGCCCGTGCTTCACGCAGCGGCTGAGGCCGCCGGCGCGCAGCTGAAGGCTGGTTTCTGGGAGATGGTGGACTCGATCTATGCCGACCAGGGCCACGTCGACGATCCGCACTTGTGGGAACGAGCGCAAGCGCTGGGCCTCGATCTACGGCGATTCGAGGCCGACCGCCGCTCCGAGGAAGTCGCCGTGCGCATCGAAACGGACTTTCGCACTGGCATCCGGGCTGGCGTGACTTCAACGCCCGCTGCTTTCCTCGGGGGCAAACACATGCCAGGACGCCTGAGTGACTCATTCGGAGGTCTGTAACATCGCGACCGTTAGAGAACGCGAGTTCTGAGAAAAAGGCCGCCAACCGGGCGGTTGAAAGGACAGCAAATCAACATGAGTATGTTTGACGTAACGCGCGTTTCGGTCGAGATCGGCGGCAAAGAGATCTCCTTCGAGACGGGCAAACTCGCCCGCCAAGCGGGCGGAGCAGTCGTTGTCGCTTCGGGCGATACCAACGTCCTCTGCACCGCGACGATGGGCAACCTGCGCGATGTCGACTTTCTCCCATTGACGGTCGACGTCGAGGAGAAGCACTACGCCGCGGGCAAGATTCCCGGTTCCTTCTTTCGCCGCGAGGCTCGCTCGGGCGAAAAGGCGACGCTCACCGCCCGCATGATCGACCGGCCGATCCGTCCCCTCTTTCCCAAGGGCTGGCACTACGAGACGCAGATTGTTGCCCAGCCGATGTCGGTGGACCACGTCAACCCCTATGACATCCTCGCGATGAACGGGGCTTCCGCCGCACTCGCCATTTCGCCCGTACCGGTCGCCAAGCACGTCGGCGCGGTGCGCGTCGGCAAGCTCGAGGGTGACTTCGTCGTCAACCCCGACGAGGAGCACCTCGACGGCCTCGACATGGACCTGATCGTCTCCGGCACCGACGAGGCCATCCTCATGGTCGAATGCGGCGCCAACGGCGTCACCGAGGCCGAGGTTCTCGACGCGCTCGACATCGCCCACGGCGAGATCAAGAAGCTCGTCGGCGCGATGGAGGAACTGCGCGAGAAGGTCGGCAAGGACAAGGTTGAAGTCGACGCGCCTTCGATCGACGAGGGTCTGCTGGAGCAGATCAAGTCGCAGTTCGGCTCGAAGCTCGAAGATGCCACACAGGTGCGCGAGAAGCTCGCTCGCCAAGACGCGATCAAGGCCGTCGAACATGATGTGCTGGCAGCGTTCGCCGCCGGCGAGGGCGACGAGGAGGCAGACCCCGAGAAGGCTCCAGAGGTCGCTCGCGCGTTCGCCAAGATCGAAAAGGACATGATCCGCCACCACATCGCGGTTGACAAGAAGCGTCCCGACGGTCGCGCCCAGGACGAGATCCGTGCGATCGAGACGCAGGTCGACCTGTTCCCGCGTGTCCATGGCTCCGCTCTGTTCACCCGTGGCGAGACGCAGATCCTCTCCAGCGTCGCACTCGGCACGACCCGCATGGACATGAAGGTCGACAACCTTGGCCTGCAGGAGACCAAGCGCTTCTGGCACCACTACAACTTCCCGCCCTTCTCGGTCGGCGAAGCCGGCTTCATGCGCGGCCCCAAGCGCCGCGACATCGGACACGGCGCGCTCGCAGAGCGGGCGCTGGCGCCGACGATCCCGGGCGAGGAGGAGTTCCCTTACGTCATTCGTGCGGTCTCCGACACGCTCGAGTCCAACGGCTCGTCTTCGATGGGCTCGGTTTGTGCCTCGTCGATGGCGCTGCAGGCAGCCGGTGTTCCGGTCAGCTCTCCGGTCGCCGGCGTGGCAATGGGGCTGATCAAGGAGGGCGACGACTACATCGTGCTCACCGACATTGCCGGCGTCGAGGACCATCTCGGCGACATGGACTTCAAGGTCGCCGGTTCGGCTGATGGCATCACCGCATTGCAGATGGACATCAAGATCACGGGCGTCACCTTCGAGATCCTCACCGACGCGCTCGAGCAAGCCCGCAAGGGCCGCTTGTTCATCCTCGACAAGATGGCCGAGGCAATCGACGGGCCGCGGGAGAAGCTCTCGGTCTTCGCACCGGCGATCGAGACGATCAAGATTGATCCCGAGAAGATCGGTGCATCCGCGGTATGCAGGAGGAGTTCGAGGCCGAGATCGACATCGACGACGACGGCACGGTGCGCGTATACGCGCCTAGCGGCGCCCTGGTCGATGCGTGCATCGCTCGAATCGGGTCGATGACCCGCGAGGCAGAGGTCGGGGACAACTTCCCCACCGCCAAGGTGGTCAAGACGACTACCTTCGGCGCCTTCGTCGAGCTCGTAAAGGGCACCGACGGCCTTTTGCATATCTCCAACGTCAAGCCCGGTGAGCGCGTTGACACCGTCGAGAGCGTGCTCTCGGCCGGCGACATCATCAACGTCACCGTGGCAGAAGTCGACAAGGAGCGCGGGCGCATCGGCCTGCGCCTCTCCGAGGATCCGCAGATCGCGGGCAAGAGCCCCGAGGAGATGCAGAAGCTCGGCACCGGCGACCCGACGATGGGCGGCGGTGGCGGAAGCCGCGGCGGTCGTGATGGTGGTCGCAATGGTGGCGATCGCGGCGGCCGTTCTGGTGGACGCGAAGGCGGTGGCCGAGGCGGCCGTGGCCGGGAGCGCCTCGACCGATAGTGGCGTTGCCTGATGGAGTAGAGCTGACCAAGCTGGATGGCGGCCTACGGGTCGTTACCGAGGGCGTGCCCTCGGTTCGCTCGGTTGCCCTCGGTCTCTGGGTGAGAACTGGATCACGTGACGAGACGCCGGCTCAGGCCGGCGTCTCGCATTTCCTCGAACATCTGCTGTTCAAGGGCACCGAACGGCATTCGGCGATTGAGATCTCTGAGCTGTTCGACGGCATGGGCGCTGCCTCCAACGCCGCCACCGGAAAGGAGACGACGCACCTTCATGCGCGCGTTCTCGACGAGCACACCGAGGAGGCCTTCGACCTCATGTCGGAGATGCTGTTGGCGCCGTCACTTCCGGAGGATGAGATCGACTCCGAGCGCGAGGTCGTGCTCGAGGAGATAGCCATGTATGAGGACGAGCCACAGGACCGCGTCCACGACGTGCTCGCCGAGGCGATGTACGGAAATCAACCGCTGGGTCGTCGCGTGCTCGGCCACTCAGAGGTGATCGGCTCGATTCCCGCGCCCGATATCGCCGATTATCACCAGTCGCGCTACACCGCCGGCAACATCGTTGTCGCAGCCGCGGGCAGCATTGAGCACGAGCGCATCGTCGAGCTGGCGAGGGCATCGCTGCCGGCCGAGCCGAGCGACGACGCCGGTAACGGACGCCAGGCCTCAGATAGCGAGACCAGGCAACTGCTTTTTTATGCCAAGGACACCGAGCAGTACCACATCTGTTTCGGCGGACCGGGGCTTGCTCGGGGCGATGAGCGTCGCTTCACTCTCGGCGTCCTCGACACGATCTTCGGTGGCTCCGTTTCCTCGCGCCTGTTCCGCGAGGTGCGCGAAAAGCGCGGCCTTGCCTACTCGGTCGGCTCTTACACGCATGAGTTCGTCGATCGCGGCTTCGTCGCGATGTATGTCGGCACCCGCGCCGACAACGTCGCCGAAGCCTGCGAGATCATCGGCCGCGAGCTTCGCCTGCTCGGCTCGGAGGGCCCGACGGACGAGGAGCTGAACCGCGCCAAGGAACATGTCAAAGGCCGCATGGTCCTCGGCCTCGAATCGACCAGCGCGCGCATGGGCCGCCTCGCTCGCGGCGTTCTCTTCGAGATCCCGATCCTCTCGCTCGACGAGTTGATCGCGCGTGTCGACGAGATAACGCTCGAGGATGTCGCCGAGCTCGCCGCGGAGCTCTATGACGTCGACGCTCTCGCCGCCGCCTGCGTCGGGCCCGACGAGGACCGCTTCCGCGCTGCTGCCGGGCAAGTCTCAGAACAGCTCCTCCCAGCCTAGACAAGTGATCCGCGTAGTCGTCTCAGGCGCCGCGGGCCGGATGGGGGAGACCGTCTGCGAGGCGGTCGAGGGCGCCGGCGACATGCTGCTCACCGGACGTGCCGACCCGGCGCTTCAATCTCCGCTCGCAGAAGCCCTGGACGACGCCGATGTCGTTGTCGACTTCACCACGCCCGAAACGGCCCTCGACAATGCAATCGCTTGTCTTGACGCCGGTGTGCACGTCGTCATCGGAACCTCGGGCTTTGACCAGCAGGCCCTTCGCGAGGCTGCCGAAGCCAATCACGCCGAGGGCGCAGGCGCCAACGCGTTCTTCGGGCCCAACTTCGCAATCGGCGCCGTGCTGATGATGCGCTTCGCCGCTGAAGCTGCCCGCCACATGCCCGAGTGCGAGATCGTAGAACTTCACCACGACCGCAAGCTCGACGCTCCTTCTGGCACGGCGAAGCGCACCGCCGAGCTGATCACCGACGCAGGCGGCAACGTGCACGAGCCGATCCATTCGCTTCGGCTGCCCGGGCTCGTCGCCCACCAGGAGGTCGTGCTCGGTGGCGAGGGCCAAACGCTGACGATCCGCCACGACTCGATCGACCGCCTCTCGTTCATGCCGGGTGTGCTGCTGGCCGTGCGTGGCGTTGGCGAGCTGCCCGACCCCTACACGGTCGGTCTCGAGAATCTGCTCTAGGCCTGTGGTTGCCACGACTCGACTAGTTGGGGAAGTAATGACTGATCTCGCGCGCATGGACGCGACCGCGCAGGCCGAGCTGGTTCGTAGCGGCGAGGCCTCGCCACCGGAGCTGGTTGATGCGGCCATCACCCGTATCGAAGCGCTCAATCCGCAGATAAACGCGGTCATCCACGAGTTCTTCGACGAGGCGCGAAGCCAAGCGTCCGGCGACCTGCCCGCTGGGCCCTTTCGTGGCGTTCCGTTCCTCTTCAAGGACCTCGGGGCCGTGCTTGCCGGGATGCCGATGCACATCGGGCTGCAGGTGCTCAAAGACGCCGACTTTCGCGTTCCGATCGACTCTTACCTGGGGGCACGTTTCAAGGCCGCCGGCCTCGTCGTCGTCGGCAAGACGAACGTCCCTGAGCTGGGAATCCTGCCGACAACCGAGCCCAAGGCATACGGGGCGACCCGCAACCCGTGGAACCTCGAACGTACGGCCGGCGGCTCCTCGGGTGGCTCGGGGGCCGCTGTCGCCGCCGGCATGGTGCCCTTCGCCCACGCCGACGACGGCGGTGGCTCGATCCGCATCCCGGCTTCGGTCAACGGCCTCATCGGGCTCAAGCCGACGCGCCAGCGGATCTCCGAGGGGCCGCTGATCGGCGACGTCATGTCCGGACTGACCGCTGCGCTCTGCCTCAGCCGCTCGGTTCGCGACACGGCGGCGCTGCTCGATGCCGTTTATGGCGCGGCTCCCGGCGATCCGTACGTCGCGCCTGAGCCGGCGCGGCCATACATGGAGGAGATCGGCGTCGATGAGCCGCTTCGGATCGGCTTTCTCGAGCAGCCGCCGGTGCCGGGCCTGGAGAGTCACCCCGAGTGCGTCGCGGCGCTGCGCGGCGCGCTCGACCTGATCGAGTCGCTGGGCCACGAGGTCGAGGATTCCTCGCCGCTGAACGCGGAGCTCGCTGCGACGGTTGACCTCGAGGACAGCTTTCTCACCCGCTGGAGTGCGAGCCAGGCAGCGGCGCTCGACCAGTTCGCGGTGATCATCGGCCGCCCGATCACGGCCGACGACGTCGAGCCGCTGACATGGGCGCTGGCCGAGGTCGGTCGTGAGCGTTCGGCGGGTCAGTATCTGGGTGCTATCGCCTTGCACCAGACGGTCTCGCGGGCGATCGCGGCCTGGCACGAGGGAGGCTTCGATCTGCTCGTCACCCCAACGATGGCCGAGCCGCCGGTGCCGCTTGGAACCTACGCCGACGACGGGGACGATCCCCTCGACGCCTTTCGCCGCGCGGTCCCGGCCGGAGCGTTCACGGCGATCTTCAATGCCACCGGTCAGCCGGCGATCTCAGTACCGCTTCACTGGACCGAGGACGGCATGCCCGTCGGCGTGCAGCTCGTGGCGCCGTATGGGCGCGAGGATTTGCTGATCCGAGTTGCCGCCCAGCTCGAGCAGGCCGCGCCGTGGGCAGACAAGACTCCACCTGTCTTCGCCGCCAGCGATACTTGAAGCGTATGAGTGGTCAGATCAAGGGCGTGATCACGGCGATGGTGACGCCGTTCGATAGCGAGGGTCGCCTCGACACCGCTGCGGCGCGCCGACTCGCACAGCACCTCGTCGCCAACGGCTCGCACGGCGTCGTCGTCGCCGGTACCACCGGCGAGGCGCCGACCCTTTCCGACGACGAGAAGATCGAGCTACTCGAGGCGGTGCTGGATGAGATCGGCGATTCAACAACCGTGATCGCCGGCACCGGC
>CAJDUA010000001.1_pt1 | contig 113435 bp, 114 predicted proteins | sample 7390011 | NCBI WGS metagenome assembly CAJDUA01 (sample SAMEA7055673, study PRJEB34461) | soil metagenome | biome: terrestrial ecosystem; feature: Peninsula; material: soil | place: Antarctica | collected 2016 | reverse complement strand
GTCCGCGTCGCGAGGATCGAGTACACTCCGGGCGGCCACAGCGACAGCGGCTGGCATCACCACCCGGGCATCGTGATCGTGACTGTGGCGTCGGGTGTGGTGACCTTCACGCATTCAGACTGCAGCTCGAAGACGTACGGGCCGGGCCTTCCGAACGGTGCCGTGTTCGTCGAGGGCGGCGATGAGCCCGGCCAGGCCTCGAGCACCACTGGGGCGGTCAGCTATGCGACGTTCGTTGCTCCGCACGCCACCCCGCCCGTCTTCCGGATCGACGACCACGACTTTCCTGGCTGCCCGTAATGGCACGCGCTGCGGGATCCCGGGATCCGGGTCCGTAGAAGGGCCGTTTGCAAGACCTGCCCCGGTGCCCGGCTCGTAGCCGGGCACCGGGGCGACGCTTAGATTTTCCACCTCGACGTGTGCGAGCAGAAGCTCTCTCGACAGTTCCCAGTACGACCGAGCGCTCCGGGCGCTGGTTGCGAGGCCAGCTGCAGGACTTCGCCGAACGCCTGCTCGGCAAGGGACTGGGCCCGTCTTCGGTGCAGACGGCGCTGCTTCCCCTGCGGGCAATCTTCCGACGCGCGATCGATCATGGCGAGCTTGTGGTCGATCCCTGCGCCGGGCTGCGGCTACCGGCCGTCCGGGGACGCCGTGAGCGCTACGCCTCGCCCCCCGAGGCCGAGGCACTGATCACCGCCACCCCCGAGCGCGATCTCGCCACCTGGGCAACGGCGATGTATGGGGGACTGAGGCTCGGGGAGATGCGGGCACTTCGCGTCGATGACGTGGATCTCGCCGCTGGCGTGATCCAGGTCGAGCGCGGCTGGGACCCAGTAGAAGGTGTGATTGATCTCAAGTCTCACGCCGGGAGGCGCAAGGTCCCGATCGCCGCGGTGCTTCGCGACCACCTGGCCGAGCACCTGATGGGAGCCGACAGAACCGGTGCCGATCTGATCTTCGGCAACACGCCGCGAAGCCCGTTCACCGCGAACATGCTTCAGCGCCGCGCCGACAAGGCGTGGGCCGAGGCCGGGCTCAAGCGGATCACGCCGCACGAGTGCCGCCACACGTTCGCCTCCCTGATGATCGCCGCTGGCGTTAACGCCAAGGCGCTGGCGACCTACATGGGCCACGCGAAAATCGGTATCACCCTCGACCGTTACGGACACCTGATGCCGGGCTCGGAGGCCGAAGCGGCAGGGCTGCTCGACACCTATCTCGCCTCGCAGCTCGAGCGCGCAAACGAGGCCGCTCGCGGCGCTGACGTGGCGCTGACAGGTGTCGCAAATCCGGCACCTGACGAACACTGACTGGCGCTGACTGGCGCGCATACTGGCGCGCACTTGGCGGGCGGCGACCGAGAACCGCTTGTCTAAGCGGTTTTTAGAGAACGTAAACGACGGTGAACACGATGATCCACATGACATCTACGAAGTGCCAGTAAATTCCCGGCAACTCGACGCCGAGGTGATCCTTCGTCTCGGTGCCGAAGTGCCCGCGCCAAGCGCGGATGTTGGCAAAAGTGAGCAGCAGCAGGCCGATGAAGACGTGAGCACCGTGGAGGCCTGTGAGGCCGTAGAAAATCGAGCCGAAGGCGCCTTCACGTGCACTGAAGCCGATGTGGATGTACTCGTTCATCTGAATGAAGAGGAAGGTCGCGCCGAGCAGCCAGGTGACCATGAGGCCAAGCTGCATCGTGCGCCGGTGGCCCTTGCGCGCCCCCTCGAGGGCGAGATGGACGGTGAAGCTCGAGGAGACGAGGATCGCGGTGTTGACGCCGGCGATCGCGATCGGCAGCTCAAAGCCCTCCGGTGGCCAAGGCCCATCGTTGGAGACGACCCGCAAGAAGAAGTACGCGGCGAAGAACGCGCCGAACAGCATCACCTCGGAGACGATGAAGATGAGGATGCCGAGCGTGGCCCTGTCCATTCTCGAGCTTTGATTGGCCTCGGGGGGACCGTGGTGGTCGGCATGCGCGCCTGTTTGCCCCGCTGCGATCGAAGCTGACTCCATCAGGCAGGTACCTCCGCCGCTTCGCGCTGCTTGGTCGGGGGGGCCGAACCGTCCCCAGACTCGAAGTGCTCTACGGGCTTGTCCGTGAGCTCTTGGACGCGATCGATCAGGCCCTCTTCGATCCATTTCGACTGCTGGCCGGCCAGCGTCGAGATCAGGATGTCGTCGATGCGGTAGTGGTTGATCGCGTTGACGATCGCGGCGTAGGGCTCGGGGCTCATCGGCTGCCCGGTGGCGTCGATGTCCTCCCGATAGAGCTCCGCCAGCGTCTGTGCGAGGCGCTCGACCACGTCCTCGCGGCTGAGGTCGCCAGATTTCGGGCAGATCACCGTGTAGCGATGCGGCTTGTCGGCAGCGCGGCTCTTAAGCTTGGCGATCAGGTCGGGGCTGGCGATCGTCTGCGTGCCGACGACGAGGGTGTGGACGACGTCCCATCGAACGGCGTCGTCGTCGACGCGGACCGGGACGTGGGTCACCGGCATGTCGAGCTTCTCCTTCGCCCAGCCGAGGAAGTCCTTGCGCAAGAGCCCGTAGCGGGTCTCATAAAGCGAGGAGAGCAGCACTTCTGCGGGATCGAAGGCCCGCGTCGCGTCGCTGAGCGCAAGCGCGGGGTCGGGGTCCATTACCGCTCCGTCGGCCTCGATGCCGAACTCCAAGAGCACAGCCTGAGTCACCTCGACGCGGCTTCGGGCAGCCTCGCGAACCTCGTCACGGTTGACGATCTGGCCGACGATTGGCTGGTTCTGCGGCGCGGCGATAGCGACGGAGTCGGCTCCGGCCTCGACGCGTTCGCGAATCGCGCCGAGCAGGCGACGGCCGCCGGCAACCTCGTTTACGAATGCGAGCACGGTGCCGCCTTCGCTCCAATCGACGGGCGAGCTCAGATCCTCGGCCGGCTTGTCTGCTGCTTGCTCGTCGGTCATGGACTGTTCACCGATGCGCTTTTTTCACCAGAAGCGGCGCCGACGGTTGCCGGCTCGTGCTCCTTGACTTCGGCGCCGTCGTCGCCGGACATGATCGCGTGGCGGGCGCCGGGTACGCCGTACTCATACGGCCCACCGACCACGCGCGGGATCTCGTCGAAGTTGAAGATCGGCGGTGGGGAAGAGACCTGCCACTCGATTGTCTTCGCGCGCCAGGGATTGGATGTTGCGCGCGGACCCCACTTCCACGAGACGACCATGTTGTACATGAAGACCAACTGGGCGAGGCCGAGCAAAAACGAGGAGATCGTGATCACCAGGTTCCAGTCGGCGAACTGCGCCGAGTAGTCGGCAACGCGCCGCGGCATGCCCTCCATTCCAACCCAGTGCATCGGGATGAACGTGCCGAGCATCCCGGCCAGGGTGAGATAGAAGTGCACCCGGCCGAGCCGCTCGTCGTACATGCGCCCGGTCATCTTCGGGAACCAGTGATAGATCCCGGCGAAGATCGTGAACACCGAACCGCCGAAGAGGACGAAGTGGATGTGGGCGACGATGAAGTAGGTGTCGGAGACGTGAATGTCGATCGGCACCATGCCCAGCATCACGCCCGAGATCCCGCCGACGACGAAGGTGACGATGAAGCCGAGGCTGAATAGCATCGCCGTACTTCGCAAGTGGAGGACGCTGTTGAACAGCGTCGCCAGCCAAGAGAAGATCTTGATCCCGGTCGGCACCGCGATCAGCAGCGTCGTGATCATCATCGGCACGCGCAGCCAGCTGAACATGCCCGAAACGAACATGTGGTGCGCCCACACTGTGTAGGAGAGCACGACGATTCCGATCAACGCCAGGGCCATCAAGCGATAGCCGAAGATCGGTTTGCGGGCGTGCGTCGAGATCACCTCCGAAACGATCCCGAAGCCCGGCAACATCATGATGTAGACGGCTGGATGGGAGTAAAACCAGAAGATGTGCTGGTAGGAGAGCACGTCGCCACCGAAGGCCGACTGGAAGAAGTTCGTGTGCAGCGCGCGGTCGAAGAGGACCATGAATTGCACGCCCGCGATGAACGGCGTCGCGGCGACGACCAGCAGCGAAGTCGAGAGGTTCGCCCAGACCAACAGCGGCATGCGCCAGAACGTCATTCCGGGCGCACGCATGGTGATGATCGTGACCAAGAAGTTGAGCGCCGTCGCGATCGACGAGGCACCGGCGAACTGGACGCCCAGGTTGAAGAACGACTGACCCAGCGGAGCCCCGGTGGATAGCGGCGCGTAACCGGTCCAGCCGGCGTCGAAAGCGCCACCCGGAACGAGGAAGCTCGAAAGAAACAGCAGCCCCGCCATCGGCAGCATCCAGAAGGAGAGCGCGTTGAGGCGCGGGAAGGCCATGTCCGGGGCGCCGATCATCAGCGGCAGGACGTAGTTGGCGATGCCGGCGAAGACCGGGATCACGAAGACGAAGATCATCAATGCGGCGTGCGTGGAGAAGAGACCGTTGTAAACCCCGGGGTCGACGATCTGCGTGCCCGGCTGAGCCAGCTCGGCGCGGATGATCATCGCGATCAGCCCACCGACTAGAAAAAAGAAGAACGTGGTGACGATGTACTGGATGCCGATCACCTTGTGATCGGTGTTGAAGCGGAAGTAATCGCGCCACGAGGTCGCACCGTGCTCGGCGTGGTCCTCGGGAATCGTCGGCTTACCCATGGCCCAGCGGAACCAGTAGCGGAAGCAGCCGAGACCGATAAGGAAACCGAGCGGACCGGTAATCGCCGGCACGATCAGATGCGGATAGCCGTTCGGTTCGGTTTGATAGATCTCGAGACCCGAGATCGCGCGCAGCGCGACGACGAGGCCGAAGCCAAAGCCACAGCCGATCAGGAAGCCGAGCCCTGCACGCGACATCCCCGGCCGTCTCAACGCTGCGATCACCGTTCGTCCACCTTCATGGAGCCTATGCGCCGCCGCCGGTCGCCGACGCTCCGGCTCCCGCGCCGCTGTCGGGAACCTGCTCGGCCCGTTGATCTGCGATCCATTGCTCAAAATCCTCTTGGGACTCGACGACCACACTCGCTCTCATCGTCGAGTGCCCGAGCCCGCAGAGCTCGGTGCAGACGAGGCTGTAGGTGCCCTCCTCGTTGGGTGTGACCACGAACTGGTTGTCGATCTCGTCGCCGCCAGCTCCCGCCGGGACCAGGTCGCGCTTGATCCCCCACTCGGGCACCCAGAACGAGTGCAGCACGTCGAGCGCCTCCACCTCGATGTCGAGCTGGCGATCGACCGGAGTGTGCAGCTCGTTCGAGGTCAGATAAATCGGCTCGCCGTCGTCACCCATGCCGACCTCTTCCTCGGGGTACTCGAACGTCCATTTGAATTGCTGCCCGGTGACGTGGAGGGGCATCCGGTCGGCGGCTTCGGCCTCGATGTCGTCCAGGACTATCCAAGAGTAAGCGCCGCCGAAGAGGACGATGATCGTCGGGATCACGGTCCAGGCGATCTCGAGCTTGGTATTGCCGTGGATCGGCTCGCCATCGGACTCGTCGCCGGGCTTTGCCCGGAACTTCCACACGGCGTAGCCGAACATCGTGATCACGACCGCGAAGACGAAGCACGAGATCACGATCATGACGTCGAGCAGACGGTCGATCGGCTCGCGCTGCTCCGACGCCGCTGGTCCGTTCCACTCGAACTGCAGCATCACGAAGGAGCTCACGAGCGAGATCACCAGCATCACGCCGAATAGTCGGAGAAGGGTCGGGCGGGCCACCGCGAGCGATTCTAATGATCGCGGTGGCGGGGCCGCCGACAAAGTCGAACCTTGCTACAAGCGACACTAATCGGCGAGCGGGCGAAGCAACGGTTCGAGTTCTCCCGCGGAGGCGGCGAGCACCGTCGCCGCGACCCCGTTCCAGCTCCAAAGCCGCCGCACCGTCTCGCGCAGCGCTTCGCTGGCTGGCTCCCGCCGGGGCCCGTCGAGTTCGAGCCAGCCGTTGATCCGAGCTGCAATCGAGGCGACGGCTTCGGCGTCGAGCTCGAACGAAACCAGCCACCTGATTGCCTCGGGTAGGACGTCGGCGAGCTCGCGGCTGACCTCCGCGGCGCCTGAGTGCGCAGCAGACACGGGCAGCGCGCCGGCCGATGCCGCCTCCGCCGCGACCATGCCGAACGCCTCGGGAAAGGTGCTCGGGAAGATCAGGGCGTCGGAGGCGGCGACGGGCGTTGCAACCTCGCTGTGCTCGAGGCGCCCGGCGAAGTGAATGTCGGGCGCTGCTGTTCGCGCCGTGGCAGCGAAGTCATCGGGTAGCTGATCGAGGAACGCACTCAGCATCGCCAGCCGCTTTGGTTCGCCGCCCTCCACCCCACGTCCTTGCCGCGCGAGCTCGTGCAACGGGCCAAGGTCGCCGTCGGCGAACCCGTCGACCACACCCCTCAACGCTTGTTCGGCCGAGCCGAATCCGACGATCAGCAGACGCGCACCTGGATTCTGTCGCCTGACCAGTGGCCAGGCCGCAAGCAGCAGATCGACGCCCTTGGAGACGATCAGCTTGCCGACGAAGATGACGCGTGGGCCCTGTGTGTCTGCGAACCAGTCGAGGGCGTCGGCGGCTACAGACGTGTCGCGATCCCATGCGCTGGGCTTCCGGGTCCTCTCACCGCGGGCCCTCCCGCCCCTGCGCTCCCGGCGGGTGCTCGGGGTGGGGCCCCCCGCCATGCCACCCGCTCGAGCCACGTGGCCGGTTGATCCTGACTTCCCTAACTGACCCGTCCTTCGGAGCTCCAAGGCGAGTTCGCTGAGGCGTTGGGCGCGTTTCGGGCGTGGAATCGGTGCGAACAGGTCGACGTCGACGCCGGGCGGGCCGAGGCGGACTTTGGCGTTGGTCTCGGGGTCGTCGACGGCTTCGCGCAGGCGGTCGGCGATATGGCCCGACCCGACGAGGATGCCGTTGGCTCCCTCGCAGGCCTCCTTCGCATAGGGGCCGAAGCGGTCTAGCTGCGGCAACACCGTGTAGGAAAGGTCGGAACCGTGCACCTTGAGCGCGTAGCGCAGGCCCGCGCGGGCTACGATCACCGGCCCCATGACGAGGTGGTTGGCGAGCGTCGCGTCGACCCCGCCGAGCTCGCCGACGAGCTCACGCACGAACGTGACATTGCAGTCGAGGTAGGAGGCGAGCTCGGCGTCGCTGAGCTCGGCGAAGGTCTTGACCTCGAAGCCGTCGTAAGCGTCGTTGACGAACACGGGTAGGAGCCCGCCGATGTCGGGGTTGTGGATCTGAACCGAGCCGGAGGTCCCGGCTTCGAGCTCGAGGCCGCTGCGGTCCTGGCAGACGAGGTGTACCTCGTGGCCGTCCGCCGCCAAAGCGGTGGCAAGGCTGGCGTTGTAGACGTTGGATCCGGTGCCGCTGAGTAAGTAGCCGTGGAAGATCAGGACGCGCACACGGCCACCCTAGTCCTGGGCCGCGCCTCGGCGGGCGGAGCGGATATCGTTTCGCTCGATGCAGAATCCGAAGCAGACCTACCGCCTTCGCGCTCGCGCCTCCGGACGCGAGGCATTCGCCCCGGCCGAAGCCGACGGCGTCTACGTCGACCGCGAGACCGGCGAGGAGATGGAGCCCGTGACGCGGACGCTGCCCCTCGCGCCTTCGGTGTCGGCGCTACTGCGCACGCCCGAGAACCTTCGCGCCTGCCGTCGATGCGATCAGCTCATCGGCCTCGACGTCAGCGACTGCCCGTACTGCGGACTGCGCCAGCCCGCACAAGCCTGAGGCTCGACGGCTCAGCGCCTACCTCGGAACGTAATAGGCGCGGTAAAGAATACGAGCGCCGCGGTATTCGCAGGCGTACTCGCGGATGCCGCCGACCTTCTGTTGCGGCCGGCTTCGCTTCTTCAGATCCGCCTCGTTCTCAGCGGCGGAATCGCTCGCCTCGGTGCCGCACTGACCGGGCTGGCGACTTGTGAGCCAGGTGTCTCCTGCGCTGGCACCGGCGTCGGCGAGGTTCGAGATCCAGGTGGTCGCGGTTAGCGCGACGAACATGCCCTTCTTCACGCGCAGGGGGTCGGTCAGCGTGAAGATTGGCCTGGTGCCAAGCACCGAGTTCAGCTGCACGACCGCGCTCTGGCGGATCAACTTGTAGCCGCCCTCCTTGGGCTTGAGCACCGAAAGGCGCGCGCTGGGCGGGCCGCTCTTGTCGATCGCGGTGGCGAAGAACTCCTGCTCGGACTTGTTCGGCTCGGAGACGTCGAGGCCCCAGGCGACGATCGTTCCCGACTGGCGAACCTTGTACGGGTTGTGGCGCCCGTCGGCGTCGACCTGGAACCCGGTGACACGGGCCATCGCCTGACAGGCTTCGTCGGGCGGCAGGCTGTCGACATTAGGAGTCGGGCAATTGGGCTTCGGCGTCGACGTGGTCGAGCCGATCACCGTCGCCGTTGCGCGTTCAGAGGGTGCGGCGCCGCTGTCTGCAGCCCAAAAAGCCAGAGAGAGGCAGACCACGAACGCCGCTAAGGCGGTGGGCACAAGGCGCAAGTATGTGGGATGGCCGACCATGGAATTAGCTGGAACACCGATTCCGGGGCTGGGTTTCGGTTCCTGCGACTTCGTAGCTTAGGCGGGCAGCGCGCCGTCGGTAGATTCCCCCGCCGTGCCTGCAATCGAGGTATCAGGGCTCGAGCGTCAGTTCGGGGGAGAGATCAAGGCGGTCGACGGTGTCGACCTCGAAGTGGCCGACGGCGAGATCTACGGCTTCCTCGGTCCCAACGGCGCCGGAAAAACGACGACGGTTCGAATGCTGACGACGCTGCTGCGCCCGACTGGCGGCAGCGCCAGGGTTGCCGGCCACGATGTCGTCAGCGAGGCAGGGCTGGTGCGACGGGCAATTGGAGTCGCGCTTCAGGAGGCTGCGCTGGACCCGCTGATGACCGGCCGCGAGATGATTCGCCTGCAAGCCACCCTCCACGGTCTGCCGCGAGCAGAAACCGTCAGCCGCGGCGACGCCCTGCTCGAACGAGTCGGGCTGAGCCAGGCCGCCGATCGCCGTGTCGGCACCTACTCGGGGGGCATGCGCCGTCGCCTCGACCTCGCCTCCGCGCTCGTGCACGAGCCCAGAGTCCTCTTTCTCGACGAGCCGACCACGGGCCTTGACCCCGTCAGCCGCAAGGCGATCTGGGAAGAGGTGGAGATGCTCAACCGCGAGGGCACCACGGTCTTTCTCACCACCCAGTACCTCGAGGAGGCAGACCAGCTCGCCGACCGCGTCGGCATCATCGCCAAGGGCAAGATCGTCGCCGAGGGCACCGTCGCCTCGCTCAAGGCGGAGGTTGGCAACGCCCATCTCGAGATCGGGCTGCGCGAAGGCTCAGCCGAACAGGCGAAGGAGGTCTGCAAAGCGTTCGGAAGGCCGATGCCTGAGAAGGACGGGAAGGTCTTGGTCGAGCTTGCAGGCGGTGCCGGTGACGTCGCCGGCGTCGTCCGCGCCCTCGACGAGGCCGGGCTGATCGTCGAATCGCTAGATCTCGTCGAGCCGACCCTCGACGACGTCTTCGTCGCGAAAACCGGTGAGCACATAGAAAACACCGACGCAAAACAAACCGACGGCTCCTCGGCTTCACCTCCGGGGCCGTCGGGCGGCGGCGCAATGGAAACGGCGGGTTGAGCCTCATCGTCCGCGACTGCGTCGCTAGCCCCGACCAGCGATGAGTCGGCTCGCGACGAATGTCCGGGTGATCGCGGCGCTGGGGGCGCGGTCTGTCAAGCAGACATTTCGCCGGCCTCAGCTCGCGGCGCCGATCCTGATCTTCCCCACCCTGCTGTTGGCTGTGCAGACCGGTGGTGCCGGCCAGGCGGTCGAGCTCGACGGTTTTCCCGAAGTCAACGGCTTTCTCGACTTCATGCTCGCCGGGGCGATGGTGCAATCGTGCCTTCTGGCCGGCAACACGGGCGGGATCGCACTCGCCGTCGACCTCGAGATGGGCTTCACCGACCGGCTCTTCGCAGCGCCGATCTCGCGCTTTGCGATCGTCGCCGGAAGGCTTGCAGGCGTCGCTGTGCTGGGGGCTGTCACTGCGCTGTGGTTTGTCGCCCTCGGACTGATCTTCGGCGCCCAGTTCGAGCAGGGCATCCCCGGGATCTTGGTCATGGTGGTGTTGGTCTCGCTTTCGGCCGTCGCCTTCGGCGGCATCAGCTCGGCGATTGCCCTCTATTCGGGTACGGCCTCTGTCGTCCAGGGCTTGTTCCCGCTGATCTTCGTCATCCTCTTTCTTTCCAGCGCCTTCTTTCCGGCGGCGCTGCTGTTAGAGCCGGCTTCGACGATCGCTGAGTACAACCCGCTCTCGTTCATCGCCGAAGGCATCCGTGAGCCCGTGATCTCCTCGCTCACGTTGGCCTCGGTTGCTGAGGCGCTCGGCGCGATCCTTCTCGTCGGCCTCGGTTGCTGAGGCGCTCGGCGCGATCCTTCTCGTCGGCGCGATCTCGATGGCGCTGAGCGCGATTGCCCTGCGGCGCCGCCTGAGGATCGGCTGAGACCGGCTATGGGACTCGCTGCTGATCTGGCAACAGTGCGGGTGCTGATCCGTCGCGCCGCCAACGAGATCCTGAGGGTTCCCGGCGCCGCTATTCCCGGCGTTCTGGCGCCAACGATCTTCTTCCTGGGGCTGACCTCGGTCTTCGGCAAGCTCACGTTGCTGCCGGGCTTCGATACGCAGAGCTATCAGAGCTTCCTGATCTCGGTCAGCCTGCTGCAGGGAGCGGGATTCACCGGCGCCGCGACCGGCGTCAACATGGCGCGCGACATCGAGCTGGGTTGGTTCGATCGCCTGCTTGCGGCCCCGGCGCCACGCTGGGCGCTGCTCTCGGGGCTGGTGCTCTCGGCCAGCCTGCGCTCGCTGATTCCGGCGGCCGTCCTGCTCACCGTGGGCTTTGCGATCGGCGTCGAATGGCCAGGTTTCGGCGGCCTCATCCTGGCGATCTTCTGCGTCATGGCGACCGCGACGATCGCCGCTTGCTGGGGCGCGATGTTGGCGCTTCGCTACCGCACCCAAAGCGCCGCCCCGCTGATGCAATCGGGCATGTTCATCTTGGTCTTGACGACCACGGCCTATGCACCGCTCGAGCTGCTTCAGGGCTGGCTTCAGGACATCGCTCGGATCAACCCGCTGACGCAGGTGGTCGAAGCCGCGCGTCAGGGCTTCATCGGCGAACCGATCACCTGGGCCGGAACATGGCCCGCGATCGTCGCGCTCGCCGGCATGCTGGTGGTGCTCGGCGGGCTCGCCCTACGCGGAATGCAGCGTACGTCCGATTGAACCGGGGCCGGAGGCGCCAAAAAGCCCTTTCGCCGTCGCCTGGACCGGCTCTACTCCGATGTCGCTCGATAGCCCGCGCCGCGGGCAAGCTGCGACGCTTCACAGGTGCCCGCTGAGATCCAGATCCGCCTCGCAGAGGTCGCCGACGAGCCCGAGCTTTCGCGGATCGACCGGGCCACGCACACGACCCGGAGCACGATCGCGCCCCCACCTGACCACGATCAAAGCGTCTTCGGCGAACGCACCCGCCCCGAGGGGACATTGGTCGCGCTCATCGACGGCAAGCTCGCCGGTTACATCGCGACGATGGCCCCTACTCCCCACCCTTCGCACGCCCACGTGCTCGAGATCTGCGGCCTCTCGGTCGACCCCGCGCGCCAGGGCCGCGGGATCGGGCGAGCCTTGATCGAAGCGGCCGTGCTCGAAGCCGCCGAACAAGGCGTCCGCCGGCTGACCCTGCGAGTGCTGTCGACGAATGAGCGGGCCCGCCGTCTCTACGAATCCTGTGGCTTTGAGCTCGAGGGCGTGCTGCGTGAGGAGTTCTTGCTCGAGGGCGTCTACGTCGACGACCTGCTGATGGCCCGCGGCGTCTGAGGCAGCGGCGCTACTTGTAGCGGTAGGTGATGCGGCCGCGGTCGAGGTCGTACGGCGAGAGCTCGATCTTGACGCGGTCTCCGGGGAGGATGCGGATGTAGTGGCGGCGCATCTTGCCCGAGATGTGGCCGAGGACCTGGTGGTCATTGTCGAGCTTGACCTTGAACATCGTGTTGGGCAAGGCCTCGGTGACCTCTCCTTCGAGCTCGATTTTTTCCTCTTTGCCCATCTGCGCCGCTGAGGGTAGCGGGTAAGCGGCTGGATAAGCCGGATTCAGCGACCCTCGAACGTCGCCTTGCCGGGCCCGTCAGCGAGAAATGAGCGCACCGCGCGATGCAGATCCTCGCTTTGGAAAAGCGCGGAAAACTGGTCCGGCGTGATCTCGTCGGCGCCGTTGACGCCGCCCTCGAGGTAGGCACGGACGATGCGCTTGGTCGCGGCGTGAGCGACTGTCGGACCACTGGCCAGGCGCTGGGCGAAGCGCATGCCCTTTTCCTGCACCGCGCCGTCTTCGACGACTCGGTTCACAACCCCCCACGTCTCAAGCGTCGCCGCGTCGTAAAGGCCACCCGTCATCACGAACTCGCGCGCCCTGGCCGGGCCTGCGCGCTCTGCCATCCGCTGCGTGCCGCCGGCGCCCGGTGTAAGCCCAACGACGGCTTCGACGAGGCCGAGCTTCGACGATTGCTCGGCCCAGATGATGTCGCAGCCGAGGGCGATCTCGAGACCGGCCGTGAGACAGAGCCCGTGGACCAGTGCAATCGTCGGGATCTCGAGCGCCTCGAGTCGCCGCACTCCCTCGATCAGTGGGCCGGCGAAGCTCGCTGCCTCGCTTGGCCCCTTGTCGACCACCCGCTGGAAGGCGTTGACGTCGACGCCGCCACTGAAGATGTCGCCGCCGGCACGCCATACCAGCGCCCGGGCCGCCGAGGCCTCGGCCTCGTCGAGTGACGCCATCAGCTCGTCGAAGGCCGTGTCGGTGAACAGGTTCAGCGGCGGATTCGAGAGTTCGACTACGCCGACATCACCTTCGCGTGAGAATTGGATCGTGCGTTCAGCCATTGGCCTCGTTACCTCGGATCTGATCTGCGGTCGCCGCAACCTGCTCTGAGTCGGCGAGCATCGGTCGCCATGGCAGCTCGAGCGGATCGTCCTCGTAGCGCGGGATCACGTGGATATGGAAATGGAACACCGTCTGCCACGCGGCTGGACGGCAAGCGTTGATCAGGTTGAAGCCGTCGGGCGCGAGCGTCTCCTCCATTCGCAGGACCAGCCTGCGTGCTGCGAGCGTGGTGCGCTCGAGATCCTGATCGGAGATCTCGATCAGATCGGCGACGTGGGTGCGAGGAACCACCAGAGCATGGCCGCGCGTCGCCGGGTTGATGTCCATGAACGCAACGGTGTGCTCATCCGAGTCGATGATCTGTGCCGGCAGTTCTCCAGACACGATCTTGCAGAAGAGGCAGTCGCTCACGGCCCGTGAGACTAGCCTTCAGCCGTCGGCCACGACGGCTCGAGCAACGCGAATCGCGTCGTCGCGAGAGCTCACTTCGCCGGCAAAGACGGCCGCTTCGACCTCCGCCAGCAGCCGGCCAAGCTGCGGCCCGGGCTCGATGCCGACTGCTGCGGCGAGCTCGTCGCCCGGCAAGGGCGCGCTCGGGGGGCCATCGGCGTGCCAGCTAAGCGCGTCCGGCAGCACCTCGCGGGCGAGCTCTAGGTGTGCCTCAATTATCTCCGGCGTGGCCGTGGGCCCGGTGCCGCGAGCCGAGAGCCGGTCGGCGACGGTGAGCATGGTGACGTCGGCGGCCACCGGCTCGGTCAGGCGCAGATAGTCATAGAGGCGCCGGCGCGACAGTGGCCGCTCGGCGGTCATGAACCCGAGGTGCAGGTGGTGCAGGGTCAGCGCCTCGAGGTGCCGCGAGAACACCCGGCTCGTCTTCAACCGCGCGCAGGCACCTCGCACGACTGCCACGCCCTCGCGGTCGTGACCGAGAAATGAGACCAGGCCGCCCTCGTGCTCGGTGCGCGTCGCGGGCTTGCCGGCGTCGTGAAGCAGGGCGCCGAAGCGCAGCGCCCCGCCCCGCGTGAGCTCGTCGGCGAGCGGTTCGGCCAGCAGTTCGCGCAGTGCCCCGGCTGACTTGCCGACGTAGCGATCGAGATCGGCTTCGACCTCGAGCAGTTGCGCGAGCACTTCGAGCGTGTGGCCATGGACATCGAGGTGGTGGTTACGGTTCTGACCGACGCCGCGAAGCGCAGCGAGCTCGGGCAGCACCACCGCGGTCGCGTCGAGCTCGTCGAGCAGGGCAAGGCCCGCAAGCGGCGCGGGCCCGGTGACCAGCAGCCGCAGCTCGGTGAACTGGCGCTCGCCGGCGGTTGTAGATACCGCGGGCACCGACGCTCGCGCCAGCGACGCTGTTCGCGGCTCGAGTTCGAGTCCGATCTCAGCCGCGAGGCGCGCTGCGCGAAGAACCCGCAGGGAATCGTCGCTGAAGCTCTCAGCACTCATCGCTCGCAGCACGCCCGCCCGCAGGTCGGCGATGCCCGCCTGCGGATCGATCGCCGGTGCGTCGAGGTCGCCGAGGCCGACCGCGATTGCGTTCACGGTGAAGTCGCGACGGCCAAGGTCGGCGGTGATCGTTTCGCCGCGCAAATGGCTGACGTCGACATGCCAAGAGCGGTCGCGCGCCAGTGCCCGCCAGGTGCCGAACTCGGCTGAGAGCTCGAAGGCAACTCCGCCACAAGCGTCAGCGATGCGCCGAGCAACGCTCTCCTCGTTCGCCGAGACGGCGAGATCGAGGTCGACGACGGGGCGGCCGGCGATCGCATCGCGAACCGCGCCGCCAACGATCCAGGTCGAGTCTGCATCTTCGCCCAGCGCGCCACGTGCGACGGCAACGGGTTCGGCTCGAGACAGACCTGCGGAGAGCTCACGCTCACTCATGGAGTACCGCCCACATACTCGCGCGGCACGCGCGCCGAGAGCGCGCAGGTGATCTCGTAGTTGATCGTGTCGAGCCGTTGCGCGAGCTCTTCGCAGAGCACGCGCTCTTGGCCCTGCGCACCGATCAGCACCGCCGCCGCGCCTGGCTCGATCTCAGGCGCCGAACCGAGATCGACCGTGATGTTGTCCATGGAAACCGTGCCGACGAGGGGCTGGCGACGTCCGCCGACGAGCACGTCGGCGTTGTTGGTGAGCCCGCGGCGCACGCCGTCGCCGTAGCCGATTGGCAACACCCCGACGCGAGTCGGCTCTTGTGCCTTCCAGCGGCGGCCGTAGCCGACGCTCGCGCCGGCCTCGACGGGCTTGATGTCGGCGACGTAGGAGCGCAACTCCAGCGCCGGCTCGAGTCCCTGTGTGCTGGGATCGCGCCCGAACGGGTCGAGGCCGTAAATCGCGACACCACAGCGGACCAGGTCGAAATGCGACGACGCCAGGCGTAAGGTTGCGGCGCTGTTTGCGGCGTGCAACACGAGCCCCTCGAACTCCTCTCGCAGTGGCAGCGCGATCTCGGTGAAGCGGGCTAGCTGTTCATCGAGATAGCTCGAGTCGTCCTCGTCGGCCGTGGCGAAGTGGGTCCATAAACCGGCAAGCTCAATCGCGTCGCTCCCCCCTGCCGCGCGAACGAGTTGCTCGACCGCGTCGCCGTCGCGCGCACCGAGGCGACCCATGCCGGTGTCGTACTTGACGTGAACGCGCGGGCGCACACGCAAATGCCGTGCGCGGACAACGACCAAGTCGAAAAACCCATTTCGCCACACCGCTATCTCGGCACCAGCTGCGAGCGCCGCGTCGAGCTCGGCCGGCGTCAGTGCCCCCAGCACCAGCAAGCGGGCATGAGCAAGCTGCGCGCGTAGCTGGGTCGCCTCGACTGCCGTGGCAACCGCGAGGCACGTCGCCCCGCCCGCCAGGGCCGCCCTGGCGCACTCGACCGCGCCGTGGCCGTAGCCGTCGGCCTTGACTACCGCGCAGAGCTCGGCCCCACCCGTGAGCACGGAGGCGAGGCGCGCGCAGTTGCGCTCGATCGCGCCGAGGTCGATGATCGCGGCCGCACGCGCGACCGGCTGTGCATTCAACGTCCCGCCCGGTCGGGTGCGACGAGGCCCGCCGCGACTGCGTCGACGACGTCGCTCGCTATGACTGATTCGGCGGCGCCGATTCGCTCGGCAGCGATGCGCCCGGCGCGAGCGTGAGCGAGAACGCCCGCCGCCGAGGCCGTTCGAGCTTCGAGCCCGCGAGCGAGCAGAGCTGCGATCACACCGCTGAGTACGTCGCCGGTTCCGGCGGTCGCCAGACCCGGGCTCGAAAGCACGTTGACGATCGGCCCGAGCCCGGGCGCGGCAATGATCGTGTCGTCGCCCTTGAGCACGACGACCGCATCGGCAAGCTTGCTGGCTTGTGTCACGCAGGCGAGGCGCCGGCTTGAAACGGTGTTGGAGTCGCTCTCGAGCAGACGCGCCAGCTCGCCGGCATGGGGTGTGAGCACAGTCGGATGCGCCCGCGATGCGAGCAGATCGAGCCTGCCCGAAAAGGCATGCAGCCCGTCGGCGTCGATCAAGAGCGGCGCTTCGACCTCGCCGGCGAGACGGACGACCAGCTCTGCGCTGGCATCAGACTTGCCGAGGCCAGGCCCGATGATCACGGCGGCGGCCCGCGCCGCCGCCTCGAGAACCGCCTCGTCCGCTGATGGCAGCAGGGCGCCGTCTGCACTTGCGCAGGCGATCGACATCACCTCGGTTAGCTTCGTCTCGAAGATCGCCTCGAGCTCGTCGGGGACCGCCACGGTCGCATAGCCCGCCCCACCCCGAATCGTCGCTGTCGCGCTCAGACACACGGCACCCGTAAATCCGCGCGAGCCGCCAACGATCAGTACCTGTCCCGAGCTGAACTTGGTCGAGCTCGAGCCGCGGCGCGGTGGAAATTCGAGCACCTCGTCGCCGATCGACCCACCTGCCGCTTCGGCGGGGGCTCCATCGGGGATGCCGATCGCTGCCACCTGAAGCCGGCCGGTCGCCGCTTTGCCTGGCGCGATCACGTGCCCGAGCTTGGCGCCGTGAAAGGAGACGGTGACGTCGGCGTCGACCGCGCTTCCAGCGACCTCGCCGGTCGAGGCATCGATGCCCGACGCGATGTCCGCGGCCACCACGATAGCGCCGGACGCATTGAGCGCTGCGATTGCGGCGGCCGCAGGCTCGCGAGGAGCACCCTCGAACCCGGTGCCGAAGATCGCGTCGACGATCACCCCCGCTCCGGCCAGCGCCGCCGCGATCTCACCCTTCTCGACCGCGACGACAGGCCCGTCGAAGCGCTCGAGGTTTGCCCTGGCGTCGCCCGAGAGCTCGGCGGCCGGCCACAGCAGCACGACCTCGGCGTCGAGCCCGCTGGCGGCGAGATGGCGCGCGGCGACGAGACCGTCACCGCCGTTGTTGCCCTTGCCGCAGACGATTCGCGCCGGCCCCGTCCTCGCGACCTCGAGGGCTGCCTCGGCAACTGCTCGACCGGCTGACTCCATCAGCTCGAGCGACGGCGCCCCGCGCTCCTCAATCGCCCAGGTGTCGACGGCGCGCATCGTCTGCGCGTCATAAAGCGGTGAGAGCCAGCTCTCCATTGGCTAAGGCTGACACGAGCGGCCGCTAGGCGCGGCCCGAGACTTGGTCGGCGGCGCTCAGTTTTCGCGTGGTGAGCTGACGACCACCGCCGCGGCGATCTCGCGCGAGTGCGACAGCGAGACCGCAAGCTCGACGCCTTCGTTGCGAGCGGTCTCGCGAGCGCCGCCGTGCAGCCGCAGCCGTGGAGCTTCGCCGCCTCCCCCCTCGACCTCGACCTCGTGCAAGCGCAAACCGCCGAGGCCAAGCGCCTTCAGCGCTGCCTCCTTGGCCGCAAAACGCACCGCGAGATGGCGCCCCGGGCGCCGCCGCGAGGCTGCAAACGCCAGTTCCGATTCACTGAAGACGCGCTCAGCGAGGCCGGGGCGACGCTCCAACGCGTGCTCCAAGCGCTCGATCTCGAGCACGTCGATGCCGACTCCATACGCCATCTCTGGAGGCTACTCGGCGACGGAGATCATGGCGCGGCTGATGGCGACGCCATCCTCGATGCGGGTGCCATCGCTACCGCCACAACCCGCGAGCGCAACGGCGACTATGGCCGCGAGGCCCCCTATGTGGACACGCATTCCCCCCACTGAGGTGCGTGATACTAGCCGGCACTATTCGACGGTGACGGTCTTGGCGAGGTTGCGCGGCTGGTCGACGTTGAGACCGTTGAGTCTGGCGATGTAATAGGCCAGCAGTTGCAACGGCAACACGGCGAGGATCGGCTGCAGGATCCAATTGGTGCTGGGGACGAACAGCGTCTGGTCGCAGGCATCGGCGACCTCTGAGGCGCCTTCGGTGGCGACCGCGATCACGTCGGCGCCCCGGGCGCGCACTTCGGCCACGTTCGACAGCACCTTCTCCAGCACCGGGCTGTTGGTGGCGACGGCGACCACTGGCGTGTTCTCGTCGAGCAGTGCGATCGGGCCGTGCTTCATCTCGCCCGCCGCGTAGGCATCCGTCGGGATGTAGGAGATCTCCTTCAGCTTCAGCGCCCCCTCGAGGCAGACGGGGAGGCCGATGTTGCGACCCAGATAGAGAAAGAACCGGCGCTTGTATTGGCTGCGCGCGATCGCCTGCACGCGACCGTCGATGCCGGCGATCGTCTCCTGAATCAGATGCGGAAGCGCTTTCATCTCCGCGATCATCTCGACGATGCGCGGTGGTTCCATCGATCCGCGCTGTTGTGCCAGCCACAGCCCGAGCAGGTACATCGCGGCCACCTGGCTGACGAAGGTCTTGGTCGCAGCGACACCGATCTCGATCCCGGCCCTGGTGTAGAGCACGGTATCGGCGTCGCGGGTGGCCTGGCTGCCCATGACGTTGGTCACCGCCATCACCGTCGCGCCGCGCTCACGGGCAAGGCGCATCGCCGCAAGCGTGTCGGCGGTTTCGCCCGACTGTGTGATCCCGATGACGAGATCGTCGGCGCTGACCACCGGATCGCGGTAGCGATACTCGGAGGCGACGTCCATCTCAACTGGCACTCGCGCCCATTGTTCGATCGCATAACGGCCGACGAGGCCTGCGTGATAGGAAGTGCCGCAGGCGACGATGACGATCCTGCGCAGACGTTTGATCAGCTCAGGGTCCAGTTCGAGCTCGGACAGGTCGACATGGTCGGATGCCGATAAACGGTCGGCGATCGTTTCGGCGACGGCGTCGGGTTGCTCGTGGATCTCTTTCATCATGAAGGTCGGGTAGCCACCCTTCTCGGCTGCCTCCTCATCCCAGTTGATCTCCTCGATTTCACGTTGCACCGCGGTGCCGTCCGCCCCCTCGATCCTCGCCTCGCCACCGGTGACGGTGACGATCTCGCCGGTTTTGAGTCCGAGCACGTGCCGGGTCTCGGCCAAAAAGGCCGGGATCGCGGAGGCGACGAAGCTTTCGTCCTCGCCAATTCCGACAATCAGCGGGCACTCCTGACGCGCCGCGACGAGCGTGTCGGGATGCTCGGCGTGCAGGGCGACGAAGGCATAGTGGCCACGCAGATCGGCGAACGCCTCGCGCACCGCGCCTGTGAGGTTGCCGTCGTAGTGGCGTTCGATCAGATGGGCGACGATCTCCGCGTCGGTCTCCGAGCTGAAGACGTGGTCGTCGGCGACGAGGTCGCGGCGCAGCTCGGAGTGGTTTTCGACGATGCCGTTGAGGACGATCTGGACGCTGTTCGAGCAGTCGCCGTGCGGGTGCGCGTTCTCCTCGGTGACGCGTCCGTGCGTCGCCCAGCGAGTGTGACCGAGCCCGATCGTCGCTGCCGGGGGCGCCGCAACCGCAACTGCACCCCCGTCGGAGTGGGAACCGGTGATCGGCTGGTCGGCATCGAGACCGACCGCGGCGCGCAGGTTGGCGAGGTTGCCCACCGCGCGCACCGTGTCGATCTCGCCGTCTGCGAGCAGCGAGATCCCGGCCGAGTCGTAGCCGCGGTACTCGAGCTTTTCGAGCCCGGCGACCAAGAGGTCACGACAGGGACGGTTACCCACATATCCGACGATTCCGCACATGAAGTGCCGTCAAGGGTAGTGCCGTGCCGTCGACCTGCGGCTGACAGCAGCCGAGGTGGAGCCGAATTTCGCAGGCGGCACCTGCTGTGCGCTTACCCCAGTTCCCGCTCGACGATGCCGACGAGCTTCTCGGCAACCGCCTCGGCCTCGGCTTCCTTCGGCGCCTCGACCATCACCCGTACAAGCGCTTCAGTGCCCGACGGCCGTACGAGCACGCGGCCACGGCCTTCAAGCGCCGAGTTCTCGCGCTCGACCGCATTCCAGAGCTCGGTGGCGTCCGCAACGGCCTCGCGGTCGGCGACATGGACGTTGACCAGGATCTGCGGAAGTCGCGTCATCGGCCTCGCATCGGCCAGCGCGGTGCGCTCAAGCGCCGAGATCGTCAACAAGGCGGCGGCGATGCCGTCGCCGGTAGGGGCGAAATCTGTCCAGATCAGGTGGCCCGACTGCTCGCCGCCAAAGCTCCAATGCCGGCGTCGAAGCTCGGCGGAGACGCTGCGGTCGCCCACAGGCGTCGTTGCCACCTCGATCTCGGCTTCCTCCATCGCGTTGTGAAAGCCGTAATTGCTCATAACCGTGACGACGACGCCACCCTCGAGCCTCCCGCGCCCAGCGAGGTGGCGCGCGATCAAGGCCAGTAATTCGTCGCCGTCTCGAACCGCGCCGGTGGCGTCGACGGCGACAACTCGGTCGGCGTCGCCATCGAAGGCGAAGCCGAGATCCGCCGCGGTCTCGGCGACGCGAGCCGCAAGGGCCTCGGGATGGGTCGAGCCGCAGCCCTTGTTGATGTTGCGCCCGTCGGGCTCGGCGGCGATCAGGTCGACCGTCGCACCGAGACGCTCGAAGATCGCCGGCGCCGCCAGGTAAGCGGCGCCGTTGGCACAGTCGAGGACCACGCGGACACCGGCGAGATCGAGTCGAAACGAGGTGGTGAGTTCACGGATGTAGTCGTCGAGCCCCCCCTCTAGCTCTCGGACATGACCCGCGCGCTCGGGCGCTTTCGCGCTCGCGGCACCGACCTGCGCGGCCTCGACGACGCTCGCCTCGATCCGAGCTTCAAACTCATCGTCGAGCTTGCCGCCATCGGTACCGAAGAACTTGATCCCGTTGTCGCGCCAAGGGTTGTGTGAGGCGGAGATCACCACGGCGAGGTCGAGGCCTAGCCGGCGTATCAACACCGACGCCGCCGGGGTCGGTAGGACGCCGGCGATCAGCGCGTCACCACCGGCACCGGCGATCCCCGCCGCCAAGGCTGACTCCAACATTGGACCCGATTCGCGCGTGTCGCGGACGAGCAGAACCTGCGGGCGGGCAGCGGATGACTCGAGCGTCGCCGCTCGCCCGAGGGCAGCGGCAAGCTCGGGGGTCAGCAGCTCGCCCGCGACCCCCCGGACGCCATCGGTGCCGAAGAGCTTGGCCAAAGTGACGGGGCGCCAGCGCTGTTAGCGCTTGGAGAACTGCGGCTTCTTACGCGCCTTCTTCAGGCCCGCCTTGCGGCGTTCCTTCTTGCGCGCGTCGCGTGTCAGCAGGCCGCGGCGCTTGAGCTCGGGACGAAGCTCGGGATCGATCTCGCAAAGCGCGCGGGCGATGCCATGGCGAACCGCCCCGGCCTGGCCGGAGATACCGCCGCCGTGGACGCGAACGATGACATCGACGTTGCTCTCGTAGCCGGCGGTGACCAGCGACTGGCGAGCGACCGTCTGCAGGTACTCGCGCGGGAAGTAGACGTCGATCGTGTGGCCGTTGACGTCGAAGGCGCCGCTTCCCGGGCGCAGGATGACGCGGGCGATCGCGCTCTTTCGCTTGCCCGTGGCTTGAATCTGGGCGTCCTTTGCGAGCTCGACCTTGGGGCCGGTGCGGGCGACCGGTTCGTTGACCGCGGCCGCGAGCGCCTCGAGACGGGCACGCTCTTCCTCTTCGGCCTCGAGACGGGCACGCTCTTCGGCGTCGAGCTCGCGCTCGGGCTCGAGTTTGATCGGCTCAAGGTCTGCGCCCGGGGCTTGGTCCTTGGCCTTGAGCTTGTCAACGGTCGGCTCCGCGGCGGCCTCGGGCTGCTCGGCTGCGGGCTCGGGCTCGGCAGATGACTCCTCGGCAGCGATGGGAACTTCTTCGGCCGGCACCTGATCAGCCGCGGGGGTCTCGGTCGCGGCCTCGGGCGGCGGTGTGATCGGCGCCTCGTCTTCAGAAGGCGACCCGGTCGCGGGCTCCTCAACGGGCTCATCGGTGTGCGTATCGGGCTCGTCGGCCTGCGCTTCCTCGGCGGGGGGCTGCCCCGGGGTCTCGTCCTGCTTTTCTTCTTCGGTCACTCGGTCTCCATCAGCTTCGGCTTCTGTGCAGCGTGCGGGTGCTCGGGGCCGGCGTAGACCTTGAGCTTGGTTATCTGCTGGCGGGCAAGGCGATTTCGCGGCAGCATCCCGTTTACGGCTTTGCGGATGACGTCCTCGGGACGACGCTCGAGCATCTCGCCCAGGGTCCTCGACTTGATGCCGCCTGGGTACCCGCTGTGTCGATAGTAGATCTTGTCGGTGCGCTTCTTGCCCGTAACTACGATCTTCTCGGCGTTGACGACGATGACGAAGTCGCCGGTGTCGCAATGTGGCGTGTACTGGGGCTTGCGCTTGCCGCGCAGCATGTCGGCAATCTGCGTCGCCAGGCGGCCCAGGGTCTTGCCCTCGGCGTCGACGACGTACCAGTCGCGCTGGCGGTCGGCAGGTGTCGCTACGTAGGTCTTCATCTTCGTTGTGATTGCAGAGGCTCGTGGCGCGCGAAAAGCCGCTCCGCAGGAGGGCTCTCCCGGGCGCGGCCGCCTGATGTTAGCGACTATCCGGTAACCCGCATGGCCGTAAGGACCGAGAGGATAGGGTCGGACGGGAATGAACCGCCGCAGGCGCCCTAGGCGCGGATGGCAAGGGTTGACGGCCGGCGCGGCAGTGCCGCAGGCGACGACCTGCGCCGGCGCAGCGAGCGCGGCTTGGGACGCTTGGAGCTGAGCATGCCCAGGCGTGCTGGCGCAGCGGGTGTCGTCGCGGGTGCAGCGGCTGTCGCGCTGGTTGCGGCAAACCTCGCGATCGTCGAGCCGCCACCGTCGGAGGCTGCGACAACGGACGGAACCGGGGCCGGCTTCGAACTCACCGCGGCCCACGTCGGACCATCCACGACCTTCTTCGACGCCGAGGACCGCGCCCAGGTGCGCTACCGCTTTTCCGCATCGCGTCGGCTCGACGTGCTGATCCGCGTGGTGCGCCGCCGCGACGGTGAAACGGTGCGTCGCTGGACCGAGGACGGTCTTGCTGCTGGCAAGCTTCACCGGCGCCGATGGGACGGGCGCGAGTCGAACGGCGACGTCGCCGGCGACGGTACATACGAATTCAGGATCGGCGCCCCCGGCCACGACGGCGCGCCCGCCGGGCGCTTTGCCTTCCACGACCACGTCTTTCCCGTCGCCGGCGAGCACAGCTACGGAGACCGCTTCGGCGAGCCCCGCTCGGGTGGACGAGTACACGAGGGCCAAGACCTCCCTTCCCCCTGCTCCACGCCCCTGCTCGCCGCTCGTGGGGGCCGCGTGCAGAACGAGGGCTATAGCGACGCGCTCTACGGCTATTACGTAACGATCGACGGCCTCGCGAGCAACCGCGACTACTTCTACGCCCACCTCGAGGCTCCAAGCCCGTTGGCCGAGGGCGATCGCGTGCGCACTGGCCAACAGGTCGGCGCGGTCGGTAATACCGGCAACGCCCGCAGCGAGTTCTGCCAGCTACATCTAGAGCTTTGGCCGGACGGATATCGCAACGGCTCGCCGCAAGATCCGCTGGGGCTACTTCAGCTGTGGGACTCGTTTTCGTAGCCGGTCACCCGGCCCCACCTTCGACGCAGACTGAAACCGGCACCTACAATCCTCGCAGTGGCGGTGCCGGCGGGTCCTCAAATTTCAGTCGTGCTGCCGGCCTTCAACGAGCGCCAGAGCCTGCCGATCGCAGTTGAACGGGCCTTGGACGTACTGCCGGGCATCGTTGACACGTTCGAGGTGATCATCGTTGACGACGGCAGCACCGACGGCACCGGCGACGTCGCGCGCGCCTTGATCTCCAGACACCATCCAGCCCTGCGCTTGGCCGAACATCGACTAAATCGCGGCTACGGCGCTGCGATTCGGACGGGTTTCGGCCATGCCGGCGGCCGATTGCTCTTCTACACCGACGCCGACAACCAATTTGACCTCGCCGACCTCGAGCACTTCATGCCGCTGATCGAGCACTACGACGCGGTCGTAGGCTTTCGCGTCTATCGCTACGACTCGGTTCTGCGTTCGATCCTTTCCTGGATCTACAACCTGATCGTCCGCATCCTCTTTCGCGTGAGCGTGCGCGACGTCGACTGCGCGTTCAAGCTCTTTCGCCGCGAGGTCATCGACGCCATCGTGATCGAGTCCGATGACTTCTTTGTCGATGCCGAACTCGTTGCCAAGACGCGCCGCTGGAACTTCCGCCTGCTCGAGAAGGGCGTGCGCCATTACCCGAGGATGGCCGGCGAAACCACCGTTCGCGCATCCGACATTCCTGAGACGCTGCGGCGGATCGGACTGATGTTCAAACGCATCCATTTCCCCGGTCGCCGCCATCTGATCGAGCTGGCCGACCCGGGCTCGCCGATGCGCGCCATCGGCGCCGAGGTTCTCCCGCAGCGCACTGAGCGGTCAGGGGCGGACGCCGCTGCTGAGCTCTAGCCGTTTACTCCCACTCAATCGTGGCCGGCGGCTTCGACGAGATGTCGAGGGCGACACGATTGACGCCCGCGACCTCGTTGATGATCCGGTTCGAGACGCGCTCGAGCAGGTCGTAGGGAAGCCGGGCCCAATCGGCGGTCATGGCGTCTAGCGAAGTCACGGCGCGGATGACGATCGGATATGCGTAGGTGCGCCCGTCGCCTTGGACTCCGACCGAGCGCACAACGGGCAGCACGCAGAACGACTGCCACAGCTCGCGGTAAAGGCCGGCGGCCTTGATCTCCTCTTGCAGGACCGCGTCGGCGTCGCGGAGGATGTCCAAGCGCTCCCTGTTGACCTCGCCGCCGACGATCCTGATTCCCAAACCGGGGCCGGGGAACGGCTGGCGCCAGACGACGCGGTCTGAGAGGCCAAGCTCGGCGGCAACCGCACGAACCTCGTCCTTGAACAGCATCCGCAGCGGCTCGACGAGAGCGAAGCCGAGATCGTCAGGCAGGCCGCCGACGTTGTGGTGCGACTTGATCGTCTCTGATGCCCGGCCATCCCCGCCCGATTCGATCACGTCGGAGTACAGGGTGCCTTGGACGAGAAAGCCGACGGAGTCGACCTTCTCGGCCTCCTCCTCGAACACGCGTATGAACTCGGCACCGATGATCTTGCGCTTTTGCTCTGGTTCGACCACGCCCGAAAGCCGCTCGAGGAAGCGCTCTTCAGCATCGACGTGGACGAGGTTGACGCCGAGCTCGCGCATCGCCGCGACCACCTGCTCGGCCTCGTTCATTCGCATCAGGCCGTGGTCGACGAGCACGCAGGTCAGCTGATCGCCGATCGCTCGGTGCACAAGCGCAGCCGCCGTCGCCGAGTCGACGCCGCCCGAGAGCCCGCAGATGACGCCGGCGTCGCCGACCTGGGCGCGGATGCTCTCGACCTGCTCCTCGATCACCGACGCCGGCGACCACTTCTCCTCGCAGCCGGCGATGTTCCGCAGGAAGCGTTCCAGGATCTGCTGGCCGTACGGGGTGTGGACGACCTCAGGGTGAAACTGTATGCCGTAGAGGCCGCGCTCGATGTTCTCCAGCGCCGCGACGGGTGAGCCGGGGCTGGCAGCGAGCGCGTCGAAGCCCTCCGGCGCTTCGAAGACCGAATCGCGATGGCTCATCCAAGCCTGCTGTTCGGGCGGCAGCCCCGCAAGCAGCTTGCCACCAGCGCCGGCGAGCGTGAGCTCAGTGCGCCCAAACTCGCCCGACTCGGCGCCCTCGACTCGGCCGCCGAGCTCCAGCACCATCGCCTGCATGCCGTAACAGATGCCGAGCACGGGAATGCCGAGCTCGAGCAGCTCGCGACGCAACCTCGGAGCGCCTTCGGAGTAAACCGACGCCGGCCCACCTGAGAGCACCAGTGCCGCCGGGCGCCGCTCGCGAATCGTCGCCAAATCGAGGTCGTGCGGAAGCAGCTCGGCATATACCTGGCACTCGCGAATGCGGCGCGCGATCAGCTGTGAGTACTGGCCGCCGAAGTCGAGCACGAGGACTTCCTCATGTGCCGTCTCGGGTGGAGCGACGTCGACCGCGTCAGCGACTCCCGGCGCCAGCGGCAGCGCTGGGTCGCCGATCTCGATTGGACCGCGCGAACCCTCGACGAGGCGCACGTCCTCCCGGGCCTCGGCCTCGGGAGAAACGAGCCGCTCAGCCATCCGAAACGGCGACCCCGTTCGCAACGTTTGCCTTGCCATTGGAGCCCATCCCCACCTGCTGCGAGTGCTGGAGCTGCTTGCCCTCGGTCTGAAGCGACGGAGCAACCATCACCTCGGCCCGCTGGAAATCGCGAATGTCCTCATAGCCGCAGGTGGCCATCGAGGTCTTGAGCGCACCGATCAGGTTGAAGGTGCCGTCGTTTTCGTGCGCCGGGCCCATCAAGATCTCCTCGAGCGTGCCGTCTTGGCGCGTGGCAACCCGCGTCCCGCGCGGCAACGAGGGATGAAAAGTGGCCATGCCCCAGTGATAGCCCCGCCCGGGCGCTTCCTTGGCGCGAGCCAGCGGCGAGCCGATCATGACCGCGTCGGCACCGACTGCGATCGCCTTCGAGAGGTCACCGCCCGTACGCATGCCACCGTCGGCGATCACGTTGCAGTACTCGCCGGTTTCCAACATGTGCTGGGCGCGAGCGGCCGCGACGTCGGCGATCGCCGTCGCCTGCGGCACGCCGAGCCCGAGAACGCCCCGAGTCGTGCAGGCAGCGCCCGGGCCGACGCCGACCAGCACCCCGACCGCGCCCGTGCGCATCAGGTGCAATCCCGTCGAGTAGGAGGCACAGCCGCCCATCACGCAGGGCACCGGAACTTCGGAGGTGAACTCCTTCAGGTTCAGCGGCTCGGACTTGGTCGAGACATGCTCGGCTGAGATCACCGTGCCCTGAATGACGAGGATGTCGAGGCCGGCCTCGATTGCGACCTCGTAGTACTCGGTCACCTTCTGCGGCGTCAGCGATCCGGCGGCGACCCCCCCGGCCACTTTGATCTCCTCGACGCGCTGGGCGATCAACTCGGCCTTGACAGGCTCCTGATAGAGCTTTTGCATCAGATGCGTCGCCTGCTCGGGCGGTGTGGCAGCGATCTCGGCGAGCTTTGCGTCGGCGTCCTCGTAGCGGCTCCAGATTCCCTCGAGGTTGAGCACACCAAGCCCTCCGAGACGACCGAGCTCAGCCGCGGTAGCCGGGCTGACGACGCCGTCCATCGCGGAGGCCAGCAGCGGCAGCTCGAAACGGTAAGGACCAAGCGTCCAGGAAATATCGACATCGTCGGGATCGCGGGTGCGCCGCGAGGGCACGATCGCGATGTCGTCGAACCCGTAGGCACGCCTACCCTTCTTGCCCCGACCGATCTCGACTTCCATGAGCCTCCAAGCTACGGGTGTTCGCGGACGAAAAAAGCCCCTCGGAAGGGGCCTGAAAAACCGCTGTTTGCGGCTCCGCGACCCCACCTTCGGAGGTCGGGACGATGATAACAGTGGTCAACCCCCGGCCCTACCGAGAGAGCGGCGGCGGCGCGGCTCAATCGGCCAGCGATCCTCCGGGGGGGGCGTATACGCGGTAGGCGCCGACCATCGCGAAATCGCTGTTCGCCGTGAAGCAATCGCCGGCCTCGTAGCCCAGAAGCGAGTCGAGGAACTCGTCACTTCGCAACACCACCCAACCCCGCTCGCGCAGCGCCTCGACGCGGTCGCACGAGCTGTCGAGCTCGATCAGCTCGAGGTCGCGGACCAAGCCGTCGCCGGTGATAGCGCCCGCAAGCTCCGGCGCCATAAAGATCGGGTGCTCGTCGTCCTCCCGCTCGGGGCTCTCGAACCAAGCAACGATCTCAGCGTCGAAGTACGGACTGTTGGCCGCGTAGCGGCCCACGTATCCCGAGGCGGCAACGGCGAGGGCGGCCGCGACTGCGAAACCGAATGTCGCCGCAAGCGCGCGGCCGGCCCAGCCCCCAGCGGCGACCCGGGCATGCTTCCGTCTCGCCACGACCAGCCCGCCGGCGCCGAGGGTCGCGCCTGCGACCAGCCACCACACCGAAAAGGCGTCCGGCGTATCGCCGAAGACGATCTGGGCGAGGTTCCAAGCAAGCGCAGTCACGAGCGCGCCGACGGTCAGGCTTCGCACGCGGGGCCCGTCGCGTGCGGCGAGAACCACCGTCGCAGCTGCCAAGGCGATCGCGCCGAACAGGTAACGAAGCTGCGACACCGGAGCGGAGAACCTGAGCTCAGCGATCGTCGAGTAGCCCGTTGTCGGCGCCAGCGACCACAACAACAGGCTTGCCGCCAGCGCCAAGGCAAGGTAGGTCACAGCGCGCGATCGAGCCCATAGCGGCGACAGCAATGCGGTGGCCACGAGAAGCCAGCCACCGCACAGGGCAACGACGTACTGGTCTGCGAAATCAGACACAGTTCCGGTTGGGTCGGAGAAAAAGCTCCGATAGCTGTCGAGCGGCACGGGCACGGGGTCGCCCCACGGCGTCGCAGCGAACGGCCACACGGGCGAGCCGTGCTCGACGACCGTGCGCAGGTACCAAGCGCCGCCCACAACAGCCGCCGCAATCGCCGCCACGCCTATCGATCGCGCATGCGCTCGCAGCTGCCCGCGTCCGCCGACCACGGCAAATGCGACGACAGCGAGGGTAAGCGGTAAGGCCGTCGTCTTCGCCCCGATCGCGAGACCCGCGGCGACGAGCATTGGCGCCACCAGCCCGGGCCGTGTTCTCGATGCGACCGCAAGTCCGGCCGCGCAGACGAGCCAGGTGACGGCGGCGATGTCGTTGGCGGCCCCGTCCACCTGCGACACGACCGTCGGCAAAGTCAGCAGAGCCGCGATCGCGAGACCTCGCAGTAGCGGCTCTACCTGCACGGCCCGCAAGCCGATAATCGCGGCGGCGCCAAGCACCCAGAGCAGGCCGATGTTGAGAACTGCAAGCGCGGCCAGGCTGCCCGAGATACCCATCGCCCAGGCGACCATGACCTCGTGAGCGAGCGGGTAGCTGTCGACAAACAGCCATGGGTGGACCAGCTCCTGAGACCCTGGGCTGCCACCGTGGATCCAGCTGACGATCTCGGGCAGGTGGTAATAGGAGCTGTCGAGGCCGATGTCGGGCCGGTACGCATTCCACGCGGCCCAGGCAATGGACAAGCCCACCAGCCCACCAACCAGAACGCGGCGCGCGACCGGCGAGGAGCTCCGCCAAGAAGCGAGCTCGGCCATCGGCGCGACACCCGGCCGCGCCAGAGCGCGGCTGGCCGCCCAGGTGAGCCCGACGCCGGCGCCGAGTGCGATTGCGTTCGTTCCCAGCCCGAAGAGGCCGAGGGCCAGCGCCTCGGCGATCGCCGCAGCGGCCACGATCGCCGCGGCAGCGACCATGCGTTCAAGACCGCGTCCGACGAGGGGCGACACGAGCCGGATTGCGGCGTCGGCGAGCGCCACGAGGGCGCCGATCAGCAGCAGGTGGCGCGCGAGCTCGACCAGTGTCGCCGCCTAGAGAACCGGCGTTCGGTGGCGGACCGACGAGCCCGCCATCGCGCCGAGCTCGACCGAGTCGAGGATGACCCGCCTGGGAATGAATACGCCGAGGAGGCGCGCAATCGTCGCCGGCGTCCAGTGCGCTTTGCCGACCGTGCGATCGACGTACTCGTCGACGTAAGGCGCCGCCGCCAGCGCCGCCAACAGCGGTCGCCTGCGAGCGATGCCGAGACCGAACAGCACGCCAAGCACGAAAGCGTGGCTTCGCTGAGTGAACAAGCCGCAAAAGAGCTCGCCCCGCAACCGCGGATGCCGCGCAACGGCGATGTGGATGTTGCTGCGCTCGATCGACTCGGAGATCGCACTGGCGAGAACGCGCGGGTGCACCGCATGCCAGACGAGGGCGTCCGGCGCGTAGCGCTGGTGTGCTCCAGACTCGATCGCGCGCTGCGCAAGATCCGTGTCCTCTCCCCAGGCAGCCGGGAAGGCCTCGTCGAAGCCGCCGAGGCGCTCGAGCATCTTCCGCGGATAGGCAATGTTGCAGGTCGGCGCCCAAGGGTCGAGGTCCTCAACACGGACGCTGCGCGCGAAACCACGCAGGAGGTGGACTTCGTCGGGATCGGGCTCCGTTCGTCCCTGGACGATCTCCGTGGGCGCACCGTCGCGATCAAGCATGCGCTCCAGCCAGTCGGGGGCGGGGCGACAGTCGTCGTCGGTAAAGGCGACGAGAGCGCCCCGGGCCTCGCGCCAACCAAGGTTGCGCTGCGCGGCGGCTCCAGCGACCTGGCTCGTCAAAAACCGGAGGTCCAGTTTCGCCGGCGCCTCGCTCAGCAGCCCGGTGAGCGAGTCGGCCGAGCGCACGACGATCACTTCGAACTGCTCGGAATCGAGCGTCTGATCCGCCAATGCGTCGAGTGCGAAGGCGAGCCTCGTCTCGCGCCTGCGGCTCGGGATCACAACGCTGATCCTTGGCTCGCTCACCTTCCGCCCTCCAACACGAGCCGCTGGTAAAGCGACTCGTAGCGCGGCACGATCTCGCCCCAGTCCCAGGCAGCGGCGTGCGCACGACACGCTGACGCCGTTTGTTCGCGCGCTCCGAGTTCGAGCGTCGCCGCCATCGCAGCGGCGAGCCCGTCCGCATCATCAGGCTCGAAGAGGCGGCCGATCGCCTCATCATCGACGACATCGGGACAGGCGCCTGAGCGCGCCGCGACGACCGGCGTGCCCGCCGCCAGCGACTCGAGCAGGACGAGGCCGAACGCCTCATCAACAGAGGGCAGGACGGTTGCCGTCGCCGATCTGAACGCCTCCGCGAGCGCGCCGGAAGTGTCGATCTCGACCACCTCGACACCGTCAGGGACTGCGGGGGGCCGATAGTCGCGAAATGGATCACGTCCTGCGGCAACGACCAGGCGAACATCGCCCGCGGCGCCAATCCTCTCGAAGCTCTCGAACAGCAGCGATGCGCGCTTGCGCGGGTCTGTGAGGCTCGAGGCGCAGAGCAAGGTCGGGCGTTCGGGCTGCCGGCGCTCGCCGGCGTAGTGCTCGCTGATCACTCCGCCCGGCAAAATCACCGGCTCGCCCAGGGCGTAGCGCCGAAACGGCTCCGCGGCAGCCGCGCTGAGCGCCGAGACCGCGCCGGCGCGAGCGATGGCGGAGCGGTAGAGCTCGAGCCGCCGGCGGCGCGAAACGAGGTACTCGCGATCGATGATGCCGTGCACTGAGAAGAGAACGGGAGGCCCACCCCACCGCCGCGCATGCCCGGCCGCCCAGGCGTCTGCCGGGTGCAAGGCGTGCGCGACGTCGAAATCTCCACGGAGCAAGCGGCGCACCGTCGCCGGCGCGTTCTCGACGTGGTCCTCGTAGAGGTGGACCCCCGCGAGCCTGCGGGTGCGCCGGGCCCGCATGACGGCGATGCCGTCCTCTACCTCCGTCGTCGAGGGCGCGGCGTGGCTGGTCAGCAGGGTGACCTGGTGGCCGCGCTCGACGAGGCTTACCCCGAGATCATGAGCCAGCCGCTCGGAGCCGCGACGGACCTCGGGCCAGTAGGTCGGATGAAGAAGCGCGATCCGCATCGCGCGATCAGACAATCAAGATGCGGCGGCGAAGTGCGCCCGGCAGCCTGCTCAGCGCCTCGACAGTGTCGACGAGCGCCCAAGCCGGAAGCGCCAGGAGCTGAAGCGACGTTCGCCGCAAAGTCGGCTGGCGCCAGTTGACGCGCATGTCGAAGTACGGGAACGCGAGCGCCGAGCCGAGGACGCGTACGGGTAAAGGCAAACGGCTGCGACCGAGGCCAACGGCCGTGACCGCAAGTAGCAGCCGCTCGTGCGCCGGGTACCAGAACACGCCGCGGTGAAGCGACCTGCGCAGGCTCGGGTGGCGGGCCACGACAGCGGCGACATCGGTCCAGCGCACGGCGTCGCGAAGTGCCCCGAAGAGGCTGCGGGGAACCACCGCGTGCCAGACGCGAGCAGCGCTCACAAACCGCGCCTGCGCGCCGGCCTCGAGCGCCCGATAGGCGAGATCGGTGTCTTCTCCGCCGAAGCCGAAAGCTTCGTCAAAACCCCCCAAACGTTCGAGCAGACCGCGGGGATAGGCGACGTTGCAGGTCTCGAACCAGCCCGTCGGCTTGAGGATCTCCTGCGTGCGGGCGAGCCCAGGCATCAGGTAGCGCTCCTCGGGATCGGGTTCGGTCCGGCCCTGGAGGAAGGTCGAGTCGTCGCCGGCGGCGTCAACGAGCGATGCAAGCCAAGCGGGATCTGGACGGCAATCATCGTCAGTGAAGGCGACCAGCGGGGCATTCGCATTGCGCCAGCCGACGTTGCGCTTTGAAGTCGGGCCGGCGACTCCGTCGCGGGTGAAATAACGGACCTCGAGGCCGTCAGGGGCCCCGGCCAGTGGCGGGCTGCAATCACCGTCGCGCACGACTATCACCTCGAAGCGATCCGGAGCCAGCGTTTGGCGCGATAGCGCCTCGAGCGCAAACGCCAAGCGCGACTCACGCCCCCGGGTGGGGATCACGACCGAGATCTCGAATGCCCGCCTCGACACGGCGCGAACGTTAGTGCTCGCGGTTGCGGGTAACGACCAAGCACGACGGTACCCGCGACCGTGAGAAAGGCCGAGTTCGCCACCGAGCCGCCACCGCGATGGATTCTGAAAGCATCCTGACCATGACCCGCCGCTCGATCACCGAACACCTGCGTGGACAGCCCAGCGAACCTGAGGTGCCCGCGGATGATCGCGACCGGGCCACTTTGTCTGAAGTCGAACGGGCCCTCGTCGACGCTGCGTTGCCGTTCACGATGACCGGCACGGCGCGAATAATCGCTCTGATCGACGCGGTCCGCTACTGCATCGGGCGCGACGTTCGGGGGGATTTTGTCGAGTGCGGGGTGTGGCGCGGGGGCTCTGTGCTGGCGATGATCATGGCGCTTCAGGAGCTCGCCGCAGACGATCGCGATCTGCACCTGTTCGACACATTCGAAGGCATGACCGAGCCGAGCGAGCGCGACACCTCTCGCTTCGACGAGCCTGCTACGGCAGCGTGGGCCCGTGCTGCCGAGCGCAACGAGCGCGCCTATGGCGGCCTCTTCGCCGACGAGCTCGTCAACCTCGAGACAGTTCGACGCACCGTGCTCTCAACCCGGTACCCCACGCACCGAGTCCACTTCGTCCGCGGTCCGGTGCAAGAGACCATCCCGGCCCAGGCGCCCGAGCAGATAGCGCTGCTGCGCCTCGATACCGATTGGTATGAGTCGACGCGCCACGAACTTGAGCATCTGTATCCACGGCTGGTCGAAGGTGGCGTGCTGATCATCGACGACTATGGGCATTGGGACGGCTGCCGTCGCGCCGTCGACGAATTCTTCGCTTCAGCTCCGAAGCCGCTGCTGCACCGAATCGACTACACGGCGCGGATTGCAATTAAGCATTAGTCGGGCGGCCGGCACCTCAACCAGGGCCGCGAGATCCCCGTGCCGCCTTGCGGACGAGGTTGCCGGGGGTCACGCCCGAGCGTCGCACCCGCGGCCACGGCGTGCGACTTCGATACTCGAAGTACTCGTCACGCCCAGGGCGATCGCAGAGCAGATGCCACGGCTTGGCAATGGTCTGGCCCTCGAAGTGACGAATCGCCGGATTGTCCTTGGCCTCCGCGATCGCCTGGACGCCGAAGACCTCAACCGCCCAGGGAAAAAGCAGGACGCTGCTCATCAGGTTCCAACGCGGGTGCAGGCGCAGCCGACGCTGCGCAAGGACGGCATTGAGAGCGTCCTGATCGCGCCACTCGAGCCGCGACGCATTGGCCACGCTCCACTCGCGCGTCTGCGTGCCGAGGCCATGCGCTCGCATCAGCGCGAGATCGCAGAGCAGCACTCCGGCGTTGAAATAGTCCTCGTGATTGTCCACACCGATCTCTGCCGGCCGACCGAAATGATCGGCCTGGAGCACATTGGTGACGGCAGCGACGTAGTTCCCATTCAGCTCGATCTCCCATAACGGCTGGAGGGAGTCATGCACGATCAGGTCTGAATCGAGATAGAGGACGCGGTCGAGACCGGGAAGCAGCTCATCGAGGAAAATCCGATACCAGGTCGCCTTGCGCGTGAAGTCATGAATCGGAAGGCCGGTGCAGAGCTCGTCCGGCACGACCTGCGAATGCAGGAGCCCGCCGGCGCCGACGACCATCTCTTGCAGGCGAGAGATCGGGCCGCCGCCGAGCTCGGGGGGATGAAGAAGATGGATCTCGATCTCACCCCCCTTGTTGTGATCGAGAAGCGAGAGCAGCATCGCTGCGCAGTGCTTGTAATAGTCGCGCTCGATCGCGCAGGCGACATGGATCGGCGTCATCGCACCGACGGCTTGCGCGCAATCAGGGCGAACACCGAGCCGTTCATATCACGGCTGTCGGCGCTCTCAATCCGGTCAGCGACTGCCATCAGCGACTGCACCACCAGCGCCAGCGCCGGTCGCAGCGGGCGTGGCAGGTGGTAGTAGACGGCGTCCTGAACGAGCTGCAGCCCAGTTGCGGCCAGCCCGATGATTCCTTCGAAGTGCTCGATCTCGAAGCCGGGTGCGGCCACCGTTCGCCGCAGGCCGTCGCAAGTCCAGCGCCAGAGATCGACCGGATCCGGGTGATAGACGAAGGTGCCGTGGGTCGAGAGCAAGATGCGCCCGCCTGGGCGAAGGACCCGGTATGCCTCAGCCAAGTAGTGGGACGGGTCCGAAACGTGTTCGAGCACCTGGGTTGAGAGCACGGCGTCAAAGCTGTCATCCGGCGCCGGAATCGCGCCATCGTCATTGAGAATCAGGGTCGCATGCGGGTTACCAGGTAAATCTGCGGGCGTGTACTCGACGGCCGCGTCGAAGAACGCCCGATAGGGAGCCTCGGCACAGCCGTAGTCGAGGAGGGCGTCGCCCGGTTCGACCACGAGCCGGGCCGACAGCCGCTCGAGCCGCGGCGGCATCGTCCGGATGTGGTGGGCGTAACGGTGCCACGGGCGCGCTTTACGAAGGTCAGTCGGCCGCTGCGAAAGGAAGAGGTCGGGCCCCGCGGATGCAGGGGCATCAGCGCCAGCGTGTTGTCGATGTGGCAGTTCTGAGTCCTCCGCGACGATCGATTCTACGTTGCTGTGGGATCATCGCGCCAGAGCGGATGCGGTCCTTGCAATGGCTGAAGTCAAAGAACACATAACGGTCTGGGACGGCGCCTGGGACTGGTCGGGGCGAGGCGACGAATGGTCGGATTGGTGGGGCGGGACCGAGGCGATGTGGCACGGCGCCCTGTTGCCCCGGATCCATGCCTTCCTGCCGGCGCAGACAGCGCTCGAGATCGCCCCGGGATATGGGCGCTGGACCCAGTACTTGAAGGATGAATGCGCGCATTTGGTCGTCGTCGACCTCGCGGAACGCTGCATCGCACAATGCCGCGAGCGCTTCGCCGCCAGCGACAACATCGCCTACCACGTCAACGATGGGCGTTCCCTGGCGATGATCGCCGACGGCTCCGTCGACTTTGCCTTCAGCTTCGACTCGCTCGTACACGCCGATCAGGAGGTGCTCGACGCCTACCTGCTCGAGCTTGGCTCCAAGCTCGCGCCCGACGGCGTCGCCTTCATCCATCACTCGAACCTCGGCCATTACGAGCGCCTCAACCGGATCACGCTCAAGGTGCCGGCTTTCCTTCGTCATCGGCTCCAGCGCACCGGCTTGCTGATCGACATCGGAGCTTGGCGCGCAGAACACGTCACGGCACATAGCTTCGCCGAGGGTGCCCGGCGAGCCGGGCTCGCCTGTGTCTCACAAGAGATGATCCGCTGGGAGCACGGGCGGCAGCTGATCGATGCGATCTCGGTCGTTACTCGCCCAGGTTCACGTTGGCACCGCCCCAACCGTGTGCTCGAGAACCCTCACTTTCGCCGGGACGGACAGCGACTCGTCTCGCTTTACGGGACGCGATCGTACCCGGGCGCACGGCCTCACCGAGCTCAGGCCAAGGCCGGGGCAGCACCCTCGCGACGTAGGTAGCCGAGCACCTCCGAGAGCAGGCGCCGCTCGAGCAGAACCGTGGCGACGCCGGCGACGACGAGGAACAGGGTCAGCTCGCCGAGGGCCTGACCGATGCCGCGCGAACCCGAATCGGCCAGACGCACCGCAAGCACGCACAGCACCGCCGGAATTACGGGTGTGATTGCGCGGACCAGCTGCGCCATCAGCCGGAAGCCGGGCAGCAAACGGTGCATGAAGTAGGCGCGGATGCAGAGCTCGGCGACGAGCGTTGCGGCGCTGCCGACGATGAAGCCAGCGAGACCGAGGATGATCAGGGCAGGCGCCGTGACGACGAAAAAGACGACGATCAGCACGGCGCCGTTCCAAGCGATTGCGCGAGTGTTGCCCGTGGCGTTGACGAAGACGACCCAGTTGAAGGCGACCTGGCGGATAGCAACCACGAGCCCGAGCGCTTGCAGGAGGCCGACCGCGGGCTCCCAGCGGTCGCCGAGGACGAAATGGATCAGATCGGGTGCGAAAAGAAAGAGGCCGAAGCCAAAGGGCATGCCGCACATCAGCGCCATCCGGTTCGACTTGACGAAGACCTCCAACAGCAGGCGCGGCTGATCCTTGACCGCGCAGACCGCCGGATAGATCGTCATCGAGATGATCCCGTCGACGCGTTCGGCGAACGTGATCAGCGACGCGGCCAGCGCGAGGGCGCCGAGCCCGGCCAGGCCGAAGCTCGCGTTGCCGACGATCATCGTGCCTTGAGCGACGACGAGCCCGGCGACGCCGGCGACGAGCAGCGGACCAGAGAAATCCACATAGCTGCGAAGGCTGAGGCGATCCAGGCGCCAGGCGAGTTTGTACGGACACGTCCCCAGAGCCACTGCGCCGGCGGCGACGCTGCCGGCGAGCACGCCTAGGACCAGACTCCAGTAGCCGGCGCCGCTGGCAGCGAGTGCCACCATCACGATCGTCGATAGCACGGGGTTGATTGCTTCGATCAGCCGCTGGCGAACGAAGCGCATCTCGCGGTAGGCGATCCACACCGGCGTCTGCAGAGAGCCGGCAAGCACGGCGAGGCAAAGAACCGCGCCCGGGGCAATGATCTCGGTGGTGCCGTAAGCGAGGGCGAAGATCGGCAACGCGATCAGCGCCAGCAGTGTCCAAATCGCGGTGTAGACGAACTCGAGTGTGAACGCGCGCTGGAAAGCGAGCTCCTGATCCTGTTCGTCTTGCTGCACGTACTTGTCGCCGATGCCGATCTGGCGCAGCCAGGTCAAAGCGAGAACGACGGTGAGGACGATGCCCCAGATGCCAAATTCGGTGACACTGAGAAAGCCGGCCACGGCGAAGCGCTGAACGAGGCCGAGGGTCGCGAAGGCGGCATGAAAGGCCGCATTGATGACCACGCCGCGAGCGGCGTCCTCGCGCAATCCGCGCCCCTCGAAGCGAAGGCGGTCGCCTTCCGCCGGCGGCGGGGCCTCGAGCGGATCCTCCGCGTTTACCTCGATCTGGGATGGAGTCGGCGTCCTGGCCATGCCTAACGCGCCGATCTCCGCGGGCCGGCCGGCGGCAGGCTCAGACGACCTCGGCTGGGACTTCCACGGCCCTCACCTCGACTCGCGAGACGAGCCGCTCGACCTCGCGACGGTCCAGTGTGCCGGCACCGAAGTGCTGTGTCGACTCGGCGCCGCAGGCAACGCCGAAGGCCAGGCAATCGCTCGGGGTGGCGTTCTCGTAACGGGCCGCGACATAGCCGGCGAGAAAACAATCGCCCGAGCCAACCGTCGCAACGGGCTCCAACGGCTCGATCCGAGCCTCGAAGCGGCGGCGCTCGATGCCCTCACCGACGATCGCGACGCACCCACTCTCGGATGTGATGATTGCCTCCGCGGCGCCCATCTGCAGCAGCTCGGAGACCCCGAGCGAAAGATCGTCGTCGTCGTTGAACTCGTGGCCGACCGCCTCCTCTGCCTCGCCGACGTTCGGCGCCACCACGGCGGGCTCGGCGCGTAAGCCGGCGCGCATCAGCTCGCCGTCGCAATCGAGGATCGTGAGCACGCCGATTGCTCGCAGCTCGCCGATCAAGCGGGCGTAGATGTCTTCGGGCGCACCCGGAGGAACACTCCCGGCAAGGACGCAGATCGAGGCGCCGCGGGCGAGGTAGAGGAGCTTTTCGACGAACGCATCGAGCTCGTCGGCTGAAACCTCAGGGCCGCGATCGTTGATCTCGGTCTGCTCGCCGGTCGTCGGGTCGATGACGGCGAGATTGGTGCGCGTCTCACCCTTGATCCCCGTGAACGCCGTCAGCACCGACTCATCGCGAAGCTGTTCGAGCAGCCGGCTGCCGGGTGCACCTCCCGCGAGCCCGGCGGCGATCACCGGCCTGCCGAGGCAACGCAACGCCCGCGCGATGTTGACGCCCTTGCCGCCGGCCATCGTCCGCGCATCGACCGCGCGATGGCGCTGGCCGAGACGAAAGTTTGGAACCGCGACCGTACGGTCGATCGCGGCGTTGAGTGTCACTGTGAGGATCACTTGAGGTCCGGCCAGAGGCTATCGCCCGCGGCACCGGTCGCGGCGAAACCGGCCGAGATCATGCTTTCGTTGCTCGATAGCCCGCATAGAGTTGCCGCATCGCCCGCTCCGACGGCGGGCGCATGATCGCGGTCCGTTCGATCTCGCGAAACGACGCCGCCGCGAGGTATGAACCGAGCGCTGCCAGGTTCGGCACCCACCAGTTGAAGGCACCCGCTGCCGCTTGGAAGGACGCTGCCGGCCGGCGTGGAGATGTCAAAGTCAGGCGAGGCGAGAAGGGCTCGAGCAGCCGCAATTCGCCGCCGGGGCGAAGCGTCTGATGCATCCGCTCGAGGGCCCGGACCGGGTCTCGCAGATGCAGCAGGATCGCCCCTGAGAAGACGAAGTCGACCGTCCCGGATATCGCTTCGGCGTCGAGCTCATACACCGAACAAACGACGCGCTCGACCCGCGTCCGGAGAACCTCGCCGGCAAGCCGAAAGCCGAGGCCGAGCTCGGTACCGAGGCTCTCCGACTCGCGGGTGAGACGCGCACGCGACAGCGGCGGCCACTCGGCCGCACCGATAACGTCGAGATCGATTGCCATCACCTCCGCCCCACGCCGCTCCATCTCGAAGGCCCAGAAGCCGTCGAAGGTGCCGACGTCCAGCGCCCTTACGCCACTGAGGTCGTCTGGCAATAGGCGATTCGCTGCTGCTCGCAGGTCGACTCGCCCGGGGGTGACGATGCCGGGCGCAAGCTCGATCGAGTGGTACCAGACAGGATTCGCCGCGATCGCATCACGGGCGCGCTGCTCGGCTGTGGCGGCTGCGAGCGGATCGGTGGCCTCCATGCCGACAACGCTAGACATCTCGAGCCCCTCCAGGGCCGCCTGCGATCGCATCGCAGATAGCGACCCGTAGGGCAGCGAAATACTCGACGTAGCTCCAGCCGTCAGCGTGCGCGAGCGCCTGCTCGCGTAACACTCGACGGCGGGCGGCGTCGGCCAAGAGCTCGTCTACTGCGGCGCGCATTGCGGTCGGGTCGGCCGGTGAGACGAGCACGGCAGTTTCGCCGGCCGCGACGTAACCATGAAGCGAAGGGACGTCGGAGGCGACGACCGGAACTCCCGCCTCGACCGCGGTCATCAGCCGCACGTGCCCGGCGCTGAGCCCGCGATCGCTGATCGAAAGCACGAACACGGCGCTGCGGCGCAACAAGCGTGCGTGCTCTTCCCACGACACCTCGACGTGAACGGGCGTCGCCGTGCGAGTCGCCAGGTTGCGCACGTGCCCAGCATCGCGAGCTGCGCAGGCGACGGCGAGTTGCCACGCCGACCCTGACGCTGCGGCGAACAGGGTTTCCCAGTCGCAGGCCGTCCTACCCGAGGCGAAGACTCGGCGGGATGCTCCGTCGATCGGCTCCGGCGGGCGGTCCCCGCCTTCGCGCAACGGCCATGCGACGTGTTCGAGCCTGGTGCGATCGATGCCGTAGTGGCGCGAGTATTCCTCGAGCTCCCACGCTGTCATCACCTGCCCAGCCGCCATCCCGCGGCGCAGAGCCGGACGCTCGACCAAACGCAACCACAGCCGATAAAGAAGACGCCGCCATGAACTGTGCGGAAGCGGGCGGCGGATCAGCTCCAAGACGAAGATGCGCCGACTGGCCGGGGGCAGCGCGCAGACCCAGAGCGCCGGCAAAGTCCCTCGCTCACGCCGAATCAGCGCGGCGCCGTCGCCGCGACGCGCGCGCAGCCCGATTGCGAGCCCACGCAAGAGACCGGGCCGAGTCAGCAGAGGTGACAACGGGCGCCAAGACGAGGCCGCGACCACGTCCTCGATCGCGGCGAACGGGGGCCCGAGCCGCGCGGCGTAAAACCGTGGGGCGGCAATCACCGGCGCCGGTCCCAGATAACCAGTCCGCCGACGAAGACGAACGCCAGGGCCGCCACAGCAACCAGCCAGGCAACGACCCGCGAGCCCGGAACGGCGGCGTCGTAACGCTCGACCAGGCTCGCCGCCGCTGCGCTACGGGCGGCCGCGAGCGGAACGGTGGCGACCTCCCTGCCGTCGACTACGACACGCGCCTTGCCGATCCGCTCGCCTTTGGCGATCGGACCGTCGGCTTGCGCCGGAGCGTTGACTGAGACCTCGACTCGCTGACCGCGACGGACGGTAACCGCGAGGTCCTCGGTCGCCTCCAGCGCCACGGCTAATTCACGGTTGCGAATCGTGAGCTCGGCGAGCGGTTCGCCCTTGCGAACGGGCTTGCGTTTTTCGTAGAGCGAGAATCCGTAGTTCAAAAGCGCCAGCGTGCCGGCATCGCGATCCGACTCGGTCGGCGCGCCGAGCACCGCGGAGACGAGCTCGACGCCGTCTCGCTCGGCCGAGCCGACGAGCACGTTGCCCGCGTTGAGGGTGTAGCCGGTCTTGACGCCGGTGACGTAAGGCACTGTGCGAACGAGGACGTTTCGGTTCAGCAGCGTCCGCGGCGTCGCCCCACTTTCGATCGTCGTCTCGGATGTGTCGAAGACGCGGCGAAAGAAGCTGTCGCGCTCGAGCCGCGCGGCAAGCGTGGCGAGGTCCTCGGCGCTTGAGAAGTTGCCTTCCTCGTCGAGGCCGATCGGATTTGCGTAGGAGGTGTGGTCGAGGCCGAGGTGTTGCGCGGTCTGGTTCATCTCCTCGACGAAGGCTTGCTCCGAGCTCGAGGCCGCCTGCGCCAGCGCCACGGCCGCATCGTTGCCGGAAACCAAGAGCAGGCCGTAGAGCAGGTCACGGACCTTGATTCTCTCGCCCTCCTGCAGGCCCAAGAGCGACTCCGCAGTGAGCGCCTGGTAGGCCGGGGCGACTACGGTCTCTGCAAGGCGCAGCTCGCGGCGGGCAACGAGCGCTGTCATCAGTTTCGTTGTCGAAGCGATCGAGTAGGTCGTCCGGGCCCTACGCCCGGCAAGCATCTCACCGTCACGCGGGTCGATCAGGACCCAGGCCCGAGCCGCAATCTGCGGTGGGGGGTCTGCCGCTGCGGCCGGCTGTGCCCCGGACGCGAGCAGCGCGAGGGCAAGACACCCGAGCGTTACTAGCCGGAGTTGAGCGCTTTGCAGCCGTCGGTTACCAAGTCGACGCAGTTCGAGACCTGGATCGCCTGCGGATCGAGGTTGGGGTTGAGCTTGATCAAGCGCTCGACCGGGATGCATGTCTTCAGGGCGACGCCACTGAGCCCCTCCGTGTCGTCGGCGCTGATCACGTAGTAGCCGTCCTCGACCGCCTGGTCTGCGTCGGGCTTGCAGCCGCTGTCGGCCGTTTGCGACTGTTTGGATGAGTCGTCGGAGTCGTCGGAATCGTTCATCGAGCCGCTGACCACGAGGACGATCGCCGCAATCGCTGCAACGATCACCAGCGGCGCGAGAATTCGCGCCGTCCAGCTTGTCGGCTTGGGCTCGCGACCACTCGGATCCATGGCCCTGCGAATCGTAGGTGCTCGTCGGCCCTGCGGTCGCCGCAGCCATGCTCAGCGGGCGGCACTTTGCGAAACGGTCCAGAGCTCGTCGCGCAGCGTGGCTGCTGCAGCACCCGGATCCGCGGCGCCGGCGATCGAGCGCGATGCGGGCACCAGCACCGAAGCCGGATGCCCGCCAAACGCCGGGCCGAGGTCGGCCGCGCTTCCTCCCTGAGCGCCGACGCCTGGCACGAGGAAAATAGAGCTCGGCATCAACTCGCGCAGCCGGGCAAGATGCTCGGGCACGGTGGCGCCAACCACGGCGCCCACTCCAGAGAGCCCGCATGCTCCCGCGAGGCGGTGACTTGCCGCAGCAACCATTCGCGCCAGGTGTTCGTTGACTGGGCCGGTCGCCGTTTCGAGGTCAAACACATCCGCCGCGCCTGGGTTCGACGTGCGCACCAGCGCGAAGATGCCTCCCCGAGCGGCTTGCGCCGCTGCGATCAGCGGCTCCAGTGCGTCAGCGCCGATCAGCGGATTTACGGTAGCCGCGTCGGCGCCGAGCCCGCGCACCTCACCCCAGGGAGTATCGATCGAGCCGAACAAGGCGTCGCCATAGACAGCCGCGCTAACCGGGACATCGCCCCGCTTGCCGTCAGCGACGACGAGTAACCCCTCTGCGCGGGCCGCAGCTATCACCTGCTCCAGCGCCCGCCACCCCGGCCATCCGAGCCGCTCGAAGCAGGCGAACTGGGGCTTTACGGCGACGCAGGCATGGCCTGCGACGCCGATCAGCTCGATGCAGCGCTCGGCCACGGCCTCGGCGGCCGCCTCGGCCGGCCCCGCCGCGGCCGGCCGAGAACGCGGCTCGAGACCGGACGGGTCCGGATCAAGGCCGAGGCAGACCTGGCTGCGGCGCTCATCGACGAGCGCCGCCAGCCGGTCGGCGAAAGCTGGGCTCAGCTGCCCTTGACCTTCGACTTCAGGCCTGCGCCAGCCGAGAACTTCGGCACCTTGCCGCCGGCGATCGTGATCCGCTCACCGGTGCGGGGGTTGACGCCCTGGCGGGGGCCGCGCTCCGCGACGCTGAACTTGCCGAAGCCGGTGAAGTTGATCTCTCCGCCGCCGGCCAGTGTGCCGGTGATGCCTTCGAGCAAGGCGTCCACCGCGTCGGCGGCTGCCCTCTTGCTCTCGAACTCACTGGAAATGCTTTCTACGAACTCAGACTTGGTCAACTTTCCTCCTCGGTCGATATTTGTGGCTGGTTAGACCTTTGCGCAATGTAACAGCGGCTCTAGACGGCTTTGTAGAGCCGTGTCGGCGCTCGCTCCGTGAGAGAGCCCGGGACCGGAGCTAGCGCCGACGAAATCGGCGTCATGCGGCGACAGCGATGATGCGCCGATGAGCGCAGTTGCAGTGATTGGCGCCGGCATGAGCGGGCTTGCGTGCGCGCACCGGCTCACCGAGGCCGGAATAGCCTGCGACGTGTACGAGCGCTGGCCCGGCCTTGGTGGCCAGGCGGCAACCATCGACGTCGGCGGCGGCCTGCTGCTCGAGCGCTACTACCACTACCTGTTCACCAGCGACCGCGAAATCATCGGCCTATGCGACCAGCTTGGCCTTGCCGACACGCTGGAACGACACCCCTCGAGTGCGGCGATCGCGCTCGGCGGCAGAATCTGGTCGTTCAACGGCGCCCTCGATCTGCTGCGTTTCGCACCGCTCCCGCCAATAACCAGGCTGCGAATGGGGCTGGCACTGCTGAAGCTCCAACTCGGCGGCAGCGACCTCGCCGACTACGAGGCCGAGACAGCGAAGGCGTGGATCGAGCGCAACATGGGTACCCCGGCCTGGGAGCAGGTGTGGGGGCCGCTGATGCGCGGCAAGTTCGGCGAGCGGGCCGAGTCGATCTCAATGGCCTGGATCTGGGACAAGGTCAACCGCCGCCGCAACCTGCGCGAGGGGGAGGCGCGCCAGGAGATGTTCATTCATCCGAGGCATAGCTTCGAGCCGATCTTTCGCGGCCTCGCAGAGATCATCGAAGCCGGCGGCGGGCGAGTCATGATCGACAGGCCGGCAGCGGCCGTCGTCGCCGACGGCAACGGACTCGCCGTCGCCCCCGGCGCAGCCGGGTCGTTTCGGCGCGGCCTCGATCCTCGCAAGTTCGAGCGAGATGGAGAGGCGCTGGCTTACGAAGCTGTGGTCTGCTGTGTTCCCAACGACACGTTCATCCAGTTACTCGATCCCGAGCTGTCTCAGAGGCTGGGCGCCGAGTACATCGGACGCCTCGAATCGATCGAGTACTTCACAGCCCTCAACCTTCTGCTCGAGCTCGAACGGCCGCTGACCAAGCACTTCTGGGTCAACGTCGCCGACCGCCAATGTCCCTTCGTTGGCTTGATCGAGCACACGAACTTCGTCGGCACCCACAACACCGCCGGCCGCGTCTTCTCGCACGTGAGCAACTACCTCCCGGCCGGTGACCCGCTGCTGGACCTCGAACCGGACGAGCTCCTCGACCGTTACGAGCAGGGGCTGACGATCCTCCAGCCCGCATACGAGCGCTCCTGGGTGCGCAACCGATGGCTGTTTCGTGAGCCTGCCGGTCAGCCCATCGTCGACGTCGGCTATCGGCAGCGGTTACCGCCGCGCCAGACCACAGTTCCGGGGCTGCTGCTCGTCAACACGACACAGATCTATCCCATGGACCGGGGGACCAATTACGCCGTTCGCGACGGCGAGAGCGCAGCCGGCGAGGTGCTCGAGCTTCTCGCCGTCGGCTGACGCCGACTGTGCCGGGTCGCTGCTCATCAACCCATGGCGGCCTTCGCGTGCATGACCACATGGGGCACGGCCCGGCGCTGACCACGAAAGCGCATCGCAAAGCGATCATGTTCGACCACATCGTCGAAGCCCGCCGTGTGGATCATCCGCATCCACGTGCGCGGCGCCGGGCGCCACCAAGTCATCCATGGGGCGTCGCCCCGAAACTCGGCGGCAGCGAATGGGAGCCAGGCGAGCCGGCGCGAATATTCGTCGGCGAGAATGAGACGCCCCCCGCACAGAGCCGCCATGCGCTCGAGTGCCAACATCGGGTCGCGGACGTGAATCAACACCGAGCCGCAGAAGATCAAGTCGAAGCTCCCAAGACGCTCGGGAGTGGCCTCGTAGATCGGCATCGCCACCCGTTCGACCGAGCTATCGAACGCCGCGCGGGCAATCGCAAAGCCCTCCCCGCGCTCGCCGTCAGCGGTCGGACGCAACCGGGGAGGCCAGTCGAGTTGATGCAGCCGGGCCACATCCAGGGCCACGACCTCAGCTCCTCTGCGCTCGAGCTCGAAGGCCCAAAAGCCCTCGAAAGTGCCGACATCGAGCACCCGCTGCCCGCTGAGATCGTCGGGCAGGCCATAGCGATGCACGTAGGGGCGCAGGTCGAACATTCCCGGGGTGACCACCCCCGGAGCGAGCTCCTGGGTGTGGTACCAATCGAATCCCTCGAGCCGGCCCGCCAGCTTGCTGGTATCGGCACCCGCGGAGGCGTTGGTTTCGGCATCTCGACTCAAGCTCGGGACGCTAGCCGTCTAGCCGCTCGTCAGCTCACCCGAAGCCACCTGGTCGAGCAACTCTGCGGCGGAAATGCAGAAAGTGTGCTCGTCGATCTGGGCCGCGGTGACAAACCCTTGTTCGCGCAGGCGGTGGCGCAGGGCCGGCTCCCGGGCGAGCCGACGGATGGCCTCGGCGAGCGCGGCGTGGTCGTCGCGAGGCGAGAACAAAAGGCAGTTGACCTCGTGGTGCAAGTACTCCCCGCCACCCCCGGCTCCGGTCGCGACAACGGGCCGTCCCGTTGCCATCGCCTCCAGCGGCACCAGCCCCCATGGCTCATCCCAGATCGCGGGGAAGAGCACAGCATCGGCGGCGGCGTAGGCAGATGCAAGCTCGGCTCGAGACCGCGACTCGAAACGAACGCGTCCGCCGAGGGCGAGCTCGTGCACCCGCAAGCGCAGCCGGCTCAGATACCGCGCGTCGCCATTGCCGACAACGGTCAGGGACATGTTCTCGAGCAGCGCAACCGCCTCGATCGCCGTCGCAACCCCCTTGCGCTCATCGATCCGGCCGACGTAGAGCAACCGTCCACCCCATGGCTGTTCGGGCGCCGGCCGAAAGAGGTCTCGGTTGACGCCCGAATTGATCACCGGGCTCGACGGCGGATTCGTCAGCGCGGCGCGCGCTCGCCCCCGAGTCGTCTCACTGACGAAGGCCCAGGTCGCGGCGCTGGAGAGGTCAACTTCGATGGGCACCCGCGTGATCAGCTCCACAGCTCGAGCCGCAGGGCCCAAGCGCCGCGCCAGGCGCAGCCATTGGTCGACCTTCGGCCCATAGTCGATCCAGTCATCGTGGACGAAGCCGACAGCCGCCAGACCGCGGCGGCGGACCGTTTCCACGAGCGACATAGACATCCCGCCCATCGCCCACCAGGCGACGATGTCCGGTTCGAAGCTGTCGAGCTCTGCGTTCAGCAGGCGCCGGTTGTGGCGTTCGATCGACAGTCGCTCGCGCGGTGTCAGCCGCGGCCACTCGTGGTCGCGCCAGTACCAGCGGAGCCCGCGCCTGAGGTTCGGGTCCTCGGATATCGAAGGATCGGGCTCGGTCAGGGTGAAGTCGCTGGCCAACACACGGACCTCGTCGCCGCGGGCGCGAAGGTGTTCAACCGCCGCGCGCCAGATGAGCTCGTATCCCCCGAGGTGATGAGGGGGATACATGCTGCCAATCGTGAGCACCCGCACAGCGTGGGCACAGTAGCGTTGCCCAGCCATGAGCGCCGAGACGAGGGACGCCGGGGCAGGCGATCGCAGTGGCGCAGCCGAGGCAAGGCGGGTGGTCGCCGAGCACCCGCTCTGGTACCACACGATCGAGGTCGCGCCCGCAGTGATCACCCCAGGTTGGTTCGACCTGCGTCCGTCCGTCGACCGACTGCCGTGGCCCGACGTGCGCGACAAGCGCTGCCTCGACGTCGGCACCTACGACGGCTTCCTCGCTTTCGAGCTCGAGCGTCGTGGTGCAGCCGAGGTGGTCGCCACCGATATTCCGAACCACCACGAGTGGGACTGGTCGTTTGCGGAAAGGACATCGGGGCCGGAGTTGCTGGACGGGATGGCTGCCCAGCAGGGCGAGGGCTTCGAGATCGCCAAGCGCCTGCTTGGCTCGCGCGTCGAGCGGGTGCCGATCAGCGCTTATGACCTATCGCCCGAGACCGTAGGCCGCTTCGACGTCGTCGTCTGCGGCAGCTTGATGTTGCACCTGCGCGATCCGGTTCGTGCCCTGGAATCGATCCGCAGCGTTTGCAGCGAGCAATTCATGTCGGCAGAGACGATCAACCTGCCGCTAACGGCCTTGCTGCGAAAGACCTCGGTTGCGGCGCTCGCAGGCGGCGAGAGCTGCCGCTGGCTGATCCCCAATAGCGCCGGTCATCGTCAGCTCGTGGTCGCGGCGGGATTCGAGATCGAGCGCACCACGCGTCCCTACGCCATCTCCTTCGGCTCGGCCCACCCTCGCCCGCGCGGCGGTCCGGCCGCGCGGCTGGAGCGCGGGCTGGCCCGGCTGTTGACCGGATCTCAGGGTATTGCGCACGCGGCCCTTCTGGCGCGGCCGCGCGACGCCTGAAGCCGGCGCTCGCTGTCAATCAGAGAACGAGACATCGCCAACGCACGCTGCCAAGGACCAAGGCTGCGAAGCCGACGGCATCGGCGAGGATGTCGGCGGTCGCCACCCAGGGCGCAGTGCGGCGATGCGGAAGCGCGCGACGCAGCAGGATCGACGTGTACGGGACGAAAGTGAGCAGGGGCATCGTTGAAGACGACAGCACCGCGGCGACGATCCCAGCTGCGGCGAGGTCGAAGCTGGCCGAGCCGCGAGTGAGAAAGACGCGCGCGAAGAGGAAGTCGCGCCGCAGCTCGGGCACCTTGGCGACGATCGCGGGAAAATAGGCGAGTCGCATTCGCTCGGCAATGTAGGCGCGTGGTCCACGCGCGATCACGGCGTGATGGACGAGAGCGCGAGGCGCGAAAGCGATACGCGCGCCCGCCCGTCGGGCTCGCCAGCCAAACCAGACGTCCTCGGCCAGCGGCTTGCCGATGCGCGCCCCAAGCCAGTCCTCGAAACCACCGACACGGTCGAATAACTCGCGGCGCACGAACAGGTTCGCCGACTCATACAGCGGAGACTCGCAAAGGACCCAGATCGTGTGGTCGAACGGATGCAATGGAGTGCTCGGATCGGGTACGACCCGCCCCTGCACGAGGTCGTTCGCGGCCATGGCCGTCAGTCCCTCAGCCAGCCACTGCGGCGCGGGAACGCAATCGGCATCGACGAAGACGAGCACCGGCGCTCGCGACTGCGCCGCGCCGAGGTTTCGGGCCGGCCCAGGGCCGAGACCGGCCTGCCCCACCAACCTCACGTTGGCGCCCGCGGCTGCGGCGATCGCGGCCGTTGCGTCGCTGGAGCCGTCGTCGACGACGATCACCTCGAAGTCGCCATCCAGCTCCTGCGCCTCGATTGCGACAAGCGCTGCGGCAAGCGTCGCCTCGGCGTTGCGCGCCGGAACGACGACAGCGATCGCAGGCTCGAAGCTCAATTGCCCAGCAGCCGCCGGAAGCGACCGTGCGTGGGCGCGCCGCCGATCCGCGAATCGACCAGCTCCGCATTGGCGCTGACGTAGTCGGCGAGGTAGGCGTCGATCTCCTCAGGGCCTGTGAACACGCGCTCTCCCACCTCGAACTGCCGGCGCCAAAATAACGTCTGCACACGCTCCTCAGCGGTCAGCGTCGCGGCAAAGCCGGGGGGAAAGTGGAACTGCTGCGGTCCGTGGACGTGATGAGGCTTGACCACGAAGCGAACCGACTGGCCGTCGATCTCGACCAGCCAACGGTGATGTGCCCAGCCGACCCAGTCGCCGTGGACGCCCCAGCTCTGCTCCTCGAGTCGCGAAGGCACCTCGATGTAGCCGGCCTTGGCGACGCGCTGTAGCTCCGAGCAGACCCAGACCGGGTCGCGAATATCCTCGAGCGTGTGGGAGCAGATCGCGAAGTCGAACTCGTCCTCGGCGAACGGAAACGGCTCCCGGTCGCAGATATCGCGCTCGATCCATCGCGAGTCATCGAATCGTTCGAGCTGCGGCTGCGCATCGCTGTAAAGCCCGCGAGTCGCGTAGGGCAGAAGATCGATGACCCAGTCGGCGCGCGCAAACGGCGCGGCCCAGCCGCCGACGTCGAGGATGACCTCGTCGTCTTGAAGGTTCTCGAGTATTCGTTCAGCGCTTGCCGCCAGCATGGCTCGACCCTGTCGTACGGGCACTGAGACGGAGTGCCCGACGTCCGCTACATACGCTCCGGTGCGCTGACTCCGAGCAGCGCGAGCGAGGTCGCAATCGTACGCGCGGTCGACTGGCAAAGCGCCAACCGGGCGGCTTGCGTCGCAGGCTCCGCGCCGACCACGCGACAGTCGCGATAGAAGGCATGGAAATCGGCAGCTACCGCTGAGGCGTAAGCGCAGATCCGATGTGGGGCTCGGCGCTCGGTCGCTGTCGTCACCTCCCCGGGAAGCTCGAGCAGCCGACGCACGAGGGCGCGTTCGGACGGTTCGGCGGCGGCTGAAAGTGCATCGTCGCCGGCCGCATCGACTGCCGCGCCCCCCTCGGCGGCGTTGCGCAGGATTCCCGCGATGCGGGCGTGCGCGTACTGAACGTAGTAGACGGGGTTGTCCTGGGATGCCGATCGGGCGAGGTCGAGATCGAGGTCGAACGCGGTGTCGTGGCCGCGCTGGACCATGAAGAACCGCGCCGCATCGACGCCGATGTCATCAACCAGCGCGTCGAGGGTGACGAAATCGCCCTTTCGCTTCGACATCCGCGAGCGCTCGCCGCCATCGACGATGTTGACTAGCTGCATGATCGGCGCCTCGTAACGCCCCCGTTCTATCCCGAGCGCCTCCAGCCCTGCGATCATCCGCGGCACATAGCCGTGGTGGTCGGCACCGACCGGCGTGATCATGAGATCGGCTCCGCGATGCACCTTGTCGCGGTGATAGGCGATGTCGGCGGTGAAATAGGTCGGCTCACCGTTCTCGCGGATCAGGACACGGTCTTTGTCGTCGCCGAAGTCGCTGGTCCGCAACCAGACGGCGCCATCGCTCTCGTATACGTGGCCGAATCCGCGCAGCTCTGCCACCGTTTCCTCGACCAGTCCCCGGTCGTAGAGCTCACGCTCAGACGACCAGGTGTCGAAGTGGACGCCGAACCGCTCGAGCGTCGCCTCGATCCGCGCCCTCATCGCCTCCGTGCCACTGCGGGCGAGCGCCTCGAGATCGTCGCCTGATAGCCCGCCGGCCTCGAGCTCGGCGCCAAGCTCGGCGATGTAGTCGCCGGCGTAGCCGTCGGTCGGCGGCTCCTCACCGCGGATTCGGGCTGCGATCGATTGCGCGAAAAGGTCGATCTGGCTGCCGGCGTCGTTGAGGTAGTACTCGCGCTCGACTGGGTGGCCGCTGCGCTCGAACAGGCGCGCCAGCGAGTCGCCGTAGGCAGCGCCGCGTCCTGCGGCGACCGTGACCGGGCCGGTCGGGTTGGCACTGACGAACTCGACCAGCACCCGTTCAGCTTGCTCGCCGGCTGCCGCCTTGAGCGGATCGGCGCCGGCGAGCAAGCCGAGTGTGGCCTCGCGGTGCCAGCGATCGGAGAGAAAGACGTTGACGAATCCTGGTCCCGCTATCTCGATTCGCGCGGCCGCGGACTCGAGCTGCGCGGCGATCTCCTCGCGTAGGCGCTCGGCGACCTCCCGCGGAGGCGAGCCCAGCATCGGCGAAAGCAGCATCGCAGCGTTAGTCGAGTAGTCGCCCATCTCGGCCTTCGGCGGGCGCTCGAGCGTGAGCCCGGCCGAGCTCTGCCCGCTGAGCTCGATCGCAGCCGTCTCGACGGTGCGCCGCAGGCTTGCGATCGGGTCGGCTGCTTGTTCTGCGGTCACGCCTCGATACTACGTGGACGCCTGGGCACTGATTAAGCTGGCCTCTCTATGCGGTCACTTGTCAGCGGGGGCGCGGGCTTCATCGGCTCGCATGTGGTCGATGCGCTCGTCGCCCGCGGCGACGACGTGCTGGTGATCGACGATCTCTCCTCGGGCAAGCGCGAGAACCTCGCGGGCGCCTTCGACGGGGGCGCGGAACTGCTCGAGGCGAGCATCCTCGACGCCGACGCCGTTGCCGGCGCGTTCAAGGGCCATAAGCCCGATCATGTCTTTCACCTTGCGGCGCAGATCGACGTGCGACGGTCGGTCAGCGACCCGGTCTATGACCTCGACCTCAACGTCGGCGGCACGATCCAGCTCTTGGAACGCACGCGCGAGCACGAAGCCTCGCGCTTCATCTTCGCCTCGACCGGCGGTGCCATCTACGGCGAAGGCGACGGCCGCGATTTACCCCTGGACGAGTCGGCCGAGACGCGCCCCGACGCGCCGTACGGACAGTCCAAGAACGCCGCCGAGGGCTACCTCTCGCTCTACCGGCGCCTCTACGGCCTCGAGACCACGGCGCTGCGCCTCGGCAACGTCTACGGCCCACGCCAAGACCCCCACGGCGAGGCCGGCGTCGTCGCAATCTTTTCCCGCGCCCTGCTCAGCGGCGACACGTCGCGGGTGTTCGGGGGCGGGAAGCAGACCCGCGACTACATCTACGTCGCCGATGTCGCTGCGGCGTTCCTCGCCGCTTCAAAGGCTGATCTGGGTGGCACTTTCAACGTCGGCACCGGCGTCGAAACCAGCGTGCTCGAGCTCGGGCGCATCCTCGCCGATGCCTGCAACGCCGCTTTTGAGCCCGAGATGGCGCCGGCGCGCGTGGGCGAAGTTCAGCGGAGCTCGATCAATCCGTCGCTCGCCGCCGACGAGCTCGGCTGGAGTGCTACCTACGACCTCGATCGAGGCCTCAGCGCCACCGTCGACTCATTTCGTGCTACCTGACGGCGCTTCGCGCACTCGCTTCGTAGGCGAGGGCGGCGGCGATGCGCTGCACCGTCGACGGGTGCGTCGCGAAGACCGCGCTGAGCATTCCGGGTGGATCGGGATCGGAGAGATTGGAGCGTGCGAGGCGCAGCTGCAGGTCGATCAGCGCCTGCGGGTCATCGGTGAGCTCGAGTGCGAACGCATCCGCGGCGGCCTCGACCTTGCGCGAGAGCTGGTTGCCGGGGATATTGAGCACGAACGAGGCGAGGCCGATCGCGAACAGGTAAGCCGGGATCGCGGCCGGTCGTAGCGGATCGATGCCGGCCCGACGCGTGATCGCCAGCGCCAGCTCGCGCACGAACAGGAGCCCGAACGGCGCCACAATCGCGATGTAGACGATCCCCCTCGGCAAGTCGGAATGGGCGACGTGGCCAAGCTCATGAGCTACGACCGAGTTGAGCTCTGGTCGTTGGGCGTCGTTGAGCAGATTGTCGTAGAGGACGACCCGCTTCGTTGGCCCGAGCCCATCGACGTAAGCGTTGAGCGACGTCACCCGCCGGCTCGCGTCGACCTTGTAGACCTCGCCGATCTCGACATCGGCCTTCTCGCCGAGCGCGAGCACGTCGGCACGCGCACGAGATCCGTCCGCGAGCGGTTCGAACTCGTTGAAGATCGGCGCCAACACCACGGGCGTGATCCAGACGAAAACCGTGGCCAGCGCGGCGGTCCCGGCCGCGCCCGGCAACCACCAGCGGCGCGGAAAGCGACGCACCAGGGCCAGCAACAAAGCCGCGCCGGCGGCGGTGAACACAAGCGAGATCGCGGTCGAGCGCCCGGCATCAGCAAGCCACGGGCCCAACGATTGCGAGGAGAGTCCGACGTCGAGCGCACGCTCGTGCGAGGCAATGCGCGTCGGCAGCGTCGCCAACCCGGTCAGCACGACTACGCCGGCTCCTACCGCCGCTGCGCCGAGCAGCGGGCGCTTTGCGAGCCCCTCGAGCGTGCGAAGGACCGGCGCCGGGCGGCCGAATGCGATCAACAGCAGCACGCCCGTTTCAATCGCGAGGCCGGCGTAGGTCAGCCATCGCTGGCCGCTGCGAAAGTCGCGCGCGGTTTCGAGCTCGGCGGCGCTGAAGTAATCGCTCTCGGCCACAGCGACCGGCGTCGCCGGTGTTTCGCCCGGGCCCAGCGCCCAGACGGCGACCTCGGCGACGATCACCATCACCACAGCCGCGCCGCCGAGACGCGCCGCGGTCGAGCGCGGCAAAGACCCCGCCATCCTCATCGAGGCTTACGATAGACCGCCGTGGGGGGCCCCTCATGCGTCTCGCTCTGCTTAGCGACATCCACTCCAACCTGCCCGCGCTCGAGGCGGTCCTTTCCAGCGTCGAGGCCGCCGCGGTCGATGAGACGTGGTGTCTTGGCGACGTCGTCGGCTACGGCGCTCAGCCAAACGAGTGCACAGCGCTCGTACGCGAGCGTTGTTCGGTCTGTCTCGTGGGCAATCACGACCTCGCCGTGCTCGAGCAGCTCGACATCTCGACCTTCTCTCCCGCCGCGGCCGCCGCCGTGCGCTGGACGCGCGAGCGCATCGACCCCGAAGCGCTCAATTTCCTCTCGGCACTCGACCCCGCCGACGAGAGCCGGGAAGTCGCGCTCTATCACGCCTCTCCTCGCGATCCCGTCTGGGAGTACGTGTTGTGGCCCGATCAGGCTGCAGAGTGCATTCGCGCGCAAGCGCGCCGTGTCGCCTTCGTCGGCCACTCCCACGTCGCCCTCTTCTTCGCGCTTGCCTCGGAGACACCCGGTGAGCAGCTGCTCGACGCTCGCGGCGCTCAAGCAGCAGGCGGGACGACACTCGATCTCGGACGCGGCCGCTGGCTGATCAACCCCGGCAGCGTCGGACAGCCTCGCGACGGCGATCCGCGCGCTGCTTGGCTCGAACTCGACACCGAGGCCTCGCGCGCGACGTTCCACAGAGTCGAGTACGAAATTGACCGAGCCGCCGACGCAATCATCGCCACCGACCTGCCCGAGCATCTCGCGCGCCGCCTGTACGCAGGGCAGTGATGACACGGGAGCGCTCAGGGGCACTTACTAGACTCGCCGCGATGCCTCGGCGACTGCAAATCTCCCTGCTCGCGCCGGCAGCCGCGCTGGCCCTGGTCGGCTGTGGTTCGGGCGACGACGGGACGATTCCGCAAGAGAACGGCAACGAGCTGCTCAGCCTTCTCGAGACGCTTCAGAGCAGTGCCAATAGCGGCGATTGCGAAAGCTTGGCGGGCCTCGCCGCGGAACTTCAGGTTCAGATCCAAGACCTACCGGCCGAGGTCGACCCAAAGGTCAAGACCGAGCTCCTCGATGCCGCCGCGAATCTCGAAGGCCTCTCCACTGATGACCCGCCCGAGTGCGCGGACTCCGGCGCCACAGGGGAAGGCGGCCTGGAAACGACCACGACGAGCACGCAGGAGACGACGACCGAGGAGGCACCGGTCGAACCCACTCCCGAGGAGCCGACCGAGGAAGAGTCCGCGCCGAGCGAAGACGAGGAGACCGACTCGCCGCCACAGGACGACGGCGCTGGACCCCCGAGCGACACTCCCGGTAACGGCGACCCGGGTGGCAACGACACCCCGAGCGAGAGCGGCGGCATCACCGGGGCGTTCGAAGAATGAACTCGATGATCTCCGATCGCTACGAACTCGGGGACCGCCTCGGCTCAGGCGGAATGTCGACCGTCTACAAGGCGACCGACCGCGTGCTCGAACGCACCGTCGCGGTCAAGATTCTCGCCGAGCACCTCTCCGACGACGAAAAGTTCGTCGCCCGTTTTCGCCGTGAGGCGCTGGCGGTAGCGAAGCTGATTCACCCCAACATCGTCCAGGTCTACGACACGGGCGTCGACGCCGGGCGCCACTACATCGTCATGGAATACGTCGAGGGTAAGTCGGTCGCTCAGCTGCTGCAGTCGAAAGGCCGCCTCGGCGCCGACGTCGGCGTCGAGATCGGGACGCAGTCCTGTGCAGGGCTCGAGTACGCACACCGCCAGGGAATCATCCACCGTGACGTCAAGCCCGGCAACCTGATGGTTATCGGCGGGCCCGCCGGCCGCAAGCGCCGCGACGCCACCGCCCATGAGCCGGCGACGGGTGAGATGACGATCAAGCTGACCGATTTCGGTATCGCGATGGCGGCAGCGCAGACGCGCCTGACCCAGGTCGGTTCGGTCGTCGGCACAGCCGCGTACCTGGCCCCGGAGCAGGCTCGCGGCGAGGAGGCGACACCGGCAGCAGACGTCTTCGCACTTGGCGTCGTCCTCTATCAGATCCTCACGGGCCGCCTGCCCTGGGAGGGCTCGACTCTCGCCGAGCTCGCCACCCGCCGTGAAAGCGAGAGCCCGCTCTCCCCCAGCTCTTATGACCCCGACGTTCCCGAGACGTTGTCGCAGGCCGTGCTACAGGCGCTCGAGGGCGACGCGGCGCACCGTTACTCGTCAGCTCGCGAGCTCTCACGGGCGCTCGACGCGGGCCTCGCCGGCCACGAGCCGCCACCGCCCGAGGACGAGCTGCCGACGAACATGTTGCGTACCGGACCTGGTACCAGCGCCACGCGCAGGATGCAGCCCGACCCGGTGACCCCGGTGTCACCACAGCCAGTCCAGCGTCGTCGCCCGTCTGCCCCGGCGCCTCGGCCCACGGTCGCACCGCCGGCGCGCCAGAAGCGCTCGGCCGGCAGCCGGGTTGCGCGCGCCCTTGGCGTGTTGCTCTTGATCGCAGTCCTGGCGGCGGTGATCGCCGGCGCGGTGCTGCTGCTCACCGATGCCGGTCAGGACACCAGCATCGGTCAGACGATCAAGGACAACTTTAACGATCAGATCCAGTCGATCGAGGACTTCATCAGAGAGAACCTGCAGTAGGGGTGAAACCGATCACTGTCTGAGCACGCGCAGAGCTGGTTTCAGGCCACGGCCTGCCAAGGCGCTGCTCCCGACTCGACCAGCTCGCTGTATCGAGCAAATGTGCCCGAATGGATGCTGGCACGAGCGCCCGCCACCAGCGCCTCGAGGAAGGCGAGGTTGTGCAAGGTGATCAGATGCGAGGCCGTCGGTGCCTCTGCTTTGGCGAGGTAATGCAGATAGGCCCGACTGTGGACTGCGCAGGTCGGGCAGGGGCAATCCTCGGCCAGTGGGCCCATGTCCGTGGCGAACTGCGCCTTGGTAACGTCGAATCGGTAGCGCTCATCGGGCCGGGGCGCCAGCGCTGTGCCGTGACGCGCGAGGCGGGTCGGCACCGCGCAATCGAAGATATCGATTCCGAGCGCGATCCCCGCGAGCAGGTCATCGGGTTCGCCGATGCCGAGCAGGTGCTTCGGCGGCTCGATCGGCAGCATCGGGACCGTCAGTGCAAGCACGCCGTGCATCTCGGCCTTGTCGCGCCCGAGGGTGCCGCCGATCGCCAGACCGTCGACCGCGGTGGCAGCCACAGCTTCGGCCGAGTCACGGCGCAAGTCCTCGTGGACGCCGCCTTGGACGATCCCAAACACGGCCTGTGAGGCCGGGCCGTGCTGTGCGTGCCAATCGAGGCAGCGGCCGAGCCACCGGTGCGTGCGCTCGGTCGAGTGCGCGGTGTAGTCACGATCGGCGTGGTATGGCGTGCATTCGTCAAAGACGAGCGCGATGTCCGAGCCGAGCGCAGCCTGCATCGCCATCGACTCCTCCGGACCCATGAACTGCTTCGAGCCATCGATGTAGGAGTGAAAGGCAACGCCGCGTTCGGCGATCTCGACCACGCCCTCGCTCGGACCGGCCAAGCCACGTCGCCCCTTGATCTCGTCGGCGACGTTGCCATGGGCCAGCGAAAAGACCTGAAAGCCGCCGGAGTCGGTGATGATCGCGCGCTCCCAGCCCATGAAGCGGTGCAGTCCGCCGAGCTCAGCCATGCGTTCGGAGCCCGGTGAGAGGAAGAGGTGAAAGGTATTACCGAGGATGAGCTCGTAACCGAGTGCCGAGACCTCACCGACGCTCAGAGTGCGCACCGCACCCTTGGTCGCAAGCGGGATGAACGCCGGCGTCGAGATCGGCCCATGGGCCGTGTGAATCGTTCCCGTGCGCGCGTTTGCGTCGCGTGCGTCGATCTCGAAGCGCAGCCGCGCCGGGTCGGTTCGCATCCGCTCAGCCTAGGAGTTGCGTTCAGCCGAGCAGCGAGCGGCCGGTCATTGCCGCGGGCTTGTCGATCCCCAGCAGCGCGAGCGCCGTCGGCGCGACGTCGGCGAGGATGCCACCGTCTGCGAGCCCGACGCCTGAGACCGTGACCACGAACGGCACTGCGTTGAGCGAGTGGGCGGTGTTCGGCGAGCCGTCGGGCTCGAGCATCTGCTCGGCGTTGCCGTGATCGGCGGTGACGATGCAGGCGCCGCCCTTGCCGTGAACCTCGGCGATGACCTCGCCAAGACAGCGGTCGACCGCTGTGACCGCTGCTACAGCGGCCGGAATCGAGCCGGTGTGGCCGACCATGTCCGGGTTGGCGAAATTGATGATGCCGAAGCGAAAGTCGCCATCCGCCCAGCCGTCGCGAAATGCCTGTGCGGCCGCGGCGGCGCTCATCTCGGGCTTGTGGTCGTAGGTGGGGACCTCGCGTGGCGAGTCGACCAGCCGCCTCTCCTCGCCCTCCCACTCCGCCTCGCGCCCGCCGTTGAAAAAGTAGGTGACGTGGGCGTACTTCTCGGTCTCGGCGACGTGGAGCTGACCTTCACCACGCTCGGCCAGAACCTCGGCGATCGTCGTTTCGGGCTCCTGCGGCGCGAACGCAACCGGGTACCCCCAGCCCTGGCGATAGCGCGTCAGCGTCGTCAGCTCGAGCTCCGGCGTCGAGCCACGATCGAACTCGGCGAAGTCGGGCTCGGCGAGTGCCTGAACGAGCTGGCGGGCACGGTCGGGTCGGAAGTTGAAGTGGATGGCGACATCGCCGTCAGCAGCGCCGTCGTAGTCGCCGATCACAGTCGGGCGGATGAACTCATCGGTTTCGTCGCGCTCGTGCGCAGCGATCGCTGCCTCCCCGGCGCTCGCAGCTCTCGCACCCTCCGCGTGGATGATCGCGTCGTAGGCGAGCTTCGTTCGCTCCCAGCGCTTGTCGCGGTCCATCGCGTAGTAGCGCCCGCTCACGGTCGCGACGGTGCCGGCGTGGCGCAGCCACAGCTCGAGCTCCTCGATGTATCCGGGCGCTGAGGTCGGCAGCGTGTCGCGCCCGTCGGTGAAGGCATGGACGACGACATCTGGCACCCCCTGCTCGGCAGCGAGCTCGATCAGCGCTTCGATGTGAGTCCAGCCGGAGTGCACGCCCCCGTCGGAGACGAGCCCGATCATGTGCAAGCGTCCTCGCGGGCTATTGCGCGCCGCCTCGCAGGCCGCGAGCAGCGTTTCGTTCTCGAACAGCGACCCGTCGGCGACGGCGTCGTCGATGCGAGCGAGATCCTGCTCGACCACCGCACCCGCACCCAGGTTGAGGTGGCCGACTTCGGAGTTGCCCATCTGGCCGTCGGGAAGGCCGACGTCGCGACCGCCCGCCGAGAGCGTCGTGTGCGGGCAGTTCGCCCAGAGCTCGTCGAAGACCGGCGTCTCGGCCTGTGAGATGGCATTGCCGGGACCGTCTTCAGCGAGTCCCCAGCCGTCGAGGATGATCAGGGCGACCGCTGGGACAGGTAACTCCGAGGCACCGTTTGGAATCAGGCTCACAGCTGCTTCCGGGTCAACCCGCCGCTCGACAGATCTCCGCGAAGTCGCCGGCTTCGAGCGCCGCCCCGCCGACCAACCCGCCGTCGATGTCCGGCTGCGAGAACAGCTCCGCCGCGTTCGCCGGCTTGACCGAGCCGCCGTAGAGAACCCGCACACGGTTCGCAGCGCCAGCATCGATCTCGGTGACGAGACCGCGAACAAATGCACAAGCTTCCTGCGCTTGTCGCGAACTCGCCGTCTTGCCGGTTCCAATCGCCCAAATTGGTTCGTAGGCGATGACGATTTCACCAAGGCGGCCGGCGCTCAAGTTCGCGAGATCGGCTTCGAGCTGGCGACGCAGCACCGCTTCAGTCTGGTCACCGTCGCGCTCGGCCTCGGTCTCGCCGCAGCAGAGGATCGGCTGCAGCCCGGCGGTGAGGATCGCCGGAACCTTGCGCGCGAGCGCGTCGTCGGTCTCGCCGAAGAGCTGGCGGCGTTCGGAGTGGCCGACCACCACAGCCTCGACGCCAACGTCGGTGAGCATCGCCAGCGAGACCTCTCCCGTGAACGCTCCCGCATCCTGATCGTGCACGTTTTGCGCTGCGATCGCAACCGAAGATTCGCTGGTGGCCGCAACCGCGGCGGCAAGCGCTGTGAATGGCGGGCAAACGACGATCTCCACCGCGTCGAGATCGGCGACTGTGTCGGTGAACGAGGCAAAGAAGTCCACTGTCTCACCAGTTGTTTTGTGCATCTTCCAGTTCGCCGCGACCAGCGGCGTGCGTTCAGCCATCGTTCAGCGCCTCCACTCCGGGCAGTCTCTTTCCCTCCATCAGCTCGAGCGAGGCGCCGCCACCGGTCGAAAGCCAGTCGACGCTGTCGGCGAGGCCAAAGGCGGCCATCGCCGCGGCTGAGTCGCCACCGCCGACCACCGTGAACCCGCGCGCTTCGGCAACCGCCTCGGCGACGATCCGGGTGCCATCGGCAAACGGCTCGAGTTCGAATGCGCCCATCGGCCCGTTCCAAAAGACGGTGCCCGCCTCGCGGATCGCAGCTGCGTACTCCTTCGCGGTGATCAGGCCGATGTCGAGGCCCATCCAACCGTCGGGCACAGCCGTCCCGTCGAACTCCTGGCGCTTGGCGTCGGCGCTGAACGAGTCGCCGAGGACGAGATCGCTGGGTTGCCAAAGCTCGCACTCCGACTGGCTCGCGAGCTCAAGCACACGTTCTGCAAGCTCGATCCCGTCTTCCTCGACCAGCGAGTCGCCGGTGCCGAAACCCTGCGCGCGAAAGAAGCTGAAGCACATCGCGCCGCCGATGAGGATGCGATCGGCGGTCTCGAGGAAGTGCTCGATAACGCCGATCTTGTCCGAGACCTTGGCGCCGCCGAGGACGATCACGAGCGGGCGTTCGGGACAGTCTCTGACCGCCGTCAGCTCGCGGACCTCGCGCTCCAACAACAGACCGGCATAGCCAGGGAGCTCGTGGGCGACGCCCTCCGTCGTGGCGTGGGCGCGATGCGCGGCGCCGAAAGCGTCGTTGACATAGACCTCGCCGAGACGCGCCAGGCGAGCGGCGAGGCCGGAATCATTGTCGGTCTCACCGGCCTCGAAGCGGCTGTTTTCGAGCAGCAGCACTTCGCCATCGCAGAGCCCGTCGGCAAGGTGTTCGACATCGTCGCCGACAACACCCGGCGCTTGGGTTACCTCGACTTCCAGCAACTCGCCCAGGCGCGCCGCCACCGGCGCCATCGACAGCTCCGGGTCGACGCCGTCGCTGGGCCTGCCGAGGTGCGAGACGAGCACGAGCTTCGCTCCCGCTTCGCGCAGGTGCTCGATCGTCGGTAGCGCCGCACGAATGCGCGTGTCGTCTGCGATTTCACGGCCGCCGTCACCATCGGCGAGCGGCACGTTGAAGTCGACACGCACGAGCACCGCCTTGCCGGCGACGTCAGCATCGCGAACGCTCGCCTTGTCGAAACGCCCGCGCTCGCCGGGCTGCGGGCTGGTGCTCTGGCTCAAGCGGGCAGGACCTGCGCGGCGAGCTCGACGACCCGGTTCGAGTAGCCCCACTCATTGTCGTACCAGGAGACGACCTTGATCAGGTCGCCCTCCATCACCATGGTCTGATCCGAATCGAAGATCGATGAGTGTGGGTCCTTGACGATGTCGGTTGAAACCAGTGGGTCCTCGGAATAAAGGAGGATCCCGCTCAGCGAACCGGCCGCCGCTTCCTTCATCGCTCCGTTGATCTCCTCGATCGAGGTCTGCTTTGAGACCAAGCAGGTGAGGTCGACGACGGAGCCCGTCGCCACGGGCGCGCGGACCGCGATGCCGTTGAGCTTGCCGTTGAGGTCGGGAAGCACGAGGCCGACGGCCTTCGCCGCTCCGGTCGACGTCGGGATCAAGTTGAGGGCCGCGGCGCGAGCGCGGCGAAGGTCCGTGTGCGGCATGTCCTGGAGGCGTTGATCGGCGGTGTAGGCGTGAATCGTCGTCATCAGCCCGCGTTCGATCCCGACCGTGTCGTTGAGGACCTTCGCGACCGGCGCCAGGCAGTTGGTCGTGCACGAGGCGTTGGAGATGATGTGATGGTTGTCGGCGTCGTAATCGGATTCGAAGTTGACGCCGAGCGCGACGGTGACATCGGGGTCGGTTGCCGGCGCCGAGATGATCACCTTCTTCGCCCCTGCGGCGAGGTGCTTGGCGGCATCGTCTCGTTTGGTGAAAAAGCCGGTCGACTCGATCACGACGCCGGCGCCGAGGTCGCCCCAGGGCAGATCGGCAGGGTCGCGCTCGGAGAGCACCTTGATCTCGGTGCCGTCGACCACGATCACACCATCACCTGCTTCAACTTCACCCGGGAAGCGACCCAGAATCGAGTCGTACTTGAGCAGGTGGGCAAGCGTGGCGGCGTCGGTGAGGTCGTTGACGGCGACGAAATCGAGATCCGTGTCGGACTCATATGCGGCGCGAAAGAGATTGCGCCCGATCCTGCCGAAACCGTTGATTCCCACCTTCACGTTCGCCATCGGTTCCTCCGTCTAGAAGTTGCTCGCATCAGTTCTCTACGGCGATCTCGACTCGGTGACCGTCGGGGTCGAGCAGGTACGCCGAGTAGTAGCTGCCACCGTACTCGGGGCGTGGGCCGGGCGCGCCGTCGTCCGTCCCCCCGGCGCCGACCCCGTTCTCCCAGGCGGCCTTGACGGCCGAGATCCCGCTGGCCGAAAAGCACACGTGCCCGGCTCCGGCACCGGTCACATCACGCTGGACGGCGAAGAAGATCGGCTTGACGATTCCCCAGGAGATCCCTAGCTCGTCGTCGCCCTGGCGACGCCATCCGAGCGATCCGAGCACGGAGTCATAGAAGCGCCCGCTGCGCTCGAGATCGCTGACGTCGACTGAAACGTGGTGAATCACTTACGAAAACCTAGTGGACGGCCCAGTGCTTAGGCTCACGTACCGCGCGGCGTCCAGCGAAAGAAGCGAAGAGCGAGCGCGAGGCCGACAACGCCCCAGACCGCGACGACGCCGAGGTGGACCCACTCGAAACCGGCACCCGTGGTGGTCGGGTCGAAAGCGGCGAAGAACGCCTCGAAGAAATGGCGAATCGGAAAGAAGTCGGCGACCTTGAGGACTCCGTCGGGAATTTCCGTTTCGGGGATGAAAACGCCGGAGAGGAAGTACAACGGCAGCACCGCGACATTCGAGATCGGTGCCGCAGCGTCCTCGGAGGGGATCGCCGCAGACAGCGCCACGCCGAGACAGCAGAATGCGGCGGCGCCGACCGCCAGCGTGATCAGCACTGCGGGCAAGCGCTCGAGCGGCGGGACCTCGACGCCGTAGAGAATCCGGCCGACCAGGGTGACGATGACCAGCAACAGCACCGAGACGACGATCGAGTTGCCGATCCGGCCGGCAAAAAAGGCCCAATCGGGCAGCGGCGTGCCACGGCCGCGCTTGAGAATCCCGTACTCGCGATCGACCGTGAGTGAGATCGCAAGGCTCTGCATCGTCGCCGAGACAACCGCCAAGGTGACGATCGCCGGGACGTAATAGGTGGTGGTCTTGATTCCTCCGAGCTCGTCGATCGTGTCGTTGCCAAAGATCGTCGAGAAGATGATCAGGAAGACCAGCGGCAGGGCGACCGTGAAGAACACCGATGCCGGATTTCGCCAGAACGTCTTCTGGTCATAGCGAAACTGGTGAACCGCGAGGGCCAACCCGCTCATCGATCGTCCTCCGGTGCCTCGTTGGTCAGCTCGAGGTAGATGTCCTCGAGGCTGGGGCGATGGACTTCGAGCCCGGCGAGGTCGACGCCACGCTCGAGCGCCCAACCCGTGAGCCGGTTCAACACCTCGACCGGGGTCGGCGTCGTCAGCTCGAGCTCGCCATCGGGGCTCTCGCTCAGCTCGACCCCGGGCGGGAGATCGCCCAGCGCGGTTCCCGCCGGCAAGCGAAAGCGGATTGTCGTCGGGCGAAGCTCACGATCGCCGAGCTCGTCTGGGCGCCCTTCGGCAACGATCCGCCCCGCCGAGATGATCGCAACGCGATCGGCCAGGCGCTGGGCCTCGTCCATGTAATGCGTAGTGAGAAAGACAGTCTTGCCGAGGCTCTTGAGATTGGCGATCACATCCCATGCTTGGCGGCGCGCCGAGGGATCGAATCCAGTGGTGGGCTCGTCGAGGAAAAGTACGTCGGGATCACCAATTAGCGCGACGCCGACATCGAGGCGGCGGAGCTGGCCGCCGGAGAGGCTGCCGGCCCGGGCGTCGGCCTTCCGGGCGAGTCCGACGTGCGAGATCGTCTCGTCGACTCCGCGCGGGGTCCGGTAGTAACCGGCGAAGAGCTCGAGCGTTTCGCTCACGGTCAGCTCCGGCGCCATGCGGCACTGCTGCAGCACGATGCCGATGCGCTCGCGCCACTCGCGCGTCGGGTGCGCCGGGTCGACGCCGAGCACTCTGACCTCACCGGCGGTTGCCGGTCGATAGCCCTCGAGGATCTCGGCGGTCGTCGTCTTGCCGGCGCCATTGGGGCCGAGGAAGGCGTAGACCTCGCCCTCGTGGATCTCGATGTCGACACCTCGGACGGCCTCGAAATCGCCGTAAGCCTTGCGCAGGCCAGAGGCGGAGATGACCGGCGCGCTCACGGCGGCGATTGTAGGGTGGCGCGCCGCTAGTGCGTTGACGTGGTCCGAGCAGGGCACTAGCGTCTCGCCCGTCGTGCGCCGGAGTCGATCGAACCGAGTCGTCGTCGCCTTCCACGAGGTGGTAATGGGCGGCGCAACCCGGTCGGTTATGCGAGCCCTGCCGTTACTCGAGGAACGCGGCTGGGATTTCAGCTTCTGGGTGCCAAAGCCCAGCCTCCTGCACGATGAGCTCTCCTCGAGAGGTTTCGATGTCGACGGGGCGCCACGCTGCATCGAGTACAGCCTGCGCGCCTGGCGCTGGCCGCCGGGGCCGGTCAAGCGCTTGCGCTCGGTGCCCGGCTATCTGCGCGCCTACCGCGCCTTCCTCGCAGATCGGCAGCCCGCCCTCGTACACGCCAACTCGATCCTGACGCTGGCGGACGCGCTGGTCGCGAGAAGGACAGGCGTCCCGACGATGCTTCACGCGCACGAAATGCTTCCGCTCGATGCGCGCGGACGCATGCTGCGGCGGGCGGCCTGGGAGCACCTCGACCGTATCGTCGCCGTCTCGGAGGCGAGCGCGCAGCGGCTTGCATGGCGTGGCCAATTGCCGGAGATCGTCTTCGAAGCCGCTCCGGTACCCGACAAACCCGTGGCCGTCCGTGATCACCCGAACCCGTTTACGGTGGGCACCGTCGCCGTCGTCTCCAAGCGCAAGGGCAGCGACCTGTTCGTCGAAGCCGCTCAGTTGCTGTCGTCACGCCGTAACGGGATTGGGAACGGAGATGGTGGATTTCGCTTCGAGATGGTCGGGCCACATTTCGACCCGGTCGACCGTGACTGGGCCGAAGCCCTGGTGCAGCGCGCCACCAATTCCGGGATCGACCACGTCGCCTGGGCCGATGTCTTCGACCGCTTCAAGCGCTGGGACGCCTTCGTCCTGCCCTCGCGCTCAGATCCGTTCCCGCTCTCGATGCTCGAGGCGATGGCCAGCGGCCTGCCTGTCGTCGGCACCCGTGCCGACGGCATAGCCGAGCAGGTCACACCGGGTGCCGGCGTGCTCGTCGACAGCGACGACGCGCGCGGCCTCGCCGACGCGATCGCCTGGCTCGCCGACCAACCGGGCGAGGTTCGCGGCGAGCTCGGGCAGGCCGCGCGGGAGCGTGTGTCTCAGCACTTCAGCCTCACCCGCCAGGCCGAGGCTCTCGATTGCGTCTACCGCTCGCTCGTCAAGTGACTGCTCGCGCGTCGACCGCCGGCATTACGGCGGGCTCAGGTCGCATGCGGATGATTCGCGTCACCGCGATCACCAAGGCGACCACCAGCGCGAGCCAGACCACCAAGGCCAGCGGCGTATAGACGTAGTCGGCGACCTGCTTACTCGGCTCCAACGGGAAGAAGTAGAGGGCGAGCGGGACGGCTGCGAGCAGCTGGAGGACAAGCGACTCGACTACGAATCCCGCGGCGATGAAGAACGGCAGGCCCCAGATCAAGTACTGCCAGGCAAAGTTCGGGTTTAGCGCCAGTACCGCGAGCCAGATCAATGCGGCGCCCTCGACCGGCGCCACCTTGCGCCGCCAAACAAGAGCACCTGTCGCAAGAACCGCGACGGCAACGATCAACTGCTGGAGCTCGAGCAGGCGCAGTGCAACCGCCACCGAATCGATCCCGAAGAGGTCTCGCCAGAAATCGACGAGCCCACCGGTGAAGGCGATCCCGTCCGTACTTTGAACTCCGCCGATCAGCGCCAGGCTGAGGCCCCCAAGGCCCGGGATACCCTGGTTCGAACGCAGCGCCTCGACCGTGTCCGGACCGTCGGCGATGAGGAAGGGTGCAAGCGCGAGCAAGGGGACCGCAAATGCGGCGAGCACCAGAGTCACCCGCTCCTTGGCGTCTCGAGCCCACGGCAGCAGAGCGAAGAGCATGAAGATGGGCACGGTCTTGACCGCCGCGCCAAGCCCGATCAGCAGGCCCACAGTGAGCGCGCGTCGGGCAACTCCCCGCTCCCATGCCCACACAGCGGCGATGGCGAACAAAGTCGCGAACGAATCGATCTGACCGTGATAGAGAACGGCGAGGAACACGGGCCCCAGCAGCACAAGACCCGAGGCGATCAACCGGGCTTGCTCAGGCAAACCCCGGCGCGCGAGCAGGTCATAGACGATCAGCGCGATGCCGACGTTGGCCAGCACTTGCGGCAGCCTGAGGGCGAGATCGAAGGCCAAGCCGCCGGTCGAGATCTCCGTCGCGACGAACAGCCACGGCATCAGTCCTGGCGGGTAGGGCCAGCGCATCGAGTCGTAGACCTGAAGCGGATCGGCGTGCAGATCGCCGGCCGTGATCAGGAACCCCTGCACGTCGAACGAGTTGCTGGTGCCGAGACCGGCGAAGGCAAGCTCGACAACGGCGCCCGCCGCGATCAGGGCAAATAGAGAGAGCGAAGCGCTGCGGTCTCGCACCGGGGAGCGCAGAATAAGACTCAGTTGAGCTCCACGTCGCGGTGCACGACGCGTATGGCGACATCGTCGTGTGCGGACAGATGGCTGGCCACTCTCCCGGCGACCGTGATCGAGCGGTGGCGGCCGCCGGTGCAGCCGACCGCCAACGTCAGGTGCGTCTTGCCTTCGGCGACGTAGGCCGGCAGCAGGAAGTCGAGCAGCGGCAGCAGGCGGGCGTAGTACTCGCTGGCAAGCTCACCCGACTCAACGTAGTCGACGACGGCGGCATCGCGGCCGGTCAGAGGACGCAGATCCTCTCGGTAATGGGGGTTCGGAAGAAACCGGACGTCGAAGACGAGATCGGCGTCGCGCGGCGCTCCCTTCTTGAAGCCGAAGGTGAGGATGGTCAGCGCCAGCCTGGCATCGGTGCGCGGCCCCAGCAGATCGCCCGAGATCCGGCGGCGAAGCATCGCGCCCGTTAGCCCACTGCTGTCGATGACCACGTCGGCGCGTTCTCGCAGCGGCTCGAGCACCTCGCGCTCGGCGCGGATACCGTCGACGACGCGGCCGTCGGGGGCGAGCGGGTGCCGACGGCGAGTCTCTTTGAACCGATTGAGCAGCGCCTCCTCGCTTGCCTCGAGAAAGACGACGGTGGGGTCGATCCCCTCGGCGCGAAGCTCTTCGAGCACCGCGAGCAGATCGGTGAAGTACTCACCACCGCGAACGTCGGTGACGACCGCTGCGCGGCGAACATTGCTGTCGCCATGGACGAAGAGCTCGCCCAGGGCGCCGATCATCCGCGGCGGCAGGTTGTCGACGCAAAAGTAGCCGGAGTCCTCGAAGGCCGCTATCGCCTCCGACTTGCCGGCGCCCGAGTAGCCGGTAATCACGAACAGATCGACCCGATTGCCGAAGAGGCTGTCTCCCCCGCGAGGAATGAGTCCATGGTACGAAATAGCCATGGACAGGCCCGCTGTCAGCGTCGTCGTGCCGTTCCTCGGCGATTGTGCGCAGGCGCGAGCGCTTGTCGCAACCCTCGCCACGCTTCGGATCGGCCCCGGTGACGAGCTGATCGTTGCCGACAATACGCCGGACGGCGTCGTCGAGGCAGTGGCCGACGGCCAGCTGAAGGTCGTCGGCATTGCCGACACGCGCTCCGCCTCCCACGCGCGAAACGCAGGGGCTGAGCAAGCAAGCGGCGAGTGGCTGCTGTTCATCGACGCCGACTGTCGCCCGCCCGTCGATCTCATCGATGGGTTCTTCACGCCACAGCCGTCACCGCTGTGCGGTGTAGTCGCCGGGGAGATCGAAGGCGTCGGTGAGCAGGACGAATTTCTCGCTCGCTGGGCACGAAGTCGGCGCCGAAAGTGGGTCTTCCACCATCTCGTCTCGGGGCCTTACCCGGGTGCAGTCACCGCCAACATGCTCGTACGGAGAGAGGCTTTTGCGGATCTCGGAGGGTTTCGCCCAGGTGGTAGCGGCGATCTCGATCTCTCATGGCGCGCCCAGCAGCGTGGTTGGCTGTTCGAATACCGGCCGGATGTCGTCATCCACCACCTGGATCGTGTACGGCTGAGCGAGCTCGCCGGGCAGGCAGTGGCCTACGGCGGCCATCAGCGCCATCTGCGACGTCTTCATGGCGCAGCCGTCGCGCGACCGCCTCTGGCTCGTCCGATAGCTCGCTCGCTCGGTGGAACCCTCGTCAACAGCCTCAGCGGCGACCTCGAGAAAGCGCGTTTCAGCGTCATCGACGGTTTCTGGGCCGCTCTTTTTTGGTGGGGTTGGCTGACCGGTGGCGCACTGGCCCGCAAGGCCGACTGAGACGCCGCGATTCAGATCACCAGCACCTTGTGGCGGATGTCTCCCTTGACGGTCGTGTACAGCGTCAGCATGTCGAACAGCGGCCAGTAGGCCAGATGCGCAGCGCCGCCCTCGCCTCGTGCCCAACGGCCTGCCAAACGCTTGGCGTAAGGAATTGCGAGTAGCGCCATCGGCAGCAAGCGCCGGGCGCCAAGAAGCCCGAGCATCGCGAGAACGAGACGAAGGTGGTCGTGGTTTCTGATCACGCCGTGAGACAAAGCGCTCGCTCGCAGCTGCGGGTGCCGACTGAAGATCACGACGGCGTCGGCACCGCGCAGCGCGGTCTTCAGATGACCCAGGATTCCGACGTTCTCGACCGCGTGGTAGACGATGGCGTCTGCCCGAAAGTGATGGCCGGCGCCGGTCGCCATCGCTCTCCATCCTAAATCCGTGTCCTCGCCGAGCGCTTCGGAGAACGTCTCGTCGAAGCCGCCCACCGCCTCCAAGAGCTCACGGGGATAGAGGATGTTGCAGGTCTCGAACCAAAGTGGTCCCGAGCCCGTGATCTGGCGAGTCAGGCTGAACGGGCCGATCCGGTCCAGCTCACGTGGAATCGGCTCCGTCCGCCCCTGGATGATCGATCCCGGTACCTGGGCCGATGCTTCGAGCATCCGCTCCAACCATTCGCGACTGACCTCGCAATCGTCGTCGGTGAATGCAACGAGCTGCGCGCGCGCGGCGCGCCAACCGTCGTTTCGAGCGGTCGCCGGTCCGCCCGAACGCTGACGTCGGATAACGCGAACTATCGACCCGACGCCAGCGCCCACTCGCTTCAGCTCGCTTTCGACCGGCTCATGAGAGCCGTCGTCGACGACGATCACCTCGTAGAAGGAGGCATCGACGCTCTGGGACTCGAGCGAATCCAGCAAGGCCAGAAGCCGCTGCGAGCGATCATGAGTCGCCACAACCACGCTGATCTTCGGGGTCGCCGCCATCGCGCTCTACCCCGCCTTGTTCAATTGGCGGTGGATGTCGCGGGCGAGCTTGCCCGGAATCCCGGGAACGGCCTCGAGCTCCTCGCGGGTCGCTGTGACGAGCTTGTCGGGCGAGCCAAAGTGCGCGAGCAGCGCACGCTTTCGCTTCGGCCCGACGCCGCGGAGCTCGTCGAGCAGCGACGTGGTCATCGACTTGCCACGCCGCTGGCGGTGGTGATCGAGGGCGAAGCGGTGAGCCTCGTCGCGAACCCGTTGCAAGAGGCGCAGCGCCTCGGAGTCGTCTGCGATCTCCAGCGCCTGCGCCCGGCCCGGGACGTAGACCTCCTCCAGTCGCTTGGCGAGGCCGATGACGGCGGTCCCGCGTTCGAGCAGCGGCGCCAACGCGCGCATCCCCGCCGAGAGCTGGCCCTTGCCGCCGTCGATCACGATCAGATCGGGAACGGAGGCGAAGCTCTCGTCGCGTCCGCCGTCGTGGGGTGAGCGGTCGGACTGCTCGAGCAGCTGGGCGACGCGGCGCCCGAGCACCTCCTCCATCGAGGCGAAGTCGTCGGGACCGCTCGGACCAGTGCCCGCCACCTCCTCGGCTTCGCCTCCGCTTGAACCAATGCCCGCCACCTCCTCGGCTTCGCCTCCGGGGGTGTCGGGGTTTGAGGAGGAGCGAGGCTTGCGTTTCCAGAAATCGCCGCGGATCGTGAAGCGTCGGTAGTCGGACTTTCGCGGTGCGCCGCCTTGAAAGACCACCATCGAGGCGACGGTGTGCTCGCCGCCGATATTGGAGATGTCGAAGCCTTCGATGCGCATCGGCAATGCCTCGAGCGAAAGCGCATCCTGAAGCGCTGAGAGCGCGTCGGCGCGCTGGGCTCGCCGGCGTTCCTGACGCAGACGATCCTGAGCCAACGCCAGCGACGCGTTGCGGGCCGCAAGCTCGCGCAGCCGGCGCTTCGAGCCGCGCTCAGCGATGCGAACTTCGACCGCTCCCCCGCGGCGCACAGACAGGGCCTCGGAGAGCACCTGCGAGCGCTCCGTCAGTTCAGGTCCGAGCACGATCAATCGGGGCACCAGTGGAGCGGCCGAGTAGTACTGGGCGATGAACTCCTCGGTCACCTCGGCCTCGTCGCGCTCGCCCTCGTTGGCAAGGTAGAAGCCGTGGCGCTCGGCAAGGATGCCGTCGCGCACCTGGAACACCTGGGCGTTCGCCTCGGCGCCCTCGACCGCGACGGCGATCAGATCGGCGCTCTCCATCGTTTCGCCGGCGACCGTCCGGCGCTCCATCAGCGAGCGCACGGACTCCAGCCGGTCGCGCAACACCGCCGCCCGCTCGAACTCCTCGCTATCGGCGGCCGCCGCCATCTTTCGCTCCAGGTCGCGCTCGACGTCGCGGTAGCGCCCGGAGAGGAAATCAATGATCGCGTCGATGCCGCGGCGGTACTCCTCACGGTCGATGTAGCCGACACAGGGCGCCGCGCAGCGCTTGATGTAGTAGTCGAGACAGGGCACACCGGAGCGCCGGCCCGGCTCTGGCCCTTCGCAGGTGCGGTACTGAAACAGGCGCCCGAGCAGCTCGAGTGTCTCGCGCACGCGCTTGGCCGAGGAGTACGGGCCGAAATAGATTCGCTGTGAGCGATGGCGCTCGCGTGTGAAGTAAACGCGCGGGAACTCCTCGTCGAGGCTGATGCCGATGTAGGGATAGGACTTGTCGTCGCGCAGGCGAATGTTGAACTTGGGCCGATGGCGCTTGATGAACGACTGCTCGGCCAAGAGGGCTTCGGCCTCGGTTTCGGTGACGATGAACTCGATCGAGGCCACCTGGGCGATCATTTCGACGCCGCCGCGGGAGGATTTGCCTGAGAAGTGGCCGCCGACGCGCTTGCGGATCGAGCGCGCCTTGCCGACATAGATGACCTTGCCGCGGACGTCTTTAAACAGGTAGACGCCCGGCTGGTCGGGCAGCTTTCTGCGCTGCTCGGTGAGGCCACCGGAAAGCGCGTTGCCGTTCTCACTCACTCGACAGAGGTTAGGGTTCGCGCCCGCCGCTTCAACCAGCCCGCAGAGGAGAATTTCGCGCAATGAGCCCCGAAACCGCGACCGCCCCGCCCGACCTCGCAACGATCTCGATCGAAGTCGAAGGCGAGATCGGAACGATGACCCTGAATCGACCCGACGCATTGAACGCAATGAGCCCGGAGATGATCGGAGAGCTGGTCCTGGCCGCCGGGTGGCTCGCCGACCAAGCACCGCTGCGCGCGTTGATCGTCACCGGCAACGGCCGCGGCTTCTCGGCTGGTGGCGACGTCAACTGGTTCAAGACCGGTCTCGATGATCCCGAGGTCGACCTTCCCTCCAACGTGCGTCGCGGCGCCGACGTCCTGCACCAGGCGATCGTCGACTTTCGCCGCATCCCCTATCCGGTGATCGGCGCGATCAACGGCGTCGCCGCCGGCGCCGGCTTCTCGCTGGCGCTGATGTGCGACATGCGGATCGCCTCCAGCGAGGCCGCCTTCGTCTGCGCCTACGGGCGCATCGGCGCTTCACCCGACGGCGGCATGACCTACTTTCTGCCGCGGGCGGTCGGTCCGGCGAAAGCGCTGGAGCTGCTGATCAACGACCCGCTGCTGAGCGCCGAGCAGGCACTGGAGCTCGGCATCGTCTCCAAGATCGTCGCGCCCGAAGAGCTGATGGATGATGCCCGCGCGAAGGCGGAGAAGCTTGCAGCCAAGGCGCCTCACTATGTGCGCATGGCGAAGCTGCTGGTCTCTCAGAGCCTCGACAACACCCTCGCTGACCACCTCCAGCTCGAGCGTCACGGAATCGCCGACTCGATGGCGACCGAGGACCTGCACGAAGGCGTCGGAGCATTCTTCGAGGGGCGCGAGGCGCGCTTCGAAGGCCGATGAAGCGCTCGCTTTAGACTCGTTTGCAACCCACATGAAAGGCTCGACTTGAAGAAGTTCGCACTCGTGCTCTCGCTAATCGCCCTGGCGTCGTTCGGCCTCGTCGCCTGTGGCGGCGACGAAGAGGAGGACAGCTCGACCTCAGCTACGACCGCATTGGAGGACGGTGGGGTTAATGAGGCCGTTGCCGTCGCGCTCGCTGCCGATCCCGACGGTGCCCTCGCCTATGAGCAGACCGAAGCGACGGCCCCGGCGGGCGACGTGACGATCGAGTTCGACAATCCCGCTCCGCTCGGCCACGACGTGGTTGTCGAGGACGCCGACGGCAACGAGATCGCGCGCACCGATGTGATCAGCGAGGACTCGGCCACTGCGACGGGCACGTTTGAAGCCGGCGATTACACCTTCTATTGCTCGGTGTCCAACCACCGCGACGTCGGCATGGAAGGCACGCTCACCATCGAATAACTCGCCCATCGGTGCCCGGTTTACCGAGCCCCCGGCCGCGACGAGCGCCGTGGTCATCGACCGCTAACCGACGAGGGCGCGGCCTACCGACTCGGCGACGCAGACCGGCTTCTCGCCGCCTTCGCGCTCGAGCGTGAACTTTGTGACGACGTGGTGCCAGCCACCTTCGAGCTCTTCGACCGACTGCACCTCGGCGCTGGCGCGGACGTTCGAGCCGGCGGGCACCGGCGCCGGAAAGCGGACCTTGTTCCAGCCGTAGTTGATGCCCATCGCCACGCCCTCCTGGCGGATCAGCTTGCCGCGAAATCCGTCGATCAAGGAAAGGGTGAGGTTGCCGTGCGCAACCGTCGTCCCGAACGGGCTCTCGCGTTCCGCACGCTCGACATCGACATGGATCCACTGGTCGTCGCGTGAGACCTCGGCGAACTTGTCGATGTCGGCCTGCGTCACCTCGACCCAGTCCGAGGGACCTATCGGCGTGCCGATCAGCTCGCGAAGCTCGTCGATCGAAGCGACTGTGCGCGGTTGCATCCGAGCAGCGTAGTCATTCGATCAACCTCACCTCCAGCAACGGCGCCGCCGCGATCGCGCCGGCCCCGCCCATGAGCGCGAGAATGCGCGCGACGTAGGCCTGGGTCTCCGGGTAGGAGGGAACGCACGAGCACGCCTGCACCGGCGCAGGGCCGGCGTTGTAAGCCGCGAGTGCGAGCGATGCGTCGCCGAAGTCAGCCAGCAGATCGGACATCAGGTGGGCCTGCGCGTCGATCGACGCCTCCGCATCGAAGCGGTCGGCAAGGCCGTAGGAGGCGGCCGTGGCGGGCATGAACTGAGCGATGCCGCTGGCCCCTGCCGGCGAGACCGCGAACGGGTTGAAGTTCGACTCGGCCATCAACTGCGCGGCGAGCAGGGCGGGACTCACGTTCCACCGGGTCGCCGCCGCGGAGATCGCCGCGCGAAATCGCACCGGGACGTAGCTCGGCAGGCTCAGTGGCTCGGTGCCGTCGGCCGAGATCGCGCCGCCCGTGCCGACGTCGCCGCGAGTAACAGACGGATCCTCACCCGTGGCAAGCCTTTCTCCCTCAGGAGAACACGGAGCCGGGCCGGCGTCATAGCCGTAGTGCCAGTCCTCCCACCAATAGCGTTGGACGAAGCCAAATCGCGAAGCGTTCGCCTCCAGCCACGGCGTCACCGCCGGCGGACCGAGATCGAGCTCGGTTGCGCAACGGTGAAGTGACGTACCCGGCGGCGCCACCCAGCGCGGATCGGGATTTGCCTCCCACAGCACCGTCTGCTCGGCGTCCGAGCGGAAGCCGTCGTTGACGATCAGAGCGATGCCATCGTTGCTCGCGGCCGTCGCCATGCGGTCGAACGCCACCGCTACGTCCGGCCGCATGCCCTCGCCCTGGCGGTACTCGAGCCACCCCTCGTAGCCGCCGCCCGTGGCGAAGGTGGGCATCGCGCCGGTGCTCGCGGTGGTCGTGCTCACTGGCACCGCCTCCGCTTCTGCTTCAGCTTTCACCGGCAGCCTGGGCAGGATCGGCACATCCCAGTCGGCCTTGATCGCGGCTCGAACCCGCAAAGGCGCAAACGAGAACACCTCCGGGAACTCGAGCTCGAGGCGCCCCTCGCCGACTCCGTTTCTGACAGCAGCCTCGCTCGCCGCTGAGACAGCTCTGTCGAGGTACTCGACCTTGGTCAGATGCGCGGGGTTCTCGGCACCGTTGGGCAGCCGCGCGGGTGTGAACAGGCGCTCGAAGTCGTCGCGCATCGACCGCGCCGCCGATAGTGCCGCCAGGTCAGCCACGCGCTGGGTACGCGCTTTGCCACTCACCGCGCCGCTGAACGCCGCCAGTAGCAAAGTGCAGAAGATCAACGCGATGACAAGTCCGAGGATCATCGGCACTGTTTGGCCCGCCTCCGATGCGGGGTGGCCGGCTCCGTGAGCGGGCGGGTCGAGCCGGCGTCGATGCGAGCTCATGGCCGGCGCAGCGCCAAGCAATCCCCCGGCAATCCGCGCCGCGCGCTGCGACGCCTCGCCGCCGGGCTCGATCCCGGCCATCGCTCGGCGCGAGCCAACTCGCCCCGGGGCTCGTGTGGCGACTCGAATTCGCAACCCACGCTCGCCCGCCTCGGCTACCGCCAGCGCGGCGACGGCCCGTTGCGCGGGAAGTTCAGCCCGCAATAACAGGGCCTTGGGCTGGACTGCGCCGCGATCGAGTTGCTCGCGCATCTGCGCCGCCGGGAGATGAACGACCGAGGCATCGCTCTGACCGGTCGCGATCGCATGGCGCAAGCGTTCGCGCCAGTCCTCGCTCGGCGAGAGCCTGATCCACGTCAGCCGCCCACGCGCGGCCGCCTCGAGCCCTACGTCACGAAGCTCTCGCTCGAGCCGGCGCGCTCCGTCAGAGGCCAGCATCGTCGGCCCGCGGCCGCCGCTCGGCTCTCCCAGCTCGACCATGAGAACCGCCGGCGCATTCACTCGGCGGTCGCCTTCATGCTTGATCGCAATCGCGGTCGCAACCGCAGCCGCGCAGGCAATACCTCCGCCGGCATCGGCTAGCTCGGTGGAGAGGATCAGCACGCTAGGGGCCAATTAGCCGCCCACTCCCGGTCGCCTGATCCAGGCCGACGAGGTGACCTCGAGCGCTCGGCCCAGTGGTTCGATCAACGCGGGCGGGCGCAGATGGACGGTGACGCGGCCCCCGACGACATCGAGCTCGATCCGCTCACCGGCCCAGCCCGGAAGCGCCGCCTCCACGGCAGGCTCGGCCAGCTCGCCTGAAGCCAGCGCGATCGCGCCGGCCTCGGCAGCACCGTCAGCGAGCGTGAGTGAGTAACCGGTCGCCATCAGCTGCAGGCAAAGCACGCCGGCAAGCAGGATCGACGGCAGCCAGGCGAGCAGTTCCAAGGTCGCCTGAGCGCGCTCAGAACCCATTGTCGATCGCTGGGCCGAGATCGGCCGCAGCGCTGATCGGGATGTCAGGCAGAAACGGCAACACGGCAGGCGCTTTGAGATCGACTCGCACCGGCCCAGAAGCGTCGATCTCGGCCCCACTGTCGAGCCAGGACGGGAGCGCGCTGAAGACAGCCCGCGTCGCGTCCCCGCCGACGAGGTTCGCGCGCGCGCCCGCGCGCGCCGCGTCGCCGGCGCTCCACAACACGTAGCCGGCGACTGAGAGCTGGGCGACGGCCAGAAACAGCGCCAACAGAAATGGCGTCACCGCGATCAGCTCGACCGATGCTTGGCCACAACTGTGCCTGAGAGTCGGTGCCCGAGGCATGCGGCGACAGTAGGAGGCGTCGGCGCGGACGGTGCGCGCAGAGCGCGCCTATTCAGTCACGAGGTTGCCCCCAATGTGCGCGAGCGCTCCCTGACGGCGCGGCCCTTGACTCCCTGACGGAGCGGCCCTTTAGTAATTGGAGCGCGCTTGCGCGACGACGCGCACGATCGCGAACACGGCAAGTCCGATCACGCCAAGCCAGACCAACAGTCCGGCGCCCGTTCGCGTGAGCTCGTCCGCTCCCGCGATCATCAACACGAGCGCGCCAAGCGCGGCAATGAAGAGCAGGCGCATGCGCTTTTCGAGCGCGAGGTAGGCAAAGCGATTTTGGCGATACATCTGGTAGCCGGCAAAGCCGATCAGCGCGAGGAACGTGATCGAGATCGCGGCGTAGATCGCTTCGGCAACGTTGCCGCCGCCCGGGACCAGGGCGAGAATCGCGGCCAGCAAGAGGATGATCGCGATGTTGCGCGCCGTCTTCAGCTGCGGGCTCATTTCGTCGTCATCACGATAACGCCGAAGACGATCGCTGCTGCCGTTGCGAGGATGCCGAAGACCGCGAGCGCACCGAAAAGCGTCGCCTCGACTGAACGTCCCTGGCGATTGGCCTCGGAAAAACGCGCAAACCCGAGGATCGCAAAGGAGAAAACAACGGTTGTCCCCACTCCGGCGATGAAAGCGGCGGCGACGGTCTCCCACAGCGCCTTGGTATCGACGACCGTTGCAAGCATCGCGGTTATGCCACCGGCACCGGCGAGCCCTGGCGGATCCGCCTGGCGAAGGCGACGGCGACGAGAACGAGGCCGATGGCGGCGACGATCACGGGACCACTCGCCCCCGGAAAAGCGTCAGTGACCAGGTACGTGACGCCACCGATCAGCGCCGCCGCGGGAAGTGTCAGCAGCCAGGCGGAAACGATGTTTCCGGCAACGCCCCAGCGCACCGCCGACAGCCGTTTGCCGGCGCCGGCGCCCATGACGCCGCCGGCGATCACCTGAGTCGTCGACAGCGGAAACCCGAAATGCGAGGAGGAGAGGATCACCGCCGCCCCGGCGCCCTGCGCGGAGAACCCCTGGGCCGCGTCCATCTTGATGATCTTGGTTCCCATCGTCTTGATGATGCGCCAGCCACCGGTGTAGGTCCCTAGCGCGATCGCGGTCGCTGCCGAGATCACGACCCACATCGGCACCTCGAAGCCCTCCGAGGAGAGGTTGCCGTTGGCAACGAGCGCGAGCGTGATCACGCCCATCGTCTTCTGTGCATCGTTGGTGCCGTGGGCAAGCGCCAGCAACCCGCCGGAGAGAACTTGCCCGAAGCGAAAGCCGCGCGTCACCGGGCCTGGCTTCTGGCGGCCGACGATCCGGTAGCAGAGCACGATCCCGATACCGCCGACGACGAACGCCAGCACCGGTGCGATCAGAGCCGGAATCAGAACCTTGCCGAGAATGCCGTCGCCGAAGACCGCATCGGTGCCCGCGGCGACAACGGTGGCGCCGACCACACCGCCGATCAAGGCGTGCGAAGAACTCGACGGTAAGCCGAAGTACCAGGTGACCAGGTTCCACGCGATCGCCCCGACCAGCCCGGCGAAGATCACCGTGGTCGTGATCGAGAGCGGGTCGACAACGTCCTTTGCCACGGTCGCCGCCACCTCGAGCGAGATGAAGGCGCCGGCGAAGTTCAGGACCGCGGCGAAGCCGACGGCCAGCCGCGGCGACATCGCCCGCGTCGAGATCGAGGTCGCGACGACGTTTGCGGTGTCGTGGAAGCCGTTGGTGAAGTCGAAGGCAAGCGCCGTGACGACGACGATGCCGAGGATGAGGTCGGCTTCGCTCAAGCGTTCTTGATGACGATGCCCTCGAGGATGTGGGCCGCCGTTTCGGTCGCGTCGATCGCCTTCTCGAGCACCGTGAACAGGTCCTTCCAACGAATCACGACCATTGGGTCGATGCCGTTGGCGAACAGGGAAGCGACGGCGTCGCGGTAGAGGCGGTCGCCTTCGTTCTCGAGCCGGTGGATCTCGATCCAGTAGCGCTCCAGATCCTTGAAACCGCGAAGATGCTCGAGCGCCTGGGCAAGCTGCTCGCACGACTTGACGAGCACGTCGGCGAGGTCGAGCGCCTGCTGCATCGGCGCCTCGATCTTGTAGAGCCCCATGAAGTCGGCGGTCTCGTCGATGTAGTCGACGATGTCGTCGAGCTGGGTCGCCAGGCCGTAGATGTCCTCGCCGTCGATCGGCGTGACGAACGTCGTGTTGACGCGGTGGACGATCGTGTGGGTGATTTTGTCGCCCTCCTGCTCGGCGAGCAGGATCTCGCGGGCCAGATCTCGCTGCTCAGGCCAGTTCTCGAGCATCTCCTTGAGCAGGCGGGCCGCACGCAGCGTGTTCTGACCGCTCTGATTGAAGAGGTCGAAAAAGACGCGGTCCTTGGGAACCAGTGAGGGAAGGGCCACGCCAGCGAACCTACCAGCAAGCGCATGCGCTAGCACCGGCGCCGGCGAGATCACCATGCTTCGAGGGCGTCCGCCAGGCGCACGGCTGCGCGACCGTCCCACATCGGCGGTGCTGCGGCTGCGTTGCGGCGCGGCGCCGACTGGAGCATCTCGGGGATCGCGGCGATGCGGCCCGGGTCGAGTCCGAGCAGCGTGTTCGTGCCCACCCTCACGGTCACCGGGCGCTCAGTGTTCTCGCGTAGGGTGAAGCACGGAACGCCGAGGTATGTCGTCTCCTCCTGAATGCCGCCGGAGTCGGTGAGCACTGCGGCGGCATCGGCCTGAAGTGAGAGGAAATCGAGGTAACCGACAGGCTCGACGAGGCGCAGCGACGTGCTCTCCCGGTCGCCGAGCATCTTGCGCGTGCGTGGGTGCAAAGGAAACAAGACGGGCATCTGTTGCGAGACGCGCTCGATCGCCGCGATCGCCGCTGGAAGCAGCGGGCCGTCCACGAGCGCGGGGCGGTGCAGAGTGACGAGCAGGTAGGAGCCCGGCTCGAGCCCAAGTCGCGCCGCAGTTTGTCGCTCCCGAAAGCGGGACTCGAGCGCGACCAGGGTGTCGATCATCGTGTTGCCGACGAAGCGAAAGCCCGTGTCGGGCAAGCCTTCGTCGCGCAGATTCTGCTCAGCCTCGCTCGAGTGCACAAAGAGCAACTCGGAGAGGTGATCGGTAACGATCCGGTTGATTTCCTCGGGCATCGTGCGGTCGAAACTGCGCAGGCCAGACTCGACGTGGCCGACGGCGATGCCGAGTTTGGCCGCGCACAGGCCCGCAGCCAAGGTCGAGTTGACGTCGCCGGGCACGAGCACTATCTGAGGCTCCTCCTTGCGTAGCACCGGGTCGAGGCGCTCGAGCACTCTGGCCGTCGTCTCGCCATGGCCGCCGGAGCCCACTTCGAGCATGTAGTCGGGCTCGGGCATCCCGAGCTCCTCGAAGAAGATCTCGGACATCGCCCGGTCGTAGTGCTGACCGGTATGAACCACGATCGAGCTTTCGACACCGAAGCGCTCGCGCGTGGCCGCGATCACAGGCGCCATCTTCACCATGTTCGGGCGCGTGCCGAGAATGTGAACGAGGCGCATCGCGGCGCCGCGCCTAAAGGGTCATCTGAGCGCGCGCCTCACCGCTCGATGCACCGAAATGGCGATAGTCGAATATCAACGCCGCGTAGCCGGCGGCGCAGAAACGCCCTGCGTAGGCATCGAGCCGAGCCTCACGGGTGCCACCGAAACCGTGGGCCAAGACAACGCCGGGCGCCGGTTCACCGCCGGCGTCGGGCAGGTAGAGCCAAGCCGCGCACTCGTCCTCTGCCGAGCGAAAGCGAACCTCCTCGCGGGCGTCGACCAGACTCATTCAGGAGAGATCGTCGATCTTGGCGGCGAGCTCGAAGTCGGCCTCGGTGAGACCGCCGGCGGAGTGGTTGGTGATCGTTACCGTCACCTCACTCCACGAGACCTCGAGGTCGGGGTGGTGGCCCATCGCCTCGGCCGGCCCGACGATCGCCTTGACGAAATCGACCGAGCCGACGAAATCGCTGCGGTCGAACTTCTTCACGATCGCGTCGCCCTCACGGTTCCAGCCGTCGAGACTGCCCAGCCACTCGCCGATTTCTTCGCCTGTAAGCAGATCGCTCATGGCTCAAGCTTATATTCGTCGAGTCATGCGGATCGCGAGCCTCGTCCCCTCGGCCACCGAGGCGCTCTACGCGCTCGGCCTCGGCGACTCAGTCGTCGCCGTCACCCACGAGTGCGACTACCCACCTGAGGTCGCGGCGCTGCCGAAGCTGACATCGAGCGTGATCCCTGAGGGCACGCAACCCGGCGAGATCGACCGCCAGGTGCGCGAGGTGACCGCCCGGGGCGGTTCGTTGTATCGCCTCGACCAGGACGTGCTCGCCCGCCTCGACACCGATCTCATCCTCACCCAGGCGTTGTGCGCAGTCTGCGCCGTTTCCTATGACGAGGTCCGCGCCGTCGCCGCGCGACTACCGACCGCGCCAGAGGTCGTTTCTCTGGATCCAGAGACGCTCGAGGAGGTGCTTGGCGACATCCAGTCGATCGCCGTCGCGGTCGGCGAGCCAGCCCTGGGCGAGCAGCGTGTGAGCGAGCTTCGCGACCGCCTCAGCGCCGTGCGCGATGCCGTCGACGGAGCGCAGCGCCCTCGCGTCGCGGCGCTGGAATGGCTCGACCCGATCTTCATCGGAGGGCACTGGGTGCCAGAAATGATCGAGCTGGCCGGTGGCATCGACGTTCTCGGCGAGACCGGGGCAAAGTCGAAGGTCATCGCGCACGAGGAGCTCGTCGCCGCGCGTCCTGAGATCGTCATCGCGATGCCGTGTGGGCTCTATGCCGCCGAGGCTGCGGCCCAGGTCCGCGAGCATGGCGGATGGCTGCGGTTCATCGAGGCGCGGATCGTCGCCGTCGATGCTGCGTCCTCGTTCTCGCGCCCGGGGCCGAGGTTGGTCGACGGGGTCGAGTTGCTGGCGCATCTGCTTCACCCGGATCGGGTTGCGGCGCCGGCGGGGCTCGCGTTCGAGGATCTGGCGGACCTCGGAGGCGCAGAGGGTGAGTAGTAGGTGCGGTTGCTCTGATTATCGCGAGAGGAACTTTCGCCGCGCCTGACGCGGTCAATGTTCCATTCGCGTAAATGACGTGCTGCGGCCGGCCGAACCCGTGCAAGTTAGGTGCCACCACTACGGCCGGCCTCAACGCTCATTGCTGTTGTTGAGCACCGACCACGCCAGCATGCGCCGACCCCTCGACGCGGCCGAACCTCAGATAAACGTCGGACGACCAGCGCCGTCGACGGCGAGTACCGTCGCCACGACGATCACCGCGAGGATCGCCAGCAGAACGATCGCCTCGAGGCCGGGCTGAGCCTGACCGCGGCGGCGGCCGAGAGCGGAAATCGTAAAGGCGACCGCCGCGCCGGCGAGCAGCCCGCCGATGTGGCCACCGATGCTGATATTAGGAACCGAGAAGGTGAAGACGAGGTTGATGACGACGAAGAGGCCGATCTGCGAGGCGAGCTCATCCATGCCGCGGTCGCGAGCGATCAAGAACGCGGCGGCCATCATCCCGAAGACCCCACCCGAAGCGCCAACAGTGGGCGAATCGGGCTCGATCAGCGCGACACCGAGCGCGCCGCCGAGAATCGAGATGACGTAGATGGCGACGAACCGCCGCGTCCCAACCACCGGCTCGAGCAGCGTGCCGAGGATGTACAGCGCCAGCATGTTGAGGCCGAGGTGGAGGATTCCCGAGTGCAGAAAGCCATACGTGACCGTCCGGTACCACTCACCCTGGTCGGCAAACGGGGCGAAGAAGAGGCCATCGGTGCTGAGCGTGCCTCCGCCGCGAAAGAGGTCGCCGCCTGTGGCAAGTTGGCCGAGGTAGCCGAGGACGCAGAGACCGATGAACACATACGTCGCCGGCGCGTCGGACGAGCCCGCGCGGCCACCGACGTTCTTCACCACCGTCTTCTGGCGAGCACACTCCGGACAGCGCATGCCAACCGGCGTCGAGGTCATGCAATCCGGGCAGATCGGCCGCTCGCAGTTGGAGCAGGAAACGTTCGTCTCGCGGTCCGGGTGCCGGTAGCAGGTCGCTTGCGCCATCACGCCTGACTATATGCAGGCGCCTGGGCTGCAGCTACTGCAGCGGCGCTTCGAGCACTGGCGGCGATGTCGGCCTGGAGCTGCCGGGGCGAGGCTCGGTCGTGACCAAGACCGCTTCGGCACCATCGAGCGGGCCGGGGACGGCGGCCTCGGCGCTGCCGTCACGGCCGAGCACGAAGGTGCTCCGCGGCTCCATCACGTCGGCGCGCTGCACCCATACTTGGTAAACCTCGTTGCGGGCGAGCTCGGGGAGCTGGTTTACGTGCAGCGTGCCTGAATCGCCATGGCGCTCCAGGGTCGCCGAGACCTCGACCGCGCCGGATGCCGGCACGCCCTTGATGAACTCGCTGCCCTGGAGCATGCCATCGCCACGCAGCAGGTAGCCGCCGGCGACACCGGCCACGAGCAAGATCAACACGGCCATGCCGGTCGCCGGTCGAAGCATCGCGTTGCTCAGCCCGCGCCACCAGGGCTCGCGCCGTTCGGACCGTCGAGGCACGGGCTTCGCCGCGACGGCGGCCGCTTGTGCGGCCTCGGCTCGCACGGTCGCCATTAGATTGTCACGAAGGCTGGGCGGCGGCTTGTGCTGCTCGACCGTCCCGGGCAGCAGATCGATAGCCGGACTCAACCACCGCAACTGCACTTGGCAGGCTTTGCAGGTTTCAAGATGGCGGTCGAATTCTTCCTCTTCGACCCCACCGAGAGCACCCAGCGAGTAGGCGGCGAGATCATCGCGCAGCAGCTCGGGGTCGGCGTGAAAATCGCGGCTCACGGCATCACCTCGGACAGGCTTTCGATCCCCATTCGCTCGGCCAGCGTCACCCTGATCTTCTCCAGACCCAGTCTCATTCTCCCCTTCACCGTGCCCAACGGCATCCCCAACATCTCGGCGATCTCCGAATGCGTAAAGCCGCCGAAATACGCGAGGCCGATGACCTCGGATTGTTCAGCGGGAAGCTCTTGCAAAGCGCCTCGGACCTTGCGCGCGGTCTCTCGGCGAATCGCCTCCGAGTCGGTCATGTCTGGAGCCGACTGGCTTTCGAGCACCGCGTCGTCGTCGAGATCGAGCTTGGGCGCCGACCCCGAGGACCGGCGCAGGGCATCGATGGCGCGGTTGCGCACGATCCCCAAGGTCCACGAGCGGACGCTGCCGCGCGCGACATCGAAGCGAGCGCCGCTGCGCCAAACCGAGATGAACGCCTCCTGCGTCACATCCTCGGCGACTCCGGGACTGCCGACGATTCGGTGCGCGAGCGAATACGCCGCACCACCGTGGCGGTCGTAGAGGATCTCGAACGCGTCCGCATCCTTTCGCTCGACGAGCGTCATCAGATCCTCGTCGGCGAGTCGCTGGAGATCGTCTTTAGTCAAATCTGAGCTCTTTCCCCCCCGTGTCCTACGGCAGCGCCTCACGCATGGATCACCGCCAACGCTGCGTGAAGAAGATAGTTTGCAGCACGCCCGCCTTCCGGCCCGGCTAAAACGATGTCCACCACCACTCCAGCCCAGCTCTACTGCACTCTCGTCGGCGCCGTCTTGGTGATCGGCGGCATCATCGGATTCTTCTACGACGCCAGCTTCGACACCGGCCTCGAAGTCGCCTCCGAAGACGTCTTCGGAGTGCTCGCCGTCAACGGCTGGCACAACCTGGTCCATATCGCCACTGGCCTGATCGGCCTGCTCGCCGCTGGCTACGCCGCGCGCACCTACGCGCTCGCATTCGGATTGCTTTATGTGATCCTCGCAATCTGGGGCTTCGCGACCGTCGAGGACGGTGTCGGCACCTTGGTCGACCTCGTCCCGATCAACACCGAAGACAACTTATTTCACCTGATCGTTGGCCTCACCGGGCTCGCCGCCGGCGCCGCGTCGCAAAAGCCGCCGGCGCCGGTGAAGCAGCGCGAGAAACCCGCCAGGCCGGCGCAAACGTGGGAAAAGCCCGCTGCCGCTTCTACTGAAACGAACGGCTCGGACTAGCGCTGGCGCAGTTCGTACAGAACCCGCTCGGCGCTGTCGCGTAGACCGCCAGGGCGCCGGCGCCGGCGCACGCCGACCAATACGAGCGCGCCTGCGGCGGCCCCACCGACAGCGACGGCCGCCACTGGTCGCACCCAATTGCGGGGATCCTTGAGCGCGGTGAGTTCGCCCTCCGTTAGCTCGTCTGCCCAGTTGGAAAGCTCGGCAGCGGCGTGCTCAGCGATCGACGACAGCGTCGTCTCCATCCGCGTCGCCAGGTCGTCGGGCGGTTCGATCGGGCGTAAGGCGTCTGACAACAGGCGCTCGAGGTCGAAGTCGCCGGCGTGCTCACTCATTCGTCATCAGCTCCTCGAGCTGCTTTATCGACCTGTGGATCAGCACCTTCGTTGCCCCGTCGGATCGGCCCAGCGCACGCGCGATCTCGCGGTTGGACATGCCCAAGGCGAAGCGCATGATCAGCGCCTCGCGCCGGTCCTCGGGAAGCTCGGTGAGCCGCGCCATAACTTCGCGAAGCTCCTCGCGACCCTCGACCACCCGCTCGGTCTCGTGCGGATGGGCAGGCGGCTCGATTGCGTCGATGTTCGCCTCCGGCTTGCGTGCGCGGTCGCGGTAGTAGTTCGAGGCGAGGTTGTGGGCGATACGAATCAGCCAGGGACGCAGCGGCCGGCCGTTCGACTCGCGCTGGGCTCGCTCGAAATGGCGATAGGCCTGAAGAAACGCCTGCTCGGTCAGGTCCTCGGCGTCGTGGTGATTTCCGACCCGGTAGTAGGCATAGGAATAGACGTCGCGAAGGTGGGCTCGATACAACTCGGAGAAGTCGCGGTCGAGCTCGGCCTTGGAAGGGGGAGACGACGGCGCCGTCGGCACCCGTGCCCCGTCGGCCTCGATCTCGTCGCTCACCAGGCAAGATCCTAGCCCCCCTATGCGGCCTTTCGCGCCCGTTCGGCGCGGCGCAAGCCGGCGACCCACTCACCGGCGTCGATCTCGCCCTCGATCAGCGCGGCCAAGCCTTCGAGACTCGGCGCGTCGATGCCGGCGGCGCTTACGGTCTGTGCGATCAACGGCACCGAGTCAAGGCCCTCGGAGGCCTGGCCGATGCGACCGCGGATTTTGTCGGCCGCAACCCCGGCGCCGAGCAGCTCACCGGCTTGGCGGTTGCGGCTCCGTGGCGCCAGCACGGTCGCCATCAGGTCGCCGACGCCGGCAAGCCCCGAGAACGTCTCGAGCCGAGCGCCCTTGGCAAGCGCGAAGTCGACGCACTCCCGCCAGACTCCGGCGGCGGCGATGCCCGCTGCATTGAGGCCGAAGCGCTGCGCAGCGGCAGCGGCGAGCGCTGCGGCGTTCTTGGAAGCGCCGGCGACGTCGACCCCGACGACATCGTCAGTGCGCTCGCAGACGAGCCCGGCACGGTCGAAAACCTCACCCAGCATCGTTCGCAGATCGGCATCGGCGCTACCGAGTACGAGCGCTGCCATGCCGGCCGCGGCCTCGCGGGCGTGGGCGGGGCCGCCTAGCGACGCAATTGCCCGAGCGCGGATGCGCTCGGACACGTACTCGTTCGGCAGCGCGCCCATCGGCTGCACGAATCCCTTCGAAAGCAGGAGGACCGAGGCGCGCGAGCCGATGCGGTCCGAAAGCGAACCGACGACGTTGGGTAGCGCCGCGGAGGGCACAGCCAGACAGATCAGGTCGCAGCCGCCGAGCTCGATCTCGGTCGCGCGCTTGATCGCAATCTCCTCGGGCAACTTGACCCCCGGCAGGTAGTCCTCGTTATCGCGCTTCTTGGCGATCTCCAGCGCCTTCTCGGTAGTGCGCGTGCCTAGCTCGACCTCGAGCCCACCGCGGGCGAGCAGCACGGCGACTGCCGTGCCCCAACTGCCGGCACCGATCACCGCAGCCTTGCGCAGGGGCGGCAGGCCGCCGAGCCACTCCCATTGCAGCTCAATGTTCGGCCATATGCGCTCGGTCACCGTCGCTGCGAGCGCCGCCGAAGGCTTTTCGGTCAGCGGGAAGGTGAGCGGTTGCCCGGCGCGCACCTTGACCTTGCGCGGCCGGATACGCCAGCCGCGCCGGACTTGTTCTGAGCCCTCGACGGCTACCGGGAGCACGGCCGCACCGGTCTCCAGCGCGAGTCTGCCGACACCGCGGCGAGGCCGACCGAGCGATCCGGTGCGATGCCGGGTCCCCTCGGGAAAGATGACGACGGTCCCACCGCGCGCGACGATCAGGCGTGCAGTTTCCATCGCGACCTCGTCGGACTGGCCCCGGCGAATCGGAAAGGCGCCAAGTCGCGAGAGAAACCAACCCTGCCACTGATTCTCGAACAGTTCGACCTTGGCAACGAACTGCATTCTGCGACGCCAGGGCAGAAGGGCGCCGATCACGAAGGGGTCGAGGAAACTGCGATGATTGGAGGCGACGACCATGCCGCCCTTAAGCCGCGCGTGCTCGCGCCCGGTGCGCCGCAGCCGAAACCAGGTCAAGAAAACCGGCGTGAAGATGCAGCGGATCACGTAATAGAGAACGCGGCTGGTGCCCTTCTCGCGCGCGAAGCGGTGGTAGCCGTCGAAGCGCTCCTGGCTGATGACGTCATCGCTGCGCGGCGGCGCCGAGCGCCGGGATCCCTGGTCCATGGGCGTTGCTACACGCGCGCAGGCCAGGCGTTACTGGCGCGAACCAAAATGAGCTGGTCATGGGCTCACCGAAGACTCCGAGCGCACGTACGTCGTCTACGGGCTACTTGCTGGCGAGTGGAGCAGACCGAGGCGGCGGCGGAGCTACCAGGCGCTTTGGATTAGCTTACGAATCTCGGACTCCCCCGGCACGTCAGGGGTCGTCCGCAACTCGGGGCGCTCGAGGATCACCTGCACCGCCTCGCCGAGGCGGTTGCGCTCCGCGCCTAGCTTCGACAGCCGCCGGCGGCCACCTCCGAGCTCGGTGACGCGGGCGGCGAGCTCGGACTGCTTGACGCCGAGCGCACGAGCAAACGCCGTCATCTGCTTGCCGGCGCGCGGGATCAGCGCCTCGAGCACGTACGGAAACAGGGCGGCGTTGGTCTCGGCGTGCGGGATGCCGAGGACGCGAACGAGCGTTTGACAGATGACATGGTGAAGCGCGAAACCGGCCGAGTCGAGCGCGTAGGCGCAGAGGATCGATCCGAGCGCGAGCGTCGCCGGATCGCGCTCGGAGCGCCTGCGGTCGAGCGCTTCGGCGATCAGCTTCGCGCCGCGCAGCGCTGCCATCTCCGAGACCGGATTGGCTAGCGGGGTGTAGAGAGAGTCGGCGCCATGAGCGAGGGAGTTGATCGCGCTGGCGCGCAGGTTCGCTTCCTGTAGGCCGGCCATCAGCGGCGGGTCTGCAAGTACCAGCTCGGGCCTGACGAGTCCATTTCCAGCCTGCTCTCCCTCCGGCAGGCGGTGAATCCGAGTCATCTCGGCCCCCGAAAGGGTTGTCGGCAGCGCCGCCACGCGGCCATCGCGCGCTGCGGCGATTGCCTTTGCCGTATCGATCACACGCCCGCCGCCGAGCGCGACCAAGTTCGTGTGCTCGACGTCGGCGATCACCCGTGCGGCAACCTCATTGATCGGCCCGGGCGGGATGTGGTGAAAGCAGGCCGCGCATTCCGCGAGCTCGAGCGGCGCGGCGCCCATCGCGCGCTCGGTCGTCAACAACTCGTATTGATCGAATCCGTGCTCGCGCAGAACCTCGGGCGCCTGCGAGACGATGCCGGCGCGGAAATGGATCGTGCGCTCACCGTCGTGCCAGGTGAAATCTGAGTCGCTAGCCGCCAAGAGCCCGGGGCGGGACTCGAACCCGCAGCCTCCGCTTTACAAGAGCGATGCTCCACCAATTGAGCTACCCGGGCAATTAATAACGCTCAGCCGGATGAGTTCCGACGGTTTCTCCGTTTCGAGTGGCTCGTACGCAACCACATCTCACATCCCGGCGCTTCATCTACAGGTAGAGCATAGATTCGGTCGTTACCCGTGTGCTGGGGTTGGGAAGCGAAGTGTTCCCAACGGGATCGCCGCGGCGCTTTCACGCCGCGGCGTCGAGGAAAGGGCCAGATAACCTGGTGCTTGTCGACTAGACGAGCACCGCGCGACCACCGACGTGAGAGGCGACCTTGCGCTTGACGCGCTGCAGCGCGTTGTCGACTGTCTTCGTGTCGCATTCGAGCTTTTGGCCGATCTGTTCGTATGAGTGGCCGTCGAGATAGAGCGAGAGGACACCGCTCTCGAGCTCCGAGAGCACGCTCGACAGACACGAGACGAGGGCGGAGAGCTCCTCGCTGGCGATCACGCGCTCAGCCGGTTGATCGGAGATTGGGCCCGGGAGGATGTCCTCGAGCGTCGTCTCCGCCTCGCCGGATGCCGCCGGCGACTGAGCGAACGAGACGTACTGATTCAGCGGGGCGTGCTTGTTACGGCTCGCGGTCTTGACCGCGGTGATGATCTGGCGCGTGATGCAGAGCTCGGCGAAGTTGCGAAAGCTCGACTCGCGATCGGTACGGAAATCGCGAATCGCCTTGTAGAGGCCGACAAGCCCCTCTTGAATCAGATCATCCGAATCGCCCCCGAGCAGGAAGTAAGACGAGGCCTTGAGCCGAACGAAGCCGCGGTAGCGCTTGATGATGCGCTCGTAGGCGTCGGCACTGCCGCGTTTGGCCAAAGCAACGAGGTACGTATCCTCAAGCTCTGGTTGAGAGTTAGTCCTGCGAGATCGCTGAGCGGCCGCGGTCGCAGGCATGGAAGTAACAACTTGTTGGGTCGGTAGGGCCACTGGTCCTCCATCTATGGGTTGGAATGGCTGGAACCTGTGGCGCCCGTACCTCCCGTAAAGGCGCCCTCTCCTCTGAGTGATCTAGGGCCGAAGCTCGACCTTTAGTTCACCGTTATGCGCAGCAGTGTATGCGCGCAGACATAGTTCTGTCAACCTGCTTGAGCAATTCGCAAGATCGGTTGCATTTCCCAGCTTCCGTCCGCTGCTTGTGCGTTGCTAGCGGGAAGTCGCTTCGCGCTGGCGGACAGCCTCGAACAGCAGGGCCGCGGCCGCGGCCGAAACGTTGAGCGATGCAACCCTTCCCCGTATCGGTATTGATACGAGCGCGTCGCAGCTCGAGGCCACTCTGGGCCGCATTCCCTTGCCCTCGCTGCCGAGCACGAGCACGACCTTGCCAGTGAGATCGATCCGCGTGTAACGCTCAGCAGCCCCGGCCTGCGCCCCGTAGATCCAGGCTCCGGCGTCCTTGGCCGCCACAAGCCAGTCGGCAAGATTGGCCACCCGCGCAATCGCAAGGTGCTCGACTGCGCCCGCCGACGCCTTGCAGGCGGCGGCAGTGACGCCGGCCGAGCGCCGATAGGGAATCACGAGGCCGGTTGCCCCGGCGGCTTCGGCCGAGCGCGCGACGGCGCCGAGGTTATGCGGGTCGTGAACTTGGTCGAGCGCGACCACAAGCGCGTCGGTCGCGGCGAGCAGCTGCGAGGGGTCAGCGTAGGGATAGGCATCGACCTCGGCGACGATCCCTTGGTGGTCGGGCGACTGTGCGAGCGCCGTGAGCTCGGCGGGATCCGTGTCGTCAGCGGTCCAGACACGGCGGACGCGGCGGCGGCCGCGTTGTGCCTCGGCGACCGGCTGTCGTCCATAGATGACCTGACCGGCGCCGACGGTCATCTCAGCCTCTCGGGCGCAGCTGACCGCCCCCGGGCCTGTCGCGCACTTCCCAGCCGAGCGCGGCGAGGCGGTCGCGAAGCTCATCGGACCGCTCGTAGTCGCCGGCTGCGCGCGCCTCGTCGCGCTGAGCGTTGAGCGCCTCGATCTCGGCGCCCGCGGCCACCGCGCCATCGAGCAGAGACTCGAGGCCCAGTAGCTCGAGCAACTCGGCCAGCGTTTCGTGAGCTCCAGCCAGCGGCCGGCGGTTGCCCTCGGCGACGATCTCGAACAACGCGGCCCAGGCGCGAGGGGTGTTGAAGTCGTCGGCGAGGGCGGCGAGGAAGTCCTCGCGACGTTCGCTGACGAAAGCGCCACTCGCGCCCGTCACCGCCGGCTGCTGCAGGTAATTGGCGATTCGCGAAAGCCTCGCCTGCGCTTCACGCAGCGCCTCCTCGGAGAACTCGAGAGGTCGGCGATAATGGCCCGAACTCAGGTAGGCAACCACGGCGGCAGCGCCGAACCGCTCGACCGCTTCGTGTAATTGGAAGATGTTGCCGAGCGACTTCGACATCTTCTCGTCGGCGGTTCGAATCATTCCGTTGTGCATCCAGATCCGCGCCAGCGGCAGTCCACGGGCGGCCTCGGTTTGAGCGATCTCGTTCTCGTGGTGCGGAAAGACGAGGTCCGAGCCGCCTCCGTGAATCTCGAAGTCGGTGCCGAGCAGCTTTTCGGCCATTGCCGAGCACTCGATGTGCCAGCCCGGCCGCCCCTCTCCCCAAGGCGATGGCCACGCCGTGTCCTCCCCCTCCTTGCGCGCCTTCCATAGCGCGAAGTCGAGCGCGCTCTCCTTGAGCCGAGCCGAGCCGGCCTCCTCGCCTTGGTCCATCTCCTCGGGGTCGCGGTTGGAGAGCTTGCCGTAACCGTTGAAGCTGCGAACGCGGAAATAGACATCGCCTTGCGATTCATATGCGTGGCCACCTTCGATCAGCGCTTCGATCAGCGCGACGATCTCAGTCATGGTCTCTGTGGCCAGCGGCTCGGCGTCTGGGCGCCCAAGTCCGAGGGCCTCGGTGTCATCGAGGTAGAGCCGCGTCATCTCGGCCGCGTGCTCGGCGGAGTCGACGCCCGCAGCTCGGGCGGCCTCGTAGATCTTGTCGTTGATGTCGGTGACGTTGATGACGAGACTCGGCTCGTAGCCCTCGTGGGCGAGAAACCGTCGCAGCAGCGAGAAAACCACGAACGGACGCGCGTTACCGACATGGATTCGCGAGTACACGGTCGGCCCGCAGGCATAGATGCCCACCTTTGGCGGGTCCCGGGCCTCGAGCGTCGCCGCTGCCCCGCTGAGCGTGTCTCGGATCTTGATCTCGCGCACGCTCTGCATGCTATTCGGGCGGCGCGAGGCACTTTTCGCCGTTTGAGACCTGGATTCACTTCGAGAACAGGCGCTATTTGCGCTACCGAACGTTCTTCACGAACGGTGTCAGCCGGACTGGCCGCTAAGGTCCCGGCCGATGTCGAGTCCGGTCGCGGGACGAGGGACCGCCTCCCGTCACATGCAACGTTCGCGACGCGTCCACGAGGCGTTTTCAGACCTGCCTGGTCGCTACCTCGGCGCCGCAGACGATTTCGACGCGACCTTCGAGATCCGCCTTGGCGATGTAGGTCGCACATGGCAGGTCCGTCTCCAGGGCCCACACTGCGCCGTTCGTCCCTCGACCACGCGCGAACCCGACGTGGTCATCGGCACCGACGCGTCCACCTGGCTTGCCTTGCGCGAGGGTCGGCTCTCGGGCCTCGAGGCGTTCTCGCAGCGACGCCTCTACGCCCGCGGCGATCTCGATCTCGCACTCGGCTTCGAGGGCATGTTCCACCTTCCTGACGACCGCGATCCGCTGCTTCACATCACCAGCGTTCAGACCTCGCGCGGCCGCGTCACTTCACTGATCGCGGGCGACGGCGCCGAGCATGTCATCTGCCTGCATGGACTCGGGTCGAACAAGGCTTCCTTTTTCGAGACGGTTGCCGCCCTCGCCACCGACCACACCGTGCACGCCATCGACCTCCCCGGATTTGGGTCCTCAGACAAGCCGGCGCTTGGCAACTACGACGCGCCCTGGTTCTCCGAGACTGTTTCCAGCTATATGAGCGCTCGCGGGATCGAGCATGCGCACCTGGTTGGCAACTCGATGGGCGGGCGAATCGCGATCGAGGTCGGGTTTCGCTACCCCGAGCGCGTCTCCAGCCTCAGCCTGCTCGCACCGGCGCTGGCCTTTCGCCGCCGCCAGCTCGCGCGCTTGGTCCGGCTGCTGCGGCCCGAACTGGCGGCGATTCCGCATCCCCTGAGAGAGGCTCTGGTTCGCGACCACTTCTTGGATCTGTTCGCAGACCGCGAGCGCCTCGATCCGGCCGCCGCCGACATCGCCGTCGAGGAGTTCTGTCGCAGCTACCGCTCCAGGGCGGCGCGGGTCGCCTTTTTTGCTGCGGCACGCAACATCTACCTCGACGAGCCCTATGGTGAGGACGGGTTCTACGCCCGGTTGGCGAACCTCGAGCCTCCCGCCCTGTTCATCTGGGGCGACAAGGATCGCCTCATCCCAGCGGCCTTCTCTCGTCACGTCGCCGAGGCGCTCCCGCGCGCCAGCCAGCAGATCCTTTCCAACTGCGGCCATGTTCCCCAGGTCGAGCTTCCCGAACTCACAAATGGGCTCATCCGCGAGCAGATCGCAGCGGCGACGGCGACGGTTGAGTCAGTTCCTACCGGCGGCGTCTTCTCGCGGGTACTACGCCGCACCGGCTGATCGTTGCCACATGGCCTAGCCCCGTCGATCCCTGACACAGGGGTAAGATCGGCCCATGGCTGATCCGGCGATCTCCTCGGAGCAAGCGAGCACGAACGGGCACGGTGAACACGGCGCGCGAAACGGCAACGGACGCAAGCCGCTCGGCGTGATGGGCCAAGCGACAGGCGCTGCGGGCCGCGTCGGCGGTGGAGTGCTCGGTGCCGGTCGCGCGCTTGCCGGCCAAGCGCTCGGCGGGCTTGCCAAGCGAGCCCAGAAGGCGCTACATGCCGACCTCGACGATCGCGATCCCGACTTCATCCGCGAGCAGCTCCCCCTCTCCTGGCTCGCGGCCACCCTGTGGTACCGAGCCGAGGTGCGAAACATGGGCAACGTGCCCGAACAGGGAGCAGCGCTCATGGTCGGCAACCACACCGGCGGCAACATGTCGCCTGAGGTGGTCGTGCTGCCGCTCGCCTTCACCACCTATTTCGGCGTCGAGCGGCCCTTTTACCAGCTCGCCCACAACCTGGTCCTCGCTTCGCCGGCCGGACCGTACCTGAAGCGTTTTGGGACGATAGCCGCCTCACATCACCACGCCGAGGAAGCGCTTCGCGCAGGCGCAGCCGTGCTCGTTTTCCCAGGCGGCGATTTTGAGGTCCACCGACCGTCCTGGCAGCGCAACAAAACCGACTTTGGTGGCCGCAAGGGCTTCATCAAATTGGCCCTCGCCGAGGGAGTGCCGATCGTCCCGGTCGTTACCTGCGGCGGCCAGGAGACCGCCTTGTTTCTCAGTCGTGGCGAGTGGCTGGCCAAGCTGACGCGAGTCGACAAGGTCTTCCGGCTCAAGGTGCTGCCGATTTCGCTGGCTCTGCCCTGGGGCCTCAACATCGGTGACATGCTCGGACACATTCCGCTTCCCGCCAAGATCACGATTGAGGTTCTGGCGCCGATCGACCTCACCGAGCAATTCGGCGCCGCGCCGGACCTCGACGAGGTCTACGACCACCTCCACCGGGTGATGCAAGAAGCGCTCGACAGCCTCGCCGCCGAGCGGCGCTTCCCCGTGATCGGCTGAGGCGCAATGCGCCTGAACGAGTCGATCGTCGTCTCCGCCGCACCGAAGCTGGTCTGGGAGTACATCGCCAATCCCGACAACGCCTTGCATTACATGTCCGGCATCACTCGCTGGGAGGTGGTTGGCGATCAGCGCATCGGCCTCGGTGCCCGCTACCGGATGCTGATGCGGGTCGGCTCGGCCGAGATGGGCGGCTTGATCGAGGTGGTCGAATTCACAAATGAGCGCGACATGGCGTGGTCGTCGGTGACTGGAGTCGACCAGCGTGGGCGCTGGCGCCTGCGCTTCACCGACGACGGCCGCACGCGAGTCGAGTTGCGCTTCGCCTATGGCGTGGCCGGCGCTGGGCTCACCGGCTACATCTCAGAGCACGTCGCCGCACCCGGGCTGCGCCGCGCGTTGCGGCGCACGCTGCAACAGCTCAAGCGGGCTGTCGAGCACGAGCGACTGCGCGACGAAGCCGCCAAGCGCCGCGCCGAGCGCGAAGCGGTAGCGAACTAGCCCTCAGCGTTGATCACAGCGAGGAGCTGCTGGTCAACTCTCATTCGTCGAATCAACCGGCTTCAGCGGTGCCGTTGCGGGACCGCTAAGCACCTCGCCGTGGGGGCCAAAGCGCGAGCCGTGGCAGGGGCAGTCCCAGGTCTGTTCGCCCTCGTTCCAGTCGACGATGCAACCGAGATGGGTGCAGCGGGCCGAGACGGCGTGCAAGGCGCCCGCTGCGTCGCGGTGCACGGCCTTTTGTCCAATCCCGTCGGCGACGATGTGGCCCTCCCCCGGCTTCAGGTCGGCGGCTGTGCCCCGACGCTTGGCGCGGTCGGTGAAGAAATGTAGGCCGCTTTCGGAGTTGTGCTTGAGCAAAGTCGGCGTCGCACTCAACGGGGGCAGGCGCCACGGGTCGAAGATCGGGGCGAGCTCATTGTCTCGCCCGAGCGCGAGGTCGGCGAGGATGCTCGCGGCGGAGGTGCCCATCGCCAGACCCCATTTGCGCATCCCGGTGGCGACGAGCACGCGCTCGCCCAGTGGCTGCAGGCGACCGATGAATGGCAGGTCGTCGTGGGGCATGAAGTCGTGCGCTCCCCAACGATGCTCGAAGCCGCGCACCTCGAAGTGCTCCCGGGCGAAACGCTCGAGCGAGCGAAAGCTCTCGACCGAGTCGCCGTGTCCAAGCTCATGGCCCGCCCCGCCGATCAACAGAAGCTCCTCGCCGGCATACGGGAGCGCACGCAGCGATCGCGACGGTGAATCGGCGCTCAGATACATGCCATCGGGAAGTGGCCCGGTGACGTGGGCGCTGTAGGCGTAGGAGCGCTCGACGCCGGCGCGAGCGAAGAACATGCCGCGGTCTAGGAACGGCATCTGGGTAGCAACGACGATGCGCCCGGCGCGAACGCAAGCGCCTGTCGTCGTCGAGACCTGCCCGCCGGAGGCGCCGGTGGCAAAGGTGCGCTCGAATACGCACGGCTCCGTTTCGTCGAGCTTCGAAGCGATCCCTGCCAGGTAGGGGATCGGGTTGAACTCCGCCTGCCCGTCGAGCCTGATCGCCGCCTCGATTTCGAACGGGAGGTCGATGCTGTCGGCAAACTTCGCATCGAGGCCTGCCGCCTGCGCCGCGTCAACCTCACGCTCGATCTCCCCGCGGCGTTCGGGGTCGGTCGAGTAAGTGAAGTTGGGCCTGGATCGCAGGTCACAGTCAATGCCGAGCTCGGAGATGATCGCGGTCACCGAGGCGATCCCGTCCTCGTTCAGCTTCGCGTAGGCCCGCGCCGTGTCGGCGCCATGAGTTGAAATTAGGTGGGCGTAGGTAAGGCCGTGTAACGACGAAAGCTTGGCGGTCGTGTTACCGGTGACACCGGCGCCGACATGGCGTCCTTCCAAGACCACGACGCGCGCGCCCCGGCGGCGCAGGAACAGGGCGCAGGTGAGCCCGACGATTCCCGCTCCGACCACGGCCACGTCGACCTCGACGTCGGCATCCAGCGCCGGGCGGCGCGGCAGGCCGGCCTGATCCAGCCATGGTGAGATCAGGCGTCCGGCGAGCCCATCACTGAAAGTCCTCTCCGCGTCCACTGTCCGCGGCGACTACCCGCGCGCGTACGGTGGAAACGGGCGAACGGCCGCGATCAGACCGCGCACTCGCGGTGCGCGGTCAGGTGAGCTCGCGCTTGAGCACCTTGCCGGTCGCGTTTCGCGGCAGCGAGTCGAGAATCTCCGTCTCGCGCGGCACCTTGTAACCGGCGAGGTTCTTCTTCACGTAGGCCTTGATCTGGTCGTGGTCGAGGCTGGCGCCGTCGCCGAGGACGACGAAGGCCTTCAGCCGCTGTCCCCACTCCTCATCGTCAACGCCGATCACGGCGACCTCCTTGACGGCCTCGTGACCCGCGAGGAGGTCCTCAACCTCGCGCGGGAACACGTTCTCGCCGCCGGAGACGATCATCTCGTCGTCGCGGCCGTCGATGAACAGTCGTCCCTCGTCGTCGAAATGGCCGACGTCGCCGGATGACAACAGACCCTCGTACTCGTCCTTGCCGCCGCCGCCGGTGTAGCCCTCGAACTTCATCTCGTTGCCGACGAAGACGCGTCCGGTGTCGCCCTCGGCGACCTCGCCCTTACTCTCGGAATCGACGATCTTGACCACGGTCCCGCGCGGCGGTTTGCCGGCGGTCCCGGGCGCGGCGCGCAGGTCCTCGGGCGTTGCGATCGTCGCCCAGGCGACCTCGGTGGAGCCGTAGAGGTTGTAGAGGTTGTCGCCGAAGTGGTCCATCCACTTGGTCGCCAGCGGACCTGGTAGCGCGGAGCCGCTCGCAGCGGTGACGCGCAAGCTCGGCAGGTCGTACTTCGAGAGCGTTTCCTCGTCGAGCTGGAGAATCCGCTGCATCATCACCGGGACGACGACCAGCGCAGTCGCGCCGTGGTCCTCGATCGCCTTCAGGGTCGCCTCCGGGTCGAACTTGCGCTGCAACACGTAGGTCGAGTTCAGCGCCAGTCCGAGCGAAAAGTGCGCGAAGCCCCAGGAGTGAAACAGCGGCGCCGCGATCATCGTCTTCTCGTGCGACTTCAGCGGGATGCGCGCGAACAGTGCGGCGAGCGGCGCCAGCGTGTCAGGCGAGGAGCGCTGGGCGCCCTTGGGGGTGCCCGTGGTACCGGACGTGAGGATGATGAAGCGGCTCGACTCGTCGGGCGGGTCGAGGTCGCCGCCGGCGCCGGCTTCGATCAGCTGCTCGGTCGTCGTATCGGAGCTGTTGCCCTCTTCGCCCCACGAGACGTAATGGCGCGTTTCCTCCTTCGCCTCGCCGAGCAGGTCGGTGAACTCCTCGTCGTAGATCAGCGCCGCCGGGCCCTCGCGCTCCATCACATCGGCGAGCTGTGGACGCGAGAAGGCGGTGTTCATGTAGAGGCCGTTGGCCCCGAGCTTGGAGATCGCCAGCGTCGCCTCGACGAACCCGCGGTGATTTCGGGCCATGATCGCAACGCCATCTCCCTCCTTGACGCCTTCGCTTCGCAGCGAGTGAGCCAGGGCATTCGAGCGGCGCTGGACATCGGCGAAGCTGAGCGAGCCGTTCTCGTCGATCATCATCGTTTCGTCGCCTCGGGTTACAACTGCCGCCGCGATACCTGCCGCCGGCGACGCACCCCAGCGGCGCAGCTCCCGCCCCACTCGCGCCAGCTTGTCGGGGCGAATCGGTCGGATCACGCCGGCATCGGCGAGCGTCTTCAGGTTGAAAGGCAGATCGGGCAGAGCTCCGAGCGAGCCCAGTTTGACCTTGCCTGCAAGCGCACGAGCGGAATCGAGATCGAATGCCATTGGCAAAGCCTATGCGAGCCGGGCGCCGCTACGCGTCGATCGCAGCGACAGCAATGCAGGCGATTCCCTCGCCGCGCCCAACAAAGCCCATGCCTTCATTGCTCGTCGCCTTGACGCTGACGGCGGCCCCAAGCACCTCGGAGAGGTTGCGCTCCATCTGCTCACGATGCGGGGCGAGTTGTGGGCTCTCGCAGATGACGCTGACGTCGACATTGACCACAGTGCCATTGAGCATGCCGACGACCGTTCGCATCAGGTCGAGCGAGTCGGCGTCACGCCAGCGTTCCTCGGATGGCGGGAAGTGAGTGCCGAGATCGCCGAGGCCGGCGGCTCCGAGGAGGGCGTCGATGACCGCGTGGGCGACGACGTCTGCGTCCGAATGGCCTTCGAGCCCGGCGTCATGGGCGACCTCAACGCCGCCGAGAACGAGCCGGAGCCCTTCACCGAAGCGGTGGCTGTCGTAGCCGATCCCGACTCGGCTCACGCCAGTGGCTCCAAGCGGCGCTGGCGACCTTCGAACACGCAAAGCTCTTCGATTCCCCAGGCGCGCATCTTCTCCACGGCCCGATCGTATTCGTGACCGACGTGCTCGGGCACATGCGCGTCGGATGACAGCGCGAAAACGGCACCGGCATCGATGCACATTTCAGCGAAGGCGTCCGCCGGATAGAGCTCGGCGACGGGCTTTCGCCAGCCTGCGGTCGAGACCTCCACCGCGATCTCAGCTTCAGCGATCGCTTCGACGAGTGGCTCGTAGTAAAAGCGCGGATCGCGTTCAGGGGCGAGACGGGCAGAGCCCCATATCTTGACCAGATCCGGATGGGCGAGGATGTCGTAGAGGCCAGTGCGCACTGCCTCGGCGAGCATGTCGAAGTAGAGCTTCCAGATTCGATCCGCATTGCCGACCGCTTCCCAGATGTCATAGACGTCCCAGTCGACGGCCCTGTCGCCGACGAAGTGGACCGAGCCGACGACGTAGTCGAACTCATGGCGGTCGAGCACCGAGGCGATTGCGTCCTCGCGCCCAGGCACGAAATCCATCTCCAGACCCAATCGCAGCGGGGTCGAGCGTACGAACTCGCAGTATTCGGCGAGGTCGTCGCGCGCGTTCTCGACCCAGAACGGATGCTGCCAGATCTCCAGCGCCGAGGTGAAGCGATGCACGTGCTCGGAGACTCCCAGCTCCTCGATCTGAGCTGCGGCCGCAGCCTCGAGATAGCGCTCGACGTTTGCCTCGGTGAAGTACTTCTCGGGCGAGGCATCGGGCTCGTCAGGGCGCAGGTGCAGGTGATAGTCGGTGAGCACGATTGTGAGCGTAGTGACTGAGAACCGAGGCGCTGGGTAGCTTGCGGGTGATGGTCCACATCCGAATCGTGGTTCCGAGCAACCACAGCAAAGACGTGCTCGACCTGCTCTGTCAGAGCGAGTCTGCGATCAACGTGATCCTGCTCGAGCGCGCCGCGCATAAACCTGAGGGCGACGTAATCCTGTGCGACGTCGCCCGCGAGGACGCAAGCGTAATCGTGTCTGACCTGCGCGAACTGAACATCGACAAAGAGGGATCGATCGCGATCGAGAACATCGACTCCGCGATCTCGGAGGTCGCCGTCAAAGCCGAGCGTGCCGCGCACGGGCATCCCAGCGATGCGGTCGTCTGGGAGGAGGTCGAATCACGAACTTCCGAGAACATCGAGCTCTCGGGGACCTTCCTTGCCTTCATGGCGATCGCCTGCGTGATCGCTTCCGTTGGCATCTACCTCGACTCGCCGATCCTGATCGTCGGCGCGATGATCGTCGGGCCCGAGTTCGGCCCGATCGCCGGCCTTTGCGTTGCCCTGGTCCAGCGCCGCAGCGACGTTGCTCGGCGATCGTTCACCGCGCTCGCGATCGGTTTTCCGATCGGAATTGCAGCGGCACTGGTGTTCGCGTTGTTGATCCGCGCGGTCGGACTGACGCCGGAGGACTTCGTCGCCTCCGAGCATCCGCTGACCGACTTCATCTCCAACCCCGACGCTTTTTCGGCCATTGTCGCCTTCGTCGCCGGCGCAGCAGGAATGCTCTCACTCACCTCGGCGAAGTCGGGCGCTTTAATCGGCGTGCTCGTCTCGGTAACGACGATCCCGGCGGCCGCGAACATCGGCGTCGCCGCCGCCTACGCGGAGTGGTCGGAGTTCGGCGGCGCGGTGCTCCAGCTCGCCGTCAACCTCACGGCTATTTTGGTCGCGGGGATCGGCGTCCTCTACTTCCAGCGCACTCACTACCTGCGCCGGCGTCGAGCCCACCTCAGTGACTCGGCGCGTGAGGCCGCGGGCCTGCCGTTGGGGCGCAGCCGCCGCGACGGGGCGGCAAGGGGCCCGGAGCCGGAATAGGCACGAGCTTCTCGCTCGAGAAATGGATGGAGCTTCGAGTCAGTGAGGAAGATACGAGCGCCGGGCAAGGACGAGAGGTACGTTGGCCGCGCCTGGCGCGGCGAAAGTACCACTCGCCGGGGAACTTCCGCGGGCTCAGGCGCGTTCGCTCAGCAGCAACTCGGCACGATGCAGATCAGCCGCCGTCGTCACTTTGAAGTTCTCGGCTGACGCGGGCTCGATCAGGACCTTGGCGCCGCTGACTTCAACCACCATCGCGTCGTCGGTAGCCATGGCGACAATTGCCGGGTCGCCGGCATGGGCGGCGCGCAATGCGTCGGCACGAAACACCTGAGGAGTCTGTGCCGCCCAGAGCTCGTTGCGGTCCTCGGTCGCGACGATCGCGCGGTCGTCTCCGGCCCGCTTGATCGTGTCGGTTAGCGCCGCCGCCGGAATCACCCCATCAACGTCGGGCCGCGCCACAAGCCTCGCCACCAGCGCAACGATCAGCTCCGCCGTCACCAGCGGCCGCGCCGCATCATGGACCGCGATCAATTCGGCGTCCGACGCCGCCCAGAGCGCCCCCCTCACTGACTCGGCCCGCGTAGCGCCCCCGGTGACGACCTCGGTGACCAGCTGCGAATCCGCCGCGATCTCTCGCACCTCCGCCTCGAACCCGGGCGGCGCAGCGACGATGGCCGACCCGACCGAGGCCGAGCGCCGAAACGCCTCCAGCGACCAGGCCAACAGCGGCCGGCCGGCGACCTCGACCAACGCCTTGGGGCCGCCGGCTCCGAGCCTCTCTCCGGAGCCGGCGGCCGCGATCAGCGCGACTGCTGGGCCGCTAGGCGGCGGTGGCGCCGAAGCGCTCCTCCAGCAGCTCGTCGATGTGCTCCTCTGCGCCGTCCTCGTCCTTATCGAGGACGTACATGAACTCCGACGCGAGGATCTTCTTCGCTCGCGTATACATCTGCTTCTCGCCAGTGGAGAGGCCCTTCTCCCATTCGCGAATTGCAAGGTTGCGGACGACCTCGGCGAGCTCCATCACGTCGCCCGTCTTTATCTTCTCGCGGTTGTACTTGAACCGGCGGTTCCAGTTCTTGGGCATTTCTGAGACCTCACCGGTGAGGACCTCGACGACGCGCCTAACCTGCTCTTCATCGATCACCCGGCGCAGCCCTGCAACGTGCGCCTTCTCGCAGGGCACCATGACCGTCATGTCGTTGTGCAGGATCTTGATCGTCAGGTAGTCCATCGACTCGCCCATCATGTCGCGCGACTCGCGCTTGAGGACGACGCCGGCACCGTGGTGGGGGTAAACGACGTTGTCGCCGACCTGGAACGTGCACGGCTCAGGGACGATCTCGATTTCCTCGATTGCGTCTTCTCCCTCTACTGCTACGTCTGGAATATCTGCCTCCTCCAATAGAGACGGCCGCCGCGATGCGGCCGTCTGCCTGTTCATCCATACCGGTCGACGATGTCGACCTCTTGAAGCCTGCGGATGCCCTCGCGGATCTCCTTCGCGCGGGCCTCCCCCACTCCCTCGACCGATTCGAGATCGGCGTCCGATGCCGACATCAGGCTCTCGAGGTCGCCGAAGTGGTTGACGACCTTTTGCGCCACGAGCCGCGGCAAGCGCGGCACTCCTGACAGCGCGCGAAAGCCGCGCGGGGTTACCGGGAAGTCGAGCGTGTTGGTCTTGCGGTCGTAGCCGAGCAGCTCGGCGAGGCTGCCGAAGTCGAGCAGCTCGGTGTGAGGCAGCTCGCCCAGCTGGGCGACGATCTGTTCCAGTCCCTGCTCGGACTCCAAGGCGCTGTAGTCGCGCACGAGAGCGACACGCTCGGCCATCACGCCGACCACAGTTTCTTCGAGCTGCATCTCGATCAAACGGCCCTCGGAGCCGAGCTCGATGATGTAACGCTCCACTTCGATCGCCATCCGCGTCACCAGCTCAGCGCGCTGAAGAACCGAGAGCACGTCGTAGAGAACGACGCCTCCGGCGAACTCGAGCGCGGTCAGGCGGCCGGTGACCTGGTCGAGGCGGGCGCGGTACTTCTCCAGCGTCGCCAGCCCCTGATTTGCCTTGGACAGCACTGTCGGGATGTCCTGAAGGATGTACTTGATGCCCTCGATGTAAAGCGAAACGACATCGCGGCGCTGAGAGATCGCGATCACCAGAGCCTTCGTCTGCTTCGACACACGCTCGGCGGTGCGATGGCGCGTGCCCGTTTCCAACGAGAGGATCGTCGGGTCGGGCATCAGCTGCACGTTCGCCCAGGCGATTTTGGTCGCGTCGGAAGGCAGCACGATCGCCCCGTCCATCTTTGCCACTTGGTAGAGAAGACCGGGCGTGTAGTCGACATCGAGGCGCAGGCCGCCCGAGAACAGAAACGAAACGTCTTCGGCTTCGGCGACCAACAGAAGTCCACCGGTACGCGCGTGGATGATGTTGTCGATGCCCTCGCGGAGCGGAGTGCCGGGGGCGACCATGTCGAGAGCACGTACGAGTCGGGGATCCTGCCGAGTCTCCAGTTCGTTGAGCTCCTCCCCGTGCGTCACTTGATTAGTTTGGCAAAAGCCCTGCTGATCGCGCAGTCTGCCGAATCCCGTGTGGACAGCTCGGTTTTACGCTTGTCAAGTCGCCACCGCGCGGGTGAGCGATCTTGCAGGCTGACGCCCGTGGCATTCCCGCACGCCGGCGATCAGGCGGCGCGCCCAGCGCTCGCGGCGGAGCCCGATTGAAGTGCGGCGGCGATCGCGGCGCGCAGGGTGGAGTGGGGGGCGACGCCAAGTGCCTGCTCGGTCGCTTTCGGCGCAAGTACGGGCCCGAGTCCGAACTTGACAGCCTCAGCGGCGCGCCGGTCGGCGTGGCCAACGGGCCGCAGCTCGCCGGTGAGCCCGACTTCGCCGAAGCAGGCGAGCGGGCGTCCGTCGCCGTCGGCCAGCGCTTGGCCGCGGTGGGCGGAATCCAGCGCCAGGGCGACGGCGAGATCGGCTCCGGGCTCGTCGACGCGGACCCCACCGGCGACGTTTACAAACACGTCTGCCCCAGACAGCGAAGGGCCCCCGTGGCGCGCGAGAACCGCCAGGATCATTGCCAGCCGGTTGCGATCGATGCCGGTGGCAACGCGGCGCGGAGGCACGATCTCAGTCGGTGCCACCAGAGCCTGGAGCTCGACCAGCAACGGTCGCGAGCCCTCCATCGAGCACAGAACCACCGACCCCGGAGCCGCGCTGGCCTCGCTGACGAACCTGGCCGAGGGATCGACGACCTCGACGAGGCCGCCCGAGCGCATCTCGAAAACGCCAACCTCGCTTGTCGCCCCGAAGCGGTTCTTGAGCGCGCGCAGGGTGCGAAAGCTGCGCTCGCGCTCACCTTCGAAGAAGAGCACGCAGTCGACGAGGTGTTCGAGCACTCGAGGTCCCGCCACCGCACCATCCTTGGTCACGTGGCCGACGAGGATGACCGCGCAACCGAGACGCTTGGCGACTTCCATGATCCGCCCGGCCGCTTCGCGAACCTGGCCGACCGATCCGGGCGCGCCGGCCATGCCGTCAGCGTGCATGGTCTGAATCGAGTCGATCACGCAGGCGTCTGGGCGCTCGGCCTCGAGCGTCGCGACTACGGCCTCGAGCGAGGTCTCGGCGAGCACTGGCACCTCCAGCGCGGACTCCCCCAAGCGCTCGGCACGCAAGCGCACCTGGGCAGCCGACTCCTCGCCGGAGATGTAGAGAACGCGGTGCCCGGCGGCGTAAAAATTCCCCAATGCCATCCCGGTCAGAGTCGACTTGCCGATTCCCGGCGAGCCACCGAGCAGCACCAGCGATCCCGGCACCATCCCGCCTCCGAGCACCCGGTCGAGCTCGGCGATGCCGGTACGAAGGCGGTCGACCTCGGGCGCCGAAACATCTCGCAGGACCACCGGGCGGCCGGCGTAGGTGCCGTCTGGCCGCGTGCCTCGTCCAGAGGCCCTGCTCGATGGCTTGGCCACGGTTGGCCGCGGCGCCTCTACGAGCGAGTTCCATTCACCGCAGCCCGAACAGCGGCCCGACCAGGTCAACGACTCATGGCCGCAGGCTTGGCAGAAGAACGATGTCGTCGCGCGAGCCACTGCGGTGACTCTAGGGACGGTCGGAGACGAATCAACGCGAACGGGTGACGAGTCAAGAGCGAGAATCCGGCAACTGGCGCACCGTCGCGTCGGCAACGATCGCCTGCGAGGCGACGAAGATCGCGACACGCTCGGCGCAGGCTGTTAGCCGGACCTGGTTCGCGGCTTAGGCGTCGTCCGCTTCGGGCTTGTCGTCGCCGGCGGGGCCAGCGGCTTCTGACTCGTCGGCCTCGCCCTTCTTCGCACCAACGCCAACTGGCTCTTTACCCTCGTCGTCCTTCTTCTCTGGCGGGCGCTTACGGGGCTTGACCAACTTCAGCGACAGCGGTCGGTCGGTCTCATCGCCGTCCTCGTCGCGATCGACGATCACATTGGTCCCGGAGACGATCGAGTCCGGCCCCTGGCGCAAGACTTCGTCAGCAAGAGGGTCCTCGATGTAGCGCTGGATCGCGCGGCGCAGCGGCCTCGCCCCCATCGCCGGGTCCCAGCCCTTGTCGACCAGCAGATCCTTGGCGGCCTCGGTGAGCTCGAGCTGGAGTTCGTGCTCGGCAACCTGGGTGCGCACGCGCGCGATCAGTAGGTCGACGATCTGCTTGATCTCCTCCCTGGCGAGCTTGTGAAAGACGATGACCTCGTCGATGCGGTTGAGGAATTCCGGGCGGAAGACCTTCTTCAGATCGCCCATGATCCGGCCCTTCATCTCATCGTAGGAGGCGCCGATCTCGCTGTCGGAGACGCCGAAGCCAAAGGAGACGTTCTTGGCGATGTCCTTGGCGCCGATGTTCGAGGTCATGATCACGATCGTGTTGCGGAAGTCGACCGTGCGACCCTGAGAGTCGGTCAGCCTCCCGTCCTCGAGGATCTGAAGCAGGATGTTGAAGACATCGGGATGGGCCTTCTCGATCTCGTCGAGCAGCAGTACCGAATACGGCTTGCGGCGCACCGCCTCGGTTAGCTGCCCGCCCTCGTCGTAGCCGACGTATCCGGGCGGCGAGCCGACCAGTCGCGAGACCGCGTGCTTCTCCATGTACTCGGACATATCGATGCGGATCATCATCTCCTCGTCGCCGAAGAGGAACTCGGCAAGCGTGCGCGCGAGCTCGGTCTTACCGACACCCGAGGGGCCGAGGAAGATGAACGAGCCGGCGGGACGCTTGGGGTCCTTGATCCCGGCGCGCGAGCGGCGAATCGCCTTCGAGACCGCCTCGATCGCGAGGTGCTGGCCGATGACGCGCTTGTGCAACTCCTCCTCCATGCGGATCAGCTTCTTGGTCTCGGCCTCGGTCAACTTGAAGACGGGGATGCCGGTCCACATCGAGACGATGTCGGCGATCTCCTCTTCGCCCACCGCGGGGCGCTCGCCGGCGTCGCCTGAGTCCCACTGATCCTCGAGCTCGCGCTTCTTGTTGGTCAGCTGGCGCTCGGAGTCGCGCAGGTTCGCGGCCTTCTCGAACTCCTGCGCCTCGATCGCGGCTTCCTTGGAACGTCGCGTCTCCTCGATCTCCTCCTCGAGGTCGCGATACACGGGCGGCTGGCTCATCGAGCGAATCCGCATCCGCGAGGCAGCCTCGTCGATCAGGTCGATCGCCTTGTCGGGAAGGAAGCGGTCGGAGATATAGCGATCGGCGAGCTCGGCCGCGGCCGAAAGCGCATCGTCGGTGATCTGGACCTTGTGGTGGTCCTCGTAGCGCTCGCGCAGGCCCTCGAGGATCTTCACCGTGTCGGGAATCGACGGCTCTTCGACCTTGATCTGCTGAAAGCGCCGCTCCAATGCCGAGTCGCGTTCGAGGTACTTGCGGTACTCGTCGAGCGTCGTCGCGCCGATCGTCTGCAGTTCGCCGCGGGCGAGCGCGGGCTTGAGGATCGAGGCCGCGTCGATCGCACCTTCGGCGGCGCCGGCGCCAACCAGGTTGTGAAGCTCGTCGATGAAGAGAACGATGTCGCCGCGCTGGGTGATTTCCTTCATCACCTTCTTCAGCCGCTCCTCGAACTCGCCGCGGTACTTCGAGCCGGCGACCAGCGCAGCGAGGTCGAGCGTATAGATCTGCTTGTTCTTGAGCAGCTCGGGCACTTCACCACGGGTGATCCGCGACGCAAGGCCCTCGACGATCGCCGTCTTGCCAACACCGGGCTCGCCGAGCAGAACCGGGTTGTTCTTCTGGCGGCGCGAGAGGATCTGCATGATCCGCTCGACCTCGGTCTCGCGGCCGATGACCGGGTCGAGCTTGCCCTCGGAGGCCAGCTTGGTCAGATTGCGGCCGAACTGGTCGAGCAGCTTCGACGATTTCTTGCCTTCGGCCGAGCCGCCGCCCGATCCGCCCTGGCGGCGCCCGCCCGGGCCGGAGAGCATGCGGATGACCTCGTTGCGGATCTTCTCGGAGTCGGCATCGAAGTCGAGCAGGATGCGGGCGGCCACGCCCTCGTTCTCGCGCACCAGACCGAGCAGGATGTGCTCGGTGCCGATGTAGTTGTGGCCGAGCGAGAGCGCCTCGCGAAGGGCCAGTTCCAAGACCTTCTTGGCACGCGGTGTGAACGGGATCTGGCCGGAGGTGACCTCCTCACCGGAGCCGACGATACGAACAACCTGGGCGCGAACGCGCTCGACCGTGATGTCCAGCGACTCGAGTACCCGCGCGGCGAGCCCCTCCTCCTCGCGCAACAGCCCGAGCAGGATGTGCTCGGTGCCGATGTAGTTGTGCTTGAGGGTCCGGGCCTCCTCTTGGGCGAGGACGACCACCTGCCGGGCCCGTTCTGTGAATCGCTCGAACAACCTGATTTCCGCCTTGCTGTGGAGTTCCGATGGTCCTTGTGCCTAAGTTCTAAACGTGCCGCGGGACACGACGGTGCCGGGTGTTCCAATCACTACCTCGGCTGCTGTTTGCCCCGGGATTAGAACCTCCGGTTTGTCGACGACGGCGAGGGCCCAGTATAGCCACGGGGCTTGGCCGCTCTAGCGGGCTCACGCATGAAAACCAGTCTCGACAGTCGCAAGTTGCGAATTGCCTCAGACCTGTTGCGGCCCGCCGTCGCCAACCTGGCGGGTTGGCAAGGGCTCGACCTCGAGTTTCAGCCCGGGCCGACGCGAACCTCGGTCGCCTGAATCTGGCGCTGGCCGTAAGAGCCCTCGAAGACGGGACCGGCGGCGGAGATCAAGTCGCCGACTGCGGGCAGCGGATGCGGGCGCAGTTGCTTGGCCACGTCAATCACTGAGATCCCCGGCGCGGTTACGCCGCCGTTGTCCAAGACGACGAAATGGGCGTCGCCGTCACCGTCGGGATCGATGCGTTCGAGCGCGAGGATCGTGCCGCTGGCGGTTGCACAGTTGGTTTCTGCGACGTCACAGGCGGGTGGGCTCGCGCTGAACGCGAAGGCACCAGCGACGCTCGCGACGAGGGTGGCGACCATGCTCACCGCATCGCCGGGAACAGCACCACCTCGCGCAGGCTCTTGGCGCCGGTGAGCAACATCACCATGCGGTCGATGCCAAGGCCGACGCCGCCAGTTGGAGGCATGCCGTACTCGAGCGCCTGGATGTAGGCCTCGTCCATCGGCTGGGCCTCCTCGTCGCCGCGGCGAAGCTCCTCGGCCTGCTGTTCGAAGCGCTTGCGCTGGTCGTCGGGGTCGTTGAGCTCGGTGAACGCGTTGGCGATCTCGAAGCCGCCGGCGTAGGCTTCCCAGCGCTCGACGAGGCCGTCCTCGCTGCGGTGTCGCTTGGCAAACGGCGACATCTCGACTGGGTAGTCGTAGATGAACGTGGGCTGGATCAGATCGGGCTCGACCTGCTTCGAGAGCAGGTCATCGACGAGCTTGCCCCAGCCATCCTTGGGGTCGGGATCGACGCCCATCGCCTCGGCCAGACCCTCGCGGGTCGGGTGTGCAAGCACATCGATGCCGGTTTTCTCGGCGATCGCATCGCGAAGAGTGACTCGTCGCCACGGCGCGGCAAGCTCGATCTCGGCGCCGTCGCGCTCGACCTTGGTCGTGGCGTTGACGTGCTCGGCAACACTGGAGACGAGTTGCTCCAGGCGCGAGGCCGCGTCATCGTAATCGGCGTATGCCTCGTACCACTCGAGCATCGTGAACTCGGGGTTGTGTTTGAACGAGACGCCCTCGTTTCGAAAGTCCTTACCGAGCTCGTAGACGCGCTCGATCCCGCCAACGATGCAGCGCTTGAGGTAGAGCTCGGTGGCGACGCGCAGGTAGAGGTCGCGGTCGAGCGCATTGTGGTGGGTGGTGAATGGGCGTGCGAGCGCGCCACCGTAGATCGGCTGCAGAACGGGCGTCTCGACCTCGACGAAGCCCTCGGCATCGAGCCACTGGCGGATTGCGGCGATCGCGGCGCCGCGTTTTCTGAACAGCTCGACCGCCGCTGGATTTGCCATCAGGTCGAGCTCGCGATGGCGAAAGCGAAGCTCGGCGTCCTTGAGGCCGTGAAACTTGTCAGGCGGCGGTCGCAGGCTCTTGGCGAGCAGAGTCCACCCCGTGACCATCAGGGAGAGCTCGCCGCGGCGGGTCTTGAACGCGGTCCCATCGATGCCGACGATGTCGCCGAGGTCGAGGCCGACGAGGCGGTTGAACTGCTCCTCGGCGAGAACGTCGCTGCGTGCGTGAAGCTGGATCCGGCCGCTGGCGTCTACGAGATCGATGAACGCGGCCTTGCCCTGGCCGCGGCGGGCGGCGATTCGGCCCGCGACACGGTACGCGTCCTGCGTCTCTTCACCATCTGCAAGACGATCATGGGCATCGCGGATTACGGCAATCGCTTTGCGCCCTTCGAACTCCGGGGGGAACGGGTCGATTCCGGCCTCGCGCAGGCGCGCGAGCTTTTCGCGCCGCTCGGCGAGGACGTGTGACTCCGGGCGCTGTTCGGCGCCGTCTTCGGGCTCAGCCATCGCGGCGAGCCTAGACGCTGATCAAGTTCGAGCGGCTAGGCCGGCTCGATCTTGGTGATCTTGAACTTCTTCTTCGGGCCGCGGGGGACATCAACAGCGACGACCTCGCCCTTCTTGTGCCCCGTCAGCGCACGGCCGATCGGCGACTCGTTGGAGAGCTTCTGCTCAGCCGGGCTCGCCTCGGTGGGCCCGACGATGTGGAACTTGCGCGACTCCCCCGACTTCTGGTCCTTGACATGGACCCGAACGCCGACTCCGACTACGTCAGTGTCGATCTGCTTCTCGTCGATCAGCTTCGCCCGGCGCAGGCGCTCCTCGAGCTGGGCGAGCCGCTGCTCGACCAGCGCCTGCTCGTTCTTGGCGTCGTCGTATTCGGAGTTCTCGGAGATGTCGCCGAACTCGCGCGCCTCCTTGATCCGCTCGGCGACCTCGCGCCGCTTCACGGTTTGCAGGTGCTCGATTTCGGACTTGAGCTTGTCCAGTCCTTCCTTGGTGATCAGTGCTTCACGAGCCACGTCTAACTCTCTTCCTCATCCCTTTTCGCACCGCCACCGGCGGCTCTCCTGGCATAGAAACGCCCGAAACGCGACGCTTGGCTGCGCACGCGGACTCGGGCAGGCGGGCGATTATAGCGATGCGTATTCGTGGCTCTGAGGTGCCCGGGCGACGGCTTGCGAGAGCAGTTCGCGAACCTGATCGAGGCTGTCGGTGCGCTGGAAGCGATCGGCTTCGGGGCCACCGAGGCCCAGCCGCTCGACGTACCAGGGATAGAACTTGCGCAGGTTGCGAGCGGCGCGCACGGGTCCCCAGTGCTCCTCGGCGCGATCGAGCACCCAGAGCAACTCCACCTCGATCTCGGTGGGCTCGGGCGACGCGGGGCCACCGCCCGTCAGCTCGGCGAAGATCCAGGGGTTGCCGAGCGAGCCGCGGGCGATCATCACCGCGTCGGCGCCCGACTGCTCGTAGGCAGCTCGCGCTCGCTCAGCCGTGCGCGCGCCCCCCGAGACGATCACCGGCACACGGATCGAGTTGCGGTCGAGCAGCTCGATCAACTCGGCGACCATGGCGTAGTTGGGAGCGCCCTTGTGATGCTGTTGGGCCGGGCGCGGGTGGAAAGTGACCGCGGCGACGCCGGCGTCGGCAACCAACCGCCGCGCAAGCTCCAGACCCGAGCGGTCACCGGGCTCGATCCCGGAGCGCAACTTGACCGTAATCGGCAAGCCCGAGCCCTCGGCGGCCGCCCGAGCGACCGCGACCGCAAGGTCGGGATCGCGAAGCAGCGCCGCGCCGGCGCCGGTTTTGAGCACCTTGGGAACGGGACAGCCCATGTTGAGGTCGATCAAATCGGGCCCCGCGGCGGCGACCGTCGCCGCGGCGTCGCGCATCACCTCAGGCTCGGAGCCGAAGAGCTGGATCGAAACCGGGCCCTCATCAGGATGGATACGCAGCATCTCGTCCTCGGTCCGCCGATTGTGATGGGCGAGCGCGTGACTCGAGACCATCTCCGAGACGGCGAGCCCGGCGCCGTAGCGCTGTGCCTGCATGCGAACGAACCAGTTGCCGATGCCGGCGAGGGGCGCGAGCACGACGCGGTTTCGCAGCTCCAGGTGGCCGATTCGAAACGGTGAGGTGAGTGGGGGCTGGTTCAAGTGTTTCGTTCCCAGATCAGCCGCAGGCCGGTCAGCGTCAGCAGGTCGTCGATCTCCTCGATCGTCCCGCAAAAGGGGACGATCGCGCTTGCAAGCCCACCGGTGGCAATGAACTGCGGCTCGCCGCCGAGCTCGTTCTCGATCCGGCGCGCGAGCCCGTCGATGAGTCCGGCGAAGCCGAAGATCACCCCCGACTGGATCGCTGCGCGGGTCGATTTGCCGATAGCGGTTTCAGGCTCGGCGAGGTCGATGCGCGGGATCCGCGCACCGCGCTCGGTCAGCGCGGTGAGTGAGATCTCGACGCCCGGGGCGATCGCACCGCCGAGATATTCACCCTCGGCCGAGACGGCATCGAAGTTGATGCCGGTGCCGAAGTCGACGACCACGCAGCTGTCGCCGATGCGTGCGTAGGCGGCGACGGCGTTGACGAGGCGGTCCGCACCGACCTCGTAAGGGTTGTCGATGCGAATCGGCATCCCGGTCTTGATCCCGGGGCCGACGGCGAGGCAGGGAGCAGCGAAGTAGCGTTCGGCCATCGCCGCGTACTCCGAGCCCAAAGGCGGCACGACAGACGAAACGACGAGCGCATCGACCTCGCCCATCTCGATCGCGCTGAGTGCCAAGAGGCCGGCGATGCGCTCGGCAATCTCGTCGCCGGTGGCACCTGACACGGTGCGAAAGCGCCAGTGCTCGGCCAGCTGCTCGCCGCGAAAGGCGCCGAGGTGTGTTTGGGTATTGCCAACGTCGACCGCGAGGAGCACCGGGCAATTATGGGACTAGATGACCGATTTTGACCGACGACCGGTCCCGACGGTTGGGTATCGGTCACCTAGGATGCAGTCGATGGCGCGCGCGACCCTATATGTGATCCCCGGCTCCCATCCGGCGATGGCGGTGCGGAGCATGCTCGAACACAAGGGCATCGACTACAAGCGTGTCGACCTGATGCCGGTGATCAGCCGCGGCGTGCTCAAAGTGATGCGCTTTCCCGGGATCACGATCCCCTCGCTGAAGATCGACGGCCGCAAGCTCACCGGGTCGCGCTCGATCTCAAAGGCGCTGGACGAGATCCAGCCGCAGCCCGCCCTCTTTCCAGCCGATCCGGCCGCGCGTCGCGCCGTCGAGGAGGCAGAGGACTGGGGCGACGAGGTCCTCGCCGACGGCGTCAGGCGCATCTTTTGGAACGCGATCAGGCGCGACAAGAAGCCGCTTCGCAGCTACACCGAAGGAGCCAAGATCGGGGTGCCGATCGGTCTTGCGATGGCGACGGCCGCGCCAATCGTCTACGCCGAGCAGAAGATCAACGACGTCACCGATACCGCCGCTGAGGCCGACATCGCCGCGCTGCCTGGCTGGATCGACCGCATCGACGCCTGGATCGCAGCAGGTGTCATCGGCGGTGAGCAGCTCAACGCAGCTGATTTTCAGATCGCCACCGGTCTCAGGCTGGCGATGACACTGGACGATCTGCGCCCGGCGATTGAAGGGCGGGCGGCGGGCGAGCTTGCGAGGCGGGTGGTGCCGGAGTTTCCAGGGCGGACACCGGCGATCCTTCCAGCCGCTTGGTTGGAGCCGCTGCGAGCGCCGACTTTCCCCGCCGCGTAGCTGACGCCTCGCGTTACAGCTCGACGCCTTTTGCTCGTATAGCCATAGAAACGCGTCGAGCGCGCACTTGAACCTCAGAGCGGGCCCAGTCTGATGACTCGTTCCCCTGTAACCAGCCTCTCGAGCGCCTCGCTCAGCCTCGTGCCATCAGGCAGTCGCAGCTCCGGCTCGAGCTCTAGCAATGGAACCAAGACGAACCGCCGGCGCGTCACTTCTCGATGCGGCAACGTCAGCCGCTGCGTCTCGAGCTCGAGCTCCCCAAGCAGCAAGAGATCGACGTCAAGCGGCCGCGGTCCGTGTCTCGGCCCGCCGAAGACACGCCCGCGCGCTGCTTCGACCGCCTTGCAGACGTCGAGCAACTTCTCGGGCTCGAACGTGGTCGAGATCCTGATCACGGCGTTGACAAAATCCGGCTGGTCGAGGATCGCGCCGACGGGCTCTGTCTCGTAGGTCGAGGAGACAGCCTCGATCGTCACTCCGCGAGCGCCAAGCAGCGCTAAGTCGAGGTCGTTTGCTTCGCGCACCCGCGCCACCTCGACTGCGACCTCCTCGATTGCCAGCGGGATCGGCGGCTCGGGTTTGGCGGTGCGCACGCGAACGGCATCGGAGCCGTAGCGCTCCATCAGCCGCTCGGCGACGACATTGCCGAGCCGCTCCAGGGTGCGGTAGCTGCGCTCGGTCACCGCCAGCGCAACGATGTCGGCGACCTCGGCGTAGTCGATCGTGTCCTCGAGTCGGTCGGTCAGCACCGCGTCGCAGTCGGGCACGTCGAAGCTGACATCGATCACCAACCGCTGCCCGATCTCCTGCTCGGCGTCGCTGACACCATGGTGCGTGTAGATCGAGAGGCCGCGCAACTCGACCTCGACGCTTGACTCGTGGTTGTCGCCGTGAGCCTCCATGCAGCGCCAACGTATCGCGCCGCGGCCCGCCGCAGCGGCCGAGCGGAACTAGCGCACCATTATTCGGCGTTAGCTGCCAGCCGGCGAAGACACGCGACGCCAACCGCGCCGCCCGAGTAGGGCCTCGGCCACGTCGAGTGCCTGACGCACCGCAGACACGTCATGGACTCGGAAGACTTCGGCCCCAGCGGCTAGGGCAAGCACGTTCGAAGCCACGCTGCCACCAAGCCGCTGATCGGGCCCGCGGCCACTGATCGCGCCGAGAAAGCGCTTTCGCGAGGTGCCGATAACGATCGGCCGTCCCAGCCCGCGCAGCTCCCCCAGGCGCCGCAGCAACTCGAGATTGTGCTCGAGCGTCTTGCCGAAGCCAATGCCGGGATCGATCCAGATCCGATTTTCATCCACCCCTTCCGCGACCGCCGCTTCGATACGTTCGGCGAGAAAGGCGCGGACCTCGTCGACGACGTCCTCGTACACGGGGTCGAGCTGCATCGTTCGTGGGCGGCCCTGCATGTGCATGAGCACGACCTCGCAGCCTCGCTCGCCGCAAAGCGCCGCCATCTCAGGGTCGGCGCGAAAAGCGGTGACGTCGTTGACGATTGCCGCTCCGCCATCGAGCGCAGCTGTGGCCACGGCCGCCTTGGAGGTATCGATCGAAAGCGGGACACTCGTCCCTGCGCGCAGCCCGGTGATCACGGGCATGACGCGCTCGAGCTCGGCCCGAGCGTCGACCGCCTCAGCCCCG